>Ga0209066_10003026_pt1 | contig 19671 bp, 17 predicted proteins | sample All_14_2_FD_187198 | JGI IMG/M metagenome (GOLD analysis project Ga0209066, IMG submission 187198) | Freshwater microbial communities in response to fracking from Pennsylvania, USA - Allegheny Zone_MetaG_DW_15 (SPAdes) (version 2) ... | reverse complement strand
GGGGTGACCGTGACCGTCACAGAAGTTGGAGCTGAGTCAGCGGACCCGTCGGTGCTGACGTAGGTGAGGGTGGCAGAGCCTGCGAAGTTAGGGGCCGGTGTGAACACCAGCTTGCCATCGACGATGCTCACAGATCCTTGAGCGGGATCGACGGTCGCGGACTTGATCGACAAGGCTGGGCCATCGACATCGACATCAGTGTCGTTGCCAAGGACGTCAATCGTGACAGGGGTGTCTTCGGCCGTGGTGGCGCTGTCTGCGCTGGCCACCGGTGCATCGTTGACGGGGCTGACAGCGACCGTGACAGTGGCCGGAGCCGAGGTCAGTTCACCGTCGGTCGCTGTGTAGGTGAAATCAGCCGCGCCGTTGAAATTGGCGTTGGGCGTGAAGGTGACGCTGCCGTCAGCATTGAGTACGACCGAGCCACCGTTGCCTGCGGTAACGCTGGCAATTGTCAGGTTGGTGCTGTCGATGTCGGTGTCATTGCCCAGCAGCTGAGCGGCTGTGTACGTGATAGCGGTGTCTTCGACGGCTGTGACGCTGTCGTTGTTGGCGGTCGGTGTGTCATTGACAGGGGTGACCGTGACCGTCACAGCAGTGGGAATCGAGTCAGCGGAGCCGTCGGTGCTGACGTAGGTGATGGTGGCAGAGCCAGCAAAGTTGGGCGCCGGTGTGAACACCAGTTTGCCATCGACGATGCTGACGAACCCCTGAGCAGGATCGACCGAGGCCGATTTGATGGACGAGGCCGGGCCATCGACGTCGGTGTCGTTGCCCAGGACGTCGATGGTGATAGACGTGTCTTCGGGCGTGGTGGCGCTGTCCGCGACGGTCACTGGTGCATCGTTGACCGGCGTGACGCCCACATTGACGGTGGCCGTCGTCACACCGCCATTGCCGTCGGAGACGGATACGGTGAAGCTGTCCGAGCCGTTGAAGTTAGCGGAGGGCGTGTAAGTCCAGCTGCCATTGGCATTGACCGAGACGGTGCCATTTGCAGGACCGCTTCCCAGGGCATAGGTCAGCGCATCGCCATCGACATCAGAGCCGACGACCTGACCGGACACAGCGGTGTCCTCATCGGTGGTGACATTGTCGTCCCCCGTGATGGGTGCAAGGTTCGGGTTGGCAGGGTCCACAACCAGTGTGCCGTCACCGATCGCATCACCATTGATCACCGATCCACCCAGAGGCTCGGAGGCCGTGTCCAGATTCGGTGCATCGTACGCATACTCTTGCGTGCCGACCGACTCCTGCACGCGCCCCACACGCAGGCCTTCAGCCAGCGCACCCGTTGCACCGCCGCTCAACCCCGCTGCCGGGGCATCTTCTTCTGTTGCCTGGTTCAAGCGGGCAACGGCCTCGTCCAGGCTTGCTTGACCCTGGGCCAACAAGGCCTTGCGCATGTCAGCCAAAGCGGTAACGACGCCCACCCCTGTCGTTTGATCTGCTGGCAGGCCACCTTCAGGAGGCGTCCACAGTTGACCATCGGCACCCGTCAATTGAAAGCTCGTGCCTGCGGAAGCGAAGATCACATCACCCGCTTGCAGTGCATCGCCCACCTTCAAGGCGCCTGCCGACTTGCCACCCGCCCGAATCACACGAACGACGCCCTCCAGCATGGAAACAACACCTGTGGGGATGGGGGCGGGTACGGACATCTGGACCTCTGATTGTTACATTTGTAGCAATTCTAGGGTACCCGATTTACGCCCGCTGTTGACTGTGCCCCGGCGACAACATTCGTGCGTCAATTCACGTTTTCATGGGCGATGTGAGTGCTTTGGCGCGCGGGTTGTGCCGCGCAGGGCATCGGCCTCACTCAGGCGCCAACTCGCATGGGCGTGTCACGACTGCAAATGGCGGAGTATGGCCTGATATTCGTGACCCAGTGCGCACAAAATAACCCGAAGCGCAGGCCTACGCGCAGCCCGCGCACCACACGCCCGTGCAGCCCTTTCAGCGCTCTCTCAGCGCATACGCATGGGCCTTCAGCACCGGTTTGAGCAGATAAGACAGCACGGTCTTCTTGCCCGTCAGCACATCCACCTCGGCCGTCATGCCCGGCAAAATGGGCAGTTTCTCGCTGAAATTGGCCGCTTTGGTGCGCACCCGCACCACGTAGAACGTCTTCTGCCCGCGCTCGTCGGTCACAGTGTCCGGGCTGATGTTCTCCACCACCGCATCCAGCCCGCCGTAGATCGAAAAATCGTAGGCGCTGAACTTCACCGTGGCCGCTTGACCCGGGTGGATGAAGGCGATGTCACGCGGCTCGATCTTGGCCTCCAGCACCAGCGCATCGTCCAAGGGCACCACCTCCACGATGTCCTTGCCCGGCGAAACGACCCCGCCGACGGTGTTCGCCAGCAGCCGCTGCACGCGGCCTCGCACCGGCGACTTCACCTGCGACTTGTCCACCTTGTCCACCAGCGCCACCGCGCCTTCGTTCAGCGCGCTCAAGCGGGCCAGAACGTCCGACAACTCCTTGCGCACCTCGTTGCGGAAGGACAGATCGGTCTCCTGAATCTTGCGTGTGGCCTCCAGAATGGCCGACTGGGCACGGGCACTCTGCGCCCCCGCTTGCTCCATGTCGCCGCGTGCCCGGGTCACATCGCGCTCCAGGCGCAACACGTCCACCTCCGACACGGCGCCGGTGGCCAGCAAGGGCCGAGTCTTGTTCAACTCTTGCTGCGACAGGTCGAGGCTGCGTGCGGCCGACTCCCGCTTGAAGCGCGCCTCGCTCAGCTCCTGGCGACGCTGCGCCAACTGCTGCTCGCTGATGCCGATCAGGGCGCTCAGCTCGGAACGACGCGCGTCGTACAGCTGGCGCTCCTCATCGACGATGCGCTGTGCCTCAGGATCGTTCGCGGCGGCCTCGGGCGGCACGAACAACGTGCCCTCAGCCAAGGCTTTCAGGCGAGCCTGCTTCACCTGCAGCGCAAACACCTGTGCTGCGCTTTCACGCACGCCCGAGGTCGCCCGCGTCTCATCAATCTTCAACAGCAACTGCCCCGCTTCGACGACATCGCCTTCCTTCACCAGAATCTGCGACACCACGCCTCCGTCCAGCGACTGCACCACCTGCAACTGCCGCGAAGGGATCACCTTGGCCTCACCCTTGGTGACCTCGTCGACCTCGGCCAGCGCCGCCCACACGATCAACAGCACCGTCACCAGCAGGGCAGAGCGCACCAGCGTCTGCGCTCGGAAGGTGGCGCTGCGCGACATCACCGCATCGGCCTCCAGCTCGAAGCCGTGCATGCCCGCCTGGGACGCCGCCTCCGGTGTGACGCGGGCGCCGCCGAGTCGGTCCAGCAAGCGGTCGGTCAACGGGGCAAGGCCACGGCGCATGCGCTCCAGCGCATCCACCAGCTTCTGGCCCATCTTGAGCAAGGTGTTCATGGCTGAGTTCCTTCGGTCAACGGGGCAAGGCCACGGCGCATGCGCTCCAGCGCATCCACCAGCTTCTGGCCCATCTTGAGCAAGGTGTTCATGGCTGAGTTCCTGGCCTGATCAGGCAGCGCGGGAGATGCGACCCGCTGCCAACGCCTGCATGATGCGTTCGCGCGGTCCGTCGGCCACGATCTTGCCCTGGTCGACCACGATCACGCGGTCGACAAATGACAGCATCGACGTCCGGTGCGTCACCAGCACCACCGTTTTGCCTTCGGTAAAAGCCTGCATGCGCTGCGTCACCACCGCTTCGGTTGAAAAGTCCATGGCGCTGGTCGGCTCGTCCAGCAGCAGCAGCGGCGCGTTGTGCAGCACGGCCCGGGCAATGCCCACGCCCTGGCGCTGCCCGCCCGAGAGCAATTCACCCCGCTCGCCCACCTGCATGTCAAAGCCTTGCGGATGGCGCTGCACAAACTCGTTCAGGCCGGCCGTCTCGGCTGCGGCCACGATCGCATCGTCGCGCGCGTGGGGCATGCCGAAGGTGATGTTCTCGCGCAGCGAGCCGTAAAACAGCGTGATGTCCTGTGACACACAGCCCAGGTTGCGCCGTACATCGGCTGGGTCCAGTTGCCGCATGTCGATGCCATCGAACAAGATGGCACCGGAGGTCGGCTGGTACAGCCCCATGATCAGCTTTTGCAGTGTCGTCTTGCCTGAACCCACCTTGCCGATCAGGGCCACCCGCTCACCGGGGTTGATCTTGAAGCTCACATCGTCCAGCGAATTGCCCTGCTGGCCGGGGTAGGCGAAGGACACATGCCGGAATTCGATCTCGCCCTTGAACTCCGGACGCTGAATGAAGTGGCTGCCTTCGGGGCGTTCCACCGGCTGCGCCATGATCTGCTCCAGCGAGTCCATCGCTGTGCGCGCCCCCTGGTACTGCATCAACAGGCCCACGATCTGACCGGCAGGCGCCAGGGCCCGACCCGCCAGCATCGTGGCGGCGATCATGCCCCCCATCGTCAACTGCCGCTCCGAGATCAGGTACACCCCGATCAGGATCACGCACACCGAGACGAACTGCTGCAGCGTGGCGGTGGAATACATCGCCGTGGCCGACATGCTGCGCATCTTCACGTTCAGCGTCGACAGGTACTGGTTGGCCCGCTCCCAGCGTGACTGGATCAGGCTTTCTGCGCCTTGGGACTTGATGGTCTCGATGCCGGTCAGGCTCTCGATCAAGGTCGCGTTGCGCTGCGCCGCCGCCTGGTAAGAACTTTGCGACAACTCATGCAGACGATGCTGGAACACATAGCCCGACACCAGGATCAACAGGAACACGCCGATCACAGGCAGCACCAACCACGGTGAGATCCAGGCCATCACGCCCACGAACAACAGCGCGAAGGGCAGGTCGATCAAGGCGGTGACGGTGCTGGAGGCGATGAAGTCGCGCACCTGCTCGAACCCGCGCAGGTTGGCGGCGAACGAGCCGACCGACTGCGGACGGTTTTCCAGGCGCATGCCCAGCACCCGCTCCATCAGCGTGGCCGAGATCTGCACGTCAATGCGTGCGCTGGCCTCGTCCACAAAATGGCTGCGCAACAGGCGGATGAACAGGTCGCTGGCCAACACCAGCGTCACACCAATGGCCAGCACCCACAGCGTCTCGGTGGCGTGGTTGGGCACCACGCGGTCGTAGACGTTCATCGAGAAAATCGGGAAGGCCAGCGCAAACAGGTTGATCAGCAGCGCGGCCCACAGCACATCGCGGTACACAAAGCGCTGCGCCAGCACCGGGCCCCAGAACCAGTGACCCGAGCGCGTGGCCTTGATCTCGGGCGTGCGCTCATCAAAGCGGAAATGCGGGCGCGCAAACAGCACCACCCCAGTGAAGCGGGCCTGCAAGGCGTCGGTCGTCAGGGTGATGGCGCCTTGGCCTGTTTCGGGCAACAGGATGCGCCAGTGCTGCTCGCCTTCGCGACCCAGCAGCACGCACGCCTTGTTGTCCTTCAGGATCAGGATGGCGGGCAGGGTCAGGGCATCAATGCCTGTCAGCGCCAGGCGCTGCACCCGCGTGGCCAGACCGGCACGCGCCGCCGCACGCTCGACCAACGCCAAAGGCAGGGGTTCCTGCGGTTGGAGCGGCAGCCCCGCCGACATGGAGGCCCGTGTGGCCGCTTGTCCATGCAGGCGCGCCACCTCGATCAGGCAATCGAGCAGCGGATCCGGGCTGATCAGATCGTCACGCACGCGCGGGGCGCTGGGAGGCACGGAAACGTTTTCCAGAGGTGCGTTCATGACAACGGGTGGGAAGCAGGCTCACCGAAGATCAGCACAGTAGATGTCAAATTGACCCCGCTTGCGGTCTTCAAAGTAGCGTTCCAGTGTCATTCGCACGGTTCTGAAGGCCAGATCGGTCCAGGGAATCTCGTGTTCGTGAAACAGGCGGGCTTCCATCGTCTCCGGGCCCGGCGCAAAGTCGGTGTCCAACAGACGGGCGCGGTAGAAAAAATGCACCTGGCCGGCCGTGACCACATTCAAGACGCTGTACAGCCCCTGCATCTCAATGCGGGCCCCGGCTTCCTCATCGGTTTCCCGGGCAGCGCCTTCGTCGGTCGTCTCGCCCAGCTCCATGAAACCCGCGGGCAGGGTCCAGAACCCTTTGCGGGGTTCGATGTTGCGCTTGCACAGCAAGACCTGATCACCCCACACGGGCAGGGTGCCCACCACATTGAGCGGGTTGACGTAATGGATGTGACCGCAGGAGGGGCAAACCGCGCGCTCGCGGTTGTCGTCGGCGGGCACTTTGTGCTCCACCGGGGTGCCACAGACCTGACAGTGCTCGATTCGGCGTGAAAACAGCATGTTGGCAGTGTAGGGCAACAAGCCATGTGCGCAGGGCCTGTGGTGGCCGCCTCACATCGGGTTCAGCGTGGGGTCAACAGGGGGGTGACCCAGGGGGCAAAACTCTCCATCACCTGCAAGGGTTGACCGCGGCGCCAGAACACCGAGCGCCGGCACCAGACCGGGGCCGGGCCACTGGCCGCCATCCCCAGGCGCTGCCATTCACGCACGATGTGCTGGCGTTCGGCCGAGTGCCTGGGCAGGCGCTCGCCCACCAGCGGATCACGCTGCACGTGGCGGCGCGTGAACAGCAGCTCGGCCAAGGGGCGCGTGCCCAGCCCTTTCATGGCCTGCCAGGGGCCTTTCACCGCAGACAGGGGGGTCACACTGCGGGCCCACACCGCCGGGCGCCCATCGATCAGCAGCACCACCTCGCGGACGTGACCTTCCGATGTGCCCAAGGCCTCGCGCTCCTGCGGCCACAGCGTCTGGCGGCCTTGACACGTGACCTGCAGCGTGACCGCTCCATGTGCCCGCAAACGGGCCGTGAGCGAGCCCGGGGCCTGCAGCCAACGCCGCAGCGACGCCGACACGCAGCCACGCGGCGGGCGCTGGCCGGGCGGGCGCGACGACGGTGTGCAGCGGTGCAGACGACAAATGCTGGAAGCGGGGCGGGGTAGCATCGGGGCTGGATCATAGCGGCCCTGCCTGACCCTCCATGTCTTTGCCCCCTGAAATCCCATCGCATCCTTCACCCTTGCCGCCGGGGTGGACGGCGGTGGACCTGGGTGATCCCGTGCGCGCCCTCATGAGCGCCCGCGCGGGAGGCGTCAGCCAAGCCCCTTACAACGCCTGCAACCTGGGGGACCATGTCGGTGACGACCCCGTGGCGGTGATCCACAACCGTGGGCTGCTGGCGGCCCACATGCAGGCCGAGCCCGTGTGGCTGACCCAGGTGCATGGCAACCGGGTGGTGCGTTTGAGCCGCACGCCTGCCCCTTCAGACCCCGACCGTGTGTGCCCGACGCCGGGCGCCCCCCAGCCCGAGGCGGACGGGGCTTTCACGACCGAGCCGGGCCTGGCTTGCACCGTCATGGTGGCCGATTGCCTGCCGATCTTGCTGGCCGCGCCAAACGGACGTGGCGTGGCCGCGCTGCATGCCGGCTGGCGTGGCCTGGCAGGGGCGGGGGGCATGCAAGGGCAGGGCATCGTGCACACCGGGGTGGCGGCCTTGTGCGCGGCCACCGGCAGCGCACCGGCCGAGTTGCGGGCCTGGCTGGGCCCCTGTATCGGGCCCCGGCGCTTTGAGGTGGGGGCGGATGTGCTGCGCGGCTTCGGGCGCGACCCGGATCAAGGCGCCGTGGATGCGCGCTTTGTGCCCTGCGCCCCGGGCAAATGGCTGGCCGATCTGCCTGGCCTGGCCCGCGACCTCCTGCAAACCCTGGGCGTGCAGGACATCAGCGGCGGCGGCGACTGCACGGTCAGCGATCCCTCACGGTTCTTTTCGTTCCGTCGCGATCCCGTCACCGGCCGGCAGGCTGCCAGCATCTGCCTGCGTTGAGGAAGAAGCGGCCTCAGCGGCAGCTGCTTGCTGCGCGCGCCACTCGGCTTCTTCGGCGGCACGCCGCACGCGACGACGGGCGGGCGTCCCGATCAGGTACATGACCAGTGCCAGGGGCCCGACACCGTACATGACGAAGGTGATGATGGCGCCCAGGATGGAGCCCTGGGTGCTTGTGGCTTCGGCCAAGGCCATCAGCAGGGCCACATACATCCAGGCGATTGCAACAATCCACATCAGAGCGACTCAAAAAAGGGGGTAATAAGGGTAAACGTGAATACCTGGCATCGGACTTGCGTCAGGTGATGGAGGCAAGATGGGACTATCGGTCACGACGGGCCATCAGGCGGGCCGGAAGATGGGTCAGATTGGCGTCCTTGCAACATTGTGACGTCGTCAGAATACCGCCACATGATTCGTCCATCATGTCGTGAACACATGACCAGTTCAAACAGGAGACGTATGGCTGTACCTCAAAAGCCGCGAGCCGCTCGCGGTGCCGCAAAAGAGACTTCTTCCCCGAAAACCGAGGCCCCTGCGTCTTCAGCCCCTCAGGCTTCGCCTTTCGAGCAAATGGGCGCGGCCTTTCGCTTGCCCGGTGTGGATATCGAGGCGCTGAAAGCGCAATGGCAAGCTCAGTTGAGCAAGTTGCCGGGCTTCTCGCCCGATTTGTTCCAGTCGTGGGTGCAGCAGTCGCCCATGGCCGGCCTGAACGTGCCGGGCCTCAAGCCCGTCCAGCAGGCCGTCGATGCCGTCAGTCACAGCGTTTCGGACGATCTGCAGTCACTGGCTGGCCTCAAGGTCGATCCGGACACGCTCAAGACCATCCAGAGCGAGTACCTCCAGCGCGCCACCGAACTGTGGAACCAGGCGCTGACCAAGCCCGAGGCTCTGACCGTCAAGGACCGCCGCTTTGCTGCCCCCGAGTGGAGCCAGAGCCCGGCGAGCGCGTTCACTGCGTCGATGTACCTGCTCAACGCCCAGACCATGCAGCGTCTGGCCGACAGCCTCACAGGGGTTGAGAAAGCCCGTGAACGCGTGCGCTTTGCTGTTCAGCAGTGGTCGGCCGCCATGTCGCCGAGCAACTTCCTGGCGCTCAACCCCGAAGCCTTGAAGAAGGCGGTCGAAACCAAGGGCGAGAGCATCCAGCACGGCATCCAGCACCTGCTGGGCGACATCCGTCAGGGCCACCTGTCGATGACGGACGAGAGCGTGTTCGAGGTGGGCAAGAACGTGGCCACCACGGCCGGCACCGTCGTCTTCGAGAACGCTTACTTCCAGCTGATCGAGTACACCCCGATCACGGCCAAGGTGCACGCCACCCCGTTCCTGTTCGTGCCGCCTTGCATCAACAAGTACTACATCCTTGACCTGCAGCCCGACAACTCCGTCGTGCGCCACCTGCTGTCCGAAGGCCACCGCGTCTTCATGGTCAGCTGGGTCAATCCGGACGAGAGCCTGGCACAGGCCACCTGGGACGACTACATCGAGCACGGTGTCATCCAGGCCATCGACGTGACCCGCGAGATCACCGGTGCCGACCAGATCAACGCGCTCGGCTTCTGCGTGGGTGGCACCATGCTGGGCGTGGCGCTGGCCATCCTGGCCGCCAAGGGCCGCAAGCCCGTCGCCAGCCTGACCCTGCTGACCTCCTTCCTGGACTTCGCGCGCACCGGCATCATGGACATCTTCATCGATGAGGCCATGGTGCGCATGCGCGAGATGACCCTGGGCGCCGAGAGCCCGCAGGGCGGCGGCCTGATGAAGGGGGGCGATCTGGCCACCACCTTCGCCTTCCTGCGCCCGAACGATCTGGTGTGGAACTACGTGGTGGGCAACTACCTCAAGGGTGAAATGCCGCCTGCGTTCGACCTGCTGTACTGGAACAGCGACAGCACCAACCTGCCTGGGCCTTACTACGCCTGGTACCTGCGCAACACCTACCTGGAAAACAACCTGGTCAAGCCCGGTGCCGTGACCGTGTGCGGCGAGCCGCTCGACCTGGGCCTGCTCGACATGCCCACCTTCATCTACGGCTCGCGCGAAGACCACATCGTGCCCTGGGAGTCGGCGTACGCCTCGACCCAGGTGGTCACCGGCCCGCGCACCTTCGTGCTGGGCGCCTCCGGCCACATCGCCGGCGTGATCAACCCGCCCGCCAAGAAGAAGCGCAGCCACTGGGTGACCGGTGCCAAGGTCAAGCAACTGCCGACCGATGCCAACGCCTGGCTGGCCAGTGCCGACGAGCAACCCGGCAGCTGGTGGACCGTGTGGGCCGACTGGCTGCGTGACCATGCCGGCCCGATGGTGGCCGCACCCAAGCAAGCGGGCAGCCGCAAGTACCCCGCCATTGAAGCTGCGCCAGGACGATACGTTCTGCGCAAAGCCTGACAACGTGCCCACACGATGGGCATTTCACTTGAACCTTGACTGAAGGAGAAGATCTTGACTGACATCGTCATCGTTGCCGCCGCGCGAACCGCCGTGGGCAAATTTGGGGGCGCACTGGCCAAAACCCCGGCCAGCGAACTGGGCGCCGTGGTGATCAAGGACCTGCTGCGCCGTACCGGCCTGTCGGGCGACCAGATCAGCGAAGTCATCCTCGGTCAGGTGCTGACCGCCGGTTGTGGCCAGAACCCGGCTCGCCAGGCCGTGATCAAGGCCGGTCTGCCGCATGGCGTGCCTGCCATGACCATCAACAAGGTGTGCGGCTCGGGCCTGAAGGCTGTGATGCTGGGCGCCCAGGCCATCCGTGACGGCGATGCCGAGATCGTGATCGCCGGTGGCCAGGAAAGCATGAGCTCCTCGCCGCACGTCCTGCCCAACTCGCGCGATGGGCAGCGCATGGGCAACTGGCAGATGGTTGACACCATGATCAACGACGGTCTGTGGGACGTCTACAACCAGTACCACATGGGCATCACCGCCGAGAACGTGGCCAAGCAGTACGGCATCACGCGTGAAGAGCAAGACGCCCTGGCTCTGGCTTCTCAGCAGAAGGCAGCTGCGGCACAGGACGCTGGCAAGTTCAAGGACGAAATCGTTCCCGTGGTGATCCCGCAGAAGAAGGGCGATCCGCTGGTGGTGGACACCGATGAGTACCTCAACCGCAAGTCCACGGCCGAAGCCCTGGCTGGCCTGCGCCCCGCCTTTGACAAGGCCGGCAGCGTGACGGCGGGCAACGCCTCGGGCATCAACGACGGCGCTGCTGCCGTGGTGCTGATGACGGCTGAGAAGGCGCAGCAACTGGGCCTGAAGGTCCTGGGTCGCCTGAAGTCCTACGCCAGTGCCGGTCTGGATCCGGCCTATATGGGCATGGGTCCGGTGCCCGCCTCGCGCCGTGCCCTGGAGCGTGCCGGCTGGCAGGCGTCCGAGCTCGATCTGCTGGAGATCAACGAAGCCTTTGCTGCGCAAGCCTGCGCTGTGCACAAGGAAATGGGTTGGGACACCAGCAAGGTGAACGTCAACGGTGGTGCCATCGCCATCGGTCACCCCATCGGTGCGTCCGGTTGCCGCATCCTGGTGACCCTGCTGCACGAAATGGAGCGCCGCGATGCCAAGAAGGGCATTGCCTCGCTGTGCATCGGCGGTGGCATGGGCGTTGCTTTGACCATCGAGCGTTGAGACGCCTGGTTCAGGTCATCACACAAACAAAGAGGAGCACACCATGACTCAGAAAATTGCCTACGTCACCGGCGGGATGGGTGGCATCGGAACGTCGATCTGCCAGCGCCTGCACCGCGATGGCTACAAGGTGATCGCCGGTTGCGGCCCCAGCCGCGACTTCACCAAGTGGCTCGACGAACAAAAAGCCCTGGGCTACACCTTCTACGCTTCGGTGGGGAACGTGGCCGACTGGGACTCGACCGTCGAGGCCTTCAAGAAGACCAAGGCCGAACATGGCCCGATCGACATCCTGGTGAACAACGCCGGCATCACACGTGACGGCATGTTCCGCAAGATGACCAAGGCCGATTGGGACGCGGTGATGGACACCAACCTCAACAGCATGTTCAACGTCACCAAGCAGGTGATCGACGACATGGTGGACCGGGGTTGGGGGCGCATCGTCAACATCAGCTCGGTCAACGGCGAAAAGGGGCAGTTCGGTCAGACGAACTACTCGGCTGCCAAGGCCGGCATGCACGGCTTCACCATGGCGCTGGCTCAGGAAGTGGCCAACAAGGGCGTGACGGTCAACACCGTCTCGCCGGGCTACATCGGGACCGACATGGTTCGCTCGATCCGCCAGGACGTGCTCGACAAGATCGTCGCCACGATTCCCGTCAAGCGTCTGGGCACACCGGAAGAGATCGCTTCGATGATCTCGTGGGTGGCCAGCGATGAAGCGGGTTTTGCCACCGGCGCCGACTTCTCGGTCAACGGCGGCTTGCACATGGGCTGATGAGGCCGGCCCGGCCTGAATGGCTGGGCTGTGCTCAAGGCACATGGGGCTTGTCCCCGATCCACATCCCGCCGCGCAGCGATGCCGGCGGGATTTTTTTGGGCGTCTCGAGCGTGTGTCTCAGGCCGCCGCTTCTTGCTCGCGCACCAGGCGATCGAGGGCGGCGCAGACTTCGGCAAAGCGCCCGGCAATCACCGTGCGGCGGGCGTCACTGGGGGACTTCGGCAAAGCGTCCGGCAATCACGGTGCGACGGGCGTCACTGGGGTCGGTGCTGATGCGCACCCGCGTGCGACTGCCTGGGGCAATGCGCAAGGGAATGACCTGGGCCATGACACCGTGCAGCGTGCTGCTGGACGAGGGCTGCGGCGCACTCCAGGGCGTGATGGGGCGAGGTTTGACGGGTCGGGCCGCCGGCGCAGAGGCCGGACGCGTTCCGTCGGTGGAAGGGGTGCCGGCGAGGTGGATCTCGCGGGCATGGAAAGCACGGGCCAGGTGATGAATCATGATGAACTCCCAAAGACAGCGTTGAAGTTCGGCAGGATTCCAGCAAAGGATCACCACGCGGGATTGCACCACCGGCCTGGTGATGCGAATGCCCGCCACCCGCATGGTGAGGGAAAGATGTGCCTAGATCAGCAGCTGGTTGCGGATCAGGCCCACGGCCAGGCCCTCGAGTTCAAACTCGGGGTGGTCGGGTGACACCAGGATGGGGTCGAAATCAGGGTTCTCGGGCAGCAGGGTGATGCCCTCAGGCGTGCGTTGAAAGCGCTTGACGGTGACTTCGTCGCCCAGACGGGCCACCACAATCTGCCCGTTGCGTGCCTCGCGGGCACGCGCCACGGCCAGCAGGTCGCCATCGAGGATGCCGGCGTCTTTCATGCTCATGCCGCGCACACGCAGCAGGTAGTCGGGGCGCTTGGCAAACAGGCTGGGCTCGACGCTGTAGCTCTGTTCGATGTGTTCTTGCGCCAGGATGGGGTGGCCCGCCGCCACACGCCCGATCAAGGGCAACACGAGTTGCTCCAGACCCGGCAGGGGCAGGTTGAACGGCAAGCCCGATGACTCGGTGTCGCCGCGTTTGCGGGTTTCGTTCACGGTGCGCAGGGTGCCGGCCTTCAGCCGGATGCCGCGCGAGGTGCCGCCCACCAGCTCGATGACGCCCTTGCGAGCCAGGGCCTGCAGGTGCTCTTCGGCGGCATTCGCCGAGCGAAAACCCAGCTCGGCCGCAATTTCGGCGCGCGTCGGAGGCGCGCCGGTTTTGGCGATGGCCCGCTGGATCAGCTCGAAGATTTGCTGCTGGCGGGGCGTGAGTTTGGGTTTATCGTTCGTCATCGGGTGGTCGTGCCTTGAGCTGTGAGGTGTCCGGCGGGTGGCGACGTTGACTGTCATTCTATACAGGGCTGTTTGTTTGTCCAGTACTTTGTCAGGTTGTGAGTGTGGACTTGAGGCGACGATGCAGAAAGTGGTGATTCTGGGAACGGGCGGGACCATCGCGGGCACGGCGAACGACCCGTCACGCGCCTGGGCTTACCAGGCTGCGCAGTTGTCGGTGGCGCAGTTGATCGAGGCCGTGCCGGCCTTGCAGGGCGTGCCGCTGGAAGCCGTGCAGGTGGCGCAGGTGGACAGCAAGGACATGAGCTGGTCCATCTGGCGCCAACTGGGGCGGGCGTTGCACGTTCAACTGGCGCGCGACGACGTGGTAGGGGTGGTGATCACCCATGGCACCGATACGCTGGAAGAGACCGCCTGCTTGCTGCAGGCTTTGCACGACGGCGCCAAACCGGTCGTCCTGACGGCGGCCATGTATCCGGCCACCTCGCCGGATGCGGATGGCCCCGGTAACTTGCGGGATGCGGTGCGGGTGGTGCAGGAGTCGGCGCGTCGCTGCCTGGGCGGTGTGGTGGCCGTGATGCACGGGCGGGTCTGGTCGGCCGTTGACGTGCGCAAGGCGCACAGCCATGCCCTGGATGCGTTCGATGGGGGCGGGGCGTCGCCGCTGGTCGTCTTGGCGCAGGATGATCGGAGCGAGGCGGTCTGGCCCTCAGCCTGGCCCGCCTGCGGTCGCTTCGGATGGGGCTATCTGGAGGTCAACCCGCCCAGGGTGGAGATCGTGTGCAGCCATGCCGATGCCGATGGTTGGCTGGTGCGGGCCATGTTGGCCCACGCTCAGACCTCAGAGCGCCCCTTGCGGGGCATCGTGGTGGCCGGAACCGGGCACGGCACGCTGCATGAAGGCCTGACCCAGGCGCTGCGTGAGGCGACACAGCAAGGCATCACCGTCTGGCGCAGCAGTCGCGTCGCACGGGGTGGGGTCTTGGCGCGGGAGGGGGACGAATGGCCGGCGGTGCCACATCTGACGGCCGCCCAAGCCCGTGTGGCACTCACGCTGTCGCTGCTGGGGGCGGGTCGCGCTGGATAGATTGGGGGCGTGGGCGATGTCCTGACTGTGGTGACCAGCATCTCAGGACAGGCTTTGCTCCCTCCGGAAGCGTCACTGACGATCCGGAACAGGACGCAGTGTGCCGTCGGGGTGTGAAAGCCTGATGACAGCCTGGCTGGCTGGTCAGTCAGCTGATGGCGGCAGCGTCACGCGGGTGGTGCGAGTGCGGGTGTCGATCGGAAACGGCAGACCCGGATGCTTTTCTCCCATGGTGGGGGTCCACACCTTCAGTCGGTGGTGGCCCTCGGGCAGGTCCAGAACCACCCGACCTTGCCCATCCGTCTGGCCAAAATACGGCGTGTCGACCACGTGGATGTAACCCAGCATGCGGTCGTGGATGTTGCAGCCCAGGGTGGCGGTGCCTGCGCGGTCAAACACCACGGGCGCCACGGGCGTGCCGGCATACAGCTTCAGCTCGAACGGTTTCGTGGGCGAAAACGAGTAAACGTGGTGCCGCACCGTGTCGAAGTTGGGAAAGGACACTGGCGTGCCGGTCTGCACAACCAGCAAGGTCGGCGCAAAGGCCTTGTCTCGCTGGGCCATCTGGCCCTGTGCACCCTTGGCGGCGCGAGCCGGCGTGCCATCGACGAACACCGACTGTGCACCCTTGGCGGCGCGAGCCGGCGTGCCATCGACGAACACCGACACCGCAGCCGGGTGCACCGGCTGGCCCGCCTCGTTGCGGACCACAATGGTGTGGGGCGCAGCCAGCGCGCCGCCGGCCACCAGCGTGCCGGTCACCCCAGCGAGCAGGCCCCATGCCAGTCTCATCCACGTGGGGGCACAAAGCGAGGTGTGACGATCGGCGTGCATCAGCGGCCTCCCGTCACGTCCAGGATGGCGCCTGCCGTGTAGCTGGCCGCATCCGAGAGCAGCCAGGCAATGGCCTGGGCCACCTCTTCCGGGTGCGCGGCCCGGCCCATGGGCAAGCTCGGCCCCAGGCGATCGGCCCGGTCGGGCTCACCGCCGGTGGCATGGATGCCGGTGGCTGTGATGCCGGGACGCACCGCGCACACGCGCACGCCTTCACCGGCCACCTCCTTGGACAGACCCTGCGTGAACACGTCGATGGCGCCCTTGCTGGCCGCGTAGTCCACATACAGCGCGGGTGAGCCCGTGCGCACCGCACTGCTGGAGACATTGACGATCACGCCGCCGTGTCCGCCGTGCCGGCTCGACATGCGCTTGACCGCCTCACGCGCGCACAGCATCGGCCCCACCACGTTGACGGCGAACATGCGTGCCAGGCGCTCGGCACTCATCTCGTCCAGGCGCGACGTGCGGTCGATGATGCCGGCGTTGTTCACCAGGCCCGTCAGCGGTGGCAGCGCGGCATCCGCTGTGGCAAACAACTGCAGGACGTCGGATTCGGTGGCCAGGTCCGCCTGGGCGACGATGGCGCGTGGCGAGCCCAGCTGCAGGCATTCGTCGGCCACGGCCTGGGCCAGATCGGCCCGATGGGCGCAGTGGATGAGCAGGGTGTGACCTTGTGCGGCCAGCAAGCGGGCGGTGGCCGCGCCAATGCCCTGGCTGGCGCCGGTGATGAGGGTGACGTCATTCATGGCTTTGACTTTACATTTCCTTTACCGGCGGTACGACGTTTGGATACCGTCCACAAGGACACTGTGAACATGAGCACACAAAAACGCAATCGATGGTTGTCAGGTTGGCGTCTGGCGCTAGGGGTGGCCCTGGTCGCCGCCGCAGGCTGGGGCATCAAGGCCGTGTACTTCAAGCCAGCCAGTGCCCCCCAGGTCATCACGGCCGAGGTGACGGTCGATGACATCGAGGATACCGTGCTGGCCAGCGGCACCATCGAGGCCTCTCAGGAGGTCAGCGTCGGGGCCCAGGTGTCCGGCCAGATCAAGCGCCTGCACGTGGCGCTGGGCGATCAGGTCAGCAAGGGGCAGCTGGTGGCCGAGATCGACTCCACCACCCAGGCCAACACCTTGCGCAATGCCGAGGCCCAGGTCTCGCTGTTGAGCGCGCAGCGGCAGTCCCGCGTGGCCCAGCTGCGTCAGGCTGTGCTGAGCTATCAGCGCAAGAAAGAGCTGTTCAAGCTGGATGCCGGCTCCAAGGCCGACCTGGACGACGCCGAGGCCACGCTGGCCACCGCGCGTGCCGACATTGCCGCCGTGGACGCCCAGATCCGCCAGGCCACCATTTCGGTGGACACCGCCCGCGTCAACCTGGGCTACACCCGCATCGTGGCGCCGATCGACGGCGTGGTGATCGCGGTGGTGGCCGAGGAAGGGCGCACCGTGAACGCCCTGCAGTCGGCGCCCACCATCATCAAGCTGGCCAAGCTCGACAAGGTGCAGATCAAGGCTGAAATCTCGGAGGCCGACGTGGTGCGCGTCAAGCCTGGCCTGCCGGTGTACTTCACCATCCTGGGGGAGCCGCAGCGCCGCTACGAGGCCAAGCTGCGGGCTATCGAGCCGGTGCCCGAGTCGGAGCAGACCGACACCAAGACCGCGACCGCCAGCTCCAGCACCGCTGCCATCTACTACAACGGCCTGTTTGACGTGGACAACCCCGAGGGCAAGCTGCGGGTGGCCATGACCACCCAGGTGTTCGTGGTGCTCAACCGGGCCGATCAGGCCTTGGTGATCCCGGCGACGGCCCTGGGACAACGCGATCGCAAGGCCGGCACCTACGAGGTGCGGGTGCTGGAAGGCGAAGGCAAGGACCAGAAGGTGAGCACACGCAACGTCAAGATTGGCCTGAACAACCGTGTGCAGGCCCAGGTGCTCGAAGGCCTGAAGGCCGGCGAGAAGGTGGTGGTGGGTGAGAGCGGCGCCAATGGGGCGGGCGCCGGCGCCGGTGCCGCGCGCATGCCACGGATGTTCTGACGCCATGACCACCACGCAGTCCACGGGCACAGCCCAGCCCGCCTTGCTTGAAGTCCTGGACCTGTGGCGGGAGTTCCCGTCCGGTGAGGGCACGGTGGCGGTGCTCAAGGGTGTGAACCTGCGCATCGAAGCCGGCGAGATGGTCGCCATCATCGGCGCGTCGGGCTCGGGCAAGTCCACCTTGATGAACATCCTGGGGTGTCTGGACCGACCCAGTCGGGGTGTGTACAAGGTGGCAGGCCAGCCCACGGGCGATCTGGAGCCCGATGAGCTGGCGCGTTTGCGCCGTGAGCACTTCGGCTTCATCTTCCAGCGCTACCACCTGCTGAGCGACCTCAGTGCCCTGGGCAATGTCGAGATCCCGGCCATCTACGCCGGCCACAGCACCGCCGACCGGCACACCCGCGCGGCCGCCTTGCTGGGGCGCCTGGGCCTGGCCGATCGCACCGAGCACAAGCCGGGCCAGTTGTCCGGCGGCCAGCAGCAGCGCGTCAGCATTGCGCGGGCCTTGATGAATGGCGGTGACGTCATCCTGGCCGACGAACCCACAGGCGCGCTCGACACGGCCAGTGGCGACGAGGTGATGCGCATCCTGCGTGAACTGCACGCCGACGGGCACACCGTGATCATCGTGACCCACGATCCCAAGGTGGCGGCGCACGCGCAGCGCATCATCGAGGTGTCCGATGGCGAGGTTGTCTCCGACCGACGGCAGGACGGGGTGGAGCCCCCCAGCGCGACCAAGCTGGTGCGCACGCAGGTGACGCCCCATCCCTGGCGCGCCAACTGGGACCGGCTCACCGAGGCCTTCACGATGGCCTTGCGCGCCATGGCGGGGCATCGCCTGCGCACGCTGCTGACCATGCTGGGCATCATCATCGGCATTGCCTCGGTGGTGTCGATGGTGGCCCTGGGGGAGGGCTCGCGCCTGCGCATCCTCAAGAACATCAGTGCCATGGGGACGAACACCATCGACGTCTTCCCCGGGCAGAACTTTGGCGACCGGACGGCCGGACGCATCCGCACCCTGGTGCCCGCCGACGCCGATGCCCTGGCCAACCTCAATTTTGTGGACAGCGCCACGCCCAGCGTGAACACCAGCGTGACGCTGCGCCGGGGCAATGTGGAGGCCTCGGCCAACATCAATGGCGTGGGCGACCAGTTTTTCCGCGTCAAGGGCTACACGCTGGCCAATGGGCAGGCGTTTGATGCCAGCGGCGTGCGCCGCCAGACCCAGGAGGCCGTGATCGACCCGGCCACGGCCAAGGCCTTGTTCAAGGCGGACGAGAACCCGGTGGGCGAGGTGATCTTCCTGGGCAGTGTGCCGGTGCGCGTGGTGGGTGTGACGGCGCCGCAGGAAAGCGGCTTCATGGTCAGCGACAACCTGAACGTGTGGGTGCCCTACACCACGGTGATGCGTCGCATGCTGGGGCAGCAGCACCTGCGCAGCATCACGGTGCGCATCAGCGACACGGCGCCTTCGGCTGCGGCCGAGCAGGGCATCGTCAAGCTGCTGACCCAGCGCCACGGCACGAAGGATTTCTTCGTGCGCAACAGCGACAGCATCCGCCAGACCATCGAGAGCACCACGCAGACCATGACCGTGCTGATCTCGTCGATCGCCGTGATCTCACTGATCGTGGGTGGCATCGGCGTGATGAACATCATGTTGGTGTCGGTGACCGAGCGCACCCAGGAGATTGGGGTCCGGATGGCCGTCGGGGCGCGCCAAAGCGACATCCTGCGCCAGTTCCTCATTGAGGCGGTGCTGGTGTGCCTGCTGGGCGGCATCCTGGGGATTGCGCTGGCGCTGGGCATTGGCGTGGTGTTTGACTACATCGGCGGCAGCTTCAGCATGGTGTATTCGATGACGTCCATCGTGGCCGCCTTTGGCGTGTCCTCGCTGATTGGGGTGGTGTTCGGTTTCCTGCCGGCGCGCAATGCGGCGCGGCTCGATCCGGTGGACGCCTTGTCCAGACAGTGAAGAAGGTGAGCATGAAAGCAGATCAGATGAAAACAGCTCGACCCGGCGGCGTGCGTCTCAGGACGCCGGTGTGGCTGACCCTGGCGGCTGCACTGGCCTTGAGCGGCTGTGCCACCCATAGCGCCTATGAGCAGCCCACGGTGCAGGTGCCCGGTGCCTGGCAGCAGGGGCAGGGACAGGGGCAGGGG
>Ga0209066_10003025_pt1 | contig 19675 bp, 11 predicted proteins | sample All_14_2_FD_187198 | JGI IMG/M metagenome (GOLD analysis project Ga0209066, IMG submission 187198) | Freshwater microbial communities in response to fracking from Pennsylvania, USA - Allegheny Zone_MetaG_DW_15 (SPAdes) (version 2) ... | reverse complement strand
GTTATCTACGGAAAGATTTAACTGACAGGTGCGCAACTGGAATAGTTTTCGGATCAATTCTGCGATCTGCTCCACCCGGAATTTCTGCAGGTAGGGTCCGAAATAAATGGACCCGTCTTTGAATGATTTTCTCGTCAGGAACACCCTTGGGAAACGCTCTTGTTTGATACAGATATAAATGAGGGGCGATTTCTCGTCCTTCAACATTACGTTATACCGAGGCTGGTGTTTTTTGATGAGGGTATTTTCGAGCAGCAATGCATCATGTTCGGTCTCCACAATCATGAACTCAATGTGGTGGGCATGACGCACCAGCACCTTGGTCTTGGCGAGCTGGTGTTTTTTATCGCCAAAGTAGGAGGAAAGGCGATTGCGTAGGTTTTTGGCTTTGCCCACATACAGGATCACTCCTTCAGCATCCACATACCGGTAGATGCCGGGATCGGTTGGAATACTGGGTGCAAATGCTTTAAATTCTTCGTTGGTCATTAGAAGCGGCGAAAGTGCGGCAAAATTAGCAGTAGGAGATCATTCGCCGTTTTTTCAGGGCACGGGAATGGTAATTATTTAAAAAAAAGGCTATTTCCGGTAAAATGCGCATATTTGAAGGCTGATTCTTAAACCTCCTTCCTATGCGCTTAAATCTTTTCGCCCTTGTCCTGCTCTGGACGGGTCATTTCGTCCCAGTTTCGTTGAATGCAACGACCATTGTTCCCTTCGTGAACCTGGGAGAAGCCACGACCTACAGTGAGTGCGTGGTATTGGCCCGTGCTGTGGAGATGCAAGTAACCCAGGCAAACGGTTCAATCTATCAGGAGATGCGCTTTGAAGCGCAGGAATCCATAAAAGGTTCACTTTTGCCGGGGGATAATTTTTCAGTCCGTCCCTTATCCAGAAGCTCGCAACAATACAACATCGATATTTCGGGCGACTTTAAGCCTGAAACCGGTAAAACCTACCTGCTCTTTTTGTACCAACAAGCAGATTTCTGGAGGCCTGTGATGCTTTCTTATTATACGTTTGAACAGATCCGGGTCGGAGCGGAGGAGTATCTGGTTCCCACCGGTGGCGAGGGCATGGAGATCGTGCAGCGTCCGGATGGTAGGGTGGCAGAACCTTTATCGGCCTATCAAATGCCTGCCTTGATCCAACTCCTGCAGCGCATTTCAACCGCTCCGGACTTGGGTTGGAATGGAATTCCCGGGCGACTCCAGCTTTCCCCTGAAGCGCTGCAAGCCCAGGATCGCGCCGTGCCAAACGGATGTGATTTCAAACTGGGTGGCCCACATTTATGCCGTTGGGAGAATGCAGTTTTACCCGTCTATTACGATGATACCAGCAATCCTGCTGGCTGGGTCGGCACCTTTTCAAACGTATTGTCCGCAATGACCGATAACTATGCCGGCATAAGTCCTTCCAATGCAGGTGCGGTGGACTACGACCCGGACTGTGTGGATGGCGCGATCGGGTTTGACAGTAATTTTCTCGATTTTTGCGATAATGAACTGAATGGCCCGCAAAGCGCCTTGATTATATTTGACGACCCCTGCAATGAGATCCCCAATTTGAATAATTGTGCGGGCACGCTGGCTTTTGGTGGCAGTTATTCCAGCAGCGATACCCATGTTTTTGATGGGGTCGATTGGGACAATGCACTGTATGGTTTTGTGGTGGTGAACAACGGGACCCCGGGTTGTCTGAGCGGACTTCAGTTTGAACAGATGTTGAGTCATGAACTGACCCATGTGTATCGAATGGGTCACCTGAATGCCGCTAATTTTCCCAATCAGAACATGAATCCATCGTGTTGTAATGCCATAAATAACAAAGACCGGGAGTGTATGGATTATGCCTACCCTCCTCCGGCTCCGGTGGAGCTACTTTCCTTCGATGCAGGTTTGGAAGGCAACCAGCAGGTCAAACTCCAATGGATCACAGCAAGCGAAAAAGACAATGCCTACTTTACCATTCAACGCGCTGCAGATGGCTTGCAATTCACGGAATTACAACAAGTTAAGAGCATTGGAAACAATACCGGGGGACGCTATGCCTGGATAGATACCCGGCCGATTCCAGGGCAGAATTATTATCGCTTAAGCCAAACCGATCACGATGGAACCCTGCAATATTTAGGCATTAGAGCCGTCAGCGTTGGAGTCCGCCAGGCGGAATTAAACATTTATCCTAACCCGATTGAACCAGGACGTCTGAGCTTTAGCATTGCCCTACCCGCTTTTTTTGAAGGCAATCAGGAGATCCTCGCAACGGATGGTAAGTTGATCCACCGATCCGTCCTTTCGCTGGAATCAGGTGTTCACACCCGGGAATTGCCTGTGAACGGAATCTCGGAAGGCATTTATCTGCTTCGTATTTACGATCATCAACAGTTTTGGACCGCCCGGTTCATTCACCGATAAACCCGGATTATTGGTCATTTTATTGGGGTACATGGTAGCGGACAGGCATCGTACATTTGCTCAATTGCATCTTAAAATTTGCTTTGCCCAAACTTGCTTCTAACATGCATCAACAACGGATTATCCTTGTTTTACTGCTCCTTTGCTCCAGAATTTTCCAACTTTTGGCACAATGTCCCATCACGGTGAATGCAGGAGAGGATGTGTATCTCTGTCCACCCACCACTCCTGTCCAACTTAACGGCGATATTTCCGGGGATTACCTGAGTTTTGCCTGGACCCCAACCACCGGCATGACCGGTGGAAATACACTGACCCCAACAGTAACAGTGAGTCAGTCAATAACCTACGTTTTGACCGGGACCGCGGCTGATTTTTCAAACAACCTGATTGACAACGGTGACTTTGAAGGCGGAAACTCCGGTTTCACGAGCGATTACACCTACAATCCCGGCGACCTTGTTCCGGAAGGCGTTTATGATGTACTGGCCAATCCGCAAGATGACCACCCCGGCTTCTCTCCTTGTGGTGATCATACTTCCGGAGATGGAAACATGATGGCCGTGAACGGCGCCGGCACCCCTAATCAAAATGTTTGGTGCCAGACCATTCCAGTAACCCCTAATACCAATTATGTGTTTTCTGCCTGGGTAGCTACGCTGGTGGCCTCCTCACCGGCCTTACTTCAATTCAACATTAACGGGACTCCCCTGGGGCCTATATTCAATGCGCCAAGTGCAACCTGTGTATGGCAAAACTATTTTCAAATCTGGAACAGCGGCGGCAATTCCAGTGCAACCATTTGTATTGTAAACCAAAATACAGCCCTTGGAGGCAATGACTTTGCCCTGGATGATCTGTTTTTTAATGCGACCTGCGCGGAAACGGACACGGTAAAAGTGAATATTGTAAACGTGAATGCGGTCGCCAACCCGCTGGTTACCATTCCCTGCGAAGGATCAACCGTGCAGATATCCGGAGTTGGATCCAGTACCGGCCCCAATGTTACCTATGAATGGAGCACCGGGGATGGCAATATTGTATCCGGTGAAAATACCCTGACTCCTTCGGTAGATGCTCCGGGGGAATATGTACTGACCGTTTCTTACGTCGTCAATGGAGATGTGATCTGTTCCCGGATGGCCACCGTGAATGTTATTTTGAATCCCAATCCGCTCAGTGCCTGGATATCTACGCCACAACCGCTTGGATGCGGGTCGCCAACCACTTTGCTGGTCGGGAACTCTACGCAGGCTGCATTTTCAGTGTATGAATGGACTACCCAGGATGGCAATATTGTCAGTGGCGCTGACCTGAAAAACTGTACCGTGAGTCAGCCCGGCACTTATACCCTGCTCGTTACAAACAGCCAGACCGGATGTACTGCAGAGGCCGATGTACTGGTGACCGTTACGACCAATATCCCAACAGCCAATGCCAACTCAAATGGCATGATTACCTGCATTAATGATTCAGTGCCACTGCTGGGTCTGGGCAGTAGTTCTGGCCCCAGTATCAGCTATAACTGGACCACCATTGCCGGTCAGATTATTGGTTCTGGTGATAGCCTTAATACCACTGCGGGCGCCGGAGGCCTCTACATTTTAAGTGTAACCAACACTTCCAACAACTGTACGACGCGAGATACGGTGATCGTACCGTCCAATGTTGTCGCCCCTACGATCCTGGACTCCTTGCCCCAACAGATCACCTGCAACCCGGCTCAGGATACGATCCCGATCCTGATTACCATACCAAATCCACCGGTGGTACTCATCAACTGGACCACCTCCAACGGTAATATTGTGTCGGGTCATTTAACCGATTCATTGGTAGTGAGTTTGCCCGGAGCCTACCTGGTTTCTGTACAAAACCCTGACAATGGGTGCTTTAGCTACGATACGGTGCAAGTCATCGGCAATTTCAATGCTCCTGTGGCAGGAATTCTCCCGGCAGATACCATTACCTGTCAGTCGCCCAGCATTCAATTACAAGGCAGTGGCTCTGGTAGTTTTTCCATTCAATGGACGGCCTCCAACGGAGGCAATATCGTTTCCGGCGGGAACACCCTCCTTCCAACCGTGAATGCTTCGGGAGATTATTGGCTGGTACTTCAAGACAGCCTGAGTTTTTGTACTGACACCGCCATGGTCAGCGTCCTTGCCGATACCAATGTGGTGGTTGCTATTGCCAATGCACCGGACACCTTGAACTGTGTGGTCAATATCGTGACCCTCAATACCAATGGTTCCAGCAATGGCAATCTGAGCTATGTATGGAGTACCACCGATGGAAATATTGTAAGCGGACAAGGCACCCCAAATCCCACGGTCAACGCCCCGGGTACGTATCAATTGCTCCTGACGAACAATGCCAATGGCTGCTCCGCCACGGATCTGGCCATCGTTGAACTGAACACTACCCCGCCACCTATTTCTATCCTACCACCCGATACCCTTACCTGTGCGGTTTCCTCACAAACCATTCAGGCTCAGATCAATGGAGCAGGAATATTCGAATATCAATGGACGGCCAGCAATGGTGGAAATATTGTAGCCGGTGACAGCACCCTGACCCCCACAGTGAATCAGCCAGGAACTTATACCCTGACCGCTACCAGTCTGACCAATGGCTGCACAGCCTCTGCCTCCGTTACCGTTTCTCTGGAAGCGGGATTCCCGGTGGTGACTACTGCCGTTCCCGGCCCACTCACCTGTGTGGCGCAAACGCAGATCCTGAGTTCAAGCGGCTCCTCCAGCGGGCCAAATTTCAGCTACACCTGGACTACCCCGGATGGTAATATTCTTCAGGGTGCGAACTCCGCCAATCCGACGGTGAACCAAGCCGGTACGTATCAATTGCAAATCATCAACAACTCCAATGGCTGCTCCTCCTCCTCCAGTGTGGTGGTGTTACAAGACACTATCCCACCGGCAGCCTTGATCCTCACGCCTGCCGATACACTCAATTGTCTGAGTACCCAATTGGAGTTGATTGGCGATGGAACCGGAAACGGAGTATGGACCACCAGCAATGGGAACATCCTTTTCACAGCGGGTTTTACCGCTCAAATCGATGCGCCCGGGATTTACGTGTTCAGTACCACCAACCCAAATAACGGTTGTACGGCCATGACTGCTGTGGAGATTTTTGAAAATGTGCAGGTTCCGGGGCTTAGTCTGGCCAACCCGACCACCCTGACCTGCACAACTACTCAGATTTCCCTCGACGCAACGGCCTCCGGCCAAAATTTGGGATACAATTGGCAAACTTCTGATGGAAACCTCCTTTCCGGCCAAAACACCCCCATGCCGGTAGTAAATGCCCCGGGCAATTACAGCATCACCGTCACCGATGGCATCAATGGGTGCAGCACCACCGGCAGTCTGCCAGTCCTTCAAAATATCACAGCGCCCGATATCCAGATCGCGGCTACTCCAAGCATCAATTGCAATAGTCTGACGCAGACCATACAAGCCCAGAACCTCCTTCCGGCAGGCAATTTTGTCTTCAACTGGGTGGCAAGCAACGGCGGAAATATCGTTTCCGGGGCAAACAGCCTCAGCCCCCTGGTCAACAGCGGCGGCGATTACACCCTTACCGCCACCAATACGGACAATGGCTGCACGGCTGTTTTCAGCACCAGTGTGTTGCAGGACACCAACCCGCCCAACGCAGATGCAGGAACCAGCGACACCCTGAGCTGCCTCACTAACTCTTTGACAATCAATGGATCAGGAAGCGGTGCAAGCAATTTAAATTTCGTCTGGCAAGCCTCCGGAGGCGGCAACATTGTCTCTGGCGGCAACTCCCCTACCCCATTGGTAGATCAACCCGGCACTTATACCCTTACCGTGACCAACCCGATCAACGGATGTTCTGCGGTAGATCAGGTCCAAATCTTCAATGACGCCAACGCACCGTCTGCCAACGCCGGAACGGCAGCCACTCTGACTTGTTCTGTTCTCCAGACCACCCTCAATGGTACTGCCAGTCCCGGAGCGAACATTTCCTACAGCTGGACCGCCGCAGCCGGCGGCAACATCGTCTCCGGTCAAAACACCCTGACCCCGACGGTCAATGAACCTGGAACTTATACTTTATTGGTGACCAATGCCCTCAACGGTTGTGTCGCCAGCAGCACAGTTACCGTACCAGAAAACGTGCTCCCGCCGATGGTGGATGCCGGGATAAGTGCCGAACTCAGCTGTGCGGTCACCAGCCTGAATCTTACAGGCACGGCGTCTGCATCAAGCGCTGTGGTATGGACCACCGGAAACGGAAATATAGTGTCCGGCAGCAACTCACTCAACCCTACGATCAACCAAACCGGAACCTATACCCTCACGGCCACCCTAAGCAGCAACGGGTGCACCGCCAGTGATGTAACCACGGTAACCATAGACACCCTGGCCCCGGGCTTCCAAATCCAGACTCCGGGTTTATTGACCTGTGCTCAACTCAGCACTCCGGTGAACGCATCCGTCATCCAACCTGGAGCCAGTAACTTTAGTGCCAGCTGGTCCACCATGAACGGGAATCTGGTATCCGGGCAAAACACCCTGACCGCTACGGTCAATGCACCGGGTCAATATTTCCTGACGATTCAAAACCTTGTGAATGGCTGTAGTGCCCAACAACAAGTAACTGTAGATCAAGATATTGTCCCACCAACGGCCTTTACAGCGCCCGGTGGAGAAATCACCTGTGCCGAGCCAAGCCTCAACCTGAGCGGCAATGGTTCAGCCACCGGCAACGGGATATCCTATGCCTGGACGGCCAGTGCAGGCGGTACAATTTTGAGTGGCGCCAATACCCTGACCCCAACCGTTGGCAGTGCGGGCACCTATACGCTGCAGGTGAACAACGCACTCAATGGATGTTCCGCGACCTCATCCACCAGCGTCGGGAACAACACCACCCCTCCGGTGGCAGCGATCGCATTGCCTGGAACGCTGACCTGCACCCAAAACACCGTAACCCTCGATGGGACCGGTTCCAGTCAGGGCCCCGGTTTCAGTGCGAACTGGGCCACCTCCGGCGGGAATATTGTATCGGGTCAGGGAACCTTTTCGGCCCTGGTCAATGAGGCCGGTAATTATTTACTCACCGTAATAGACGCGAATAACGGCTGTACCGCAAGCGCTCAGATCCTTGTTCAGGAAAACGTGACCACTCCCGGGGTGCTCATATTGCCCGTAACTCCCCTGCATTGCAATCAGGCGCAAATTACCCTCCTGGGCTCAAGTCCGACCGTTGGAGCATTGAATTATGCCTGGACCACGGCTGCTGGAGGGAACATCCTGAGCGGCGCCAATACCCCTACGCCGCTGATTGACCAGGCCGGTGTGTACACCATTCAGGTAACCCACCCGGACAACGGATGCACTTCCAGCACCAGCATTACGGTGACCGCTATTCCAGATCCGGTCTTTAATCCGACCCTGACACAACCCAATTGTTTTGAACCCACCGGCGCAGTGAATTTTGGCGCCGTGAGCGGAGGCTTGTTGCCCTATCAATATTCTCTGGATGGCGGCCAAAGCTATGGGAATCAAGCCCTGTTTTTGGGACTTGAACCGGACGCCTATACGCTGGTTGTAAGCGATGCCAATGGTTGCACCACCGCGGAAACCGTGACCGTGGATCCTCCATTCCTGCCCGTCCTGAATATCGCCGATATCCAAAAGATCGAACAAGGCGATTCCATATTACTGTCACCACTGACCAATATTCCGACGGTCCAGATCGCTTCCTGGGAATGGACGCCGGCGGCGGGACTTTCCTGCGTGGATTGCGCGGAACCTTGGGCAAAGCCCTTATACAGTCAATATTATACGGTGAAAGTAGAAGACCTGGACGGTTGCATTGCAGAGGAACGTATTTTGGTGCAGGTGAGCCGTAAGCGCCATATTTATCCGCCCACCGTATTTTCTCCAAATGACGACGGCGAAAATGACCGTTTTACCCTTTATACCAAAGGGGTTCGGGAGATCCGCCGTCTGGCGATCTTTGATCGTTGGGGTGAGGAGTTGTTCCTTCGGAATAATTTCCAGCCGAACGACGAGTCTCTGGGATGGGACGGCACCTACAGAGGTTCCCCGATGAATCCAGGCGTCTATGTATGGGCCGCTGAAGTAGAATTTGTAGATGGAGAAGTGGAAGTGATCTATGGAGATGTGACGGTGGTTCGGTAGGGATTGAACCTTTAAGGTCAAACAAGAACCCCGGAAAATATAATCTCCAAGGGTGTGTACGGATGCTTTTCAATCCTGTAACGCACTGCCTGGTTTTACATTTTTCGGGGTTCTTAAATAAAAAAAGCCGCCCCTTGCGGGAGCGGCCTACTCTTTTGGTTAAATGAAAATCGGTCTGGGAAAGGAGTGGATTAAATCGGAGTTCGGGTCAGGTATTGGTGTTTCCCAAAGTTATACTTAAGACGTCAGGGCCAAAGAAAGTCACAAGGAATTTAAAAATATGGTTCAGAAAATTTAGCATCGGGCCAGGATTACAAGGCCTGTAACTCTACCAATCTACGATACACCTTTCCTTCCTGCATCAAACTGACATGCGTGCCGCGTTCCACGATCCGGCCAGCATCCAGGACAATGATCTCATTGGCATGTTGCACGGTACTAAGCCGGTGTGCAATGACCAGGGCGGTTCGGTTTTCCAGCAATTTTTCAAGGGCGGCCTGGACCAGTTTTTCCGATTCAGAATCAAGGGCTGAGGTGGCCTCGTCCAAAATGAGGATCGGTGGATTTTTCAGCAAAGCCCGGGCAATGGTCAGACGCTGACGTTGTCCGCCGCTCAGTTTGGATCCCCGGTCACCAATATTGGTATTGTAACCGTCCGGAAGCTGGATAATGAATTCGTGGGCGTTGGCGGCCCGTGCAGCAGCCACTACTGCAGCATCTCCCTCTGTAGCGTCTTTAAAAGCAGAAGCGCTTGAAAACAGGATGTTGTTGCGCACCGTATCATTGAACAGGATTGCTTCCTGACTCACGATCCCCATGAGGTTGCGGAGATCGTGGATCCGTAAATTCCGGATGTCTTTCCCGTCCAGCAAGATCTGTCCCTGACTTGGATCGTAAAAACGCGGCAGAAGATCGGCCATGGTACTTTTCCCTGCGCCGGACGCTCCCACCAGGGCAACCATTTTCCCTTTCGGGATGCTTAGTTGTATCTGCTCCAGGGCTCCGCGTTCCGCGTTTGCATATTGAAAGGAGACATCCCGAAACTCAATTTTATCGGTAAAGGTCTTGACTTCCAGGGCATTATCAGCATCCCGGATGGCAACCGGAGCATCCAGCACGGCTTCAACCCTTTCCAGGGCGCCCATCCCTTTTCGGATACTGTAGGTAGCCGCCGAAAAGGCTTTGGCAGGTTCGGTTATGGAGTAAAAAGCATACAGAAAGGTGATGAAGGTCGGACCGGTGATCTCCCCGGCGAAGACCTGTTTGGCCCCAAACCAAAGGAGCACAGAGGCGACTCCAATGCCCAAAAACTCAGACAAAGGCGAGGCAAGATCCCTGCGCCGCGAAAGCCGGGTGATGGTTTTGGCATAGCCGTCATTCTCGCGACCAAAGCGCTCCCCTTGCCATTGTTCAGCGTTGAAACCTTTGAGTATCCGCAGTCCGCCCAGGGTTTCTTCCACCAGTGACATCACCGTTCCCAGCCGCGACTGCGCTTCGCCCGATTGTTTGCGCAAGGTTTTCCCGATCCCGCCAATGATGATCCCGCTGAACAGCAGCAGTACAAATACAAAGCCCGTCAGTGCCGGCGACACCCAGAGCATGTACGCCAGACTCCCTGTAATAACGATGGGCTCGCGAACGAGGGCCTCCATCACCCCCATAATACTCCATTCTACCTCCTGAACGTCGGCAGAAAAACGGCTCATCAGATCCCCTTTTCGTTCTTCAGAGAAAAACGAGAGGGGAAGGTCCAACATTTTCCGGAGCATTTTTTGACGCAGATCGCGCACGATACCGTTGCGAACCGGTGCTAAAAAATAGAGCGAGAGATATCGGAACAGGTTTTTCCCTAAAAAGGTCAGTACCAAAAAGCTGCAAACGATGAGCAAGGAGCCTTCGCGACCATAATTACGGAGCAATTGCTCAAAAAAGACGTCCAATTGGTGCTGGATGCCTGAGGCGTTGGTTACAACGGCAGGATCCGGCGTCCCCAAGTCACCGGGGCCGGCAAATAATATCTGCAAAAAAGGCAACAAAGCCGGGATGCTGACCACCACGAAAAGCGACATCAGGATGTTGCAAACGATGGCCAGCGTAAGCAAGCGTCGATAGGGAAGGTAATAGCGTAGTAGTCGGAGCATCTTAATGTTTAAAAGCCAGTTTATCGAGCATCTCGCTTGCAATTGGATCTGCGTAAATGCTGTAACTGTTTACCAGAACACCTTTTTGCCCATTGGTGAGGGCTGAAATGGCATAAATAATCACAGCATCCGCGGGATCGGTCTCCCCTTCAAGCCGGAAATATTTATCCACCTGAAAATCATGATGGAAGAGTTGAAACCCACCTGCCCGACATTCCAGGCAGTTTTCCTGCAGGTTGAAATCTTCGGTATAGCCCTCCTTGCGGAGTTCGTCTATGATCTCAATGAGTGTCTTTTCCATAATTAGAGTGCGATTAAGTGATTGTTCAGGTACAAATTTACACTCAATATGCCATCCAGGACCTCCAGCGTGAAATCGTAATGGCCAAAACAAGCGCCATAGCAGCCAGGGCCACCATAGCCACCAGATTGGAGTCTGCTTCCAGGGCCCCATTCCGCTTGAGGTAAATTCCATACAAAGCCCAGGAAACTGCCAGTCCATGGCCTAGATTGTTTTGCCGGAACAGGATAAAAATGGCTATTGCCGCCCCAACGACGATCATCAGGATGGCCCAAAAGGCTTCCGACAGTCCTCCGCCATGCCAGCCATTTCCCACCAGCAGCGCTGCAATATTGGCGATGGTTGCAACGGTGATCCAGCCCTGGTAAATGCCCATCGGCCAATGGGAGAGATGCTTTTCCAGCCTGTTTATTTTGGAATGCCCGGTCCCGATGGTTTCGTTGATCCGAAGCAGGGTGACTAAAAAACCAAGCATGATGACCACGGATAACGCCAATTGTTCCCAATGCCATGCAAACATCCAGGACACATTGAAGACACAGGTAGCCACAAATAACCAGCCGATTTTATCCACGATGGGGCCAACCCGATCAGCCACGGACTGGCTGACAAGTGCTGCGACCTGAAAGCCGATCAACACCAGCAACCAAAGATAAATGATTCCCCAAATCGAAAACGTAAGTCCCGCCGGAGTGAACAGATTGGGGTATTGTGCGGATAACTCCCCGGTGTTTTTACCGTTTAGTGGAAGCGCATTGGCCAGATAGTTGACGTACAGAACGGCAATAAATGCCAAAATATTGACCAGAATTAGGGTGCGGGTGGAAGATTTCATGGGTTGTGTGTTTAGTATTGATTCCCGGTTTCTCGTCTTTGGAAAGTTGCCCCAATACGATCTGCAGCTCGTCCAATAAGATAATTACCGGCTCCCCGTTCCATGCTTAAACAAGGAACGCATTGCCAGCAACAAACTTATCAGCGCCAAAAAAGCAGCCATTAAAAACGGCGCCCCGGGGAATTGAATCGAGGAACTAGGATTGGTAAAAAAGGCGAACAAATTGGTCATAAGTAAAGGCCCCACAATGGAAGTGAGGCTAATCAGACTGGTCAGCGCCCCTTGCAACTCGCCTTGTTCATTGGAGGGAACCTGCCCGGAAATTATGGCTTGCAAAGAAGGGCCTGCCATGCCACCCAGAGAAAACGGAATCACAAATGCAAACATCATCCAGCCTTCCGTAGCGAAGGCAAACAGGACAAATCCCAGCGAATACAATCCCAGACCGATAAAAACAGCGTTTCGTTCCCCAAATTTTGGAATCAAAATCCGATTCAGGCCACCCTGCACAATGCTGGTCATCAGTCCTACAAAGGCCAGCGAATAGCCAATCCAGCGCTCGTCCCAGTTAAACTTCTTCATGGTAATGTAGGTCCAGGTGCTGTGGTTGGCATGCCCGGCCACGTAAACAAAAATGAGGGAAGCGACCAGACTAAGGATGACCGGATACCGGCGGAGACTCAACAAGGACCCAATGGGGTTGGCCCTTTTCCAGCTAAAAGCACGACGGTTTTCTGGAGCCAAAGATTCAGGCAGGATAAAATAGCCATAAAGCCAGTTAAGCATGGCCAGGCCTGCTGCTGCAAAAAACGGGGCTCGTATTCCAAAATGGTAGGAAACGACCCCTCCAACCAGCGGTCCAATGATAAAACCCAGGCCAAAAGCTGCGCCCACAAGCCCAAAATTCTGTGCCCGCTTTTCTATTGGACTTACATCGGCTATGTAGGCCATCCCGGAGGTAAAGGTGGCTCCGGTAATGCCTGCCAGTAAGCGACCTATGAAAAACCACCAGATACTGGGAGCAAAGCCCTGAATGACAAAATCGATGCTAAAAGCAAAAAGAGCCGCCAAAATGACTGGCCTGCGCCCAAACCGGTCGCTCAGTCCTCCAATAATGGGTGAAAATAAAAACTGCATCCCTGCGTAAGTAAACATCAACACCCCACCCCAGCGGGCGGCTGTGCTGAGGTCTCCTCCGGTCAACTCTTCCAACAACTTGGGCAAAACCGGAATGATGAGTCCAAACCCAATGACGTCCATCAGCATAGTGATGAAAATAAAAGCCAGGGCGGGTGTACGGGAGCGGGACATGGATTGGATGAGTGGAGGGTTGAGTCGGTTATAGCTGGAATCTGAAACCAAAAGGGCGCGAAGACACAGGAAATCCTGCTGCTTCGCGCCCCCGTTATTGACTGATTTGAAGTAGAGATAAACAAGAACTTCGAAACCGGAGCCCTTTATCCCGAAAATTACAGTTCTACACTTTTAAAATCCCAGGTATTTAGGAAGTTCGTTGTGAAATTTCCATCCTGAAAATCCTTGTTGCGCATCAGGCGCTGGTGGAAAGGAACGGTCGTTTTTACCCCTTCCACTACAAACTCGTCCAATGCACGTTCCATCTTTTTGATGGCTTCGTCCCGGGTACGGGCGCGGCAAATGAGCTTGGCGATCATGGAGTCGTAATAAGGAGGAATGGTATAACCTGCGTACACGTGGGTGTCTACACGAACACCATGTCCCTTCGGGGAGTGGAACGAGGTGATTTTGCCCGGGCTGGGACGGAAATCGTTGAACGGATCCTCTGCATTGATCCGGCACTCGATGGCGTGCATTTCAGGGAAATAATTTTTGCCTGAAATTGGAAGCCCTGCTGCGATCTTGATCTGTTCTTTGATCAGGTCGAAGTCAATGACCTCCTCGGTTACCGTGTGTTCTACCTGGATCCGGGTGTTCATCTCCATGAAGTAGAAATTGCGGTATTTGTCCACCAGAAACTCAATGGTACCTACTCCTTCGTAACCGATGGCGTTGCAGGCCTTAATGGCAGCTTCGCCCATTTTTTCCCGGAGTTCGGGCGTCATGAATGGAGAAGGACATTCTTCTACCAGTTTCTGGTGCCGGCGCTGGATCGAGCAGTCACGCTCGGAAAGGTGACAGGCTTTTCCAAACTGGTCGCCTGCTACCTGGATCTCGATGTGGCGTGGTTCCTCGATGTATTTTTCCATGTAGATGCCATCATTCGAAAATGAGGCCTTGGCTTCACGGCGTGCTGTATCCCATTGATCTTCAAACTCTTCGGCTTTCCAGACGATCCGCATTCCTTTTCCACCCCCTCCGGCGGTAGCTTTCAGAATAACAGGATAACCAATTTCAGCAGCCAGTTTCAGGCCAGCTTTTACATCGGTCAACAGGCCAGGAGTGCCGGGAACACAAGGCACCCCGGCATTGATCATGGTTTCTTTTGCGGTGATCTTGTCACCCATCGCCCGGATATGGTCGGGAGTAGGTCCAATAAATTTCACCCCATATTGTTTGCAGATCTCTGCAAATGCGGCATTTTCAGAAAGAAAACCGTACCCAGGGTGAATGGCATCGGCATTGGTGATCTCCACCGCTGCCATGATACGTGGCACATTGAGGTAGCTCTCAGCAGAGGAAGGCGGACCGATACACACCGCTTCATCCGCAAAACGGACGTGCAGGCTGTCACGGTCGGCGGTAGAATAGATCGCTACCGTTTTAATGCCCATCTCTTTACAGGTTCGGATGACCCGCAGGGCTATTTCTCCCCTATTCGCAATGAGTATTTTTTTAAACATCTGTATTGGAACGATGAACGATGAACTATAAACGGTGAACTATAACGGAGAACCAAGGCCGATGAACGAAGTACAAATACGGCAAGAACTGCTTACCGTAATTAAAGTGGGTAGTTCAGCGACTACAGTTTATCCATTGTAGTTCTACGTTAAAATTCAGGCTGGTTCGACTAGGAAAAGTGGTTGGTCGTATTCAACCGGTGAAGCATCTTCGACAAGGATCTTGACGACCTTACCTTTTACTTCTGATTCGATCTCGTTGAAAAGTTTCATCGCTTCGATGATACAAACCTTCGAGCCTACTTCCACGACATCCCCGATTTTGATAAAGGGTGGTTTGTCGGGGCCTCCACTGCGGTAGAATGTACCGACCATGGGCGATTTGATGGCCAAAAATTTAGAATCATCGGAAGCCGCAGGAGCCGCGGCTGGCGCATCGGCTTTTGGGGCAGCAGCAGGTGCCGCAACCGGAGCCGGAGCAGCAACAGGCATGGCCATCGCAGGCTGTGGCGCAGCCACAACCACGGGAGCAACTCCCTCAACGATAGTTCCCTGATTGCGAATAACAAGTTTGAAATCGCCCTCTTTGAGGCTGAATTCAGAGATCTTGTGCTTGCCCACCATTCGGATGAGCTCTTGTATCTGATTGAAGTCCATATTTATGGAAGGTTGAAAGGATGCAAATTGCCGAAAGTTTCGGAGCGTAAAGGAACGAAGTTTTTTAACACTCAAACCTCGTAGATTTTGAAAACATACGCACAAAATTTTTTTCAGCAGCAACCTCCTCCATCGTAAAACCAGGTACTGGGCGAAATAAATAGATCCGCCCGCCCTAAAGCTGCCAGGGCTGCAGCCGTTTTATCACACACGGCAAGGGGCATATTCTGGTTGAGGACGTGCCCTTTTTGATCGTCAAAATACGCCTCTGAGCCGTAATAAATGGCTGTTTTACCCGTAAAAACACAGGGGCCATCGGCAGGCATGGGGTCTTTGATGGCACACACCTCCACACTTTCGATGTAAATAAGTTCTTCCGTGGGGTAATGGCCTGGGGCCAGCAAACGATACGGCCGCTTTGCACGGATCTCGACGGTACCAAAACCAACTTCTGTGATCATCTTGATATAATCCTGCAGCGGTAAGGAACCAGTGAGACAAAGTGCCCGAAGGCGGTCGTCGTTTCTCAGGGCAGGATTCATGGGTTGCTCACAAGTAGGGTCGCTCATGATAAGCCGGCCACGGGGTTTTAGCACCCGGTACATTTCACGAAGGGCTTTTTTAAGGTCCTCGGTTTCAAAAATATTAAACAGGCAGTTTTGGGCAGCAATGTCAACGGAGCTGTCCGGAACTGGAAGATCCAGCGCATTTCCTGTTCGGATCTCTACAAAATCAGCTTTGAACCATTCATTTTTTTGTTCCGCTTCCAAGAGGTTTTCCCGGCAGGCGTCCATCATTTCATCCACCACATCTACCCCTATTACAGCACCCTGGCGGCGACTAAAATAGGCGAATTGCAGTAGTTCCATGCCCCCGCCTACGCCCACGTACAGGATGGAGGGGTTATTCACCAGGTCGCGGGGATTCACGGTGCTTCCGCAGCCGTAGTTCATCTCAAGCATTTTTTTGGGCACTTCCAGACCTGGCAATTGCCATACCGGCGTGGTGGTACAACACAAACCCACATTCGGGTTGAGGGCAGCGTCTTTATAAACGTCGATGGTAGTGTTCAGATAGGACATGATGGATATAAAAACTTGTGTGTTTTAAAAAATGAGCATCCTGCATGAAAATGGGCACTGTAAATAGGCTTTTTCTGCCTCCTTTTTCAAACACAGGCTTATTTAAATGCCGAAAGGGGATGACTCAAAAGAGGCAGCCCCTTTCGGTGGCAAGAATGTGAAGCCTTTTCAACAGGCCTCCAAATACTTACGGGAAATGTCCGGATCCGGATCCTTTGATGTCAAATAATTACAAACTGAGCACGCTAGTGCCGCACCCTGTCAACCTTCCCGATCTTTTTTTATACACCCGGCTCCACAAACGGCAGTTTTGTCACCACCGCTTCGAGCTTTTTACCACCCACTACGATCAGGATCTTTGTGCCGGGTTCGGCATGTTTGATCTTGACATAACCGGTACCGATGGGCTTATCCATGGTAGGCGAGTGTGTTCCAGAGGTAACCACCCCGATTTTAGCTCCGCGACGGCTTTCAATTTCGTAGCCATGGCGTGGTACACGGCGCTCGTCGAGTACAAAACCGACCAGGCGACGTTTTACGCCGTCTGCCTTTTGCTTTTTGAATTTCTCCTTGGAAGGGAAATCAGCTGCCTTGGCAAGTTTTGTGATCCAACCAAGACCGGCCTCCAATGGGCTGGTTTTATCGTCAATATCATTGCCATAAAGGCAGTAACCCATTTCAAGGCGGAGGGTATCCCGTGCACCCAGTCCGCAAGGTTTGATGCCATGCTTCTCCCCTACTTTGAAAATTTTGTCCCAGATTTTAGGAATGTCTTTGTTGCGGGCATAGATCTCAAAACCTCCGGAGCCTGTGTAGCCGGTAGCCGAGACAATGACGTTTTTGCAGCCGGCAAATTTTCCGCGCCTAAAGGAATAGTATTCGATGCTGCCCAGATCCAGATCGGTCAGTTTTTTCAGGGCCTCCACAACTTTGGGACCTTGTACTGCAATAAGACCCGTTTTTGCCGAGATATTCTGCATTTTCACTTCAAAACCACGGGCAAGGCGTTTTAGCCAACGCCAGTCCTTGATCTCATTGCTTGCATTCACCACAAGCATATAGGATTCTTCTCCTTCAGTGATCATTTCTGGTGCATCGTCGAGGCGGTATACGAGCAGATCGTCTACAATGCCGCCTTTTTTATTGGGCATGCAGGAGTATTGGATCTGGCCCGGTTTGAGTTTGGATACATCGTTGCTGGTAGCACTTTGAAGAAATGCCGTAGCATCCTTGCCGCGCACGATGAACTCGCCCATGTGGCTCACATCAAAAACACCCAGTGCGCGACGCACGGCATGGTGTTCTTCTGTAATGGTGGAATAAGAAATGGGCATATTGTAGCCCGCGAACTCGGCCATTTTAGCCCCGAGCGCAATGTGACGTTCTGTTAAAGGTGTGGATTTCATCAAAAAGAGTATTCGTTGATTGGTGGATCTGGTTGGTTGGAGCTGGTGGTAATATCTGGTTATTTGTTTATTTCAGATCGGAAAATTGGATTAAAGGCTCCCTGGATCAAGAGATCAACAAGTTCCTCCATAACCCGCCTTGTTCCTAATTATCAGAGGCCTTTTTAACGGGTCCTTTTTGGGCCGGGGTGAGGGTGCTTTTGGCAGGACTTAGTTTTGAAGGGCGCATGGTAGGCGCCGGCATCAATTCCGTTTCCGGTTTACGGCCGGCTTTTCCACCTCCCTGAGTTTGTTCGATGTTCAGTTCGCCCGGTTTCAGGCCAAGTCTGCGGCTAATATCCTCCGGGATAGACTCTTTGTGGACGGTGAAGGAGATCGTATTCTGGCGCATGTAGGCCTCAGAGCAATACACAAAGCCTTTCAGATCAGATATCTCGCCCCAGGAATTTTTAACCACAAAATAGAGCCCGGAATGGGTTTCATCCAGCAGACCAACGATATGCATCAGGTGATCATCGGTGGTGACCTGTTTGTCAAAAAGTTGTTGCCGAAGCTCCTGGGTCACTTTTGTCTCCGCTTCCCAAAGTTTAAAAGTATTGGCCTGGGCGATTCCATCTTTGTCCTTCCAGTTGATCGAAGGTACGATCGCGAGGCCATTTTTAGCAGAAAAGCCTTCGTTGCTCACGTCAGCGTCCCATTCTACGGAATAACCCAGATCAAGGGCATTTTTAGCACAACGCATCATGTCACTGACCGGCACGTTGTACATTGCTCCATTGGCCCAGTTGTCGGGGATCTCCAGGATAAATTTATCCCAGAAAGGATGGTGGGTAAAGGAGGTAATGGTCACATAATCATCGGTCTTAAATCCCAGGTAATCGCGATAGGAAGTGGGCGTGAACACCACGTTGGAGTAATCAAATTTAGTAGGCACTTTGCCAAACTCTTCGTCCAGGATCTGGTCAATTTGTTTCAGCCAGTCCGTGGGCAATTTTCCTTCTTTGCCCAGTTTCACCAAATCATCACAAAGATTTTTGAGGGTTTTGTCCAGTTTGCCGTGATTCAGCGGCGAAGCCGGGTCCTTCCGGCCGGGGTAAACACTTTCCGGCATGATGCCATATTTTTCCACCGCGATCAGTACGTCGTGTGCCAGACCACCTTCTCCAAATTGAGCGGTTCCCTGGCGACGCACATAATTCTCACATTTCAGGCTATAAATATGACGCACCACATACATTTCGGAAAGATCAACGTCTTTTCTCCCTAAACGAAGGGCTTCACTTTCGAGGAAGGAAACGGTACTGAAAGCCCAGCAGGTGCCTGTTTGGCCCTGATTTTTTACGGCAGTAGTCTTGCTGCGTTTGTATTCCTTGAACTCATAGGGCTCAACCTGGGCAAAAGCAGCCAGGGTGCCAGCAATAAACAGGAGGGATAAGAGTAGTTTTTTCATGCTTAAGAAAATCAGTCGGGTAAATTATTGAGGGCCAAAGGTAAGGAGAATGCAGGAAACGGGGGGAATGTGACCCGGGGGATAATGTGGTACAGACACTCTATGCGACCGTTCAGCGTTCGCTCAAACGGCCGCGCACCGTTTCATTCAGGTTGCGGGACACCGGAATCGTTTCTTCCAGGTCCCGGAGGTGTAGCCGGTAGCCCTGAGCATTGCCGCTCACCTTTTCAATGGTGTCAAAGTTGACCAGGTAAGTGCGATGGCACCTGAAAAACTGCGGCCAGGCAGCCAGGGCATCTTCCATTTTACGCAAGGTGGACCGAAGCATCCGGCTTCGGAGCACCTGATTTTCAAAGTAATAAACCTGCAC
>Ga0209066_10003024_pt1 | contig 19676 bp, 23 predicted proteins | sample All_14_2_FD_187198 | JGI IMG/M metagenome (GOLD analysis project Ga0209066, IMG submission 187198) | Freshwater microbial communities in response to fracking from Pennsylvania, USA - Allegheny Zone_MetaG_DW_15 (SPAdes) (version 2) ... | reverse complement strand
CCGATCGGTCCGGACCTGCTGGGCATGGCCACCGGCGAGGCCCTGGCCCACCTCAACTGCCTGATCGGTCGGGGGGTGGTCAGGCGCGAGACCGATGCCGAGGGCGTGGCCTGGTACGCCGCGACCGTAGCCGCCGAAACAACCGTTTGATATTTCGCGCGCGAAGTATTAACGTCGCGGCATGCCTGTTCCGCCCGATCGACGTCTGGTCTTCCTGCTCAACGCCGGCAACCGGCGCGTTCAGCGCTGGATCGAGGCGGCGATGGCGGCAAAGGGCGGGCTGACGGCGGCCCATTCGGGTGTGCTGTTCTTTCTGGGCCAGCGCGACGGGGCCCTGATCGGCGAGGCGGCCGAGGCCCTGGATCTGGCGCCTTCGGCCATGACTGGGCTGATTGACCGGATGGCCAAGGTCGACTTGGTCAAGCGCCGCGCTGACCCCGCCGATGGCCGCGCCATGCGGCTGTACCTCACCGACAAGGGCCGCCAGGCGCGTGAATACGCCAAGGGCGGCCTGGACGGCATCAACGCCACCCTGACCGAGGGCTTCTCCGACGAGGAGATTGCCGTGGTCGCCCGCTGGCTGATGAGCCTGCAAACCAAGTTCCCCAAAGGAGACTCCGCATGACTGACCATGTGAAGGTTGCGATCGACGCCGGCGTGATGACCATCACCCTGTCGCGCCCGGAAAAGAAGAACGCCCTGTCCAACGCCATGTACGGCGTGCTGGCCGACAGCCTGGAACAGGCCGAGAGCGACCCCGCCGTGCGGGTGGTGGTGTTCCAGGCCGAGGGCGACAGCTTCACCGCCGGCAACGACCTGGCCGACTTCACCGCCCAGGCCACCGGCGGCTTTACCGGCGAGCGGCATGTGGGCCGGTTCCTGAAAGCCCTGGCCAACGCCACGCGTCCGCTGGTCGCCGCGGTTCACGGTCAGGCCGTGGGCGTGGGCACGACCATGTTGCTGCACTGCGACCTCGTCTTCACCAGCCCCGACGCGCGCCTGACGACGCCCTTCGTCAACCTGGCCCTGGTGCCCGAGGCCGCCTCCAGCTGGCTGTTGCCGGCCCGCATCGGCCATGCCCGCGCCTATGCCATGTTCGCCCTGGGCGAGGCTGTCGACGGAACGACCGCCGCCGCCTGGGGCCTGTCCAATGCGGTGGTTCCGCTGGACGAGCTTCGCGCCCGCGCCCGTACCGCCGCCGACCAGCTGGCCAAGCGTCCGCTGGGCGCCCTGACCACCACCAAGCGCCTGATGCGCGACGCCGAGAAGATCGCCGCCCTGATGGACACCGAAGGCGCCCTGTTCGCCGAGCGCCTGCAGACGGCCGAAGCCCGCGAGGCCTTCATGGCCTTCGCCGAGCGGCGGCCGGCGGACTTCAGCAAGGTGGCGTAGGGTCTTCCTCCGTTTGTCATCCCGGACGCGCCGCAGGCGCGATCCGGGACCCAGGGGCCGCCGCATTGCAATGGCCCCTGGGTCCCGGCTCGGCGGGCTTCGCGCTTGGCCGGGATGACAATTTTAGTGCGTTCAAAAACAACAACATAACGGGAGCAAACGCCATGGCTGATCGCATCACCTCGGGCTTCAAGCCCATGACCCCGGCCCGCGACGTGGTCGCCGGCCATGACCTGACCGGCAAGGTCGCCATCGTCACCGGCGCCGCCACCGGCATCGGGGTCGAGACCGCCCGCGCCCTGGCCGAGGCCGGCGCCGAAGTGGTCATTGCCGTTCGCAAGCCTGAGCTGGCCGAAGCCGCCGTCGCCGAGGTCAACAAGACCGCGAAAGGCGCCAAGGCCTCCTGGTCGATGCTCGACCTCTCCAGTTTCAAGTCGATCCGCGCCTTCGCCGAGCGCTGGGGCGACAGGCCGCTGAACCTGCTGATCAACAATGCCGGCGTCATGGCCTGCCCTCTTGCCTATACCGAGGACGGGCTGGAGATGCAGATCGGCACCAATCATTTCGGCCACTATCTGCTGTCGGTGCTGCTGGCCCCGAACCTGATCGCGGGCGCAAAGGCCTCAGGCAAGACCTCGCGGCTGGTGTCGCTGTCGTCGATCGGCCACCGCCGCTCAGGCGTCAATTTCGATGATCCGCACTACAAGACCCGCGACTACGACAAGTGGGAAAGCTATGGCCAGGCCAAGAGCGCCAACAGCCTCTTCGCCGTGGGCTTCAACAGGCGCTTCAAGGATCAGGGCGTGTTCGCCAACGCGGTGATGCCGGGCGGCATCATGACCCCGCTGCAGCGCCACCTGCCGATCGAGGAGCAGATCGCCCTGGGCTGGATCGACGAAAACGGCAAGGTCCGCGACGGCTTCAAGACCACGGAGGAGGGCGCTTCGACCAGTGTCTGGGCCGCCGTGGGCGACGAACTGGAAGGCGTGGGCGGGCTCTATCTGGAAGACCTGGCGGAGGCCGCTCCGTGGACAAAAGAGAAGCCCTGGGCCGGCGTCATGCCGCACGCCCTCGACCCTGAAGCGGCCGAGCGCCTGTGGGCGCTGTCGGTGGAAACCACGGGCGCGGGCGCCTGATGGAAAGCCGCTCCGTCCTGCGTCTGGCAGGCATCGCCACGATCATCGGCGCGGCCATCGACATCGTGGCGCCGTTCGTAATCTATCCGCGCCTCGTCGCGCCCTGGCCGCATCTGGTCTATGTGCTCATCGACCTGCTGCTGGTCTGCGGGATGCTGGGTATTCGATCCGTGAGCGGACGGTCGACCGGGCCCCTCGCCCTGGCCGGTTTCATCGTGGCGCTGCTGGGGGTGATGCTGGTGCGGACCTCATCGGCCGGTATCTTTGGCGAGGCCTCATACATGATCGCCTCCAGCGTCTGGTCGATCGGCATGGTCCTCTGGAGCGTGGATCTGCTGCGCGCCAGGGGGCCGTTCCGCATCGCCGCCGGCCTGTGGATCGCCACCCTCGTCATCGGCCTTGCGGGTCTGGTCCTGAAGGATCACGGTCCGATCGCGCATGTGGCCAAGATGAGCTTCATCCTCGGCTTCATCGCCGCCGCCGTCGATCTGTTCAAAGTCCGTGGAGACCCCGCATGAGCCTCAAGGGAAAGACCCTGTTCGTCACCGGCGCCTCGCGCGGGATAGGCCTGGCCATCGCCCTGCGGGCGGCGCGCGAAGGGGCCAATATCGTCATCGCCGCCAAGACGGCCGAGGCCCATCCCAAGCTGCCGGGCACCATCTATTCGGCTGCGGCCGAGATCGAGGCGGCCGGCGGCAAGGCCCTGCCGCTGATCGTCGACGTGCGTGAGGAAAGCTCCGTCTACGAGGCCGTCGAAAAGGCCGTGGCCCAGTTTGGCGGCATCGACATCTGCGTCAACAACGCCTCGGCCATCTCGATCACCGGCACCCTGTCGACCGAGATGAAGCGCTACGACCTGATGCACCAGGTCAACGGGCGCGGCACGTTCCTGACGTCCAAGGCCTGCATCCCGCACCTGAAGAAGGCGGAAAACCCGCACGTCCTGATGCTGTCGCCGCCGCTGGATATGAAGCCCCGGTGGTTTGCGCCCCACGTCGCCTATTCGATGGCCAAGTACAATATGAGCCTGTGCGTGCTGGGCATGGCCCAGGAGTTCGCGTCGGACGGCATCGCCTTCAACGCTCTTTGGCCCCGCACCGGCATCGCCACCGCCGCCATCCAGTTCGCCTTGACCGGCGAGGAGGGCCTGCGCCACTGCCGCACGCCGGAGATCATGGCCGACGCGGCCCACGCGATCTTCGGCAAGCCGTCGCGGGAGTTTTCGGGCAATTTCCTGATCGACGATACGTTCCTGTACGGCGAGGGCGTCACCGATTTCACCCCCTACGCCGTTGACCCGACCGCTACCCTGATGCCGGACTTCTTCGTGCCGGAGGACAGCGTGCCGCCGCCTGGGGTGAAGATCGGGTGAGGGTCATGTTCGCGAATGGCGAACCTTTTTACACGTCACCCAGGTCATGTTAAAAATTTCCAGATTCTTTAACATGACCGAGTCGATGTGTTAAAACCGACCTACGCCATTCCGCCTTTGCCACCGGTCGCCGAGCTTGAAACGGTCGCGGTTCTTCGCGAAGCGGCGCGCGCTCATAGGTATTTGGCCGAATTGAAAGGGCGTGCGGTCGCGATCCCCAATCAGGGCATCCTGATCGACACGCTTTCGTTGCAGGAAGCGCGGGCCAGTTCGGAAATCGAGAACATCGTCACGACCCAGGACGAAATGTTTCAGGCGACGCTGTTTCCGGACAGTCCGGACGGTGGTCCCGCCAAGGAAGTTGCGCTTTATCGCGACGCTTTGAAGCGCGGCTACGACAGGCTCATCGAAACCCAGGGACTACTGACCAACAATACGGTGGTCGAGATGTTCCAGTTGCTCAAGCGCACGACGGGCGGCTTTCGCGAAACGCCGGGAACGGCGCTACGCAATGATGTGACGGGTGAGATCGTCTATGTGCCGCCGCAAGATCGCACCGCGATTATCGGCCACATGACAGAGCTCGAACGCTTCCTGAATGACGACGCAGCGAGCCAGCTTGATCCGCTAATCAAGATGGCGCTGATCCATCATCAGTTCGAGAGCATACACCCCTTCCCCGATGGCAATGGACGGATCGGTCGGATCCTGAACGTGCTCTATCTGACGCGGCAGGGCTTGCTCGACATCCCCATCCTCTATCTGAGCCGGTACATCACGACCCATAAGGCCGAATATTATCGCCTGCTTCAGGCTGTCCGCGATGATGGACTTTGGGAGGACTGGATCCTCTACATGCTGCGGGCCATAGCCGAGACCTCTCGGCAGACGCTGGAGCTGGTCCAGGGCGTCGGCGCGCTCATGGCCGACTACAAACATCGCATCCGAGCCGAGCACCCCAGAGTTTACTCACAGGACCTGCTCAACAATCTGTTTCGCCACCCCTATACGCGGATCGAGTTCCTGCAGAACGAACTCGGCGTGGTGCGCCAGACGGCGGCCAGGTATCTGGACGATCTGGCGTCGGCGGGTCTGCTCGAGAAACACAGCCAGGGCCGCAACAACTATTACGTCAACCGCCCCCTGATGAGCTTGCTGCTACGCGTGTCAGGAGGCTGAGGCGCTTCATCGCCTCTTCTGCCGCGCCGTAGCAGGCCACCCGTAAAGAGACCGTCATGCCCGTCATCATCCGTCCCGCCGTCGCTGCCGACAGCGCCCTGATCCTGCAGTTCATCCGCGATCTGGCCGAGTACGAAAAGCTGCTGGATTCGGTGGAGGCGACGGAAGGCCACGTGACGGCGGCGCTGTTCGGCGCAAACCCCCGGGCGTTCTGCGACATCGCCGAGATCGACGGCGCCCCGGTGGGGTTTGCCCTGTGGTTCTACAACTTCTCGACCTTCGTGGGCCGGCACGGGATCTATCTGGAAGACCTGTTCGTGCGGCCCGAAGCGCGGGGCAGCGGCGCGGGCAAGGCGCTGCTGGCCAACCTCGCGCGGCGCTGCGTGGACGAGAATCTGGGCCGGCTGGAGTGGTCGGTGCTGGACTGGAACGCGCCGTCCATCGCCTTCTATGACAGCCTGGGCGCGGCGGCGATGGACGAATGGATCATCCGCCGGATGACCGGGGATGCCCTGCGCAGGCTGGCGGGGGTTTAGTCCGTGCGTCCTTCGAGGTTCGGCTTCGCCTCACACCTCAGGATGAGGAAAGCAGAACCACAGAGTTCCTCATCCTGAGGCGCCCGCGCAGCGGGCCTCGAAGGACGCAGGATCTGTCAATCCAGTCGGTCGGCTTTTCGCAGTTCCGGGAACAGCCAGGCCCACAGGCCGGTCACGCCCAGGGCGCCGACGCCGCCGAACACCGCCGCGCCGACAGGCCCCAGGAACCAGGCCGCGACACCGCTCTCGGCCTCGCCCAGCTCGTTTGAGGCGCTGATGAACACGCCTGAGACGGCGGCGACGCGGCCGCGCATGGCGTCGGGGGTGACGATCTGCACCAGGGTCTGGCGGACATAGACGCTGAGCATGTCGGCCCCGCCCAGCAGGGCCAGGGCGGCGACCGAAAGCCACATCACCTGCGAGAGGCCAAAGACCACCGTCGCCGCGCCGAACACCGCCACACCCGCGAACATGACCGGGCCGGCCTTGCTGCGGATCGGGTTGCTGGCCAGATAGATCGCCACCAGGCTGGCGCCCACGGCCGGGGCGGCGCGCAGCAGGCCAAAGCCTTCGGGGCCCACATGCAGCACGTCCTTGGCGAAGACGGGCAGCAGGGCCGTGGCCCCGCCCAGGATCACCGCGAACAGGTCCAGCGAGATCGAGCCGAAGACGATCTTGTTGTTCCAGACGTACGAAAGCCCTTCCTTGATCAGCGCCAGGCGCGAGCCCGGCTGGGTTTCGGGCCGGGTGTTCTGGCGGATCATCAGGGCCATGACGGCGGCGGTCAGGTAGAGGGCCAGCGCCGCGCCGAAGGCCAGGGCCGGCGAATGGATCAGCAGCAGGCCGCCCACGGCCGGTCCGATGATCGAGGCGCTTTGCCAGGCCAGGGAGTTCCAGGCGATGGCGCGGGGCAGCAGGGCGCGGGGCACCAGCATGGGACCAAGGGCGCTGCTGGCCGGGGAGAGAAAGGCGCGGCTGGCCCCGAACAGCACCGAAACCGCGAACACCGGCCACAGGGCGTGCGATCCGGTTAGGGCCAGGAACAGCAGCACGCCGGCGCTGACGGCGTCCACCGCCAGGCTGATGGCGACGATGAGCTTTCGGGTCCGGCGGTCGGCCGTCTCGCCGGCGATCAGGGTCAGGGCTAGCAGGGGCAGGAACTGGGCGAGGCCGATCATGCTGACCAGGAAGGCCGACTCGCCCACCGACCGGGTTTCACGGGCGATGGCGTAGACCTGCCAGCCCACGGCCACCGACTGGATCTGCACCCCCAGGGTCGAGATGAAGCGCTCGGCCCAGAACAGCATGAAGTCACGTTCCCGCAACAGGGCGCGGGTAGAGGTGTCGGGGCTCGGTTCAGCGGCCGTCGGGGGGAGGTCGGACATCGCGCCGCACCATAGTGGCGCGCGCGGCGGTCGCAACGTTATTGACCTCACGGAGGCTTGGCCCTACAGCGCCCGGCAATTGTTGAAAGGTCTGGCCATGAGCCTGCCCAAGCGGCTGCGACGAATGACGCGCGAACGCGCCACGATCTGAAGCCCTCCCGCGCCTTCGCGTCGGGAGCCCCCGACGACCTTTCGCATTCCGAAGGCTGATGACCTCGATTTCCCCTGTTTCCGCCGCTCCGGTTTCCACGCCCGCGCTCGTCCTCGAGACGCCCGCCATGGAGACCGCCGTCACCGCCCTGATCGACCGGGTGTTCGGCCCCGGCCGCTTCGCCAAGGTTTCCGAGCGCCTGCGCGAGGGCAACCGCCTGCTGGGCGACTGCTCGTTCGTGGCGATGCGCGGTGGCCGGCCCGTGGGCTGCGTGCGGCTGTGGCCGGTGACCATCGGCGGCGCGCCGGTCGCGTTTCTGGGTCCCCTGGCCGTCGATCCCGACGAGCGCAGCGCAGGTCTGGGCCAGGCCCTGGTCGAGGCCGCCTGCGAGGCCGCCCGGAGCGTTGGCTGGAAGGCCGTGCTGCTGGTCGGCGACGCGCCCTATTTCACCCGCGCCGGCTTTTCGGCGGCCCCTGCCAAGGGCGTCGTCATGCCTGGCCCGGTCGATCAGCGCCGCGTGCTGCTGAAAGCGCTGGTCGAGGGTGGCGATGAAGGCCTTTCGGGGCTCGTCGCGGTCGCTTGAGACGTTCCGCCGCTTGAGCCGGGCGGCGCCATGGCCTACCTGAAAGCCATGACCGCCGATCCTCCAAACGCTGGACTAGAAGGCGTCGCCGCAGCCGCGAAGGTCGCCGGCGAGCGCGGCCTGCCGCCGGTGCATCTGTGGAACCCTGCGCATTGCGGCGAGATCGACATCCGCATCCGCAAGGACGGGGTGTGGTTCCACGAGGGCACGCCGATCGGCCGCGAGGCCCTGGTGCGGCTGTTCTCCACCGTGCTGCGGCTGGATCCCGACGGCTATCACCTGGTCACCCCCGTCGAGAAGATGAAGATCACGGTCGAGGACGCGCCGTTCATCGCCGTGCGCGTCGACCATGTGGGCGAGGCCCTGCGCTTTACGACCAATGTCGGCGACGTTGTCGATGCCGGGCCCGACAACATCATCCGTGTCGAGACCGACGCCCTCACCGGCGAGCCGCGGCCCTATCTGCATGTGCGACGCGGTCTGGAAGCCCTGATCGCCCGCCCGGTGTTCTACGAACTGGCGGAAATGGCGACCCCGCGCGAGACGCCGGACGGCGAGGTTTTCGGGATCGCGTCCAACGGCGCCTGGTTCCCCATTGCGCCGGCGGGAACGGTCCTGGCATGACCCCCCAGGAACGCCGCGACTGGATCACCAGCCGGCTGGACCCCATCGACCTTTACAATCCCAGCCTGGCCGACCCGGTCCGTTCGGACTTTGACCTCAATCCCGGCCTGACCTTCGACAACCCCCACGCCCTGCGTCCTGCGGCGGTGCTGGTGGGGCTGATCGAGCGCGAGGACGGGCTGAATGTGCTGCTGACCCGCCGCTCCGACACCATGCGCAGCCATACCGGCCAGATCGCGTTTCCGGGCGGCCGCTGCGATCCGGGCGAGACGCCCTGGGTCACGGCCCTGCGCGAGGCCCAGGAAGAGGTGGGGCTGGACCCGAAATTCGTCACCCTGTCTGGCCTGCTGCATGGCTATCAGACGGTGACCGGCTTTCATGTGACGCCGGTGGTCGGCTTCATCGACCCGGCAGCGGAATTTATCGCCAGCCCCGAAGAGGTCGCCGACGTCTTTGAGACGCCGTTCGACTTCCTGATGAACCCGGCCAATCACCAGCGGCAGCACCGGGTGACGCCCAGCGGCGAGCGGCGCAACTTCTACGCCATGCCGTGGAACGACCGGTTCATCTGGGGCGCGACCGCCGGGATGCTGCGATCACTCTACGAGCGTCTGCACGATGAATCCACAGATCAAACCCCTGGTTAGGGCCTATCGCCCATAGCGGCCGGCGCGCTTCCTGCCTAACAATGCCGCCCTCGCTCTTTGGGGGGGGCTTTGCGTGAGTTGGAGTTGTCGGCTTGAACACTGAATCGATTGGCGTCGCCCCGTGGATGGCGCTGCCGGAGACCAGGGCCGTGATCGCGGCGCTGGAAGAGCGCGGCTTTGCCGGCTGCGCGCGGTTCGTCGGCGGCTGCGTGCGCAACACCCTCATGGGCAAGCCCATTGACGATATCGACATCGCCACCACCCTGACCCCCGATCAGGTGATCGACGCCCTGGCCGCTGCGGGTTTGCGGGCGATTCCGACCGGCGTCGACCACGGCACCGTCACGGCCCTTTCGGGCGGCAAGCCCTATGAGATCACCACCCTGCGCCGCGACGTCACCACCGATGGCCGCCGCGCCACGGTAGCCTTCAGCCAGGACTGGGGGCAGGACGCCGAGCGTCGCGATTTCCGCTTCAATGCCCTTTATGTCGATCCCGAAGGCCGGCTGTATGACCCGACCGGCGAGGGCGTGAACGATGCGCGCGAGGGGCGGGTGGTGTTTGTGGGCGATCCCATGACCCGCATCCGCGAGGACTATCTGCGCATCCTGCGCTTTTTCCGGTTCCACGCCTGGTACGGCAAGGGCGAGGCCGATCAGAAGGCCCTGGCCGCCTGCAAGGCGCTGAAGGGCATGGTCTCGGGCCGCGCCGCCGAGCGCACCCAAAAGGAAATCATGAAGCTTCTGGCGTCCGGCGATCCGCGTCCGGCCCTGCGGCTGATGGCGGCCACGGGCGTGCTGGGCTCGATCCTGCCCTTCGTGAAATCCCTGGCCCGCTTTGACAGCCTGGTGGCCATCGAGACCGAGCAACTGTTCGAGAACGATCCCGAACTGCGGCTGGCCTCGCTGATCCCCGACGATACCCAGGTCGCCGAGCAGATGGCCGAGCGCCTGCGCCTGGCCAATAACACCAGGGACCGTCTGGTCGACGCCGTGGGCAAGAACCCGCGCATCGTCAGCTGGATGAGCCCCCGCGAGGCGCGTCGGGCGATCTACGCCCTGGGCGTGCGCACCTTCTGCGACCGCATCAAGCTGGCCTGGGCGGGGTCCGGGCGTCCGGTCACCGCGCCGCAGTGGCGCGGTCTGCTGGCCATGGCCGAAACCTGGACCCCGCCGCCGTTCCCACTGTCGGGCGACGAGGTGATGAAGGCCGGCGTACCCAAGGGGCCGATGGTGGGCGAGGTGATGCGCGAGATCGAGATCTGGTGGATCGACCAGGACTTCATCGAAGACAAGTTCAGCGCCATCGAACGCCTGAAGGCCGTGGCCCAGGGCATGGCCTATTGATCCGGATCGGCCTGCTGGAGACCGGAGCGCCGCCCGCCGGGCTGCAGCCCGCCTTCGGCCGCTATGGCGGCATGTTCGAGGCGCTGCTGGGGTCGGATCACGCCTACGTCACCTATGACGTCCAGGCCGGCCAGCTTCCGGCCGCGCCGGACCAGCACGACGCCTATGTCATCACCGGTTCTGCAGCCGGCGTCTATGAGGACCTGCCCTGGATTGATCCGTTGACGGACTTTCTCCGATCGGCGCGCGGTCAGGCCGCTCTGGTCGGGGTCTGTTTTGGCCACCAGATCATGGCCCAGGCCTTTGGCGGGCGGGTGGTCAAGTCCGAACGCGGCTGGGGCGTGGGCCTGCACCACTATGTCATCGAGCGCCCCCAGGGCTGGACGGATGGGCGGAACGTGGCGATTCCCGCGTCGCACCAGGACCAGGTCGTGACCCTGCCGCCCTCGGCGACCGTGGTCGGGGGCAGCGCCTTCACGCCCTATGGCCTGCTGACCTATGATGATTTTCCGGCCATTTCGATGCAGTTCCATCCGGAGTTCGACCCGGCCTATGCGGCGGCCCTGATCGAGGCGCGGCGCGGGACCCGCTACACCGACGCCCAGGCCGACGCCGCCCTCGCCACGCTGCAGGGGCCCAATGACCGCGCCCGGGTTGGCGGCTGGATCCGGGCTTTCCTTCGCGAGGCAACCGGCCGCTAGCTTGAGCGTTGCCGTGGGAGGCAGACCCCCGGATCGATACCGGCGCCAGACTCTCCGAGGCCCGAAATACAACCCCCTGTTGTTTCGGCGCCTTTTGGGATAACGTCGTTCATCCTTGGGGAGGGGCGCATGCAAAATATCGACATGGTCATCGCCGTCATCGCCGCGACCGGCGGTCTGGGGCTGGCCGCGATGAGCCTGGTCGACGCCTTCAAGGCCGTGCCCGGCGGCGGCGTCTCGCGGATCGGCTTTCACCATATCCGGGACGTCGCGGCGCTGTTCGACAAGGTGCTGCAGCGGGCGATCGGGGCCCAGTGGGAAACCGTGATCCTGTCGCATTGGATTAATGGCCGATCACGGAGCGACCAGATCGGCATTATCCGGTCATTGCTGCGCCTGGGCCTCAATCCCGACACCGCCGACCAGCTGGCCGTCATCGGCAATGTCGACCCCAAGGCCCTGAGCAGCGCCGCCGGCAAGCTGGTCAGGGGCGCGTCGATGACCGAGGCCGAGATCAATCTGATCGGCCGGGTCGAGGCGGCGGTCGAGGCGCGCCTGGACGCGGCCTTCGACCTGGCGGAGCAGGCCTATCGCAACCGGGCGCGCATCCTGGCGGGCTTGATCGCGGTGGTCCTGGCCGTGGCCGCCTCTCTGCTGATGGAGCCGCGCCCCGCGATTTCGGGCCTGGAATGGATGGATGCGCGGCTGCTGATCGGGGTGCTGGTGGGCCTGTTGGCCGTGCCGATCGCGCCGATCGCCAAGGATCTGGTCAGCGCCCTGACGGCCGCCGCCAGCGCCGCCAAGTCGGCGCGCAAGGCCTAGCGCCATGACCCTGTATGTGTCCCTGCGGGCCGGCGGCGGCAGTCGCAGCATGGCCGCCGAGGCCTGCATGCTGGACGGCGATGGCAGCCTGAAGAAGCCGGCCGTCAGGCGGCTGAGCCCGCAGGAGGCCGCCGCCGCCGTTGCGGGCAAGACCGTGGTGTTCGCCATCCATGGCTTCAATGTCAGCTATGGGAGCGGGCTGCGCTCCCTGGCGTCGCTGGAGAGCGAGCTGGGCAAGCGGCTGCCCGAAAACTACCGGATGATCGGCGTGCTGTGGCCCGGCGATTTCATCATTCCGGCCATCAACTATCCGGGCGAATGGCGCGACGCGGTCGAAAGCGGGCGCCTGCTGGCCCGCTTCGCCAACAGGTGGATGCGGGCGGCCAGCGACGTCTGTTTCCTGTCGCACAGCCTGGGCGGCCGCGTTGCCCTGGAGGCGGTGGCCCACCTGGACCGCAAGGCCGCCCATGTCTGCCTGACCGCCGCCGCGACCGACAATGACTGTCTCGAAGCGCCCTATGACGTCAGCGTCGCCAACGCCCGCGAGATGACCTGGCTGGCCTCGAAAAAGGACATGGTGCTGAAGCTAGCCTATCCGGTCGGCGACTGGGCGGGCGATATCTTCCTCGGCGACGATGACAGCGCCCTGCGCGGCGCCCTGGGCCGCCATGGCGCCCTATGGCCGCGCACGGGCGCCGAGACGGTCGGGGGCGTTAGGCTGGCCGACCGCGAGAAGTACGGCCACAGCAGCTATTTTCCGTCCGGTGAGTTCGGGGCCGCGCCCGGTCCCAGCAGTCAGGCGATCGCAAGCTTCGCCGCCAACTTCTTCAAGAGTGGCGGGCGGTCATGGCCGCCGCCGCCGTGAGTTCGACCTGGCTCAGGGCCACTTCACCGCAGGCGGCATCGAGCTGAGGATCGATTCGACATTGCCGCCGGTCTTGAGGCCAAACATCGTGCCACGGTCGTAGAGCAGGTTGAACTCCACATAGCGCCCGCGCTGCACCAGCTGCTGCTCACGCTCCTCGGCGGTCCAGGCCTCGCCCATCCGGCGGCGGACCAGCTGCGGATAGATCTCCAGGAACGCCTTGCCGACGTCCTGGGTAAAGACGAAGTCGCGCGACCAGTCGCCGCTGTCGTGGTGGTCATAGAAGATGCCGCCGATGCCGCGCGGCTCGTTGCGATGCGGCAGGAAGAAATACTCGTCGCACCAGGCCTTGTACCTGGCGTGCCAGGTCGGGTCGTGGGCGTCGCAGGCGCGCTGATAGGCGGCATGGAAGTCGACGGCGTCAGGAAAGTCCTGCTGGCGCTGATAGCCCAGCAGGGGAGTCAGGTCTCCGCCGCCGCCAAACCAGCTTTTCGTGGTGGCGATGAAGCGGGTGTTCATGTGCACGGCCGGCACGCGCGGGCTGACCATGTGGGCGATCAGGCTGATCCCGGTGGCGAAGAAGCGGGGATCTTCGTCCGCACCCGGCATCGACTTGGCCATCTCGGGCGTGAAGGTCCCAAACACGGTGGAGCAGTGGACGCCCACCTTCTCGAACAGGCGGCCATGCATCATCGACATCACGCCGCCGCCGCCGGCCTCTCGGTCCCACGGCTTGCGCTCGAAACGGCCCGGCGCTCCCGGATAGAGGTCGGCGGGGGCCTCGTCTTCCAGGCGCTCGAATTCCGCGCAGATCTGGTCGCGCAGGCTTTCAAACCAGGCTTTCGCCGCAGCTTTCTTTTGGTCGAGATCGAGGGCGTCAGTCATGGGAGCCGATTAAGGCCAACCGTCGCCCCGCGCAAATCCGGGATGATGCGTAAGGCCGGCGTGCGGACCGGCGCGGCCGGGCGCCCCGGGCAAAATGTCGCATGCCGCGTGTCTAGGCCAGGTCTGTGAACCCGTCTGTCTGTCTCAGCGCCTCGCCCAGGGTCATGGCGGCGCTGGTGGCCAGATTCATCGACCGGGCTTCGGGCCGCAAGGGAATGATCAGTCGGCCCTGCGCTGCAGCGTGGACCTCGTCGGGCGCGCCCCGGCTTTCGTTGCCAAACAGCAGGGTATCGCCGGGACAGAACGAAAACCTGTGGAAGGCGACGGCGCCCTTGGTCGTGAACAGCAGCAAGCGGCCTTCGGCGCGTTCGGGCGCGGCGAGAAAGGCCTCCCAGGAAACATGGCGTTTCATGTGGGCCAGCGGCCCATAATCCAGCGCCGCCCGCTTGAGACTTTTGTCGTCCAGGGGGAAGCTGCATGGCTCGATCACGTCCAGACCGACGCCAAAACAGGCGGCAAGGCGGATTGCGGCGCCGAGGTTTTGAGGAATGCCTGGTTGAAAAAGCGCGAGACGCATTCTAAGCGAACCACCACAAGGCTAGCAGGGACATTGCTGCGAATCGAAAGGGCTTGCGGACTCGTGCCGCAGGTCCGATAGGACGAACCGACCGTCGCCTTGTGGCGGAGATCCGCTTGCGGGTCGAGAACGATAAGGCGCCGCAAGGCGCATCTCCTGGCCGGCCGGTTTCTCGGCGCGGCGGAATCGAAGGGTGACTTAAGGTGGCCGACACCGCCGTGGGCGCAACGACCGAGCCGGAACATGGGAATGATCCCAGCCGGCGCGACTTCATCTATATCGCGACGATCGCCGCTGCCGCTGGCGGCGCTGCGTCGCTTGTCTGGCCGTTCGTCGATCAGATGAACCCGTCAGCCGATACGCTGGCCCTGGCCTCGACCGAGTTCGACCTGACCAAGGTCGCCGAAGGTCAGCAGGTGACGCTGAAATGGCGCGGCAAGCCGCTGTTTGTTCGCAACCGCACGGCTGGCGAAATCCAGAAGGCGGTCGCCGACGACGGCGCGGCAATGACCGATCCGCAGAAAGACGCCGACCGCGTCAAGCCGGGCAAGGCTCAGTGGCTTGTCCTGATCGGTTCCTGCACCCATCTGGGCTGCGTTCCGACCTTCGGCGGCGGTGACTACGGCGGCTGGTTCTGCCCCTGCCACGGCTCGCACTACGACACCTCGGGGCGGATCCGTAAGGGTCCGGCGCCGCTGAACCTCGTGGTTCCGGAGTACGAGTTCCTGTCCGACACCACGGTCAAGATCGGTTAAGCGAGATGAGCGGACATTCGACCTATGAACCCAAGACCGGTTTCGAGCGCTGGCTCGACGCCCGTCTCCCGATCGTGCGTCTGGGCTATGACAGCTTTGTTGACTACCCGACGCCGCGCAACCTGAACTACTGGTACACCTTCGGCGGCATTCTTTCGCTGTGCCTGGCGTCTCAGTTGATCACCGGCATCATCCTGGCGATGCACTACAACGTCGGCGACGCCTTCAACAGCGTTGAGCGCATCATGCGTGACGTCAATCACGGTTGGCTGATCCGCTACATGCACTCCAATGGTGCGTCGATGTTCTTCATCGCCGTCTACATCCACATGTTCCGCGGCCTCTACTACGGATCCTACAAGGCTCCGCGCGAAGTGCTGTGGCTGCTGGGCTGCGTGATCTATCTGCTGATGATGGCCACGGCGTTCATGGGCTACGTCCTGCCCTGGGGCCAGATGTCCTTCCACGGCGCGGTCGTGATCACCAACCTGTTCGGCGCCCTGCCGATCGTGGGCGAGAGCATCACCACCTGGCTGTGGGGCGGCTTCGCCGTCGACAATGCGACCCTCAACCGCTTCTTCTCGCTGCACTACCTGCTGCCCTTCATGATTGCGGGCGTCGTGATCCTGCACATCTGGGCCCTGCACGTGGTTGGCCAGAACAACCCGACCGGCGTCGAGCCCAAGTCGAAGGCCGACACCCTGCCCTTCACGCCGTATGCGACGGTGAAGGACGGGTTCGCGATGAGCGTGTTCCTGATCCTGTTCGCCTTCTTCGTCTTCTACATGCCCAACGCCCTGGGCCACGCCGACAACTACATCCCGGCCAACCCGCTGGTGACGCCCGCCCACATCGTTCCGGAATGGTACTTCCTGCCGTTCTACGCGATCCTGCGCGCCGTTCCCGACAAGCTGATGGGCGTGCTGGCCATGTTCGGCGCCATCGGTTGCCTGTTCGCCCTTCCCTGGCTCGACACCTCCAAGGTGCGTTCGATGCGCTACCGCCCGACCGCCAAGATGTACTTCTTCATCTTCGTCGTGGCGTGCTGCATCCTGGGCCTGTGCGGCGCCAAGCTGCCGGATGACCCGGTCATCCCGCACGTTAAGACGTTCCTGCTGATCGACGCCGACCTGAACAGCTTTGTCTGGCTCAGCCGCATCGCGACGCTCTACTACTTCGGCTTCTTCCTGGTGATCCTGCCGATCCTGGGCCTCAAGGAAACGCCGCTTCCCGTGCCGGAATCGATTGCTTCGCCGGCCCTGTCGCACCCTGCGGGCCTGCCGGCCCACGCGACCGCCGCGCCTGAGATGAAGGGCTGATCATGATGCTGCGCAAACTCTCTATCCTCGCAGCCGTGGCCGGCCTGATGGCGGCGGGTCCGGTTCTGGCGGCGGGCCACCCCCTGCCGCCCAAGAATGTCGAATGGTCGTTTGAAGGCCCGTTCGGCAAGTTCGACCAGGCCCAGCTGCAGCGCGGCTACAAGGTCTATCGGGAGGTCTGCTCGGCCTGTCACTCGATGAGCCTGGTGAGCTTCCGCAACCTCGGCGACAAGGGTGGCCCGTTCTATAACGCCAAGTACAAGAACCCGAACGACAACCCGTGGGTCAAGGCGATCGCCAAGGACTACGAGGTCGCCGATATCGACTCCGAGACCGGCGACGCGATCAAGCGTCCGGCGACCTCGGCGGACCGCTTCACCTCGCCCTATCCCAACGAGGCGGCCGCCCGGGCCGGCAATGGCGGCGCCCTGCCGCCGGACATGTCGCTGCTGGCCAAGGCCCGCACCGGTGGCCCGGACTATCTGTACTCGCTGCTGACGGGCTATGTGGCCCCGCCCACCGGCCTGAAGGTTGGCGCTGGCCAGCACTACAACCCCTACATGGCCGGTGATCTGACCGCGTCGTGGTCGGGTCCGCATGACAAGGTTCCGCCCGGCGGCTTCATCGCCATGGCCGCGCCCCTGAAGAAGGATCTGGTGTCGTTTGACGATGGCACCCCGTCCACCCTCGACCAGCAGGCCAAGGACGTCTCGGCCTTCCTGATGTGGGCCGCCGAGCCCAAGCTGGACGAGCGCAAGGAAACCGGCTTTGTGGTGATCCTGTATCTGCTGCTGTTCTCGGGGCTGCTCTACGCCAGCTACCGCAAGGTCTGGAAGAACGAGTCGCACTGACCTGTCGGAAACGACAGATGAGATCAGGGCCTGGCGGAAACGCCGGGCCCTTTTTCTTTGGCGGTCGGGGTCAGCCACAGCCGTCCGGCCTGGGCGTCCAGGCGCAGGCGGTAGTCCGACAGGATCGCCACGCCCACCGCGCCGGTGACGCCTTCTGGCAGGTCCCCGGCCCGTACGGCGGGAACGCGCTGGCTCAGGCGGCCGTCCAGCGACAGGCCCGCCAGGACGCCCGCCGGCTTCTGGCGCGGACCATCGGCGTCGCCGCGCGCCCGCACGCCGCCGTTGGACGCCGTGTCGAGGGCGAAGGCGCCGCTCAGGCTGGTGAATCCGTCCGACGCCGTGGCCTGGACCGTCGGCACGCCGCCCACCACGGTCACGGGCAGAGGGCGCCCCCCCGGGGCGGCCTCCGAACCCAGGGGTTCCAGCCGCAGCCGACAGGGCGTGAAATCGATGACGACGACATAGCGATCCAGGATATCGGCGCCGATCACGCCAGCGATGGGCGCGATGAAGCCAACGCTTCGGTAGTCCAGATCGCTGACCAGGATGGGCGCGGCCTCCACCCTCTGACCGGCCAGCCGCACCGGCAGGGTCAGGTCGGTGTCCGCATAGCCGCTCATCTGGGCCTTGGTGTTGTGCAGCAGGGTGCGCGGCGCCGACAGGTCTATGACGAAATCGCCCGCCATGTCGGCGATGGCGGCGGGGGCGACGACAGCGCCGTTCTCAAACCAGCAGGCCGTCTCACCGGCCACGGTCGCGCTAGCCGCAGCCAGCAGCGGGATCGACATCAGGGCGGTGGCGGTGCGGCGCATGACGTGATCCTAGCCAAGGCTTTCGCTCCCGGCGACAAGCGTCGGCGCGGCCAAGGTCGATGACGGCGAAATGGCGGCTGGCGGGGCAGTAGACAGCCGCTCGAACGGCGTCATCATTGCCGCTTCCTGCGACGGGGGCGTCAATGACCGAACATGAGCGCGAGCACGAGGCCGCCAAGCGGCTGGACGCCTTCGTCGACGCGGCCTTCGCCTTCGCGGTGACCCTGCTGGTCATCGCCGGAGCCAATGGACCGCCCAGCCTGGCGGCGCTGGGCGCGGCCATGGGGCGGATACCCGCGTCGCTGGGGGCCTTCGCCCTGATCGCCATGTTCTGGATGGCCTATCGCGACTTTGGCCGCATCGCGCCGCGCCGCGATGCCTGGTCCTGCCTCAACGGCCTGGCGATCGTGTTTGTGGTCCTGGTCTATGTCTTTCCGCTGCGGATGCTGGTGGAATCCGCGTTCGTCTGGATCTCCGGAGGCCGCCTCCCGGGCGAGGTGATCATTCGCAGTCTGGATGATCTCCGGCTGCTGTTCAGGGTCTACGGCATGGGCTTTGTGGTCCTCGCCGGGCTGTTCATCACGCTCTACGCGCACGCCGCCAGATCGCCCGAGGCTCTGGGCGTCAACGCCACGGACGCCGAGATGGCGGGCGGCGTGGTGCAGATATGGCTGATCGTGGCCAGCGGCGGCCTGCTTTCGGTGCTGCTGACCTTCGCGCCGATCGACTTCGCGCCCTGGCTGCCGGGCATGGCCTACTGGGCGATACCGCTTGGAATCGGCGTTCGCGGCCTGGTCCTCAGCCAGCGCGCGACCGGCGCCACCACTGCGGATTGACGACAAGAACTTTGTATATCAACGTCGTCCCAGCTGAGAACCGCCATGTTCCGATCGTTCGCCTCTGTCGCTGCTTCCCTCGCCGTTATGGCCGCCATGGCCGTTACGGCGCCCGTCCTGGCCCAGACGCCGCCCGATCCCGCGCCGCGCCTGGCCGCCCAGAAGCAGGCGATGCAAAGGCTGGCCTGGATGGATGGCGTCTGGCGCGGCCCGGCCTGGACGCTGCTGGCCAATGGCCAGAAGCACGAGATCACCCAGACCGAGCGCATCGGCCCGCTGCTGGATGGCGCGATCAAGGTCATGGAGGGGCGCGGCTATGAAGCCGATGGCGCGACCAGCTTCAACGCCTTGGCCGTGCTCTCGTACGAGCCCGCCACCGACGCCTTCAACCTGCATTCCAACGCCATGGGCCGGAAGGGCGACTTCGCCCTCAAGCCCACCGCCGACGGCTTTGTCTGGGAGGTTCCGGCCGGACCGGCGATGACCCTTCGCTACACCGCCACCCTGAAGGACGGCGTCTGGCGCGAGATCGGCGAGCGCGTCATGCCGGGCCAGCCGCCCATACTGGTCTTCGAGATGAACCTCAAGCGGATCGGCGACAGCCCATGGCCGACGGCGGGGGCGGTGTCGCCGAAGTAGGACTGCCTGAGCCGAGTGGCCGATGCTGGACGCCCCCTCCGTCACGATGCGTCTTCGCATCGCGCCACCTCCCCCGCTTTGCGGGTGAGGAGAAGAAGCTCTCCTACCCTGTGTCCCGGAGGGTGGCGAAGCCAAACGGGGGAGCAACCATGTCCTCAAGCGTGGCGGAGCCAAGGTTGCTTTCGCTTGAGGACGAGGTTTGCGGCCTCGATGAGCTTTCGCATGACGGCGACGATGGCGACCTTTGGGGCCTTTCCGGCGTT
>Ga0209066_10003022_pt1 | contig 19682 bp, 18 predicted proteins | sample All_14_2_FD_187198 | JGI IMG/M metagenome (GOLD analysis project Ga0209066, IMG submission 187198) | Freshwater microbial communities in response to fracking from Pennsylvania, USA - Allegheny Zone_MetaG_DW_15 (SPAdes) (version 2) ... | reverse complement strand
TCTTTGCGGAGGCCCATCGATTGAGCCAGTAGCCGACATGCTCGGGATAGGAATACGGGAAATGGTGTGACGCTACCGTCGTCGACGCGCCCAGGAACGCGATCCGGATCGTCTTCGGCTGGCGCGCGAGCGGCACGGGACCACCCCGGAAACCATAGGCGTTGGTCACCAGCCCGATCGGTGTCGTCGTGTCGGGCAGGAAGCGGAAGCGCGGCCACGGACTGCCGTCGGGTGGATCGTAGACGTAGATCCGCCCCGGCGCGTCCTTGAGATAGGGATGGGCGCAGGGATCGGGGCCGACGAAGACGCTGTTCCAGACCTTGAACATGTCGGCGCGCCGCGTGCCGTCGGTCACGCCGCTCGCCTCGACCCGTCGGACCAGTTCGCCATCCTCGGCCGAAGCCGACCGCCGGTTCGGCAGCGGCGGCGGATCGTCGGCAAACCACCCGCGTTGAACTCCCTCTGCCAAAGGGATGCCATCGAGATACCTGAGCGCAGCGCTCGGCTCCTGGGCGTCGAGCCAGCGCGCCATCCCCTCCGCGAGCGCCGTGCAGAGCAGGACGGACACGAGGAGCAACAGGACGTTCTTCAGGATGGTCGCCACCCCATGCTGTTAGTACGTCCGGCCGGGCGAAGCCAGACGCACCGTCCTGCAGAGCATGGTATTGATCGCGGATCTCATACGGAGAGCAGAATGCGGTTCGGCTGGCTTACCCTCGCAATGTCCCCCTCCCCTGAAGAGGATGGCGCCCGCATCGACCAGATCGTGGCGCAGGCCTGCGAGGCCGAACGGTTGGGCTTTTCCGACGTCTGGCTGACCGAACACTATTTCACCGGCGAGAGCGTCTATTGCGATTCGCTGATGTTCGCGGCGGCTCTGGCGATGAAGACCAGCAAGGTTCGGCTGGGCTTCGCGGTGGTGCAGACGCCCTTCCATCATCCGGTGCGCCTCGCCGTGCAGCTGGCGCTGCTCGACAATCTCAGCAAGGGCCGCATCGACGTCGGGATCGGCAAGGGCACCGCCTACAACGAGTATGAATTCGTCGGCCACGGGATGCGCAGCACCGACAGCCGCGAGCGCATGGAGGAGACGGTCGACATCCTGCAGCGCGCCTGGACGGAATCGCCTCTCGACTATGAGGGCAAATTTCACACGCTGCACGTACCGGCGATCCGGCCGAAGCCCGTGCAGCAGCCCGGCCCGCCCCTGTGGCGCAGCGTGATCTCGCCAGGGTCCTTCCGGGAATGCGGCCGGCTCGGCATGCCGATCCTGACCGCCCGACTGCCTGTGGAGCGCATCAAGGAGCGCTGGGCGACCTACGCCGCGGGTATCGACGAGGGCGGACACGATGCCGCGACCAAGGCGCGCCTGCTCGCCCAGAGCGCGCTCTGGCGCAACGTCTATGTCGCGGAGTCCGATGCCGAGGCAGAGGACACGCTGGCCGCTCTGCTGGTCGAGACGCGCGCCCACATGATGCATGTCCGCGAGGCGTACAACCCGCCCGACTTCGAGCCCGAGCCCGCGACCCTGAATGCCTGGACCGATCCAAAGGTCCCCGACTCCGAAGCGGTGCCGTTCCTGCTGCGAACCGGCTGTCTCTACGGCTCGGCAAGGCGGGTGGCAGATCAGGTCGCCGAGCTTCGCGACGTCGGCGTCCAGCACCTGCTCTGCCAGACCGGCTTCGGCGCCATGAGCCACGCCCAGAACCTTGCCTCGATGCGCCGGTTCGGCGAACTGGTGATGCCGTCCTTCCGGGAGTCTCGCTCCAGCTGACGGTCTCCGTACCCCAGCGTACAGACGTTTTGCCTCTCTCCCGATTAATTGCCAATGCGGCCGGAACCAGATGCCCGTGTTTGCGTTTGCTAATTCGGCCTTGCCCCCTGCGAGTGGGCGGGGCGAGGAGATCAGGGGGAGAACATGGCCGTTTCCAGCCACGACCAGGCGTTGGTGCGCCTTTTTGCAGAAGGTGAAGCGGAGATTCTTGCGGACTGGGTCTCCACCCTGAATTTGCGGGAAACCCGCATGACGCCTCAGGAAGCCGAGAGCCAGGGTCGCGCCGTCTTGCACGCCCTCGGCAAGGCCGTCGCTCAGGGTAATGCCAACGACCTGCGGGGCGCCGAGTATCTCGAAGTCCGCGAGGTCCTGCAGGGCTTCTCGCGCAGCCGCGCGCTGCAGGGCTTCTCCCCCACGGAAACCGCCACCTTCGTCTTCTCCCTCAAGCGGTCGTTGTTCGCGCAGGCACGCAAGACGGCAAAGGGCGACGAAGCCTTCCAGCTGCTCTGGCGCGTGACGGAGTTGATCGACCAGCTCGGCCTGTTCACGGTCGAAACCTACCAGAAGACCCGGGAAGAGCTGATCGCGCGCCAGGGCAAGGAGATCGAGGAACTTTCGACCCCGGTGGTGAAACTCTGGGACGGGATCGTCGCGCTGCCCCTGATCGGCACGCTGGACAGCGGCCGCACCCAGGTCGTGATGCAGAACCTGCTGGAGACGATCGTCCAGACCGAGGCCGAGATCGCCATCATCGACATCACCGGCGTCCCCATGGTCGATACGCTGACGGCCCAGCACCTCCTGAAGACGGTGTCGGCCGCGCGGTTGATGGGGGCGGACTGCATCATCAGCGGCATCCGGCCCCAGATCGCCCAGACGATCGTGCAGCTCGGCGTCGACCTCAACGTCGTCTCCAAGGCGACACTCGCCGATGCGCTGGCGCTGGCGCTCCGCCGCACGGGCCGGGTCGTGAGCAAGCTGAAGGTCCCGTCGCCCTCTGCCCCGCAGGAACCACCGGCCGAGGCCCGCGGCTGAGGCCGGCGCCATGGACAGCATCCCCATCCTGAAAATCGGGTCGGCGCTCCTGGTGACGATCCAGGTCGACATGCACGACCAGCTTGCGACGCGCCTGCAGGACGATCTCACCGAGAAGATCGTGCAGCACCGCGCCCGTGGCGTCCTGATCGACATTTCCGCACTCGAGATCGTCGACAGCTTCATCGGCCGCATGCTGGCCAACATCGCCAACGTCTCCCGCCTTCTCGACGCCGACACGGTGGTTGTCGGCATGCGTCCCGAGGTCGCGATCACGCTGGTCGAGCTCGGCCTCGGCCTGCCCGGGGTGAAGACCGCGCTCAATGCCGAGCGTGGACTCGCCCTCATCGGCGGCGTGTCGGCCGCGGGCCAGGCGGCGGACGATGCCGACGACGACTGACACCCTGCCGATCACCTCGGGTGACGATGTCGTGCGGGTCCGCCAGAAGGTCCGCGTGCGCGCGACCGAGATCGGCCTGTCGCTGGTCGACCAGACAAAGCTGATCACCGCCGCGAGCGAGCTGGCGCGCAACACGCTGGACTATGGCAAGGGCGGGCATGCCGATATCGAAACCATCCTGGGCGACCGGCGCGGCGTGCGGGTGATCTTCCGCGATCGCGGCCCGGGCATCCCCGACATCCAGCAGGCCCTGACCGACGGCTTCACCTCCGGCAACGGGCTCGGCCACGGGCTGGGCGGCGCCCGCCGTCTCGTCGACGACTTCGACATCCAGAGCACGGTCGGTGCCGGCACGACGGTCACCATCGCCCGTTGGAAGCGATGAACCGCCTGCTGCCCGTTCCGGACACGAGCCATGCGAACGCCGCCCGGCGCGAAGTGGAAAACGTGGCGCGACTCTGTGGGTTCAGCGAGCAGGATATCGGCCGCGCCGCACTGGTCGCGCTGGAGATGGCCACGAACGTGGCGCGGCATGGCGGCGGGGGACACCTGCTGCTCGGCGAGGTGACCGCGGAGGATCGCAAGGGACTGGAGCTGATCTCGATCGATCGCGGGCCCGGCATGGCCGATGTCGCGCACAGCATGAGTGATGGCGTCTCGACCTACGGCTCCGCCGGTGTAGGCCTCGGCGCGATCCGCCGGCAGGCGGACGAGTTCGACATCCATTCCCAGACCGGATCGGCGCCCGGTCACGGCACCGCCATCTATGTCCGCCTCTGGCCCGGCCGTCGCGCCCCGGTCGACAAGCTCGCGAGCATCGGCTCCGTCTCCGTGCCCAAGCCGGAGGAGCTTGTGTGCGGTGACGCCGTGTCGATGGTGCGGTCGGGGACCGTCGTCTCCCTTCTGGTCGTCGACGGGCTGGGCCATGGCGTGGCTGCCCAGCAGGCCGCAAAGGCCGCTTGTGAGGTGTTCCAGAAGAGTCTCGTCACGTCGCCCATCATGGCGGTTCAGCGGATCCATTCCGGCCTGCGCGGAACCCGCGGCGCCGCCATCGGCGTCGCCAACGTCGATCTCGCTGCCTCCTCCCTCACCTTCAGCGGCCTCGGAAACATCGCAGGCCTTGCCGCCGCGGGCGGCCAGGTCAGGCGCTTCGTCTCCATGAACGGCATCGCGGGCCACACCGCGGGACAGCTCAGGGAGTTCGTCTATCCGTGCGACGGTCCGGGACTCGTGGTCATCCTGCATTCCGACGGCATCGGCACCAGCTGGTCGCTCGACCGCTACCCTGGTCTGGCGGCGCGCCATCCGGCCCTGATCGCGGCGATTCTCTACCGTGACGGCACGCGCGGCCGGGACGACGCCACCGTTCTTGTCCTGAGGCGGTCGCCATGAGCGAGGTCACGCTCTACAGCATGCGGCTCGACACCGAGCAGGACATCGTGCGCGCCCGCCAGCGCGCCCGCCACATCGCGCGCCTCGTGGGATTCGACCGGCAGGCGCAGACCTCGATCGCCACTGCGGTCTCCGAGGTGGCGCGCAATACGGTGACCTATGGTGGCGGCGGCGGACTTTCCTTCGCCCTTCTGGGCGATCCGCCGGCGCAGTCGCTCACCATGACCTTCCGCGACCAGGGACCGGGGATCGCCGACCTGGAGAGCATCCTGGGTGGGACCTACGTCTCGCCGACCGGCATGGGCATCGGCTTGATCGGCACCCGCCGCCTGATGGACAGGTTCGACATCGACAGCGGTCCGACCGGCACCCTCGTGCGCTTCGGCAAGTACCTGCCGCGAGGGACGGCCGCCAACGACATGTCGGTCGGTCGCGTGGCCTCCGACCTCGCGAGGTCGGGCCCCGAAGTGCTGGTCGAGGAGGTGCTGGCGCAGAACCGCGACCTCCTCACCACGATGGCCGACCTCGAGACCGCACGGGCGGAGCTTTCGGAATTGAATGCCGAACTCGACAGCACCAATCGCGGCGTCCTCGCGCTCTATGCCGAGCTGGAGCAGCGCGCCGACGAACTGAAGCGCGCCAGCGAAGTGAAGAGTCAGTTCCTCTCGGCCGTCAGTCACGAACTGCGCACGCCGCTCAACTCCATCACGGCGCTGACCCGCATGCTGGCGGACCAAACCGACGGGCCGCTCAACGAGGAGCAGCAGCGCCAGCTTTCCTATGTCCGCCAGTCTGCCGATACGCTCACCCGACTGGTCAACGACCTGCTCGACCTCGCCAAGGTCGAGGCGGGCCGCATAGACGTGCATCCGGTCAAGGTCGAAGTCTCCGAGCTGCTCTCGGCCCTGCGCGGCATCATGAAGCCCCTGCAGATCAGCGCGGAGGTGGATCTCGTCTTCCGCGACCTTACAGGCGGCCTCCTGCTCTACACCGACGAGGGCAAGCTTCAGCAGATCCTGCGCAACCTCGTTTCCAATGCGCTGAAGTACACCGAGCGCGGCGAGGTCAGCGTCACCGCCGCCACGCCGGTACCGGGCCGGGTCGAGTTCGTGGTGCGCGACAGCGGCATCGGCATCCCCGACCAGGAGCGCGAGCGGATCTTCGACGAGTTCGTCCAGATCCGGAACCCGCTGCAGACCCGCACCAAGGGCTCCGGCCTCGGCCTGCCGCTGTCACGGAAGCTGGCCGGCATCATGGGTGGTGTCATCACGGTCGAGAGTGAAGCCGGCAAGGGATCGACCTTCACCCTCGATCTTCCCACCGTCCTGCCGGGCACATCGCTCGAGAGCGTCGTCGCCGCCGAAGCCATGGGCAAGGTGCTGATCGTCGACGACGAGGAGAGCACGCGCTACGTGCTGACGCACATGCTGCGCAGCGAAGGACCCTGGGCCCTGATCGAGGCGGCCGACGGCACGGAGGGGCTGCGTCTGGCGCAGGCCGAGATGCCGGACTTCATCCTGCTCGACCTGCACCTGCCGGGCCTCACCGGCTTCGAGGTCTTCCGGTCGCTGAAGGGCGATCCTGCCACCGCGCATATCCCGGTACTGATCCTCACCTCGTCCCTGCTCGGCGCCGAGCACCACGAGCGGCTGCGCGGCGCCGTGGGGATCCTCTCGAAGTCGAACCTGTCTCGCGCTATCCTCGCGGGCCACGTCGTCCAGGCCATGAAGAAGGGCGGTGACTCGTGAAGCCGCTGATCCTGAACGTCGACGACAACGAATCCGGCCGGTACATCAAGTCGCGACTGCTGCGCCAGGGCGGCTACGACGTCATCGAGGCGCGCACCGGCATCGAGGCGCTGGAGGTGGCGCATCGCGAACGGCCCGACCTGGTGCTGCTCGACGTGAAGCTGCCCGACATCAACGGCTTCGAGGTCTGCCGCCTCATCAAGAAGCAGGACGTCCAGCTGCTGGTCCTGCAGATCTCGGCGTCCTTCGTCGCCCCGCAGGATCGGGCGGTCGGGCTGGACAGCGGCGCCGATGCCTATCTCAGCCAGCCGGTAGAGCCGTCCGAACTTCTAGCGACCATCCGGGCGCTGCTGCGTCTCAAGCGGGCCGAGCAGGCGGCGGAACAGAGCAACGAGCTCTACCGCATGATCGTGCAGAGCGTGGTCGACCATGCGATCGTCACGGTCGACCAGAATGGCATCATCCAGAGCTGGAGCGAGGGCGCGCACCGCGTGCTGGGCTGGACGGACGCAGAGGTGCTGGGCCAGTCGGCGGACTGCATCTACACGCCCGAGGACGTGGCCGGCGACGTGCCGCACGCGGAGCGCCAGCGCGCCGCGACGGAAGCCACGGTGACGTCCAACCGCTGGCACCTGCGCAAGGACGGAAGGCCGATCTGGGCGAGCTGCGTGATGGCGCCGCTGCGGGCGCGCGGCGGCACGGGCCAGGGGTTCATCCTGGTGCTGCGCGATCTCACGGTCGAGAAGACTCAGCAGGATGCCATGGAGCGCACGAATGCCTGGCTCGAGCGCGAGGTCACGCTGCGCACCGGCGCTCTGACCGAGGCCAACCGCCGGCTGCGCGCCGAGATCGAGGAGCGGCAGCAGGCCGAGGCGGCCCTGCGGCAGGTCCAGAAGATGGAGGCGATCGGCCAGCTCACGGGCGGCATCGCCCACGACTTCAACAACATGCTGACGGTCGTGCTGGGATCGACCGAGGCCCTGAAGAAGGCCCTGCCGGCCGCCGAGAAGGCACAGCATCGCCGCGCCGATCTGGTCATGCAGGCCGCGACGCAGGCCGCTGCGCTCACCCACCGCCTGCTGGCCTTCGCCCGCCGGCAGCCGAGCGACCCGAAGCCGGCCAGCCTGAACGTCCTGGTCGGCGGCCTGATCGACATGCTTCACCGCACGATCGGCGAAAGCATCGAGCTCGAGATCGACCTCGAGGAGGAGCTGCCGCTGGTCACGATCGATTCCAACCAGCTAGAGAACGCGCTGCTGAATCTCGCGGTCAACGCGCGCGACGCCATGCCGGGCGGCGGCAAGCTGGTGATCCGCACCCTGTCGCGCGGCGATCGCGTCCTGCTCACCGTCTCCGACACCGGCATCGGCATGTCCGAGGAAACGAAGCGGCGGGCCATGGAGCCATTCTTCACGACCAAGCGTCACGGCGAGGGCACCGGTCTCGGCCTCGCCCAGGTGGCGGGCTTCATGGCGCAGTCGGACGGATCGCTCGATCTGATTTCAGCCGAAGGCAAGGGCACCACGGTGCGCCTGTCCTTCCCGCGCCTGCCCGAAGGCACCGCCGTCGTGCGCGAGTCGGTGCCGGACGAGGGCCTGTTCGACGGCAAGGGCCGCCATGCGCTGGTGGTCGAGGACCAGCAGGGCGTGCGCGAACACGTCGCCGAGTCGCTGCGCCAGCTCGGCTTCCAGGTCGCGACGGCGGCCGATGGCATGGCGGCGCGCAGCCACGTCGACGCCGGCCATCCGGTCGAACTTCTCATGACGGATATCGGCCTGCCCGGGGGCACCGATGGCTGGCAGGTCGCCGACTACATGCGCAAGGCGCACCCCGACGTGCGGATCGTCCTGATGACGGGCTATGCCCAGCCCAACGCCGCGCCGCTGGGCCCGGGCACGGAACTGCTCATGAAGCCGTTCGTGCGCAGCACGCTCGAACTGCGCCTGGCGCGCCTGTTCGGTCGCGACCGCCTCTGAGGCGGACCGTCGCTACTTCGGACAATCTCCGAGACGCTTGCCGCTCAACTCGCTCTTCCCCTTCACCGTCGTGCCGGACTTGTCGGCGGCGACCAGCTGGCCGACGCCCTGGTAACTCGTCTGGGTGTAGGTGATGTCGGCCTTCGCCGTGACACCCGGGGTCTGGTCGTTGGGCGGGCAGGTCAGCGTCGCGGCGAGCGTGCCGGCCTTCTTGGCGCCCGGCTCGTAGGTGCAGCCATGCTGCTTGATCTCCTCCGGCGTCGGGAAGAGCAGGCGCTCGAGCTGGGCCTCGTCGCCGGCAAGGCAGACCTTCTTCGACGAAGGCTGCATCGGCTGCATGCCTTCCATCTCGGTCTTCTCCGTGGTCTCCCACTCACCGGCCTGGATCGCCGTCTGTGCAAAAGCGGCGCCGGCGGCCAGGGACGAAAGGAGGGAGACGGCGGCAAGGGCCGGCAGTCCGAACAGCTTCATGAATACTCCTGAGGGCATTTGCCGATCGACCATAGCCGATCGCGGAACGCGGCGCCGCCCTTCACGCAAGATCGGGCCATTTCGCGACGAGTGCATCGGCCAGTACGTCCACCTCGGCTGCCATCCCGCGCTCCCCGGCAAAGGCCTGGGCCCCCGAGCCGGCGGGCAACAGGGACATCCGCACGCTCCTTGGGTCGAGCGCCATCAGGCAGGAGGTGACGTACTCGGCGTCGACGAGGCGGTCGCCGCCCCGCAGCACCGGCACTTCCCCGAAGAGCTCTCGTGTAGCAAGCGGCGACGGCGAGATTTCGAGCACCGCGAGGCGGCGCGCGCCGAGTGCCCTCAGCCCGGCCAAGCGGTCGCCAAGGACCTGTCCGAGCATCTCCTGCCGCGAGAAGGAATCCGCGTCGACGAGGGCCGCCACGATGACGGGCAGTCGATCCATGAGCTTTTGAGAGAGTGCGCGGCCGATCAGGGCCGCGGTCTTCAACGGCAGGTGAGGCGCCGGCGACCCGGCCGATACGATCGGTAGGAGCGCGACGGCATTGCCATCGAACCGGGCAGCGAGTTCCTGTCGAGTGAGATCGTCGAGCCAGACGCCGGGCAGAGTATTCATCGGCCGCAGGCTAGCACGTGCTACGGTGGGTTCAATGAACCTGCTCCTCACGGTCCTGCAGCGCATGGGAGGTCGTGCCACCACCCTCCTGCCCTTCTCCCTGCTGCTCGGCCTGCTGTTCCAGGATCTCGCCGCCGCGGCTCGGCCGCTGCTATTGCCGCTCGTCGTGATCCTGCTGATGATGGCCTTGGCGCGGATGGACTGGGACCGCCTGTCCGCCCTGCTGCGCCGGCCGGGTCCCGCACTGCTACTCGCCGTGCTCAACCTGGTCGCGGTGCCGCTCGTCGTCTGGCCGGTCTGGCAGGGGCTCGGCCTGTGGCCGAGCCTCGTCACCGCGCTCTGCCTCAGCGCCATGGCACCCGGCATCATCTCCGCGGCGACGACGGCCACCTTCCTGCGCCTCGATTCCTCTCTCGCGCTGCTGCTCTCGCTGTTCACGAACTTCCTGGTGCCCTTCACGCTGCCGCCCCTGGCGCTATGGCTGCTCGGCTTCGACCTCAAGATCGGCCTGCTCGAACTCAGCCTGAGGCTGGCGATGATCGTCGCCCTGGCGCTGGCCGGGGCGCTCGTCATCCGCCGCTGGCTGGGGGCCCGCCTCGTCGCGGCCGGCCCGACCCTCGATGGCGTCTCGGTGGTGGTCCTGATGGTGTTCGCCATCCCGCTGATGGATGGTGTCGTGGCGCGAGCGATGACTGAGCCGGTGAAGCTCGCAGGCTTCATCGCCGGTTCCTTCGCGGGCATGCTCGTGTGCAATCTGGTGATGGCGGTCGCGACCTGGCCGTTCCTCGACCGGCGCAGCGCCCTCACCGTCGGCTACTGCTCGGGCGGGCGCCACAACGCGCTGCTCATGGCAGTGCTGCCGGCCACAGCCGATCCCGACATCTTCCTGTTCATCGCCGCGGTGCAGTTCCCGATCTACATCATCCCCGCGCTTCTACAGCCGCTCTACCGACGCTTGCTGCCCCGTTGAGGCCGTTGTAACGATCCGGACAGGGGAATTTACCGGGAGATCCAACCATGAAGCGCAGACTTCTGCTCGCCACCGCCGCGACCCTGCTCGCCACGCCCGCTTTCGCCCAGACCAAGTGGGACCTGCCGGCCGCCTATCCGGCGACCAACTATCACTCGGTCAATCTGCAGAAATTCGCCGATGCCGTTAAGACGAGTTCGGGCGGCAAGCTCGAGATTGTCGTCCATCCCGGCGCCTCGCTGTTCAAGGCTCCCGAGATCAAGCGCGCCGTGCAGACCGGCCAGGCGCCGATCGGCGAGATCCTGGTCTCGAACTTCGAGAATGAAGACCCGGTCTACGGTGTCGACGTCGTGCCCTTCCTGGCGAGCTCGTTCCCGGAAGCCAAGAAGCTATGGGCGGCTCAGAAGCCGGTGCTGGACAAGAAGGCCGCCGCCCAGGGCATGATGGTCCTGTTCGCGGTGCCGTGGCCGCCGCAGGGCCTCTACGCCAAGAAGGAAGTGAACCAGCTCTCCGACATGAAGGGCATGAAGTTCCGCGCCTACAATCGCGGCACGTCACGCATCGCCGAGCTGACCGGCGCGCAGCCCATCACCATCCAGGCCGCCGAGCTCAGCCAGGCGCTGGCGACCGGCAAGGTCGATTCGTTCATTTCGTCGGGGGCCACCGGCGTCGACTCGAAGGTCTGGGAGCAGCTGACCCACTTCTACGACACGCAGGCCTGGCTGCCGAAGAACGCCGTGCTGATGAACAAGGCCGCCTTCGACAAGCTCGATCCCGCCACCCAGAAGGTCGTGCTGGCCGAAGCGGCGAAGGCTGAGGCTCTGGGCTGGGCCGAGGCCGAGAAGCTCTCCGCCGGCTTCCTGGACACGCTCGCCAAGAACGGGATGAAGGTGCAGCCGCCCTCGCCCAAGCTCGCCGGCGAATACAAGGAGCTGGGCAAGAAGCTCACGGCCGAATGGCTCGAAAAGGCAGGCCCGGACGGCAAAGCCGTGGTCGACGCCTACAACAAGAACTAGGCCGTCCGCTCCCGTGCGGTCTGCACTGAAAACACTCTACGAGGCGACGGGGATCCTGGGTGGCATCTTCATGGTGCTGCTTCTGGTCTTCGTCCTCTACTCGGTCGGGCCGGGCGTCGGGCTGTGGATCGAGCAGACCTTCGGCCTGCCCAACCCGATCACCTATGTGGCGCGCTCGGCCGACGAATTCGCGGGCTACGCCATGCTGGCTTCGGCGTTCCTGGCTCTCGCCTCGACCTTCGGCCGCGGCGAGCACATACGGGTGACGCTGTTCCTGCAGCGCCTGCAGGGAACGCCACGGCGCCTGGCCGAGATCTGGTGCCTGACGCTCGGCAGCCTGCTGACCGGGTATCTCGCCTGGTTCTCGGTCAAGCTCTGCTGGCAATCCTACGAGATCAACGATGTCTCGACCGGGCTGATCGCCATCCCCCTGTGGATCCCGCAGGTCGGCATGGCGGTCGGTGCCGTGGTCCTGTGCATCGCCGTCGTCGAACAGCTCGTCGTGGTCGCGACGGGCGGCCCCCTCATGGAAGAACCGTCGGGCGAGGAAGCCGCCCACCTGGAGCGCTGATGGGCAGCATCGACGCTCAGATCGCCCTGCTTGCGATCTGCGCCCTCTTCTTCCTGTTCGGCACCGGCATCTGGATCGGCATGAGCATGATCGGCGTGTCGATCGCCGTCATGTGGATGTTCGCGCCGGCAAAGCCCGCCGGCGATGCGATGGCGACCGTCGTCTTCTCCGACCTGTCATCCTGGACGCTGACGGCGCTGCCGCTCTTCATCTGGATGGGCGAGGTGCTGTTCCGTACCGCCATCTCGGAGGAGATGTTCCGCGGCCTCGCACCCTGGATGCGCCGGCTGCCGGGGCGGCTGGTCCATACCAACGTGATCGGCTGCACGATCTTCGCCGCCGTCTCGGGTTCATCGGCCGCGACCTGCGCCACGATCGGCAAGATGACCGTGCCGGAGCTGCGGCGCCGCGGCTATCCCGACGCCATCGCCATCGGCAGCCTCTCCGGCGCCGGCACGCTCGGTCTTCTGATCCCGCCGTCGCTGATCATGATCGTGTACGGCGTGCAGGCCGAAGTCTCGATCGCCAAGCTGTTCGCGGCCGGCATCATTCCGGGTGTCCTTCTGGCCGGCCTGATGATGGCCTATGTCGGGGGCTGGTCGCTGCTCAATCCGACGAAGATCCCGCCGCCGGATCCCGCGATGCCGCTCAAGGAAAAGCTGCGCGAATCGAGTTCGCTGATCCCGGTCGTGCTGCTGATCCTCCTCGTGCTGGGATCGATCTATTCCGGCGTGGCCACCGCGACCGAGTCGGCCGCCTTCGGCGTGCTGGGCTCCTTCGCCATTGCCTTCTGGCAGCGGCGCCTGACGCTCCGGAATTTCTGGGACAGCGTGATGGGCGCCACGCGCCTCACCTCGATGATCCTGCTGATCCTGGCCGGTGCCTCGTTCCTGAAGCTCGCCATGGGCTTCACCGGCCTGCCGCGCCACCTCGCCGAGACCATCGCGGCGATGGGCCTGACGCCCGGCATGCTGATCCTGGTGCTGGCCGTCCTCTACATCATCCTCGGCTGCTTCCTCGACGGCATCTCGATGATCGTGCTGACCGCCGCCATCGTGCTGCCGATGATCGAACAGGCGGGCATCGACAAGATCTGGTTCGGCATCTTCATCACCATCGTGGTCGAAATGGCGCAGATCACGCCGCCGGTCGGCTTCAACCTGTTCGTGCTCCAGGGCATGACCGGCAAGTCGATCTTCTGGATCGGCAAGGTGTCATTGCCGTTCTTCCTGACGATGGTGCTGTGCTTGGTGCTGCTCTACTTCTTCCCGGGCCTGGTGAGCTTCCTGCCCGACATGATGGTCAACGCCGCGCGCTGACCTCGCGATAGAAGTCCTTCAGCAGGTCGAGCACGTCGAGCACCGGCACGCCCAGCGCCTGCTCCAGCGCCGGCTTGTAGGGCGGCAGGTTGGTGCATTCGAGTACCACCGTGTCGACCGCCGGATGCTTCTCCAGCAGCTTGCGACCGGCGGCGACGACCTCGCGCTCGACCGTTTCCCGATCGAGCGTGAGCCCGTTGCGCAGAAAGGTGCCGGCAAACGAACTGTCCTCGGGCAGCCCGACCGCCGGCGTATCGGGGGGAGCGCCGACCGCTTCGAAATGCGCCGGGGTCAGGTTCTTCGCGGATGCGGTGATGACGCCGACCCTGCGTTTCGGAATCTTCACGATATGCAGCAGCGCCGATGTCGCCACCGGCACCGGCGACATCGCCGCGAGCTCATCCTGATAGAGCGCCAGGAACCCGCAGCTCGTCCCCAGTCCGACCGCGCCCTCCGCCGCCAGCGCCTCGGCATTCGCCTTCAACGCCGCCAGCACGCGCGGCCTATCGGGATGCGCCGCCACCGCATCGGCCGACCCGATCCCTTCCATGCGCCGGAAGATCACCGGGAAGTCGTACGACGCCGCATTGCCGACGTCCCCCACGATCCGCGGAAACCGCGTGTCCAGCATCAGGATGCCCAACGGACCGGGGGACGGGCGATCAGACATTGCGCTTGGCGATCGCGCGGCCGGCGACGTAGCCGAAGGTGAGGCAAGGACCGATCGTGGTGCCAGCGCCGACCGACTTGGTGCCGATCGGGCTCGCCATCGCGATCCCCGCGCAGTAGAGCCCACCGATCACGCTGCGGTCGGGCCGCAGTACGCGGCAGTACCGGTCCGTGCGCGGGCCGCCCTTGGTGCCGAGGCTCACATAGAGGAAGGGTGCGGCGTAGAAAGGCCCCTGCTCGACGGTGCCGAGTGCGCGGTTCTTGGTATAGAAGCGCTCCCACACCGTCTCGCCGCGATGGAAGTCGCGATCGACGCCCTCCTTCGACCAGCCGTTGAAGCGATCGACCGTGGCGCGCAGCGCCGCCGGATCGAGGCCGATCTGCGCGGCCAGCGTCTCGATCGTGTCGGCCGTGCGAATGAACCCCTTTTCCTTCGAGCCGAAATGCATGGAGAGCGTCATCGCCCGGGCATAGCGCGAGTCGAAGATCCGCCAGGCCGGCAGATGCAGGGGACGTCCGTCGGGACCGCGCTCGTCGATTGCGACACCGAGCGCGGGACTGCCTTCGCTGACGAAGCGCTGTGCGTGGCGGTTCACCAGGATCACGTGCGGTGCGTAGGTCTCGAGCAGCGGCTGGGCGTGGCGGCGGCCCTCGTAGGTCGTGAAGGTCGCGGGCGAGATCAGCGCCTGGTCCATGTGCGCGAGGTCGGCGCCGACCTCGGCCGCCATCACCTGGCCATCGCCCGTGTTGGTATCGGGCGCGCCGGTGAGGTCGATGCCGGGGAAGTATCTGGCCATCAGGTCCCGGTTCCAGTCGAAGCCGCCGGTCGCCAGCACGACACCGCGCGCGGCCCGGATCGTGCGCCGTTCGCCGCTGACCGTGGCCTCGACGCCGGCCACCGCATCGTCTTCCATCACCAGCCGGTGGACCGGTGCTTCGAGTTCGATGCGGCACCCCTTGTCGAGACAGCCTCGCACCAGTCCGATCACCAGCGCATTGCCCGCACCGACCCGGGCCGTCAGCAGCCGCCAGAGCAGGGTCGGCGCCATGCCGAGCGCGCCGCGCACCGGGTTCTTGAGGACGCCGTCGACCAGCTCGCGATAGGTGAAAAGCTGCGTCTTCACCGAAGCCCGCACCCGGTTCCACCATCGGCCCAGCAGGAACTTGCTGAGGGGCGTGGTCGAGACCATGCGGCCGAACGGCCTGCCGCCCGGCAGATCGGCGTAGGGATCGGGATGGTTGACCAGCTCGAAGCGGAGCGGCGTCTCGTCTTCCAGGAAGCGCAGCATCGGCGCCGATTGCTCGGCCAGCACCTGCCACAGCTCCTCCTCGCTCGCCTCCCAGCCGGGCGGCGCCGCCCCCTTGATGTAGCGCAGCGTCTCCTCGGGCGAGTCCTCTATGCCGGCCGCCCTCATGTGATGGTTGCCCGGCACCCAGGTGCCCGCGCCCGACATCGCCGTCGTGCCGCCGAGCCAGCGGGACTTTTCGAGCACGATCACGCGGGCGCCATCGTGTGCGGCCGCCAGCGCCGCCGAAAGGCCGGCAGCGCCCGAGCCCACCACGATGACGTCGTACTCCATCGGAGCGGGGCGCCCTATTTCGGCGGCTCGGGCCACGTCTTCTGTTCGCCGCGCACGGTCTCGAACCAGCGCGACAGGCGCAGCACGCCGGAATCGTCGAAGCGGCGGCCCGAAATCTGGAGGCCGATCGGCTTGCCTTCCTTCGTGTAGGCGCAGTTGATCGAGGCGGCCGGTTGTTCGCTCATGTTGTAGGGCATGGTGAAGCCAATGTGGTCCATCGCCCGGTTCACGTCGTTGGAGGGCATCTCCCATTCGGCCGGGAAGGTGGGCACCGGCGAGGTCGGCGACAGCACATAGTCGAACGGCTGCGTCGCCTTCACGGTAGCGGCTCGGATGGCCATGTAGTTGTTCACGCCGCGGATTACCATCGGCCCCGAAACGTCGGCGCCGGCGCGGCACCAGTCGGCGATGAAGGGCAGCACCTTCGCCTGGCGGGCATGGCTCAGCGCCGAGAAATCGACCCAGCTCCGCACCCGCCAGAAGATGTCCTGGAGATCGAGCATGGCGGGGGTCATGAACGACGCGACGGGTTCGACATGCGCACCGGCCGCTGCGAACAGCTTCGCCGCCGCCTCGATCGCCGCCTTGGTTTCCGCTTCGACCGGCATGCCGCAGCCCGCGTCCAGGTGCAGGCCGATCTTGAGGCCCTTCGGTTCGAGCGGCCCGGCACCGAAATCGATGTCGACCGGCGGCAGGCTCATGTGGTCGCGCCAGTCGGGCTTGGAAAGTTCGGCCATCAGCAGGCAGGAGTCCGCGACGCTGCGCGTCATCGGCCCGATGGCGCGGCCGAAGAACGGCGGGTCGACTGGAATGCGCCCGAGGCTGGGCTTCAGGGTGAAGATGCCGTTCCAGCTCGCCGGCAGGCGGACCGAGCCGCCGATGTCGGTGCCAAGATGCAGTGGCCCGTAACCCGCAGCCGCAGCCGCGCCCGCGCCGGCGCTGGAGCCGCCGGGATTCCAGGCGAGATTCCACGGGTTGCGCGTCAGCGGATGGAAGGAGCTGCGTCCCGACGAGAGCATGCCGTAATCCGGCATGGTGGTCTTGGCCAGGATCACCGCCCCAGCCTCGCGCACGCGCGCCGCGGCCGGTGCGTCGGCGGCGGCGGGCACCAGTTCGGTCGCTGCCGTTCCAAGCGGCATCGGCACGCCCTTGGTCGCGATGTTTTCCTTGATGGTGATGGGCACGCCGTCGAGCGCACCCTGCGGCGCGCCCTTCTGCCAGCGCGCCTCGGCGGCCTTCGCGGCCTTGCGTGCGCCCTCGAAGTCCGGCGCATACAGTGCCTTCAGCTTGGGCTCCCAGGCCTCGATGCGCGCGATCACGGCGTCGGTGGCCTCGACGGGCGACAGCGACTTGGATCTATAGGCGGCGAGCAGTTCGCCGGCGGTCATGTCATGCAAAGCGGTCATGGAACGAACGTACACGATTTTCGAGTGAGGGGTTTTGGGGCGATTTCCCGCACGCGCCCCTGCAAGACCCGCGCCCGTCCGCCTTCGTTCCGACCCGAAACGCAGTTAGACTGAAGCGATGGTCTATATCGAGCTGCTGATCGCCCTCGTCCTCATCCTCATCAACGGTGTCCTCGCAATGTCGGAACTGGCGGTCGTCTCGGCTCGCCGGGGCCGACTGAAGGCCATGGCCGAGGGCGGATCGCGCGGCGCCACGGCGGCGTTGCGGCTGGCCGACGATCCGGGCCGCTTCCTCTCGACGGTTCAGATCGGCATCACCCTGGTCGGAATCCTGGCGGGTGCCTTCTCCGGCGCGACCCTGGGCGCGCGCCTGACGGCCGTGCTGGTGGACTCCGGCATGTCCCTGCGCTTCGCCGAACCGCTGGCCTATGGCGGCGTCGTCGCCCTCATCACCTATCTTTCGCTCATCGTAGGCGAGCTGGTGCCGAAGCAGATCGCGCTGCGCAACGCCGAGGCCGTCGCCGCGACGGTGGCGCCGGGCATGGCGATGCTGGCGCGCATTTCCGCCCCCCTCGTCTGGCTGCTCGACGTTTCCGGCAAGGCGATCCTGCGGCTGTTGGGCGGCCGGCAGAGCGGTGAGTCCGCGGTGACCGCGGAGGAGATCAAGGCGCTGATCGCCGACGGGGAATCCTCCGGCGTCATCGAGCCGCGCGAACGCGGCATGATCAGCGCTGTCATGCGGCTCGGCGACCGGCCCGCGCGCGCCATCATGACGCCGCGGCACGAGCTCGACCTCGTCGACCTGTCGCTCGACCCTCAGGCCCTGCTGCAGACCGTCCAGTCGAGCGTCCACTCCCGCCTGGTCGCCTGGGATCCCGCCGCCAATCACGCCGCGGGCGTCGTCCGCAAGAACGACCTGCTCGATGCCTTCATCCGCGACGGCAGCGCCGATCCGCGCGCGCTGGTCAGGCCCGCGCCCATCGTGCCCGATACGATGGACGGGTTCGACGTGCTCGACACGCTGAAGAACTCGCCCGCACACATGGTGCTGGTGCAGGACGAATACGGCGAACTGCTGGGCATCGTCACGACCGCCGACATCCTCGAAGCCATCGTCGGCGCGTTCCAAACCGATGAAGGCCCGGCCGAGCCCGAAGCCAAGGAGCGCGACGACGGGTCGTGGCTGGTCGCGGGCAGCATGCCGGCCGACGAGCTCATCGAACTGCTGGGCATCACCACCAAACGCACCGCCGACTTCCACACCGCCGCCGGCATGGTGCTGGCCGCCATGCGCCGCCTGCCCAAGGAAGGCGACGCCGTCGTCGTCGGCGGCTGGCGCTTCGAGGTCCTCGACATGGACGGCCGCCGCATCGACAAGCTCCTGGCGACACGTGCGAAGACGGTACACCGGGCGGCGAATACGTGACAAATCGTGTCGACCTGAGAGTGACCTGCCGGTTCGTCCTTGTCCTGGTGTTGTCGCTATTCTTTCCGGGAATCGCGCAAGCCGCCGACTGCAGCGCTCGACTCAGCCTTCCCTGGGAGACGGCCGGACCCGGCTATTCCGGCGATGCCATCGTGCGCGGGCCGGATTGCGCGAATGCGGTCGTGCTATTCCTCGCGCGCCGCCCCGGCGGTGAGCCGAAGTTCGACGAGGCGCCGGACAAGGTCTTGCCCGGCAATGCTCCCATCGCACTTGAGATCGTCCCCGTCGCGAATGTTCCCGCGCTGGCAAAAGCCAGCGACAAAGCCGAGATGACGAAGGCTCTACCCGCCGCGCTCGGCGCATGGTTGCGGGCGCAGGCGATGCCGCAGAAGCCGACGAATCGGGCAGAGTTGATCGCGGCCGGGCCGACGAAGGGCGATTGCCGCGTGTCGGACACGCTGCCCTGGACGGCCGCAGGCCATGGCTATGCCATCGACGTTTTTTCCGATGGCACCGACTGTCTCAATGCTGCGACCGCGCTCGTGATCCGCGCGCCGGACGGGCGGCCGCTCTACAGCGCCGCGACGCCGGGCTTCATCGTCGATATCTATCACGCCGATCTCAACACACGGGCGGACATGAAGAAGGCGCTGTCGTCGATCGAGACGATGACGGAGGACACGACCGCGAAGCTGCCGGAATGGCCGGAGGGCCTGACCGACCGCGAGATCACCCAAGGCGACTTCACGACGAGCGTCGCTGGGTCCTTCGATCGAATCTCCTGGAACGCGCTGCGCGAAGCCCGGCGGCCGATGCTGGCGGTCGACCCGGGAATCGAATCGACGAGCCTCGTGGTCCTGATGTCGGAGGGCCGGGTCATCGAGGTCGGACGCAGCCGGCAGAACTGAGACTTTAGCCCTCCCCCGAACGGCCGATCCGATCGGCGATGATCCTGGTCAGGTAGGGCGCGGCGAACAGCACGACCAGCAGGCGGACCGTCTGCATGGCCATCACGAACGAGACGTCGACGTCGGTCGAGGCCGCGATGATGGCGATGGAATCGGCGCCGCCGGGGCTGGTGGCGAGATAGGCGGTGAGCGGGTCGATGCCGGCGGCGAACACCATGAAGGCCGCGACCGCGCCGCACATCGCCAGCATGACGAAGATGCACAGCAGGATGCCGGGCAGCTGGCGCAGCACGTAGGCCAGCAGCGAACGCGTGAAGCGCAGGCCGACATTCCAGCCGACCAGCGCGTAGCAACCCGCGAGCAACCAGGTCGGCAGTTCGAGCCGCAGCCAGCCCAGATGCGTGA
>Ga0209066_10003021_pt1 | contig 19691 bp, 16 predicted proteins | sample All_14_2_FD_187198 | JGI IMG/M metagenome (GOLD analysis project Ga0209066, IMG submission 187198) | Freshwater microbial communities in response to fracking from Pennsylvania, USA - Allegheny Zone_MetaG_DW_15 (SPAdes) (version 2) ... | reverse complement strand
CATGCCGGCGTGGGCCGCTGACCTCGTCGTGGCGCTGCTCGTCGTCGGCTCGGCGTTCGCGCCGAGCGAGCGCGCGGCGGTCTTCAGCTTCGACCCGCTGCGCCTCGGGCTCTGCCTCGCCGCGGCGCTCGTGCTGCCGCTGCGTCGACGCTGGCCGCGCGCGACGGTCGCCGCCGTGCTCGGACTGGCCGCCGTCGGGTTCCTCCTCGGCGCGGCCAATCCGACGACACTGCTGCCGACCGCCATCGCCGTCTTCGGACTCGCGACGAGGGTCGACCGTCGCACGACCGTGATCACCGCGCTCGTCAGCGTCGGCGTCATCACCGTCGTCGCCGTCGTCGCGTTCTGGGGCGGCGGCTACCTCGACTTCCAGCTCGTCCAGATCCTCACGGTCATCGGGTTCGCCGCGGCCGCCGGCGACGGGCTCAAGGCCAGGCGGGCCTACGTGCAGGCGATCGTGGACCGGGCCGAACGGGCCGAGCGCACCCGCGAGTCGGAGGCGATGCGCCGGGTCGCCGAGGAACGACTGCGCATCGCCCGCGACCTCCACGACACGGTCGCCCATCAGATCGCCGTGATCAACCTCCAGGCCGGCGCGGCTTCGGCCGCGCTCGCGGGGGCGCGGGCGGACGACGCCGAGGCCTCGCTCGCAACCATTCGTGCCGCCGCACGCGAGGTGCTCGCCGACATCGGCGGGCTGCTGACGATGCTCCGCACCGAGGGGGATGGCGCGGCGGAGTCGGGCTCCCTCTCGCGGCTCGACGACCTGGTCGGCCGGTTCCGGAGCGGCGGGATCGACGTCACGGTCCGCGTCGAGGGTTCGCTCGACGCGGTCCCGCCTGCGGTGGACCGCGTCGCGGCGCAGGTCATCAGCGAGGCGCTCACGAACGCCCACAAGCACGGCGCCGAGGGCCGTGCCCACCTGCTCGTGCGCGTCGACCCCGACGAGCTCGCGATCGTGGTCACGAATCCGGTGGACGAGGTGGCGCTCGATGCGCGCGGCACCGGGCATGGACTGCTCGGCGTGCGGGAGCGGGTCGCCGCGGTGCACGGGCGGGTCGAGGCCGCCACGGAGGCCGGGTCGGTGTTCGTGCTGCGGATGGCGATCCCGCTCGACGGGGACGGCGGTGGCGACGGGCGCGGCGGCGACGGGCGCGGCCACGGCGACGCGGAGTCGGCGCCGTGAGCGACGAGATCACGGTGCTCGTCGCGGACGATCAGGCGCTCATCCGCTCCGCCGTCCGCAGCCTCGTCGAGTCGGCCGACGGCATGACGGTCGTCGGCGAGGCCGTCGACGGCGCCGCGGCGATCGCGCTCGCCGCCCAGCTGCGCCCCGACGTCGTGCTCATGGACATCCGCATGCCGGGCACGGACGGCATCGAGGCCACCAGGCGCATCTGCGCCGACCCGGCGCTCGCGACGACGCGCGTCCTCGTGCTCACGACGTTCGAGCAGGACGACTACATCGTGCAGGCGCTGCGCCACGGCGCGAGCGGCTTCGTCGGCAAGGGGACCGCACCCGAGGACTTCATCCATGCGATCCGCACCATCCACGCCGGCGAGACGCTCCTGTCGCCGACGGCGACGAGGATCCTCGTCGACCGGACCCTGCGGGCGCGCGTCGCGGACCGCCCGGCGCGCGACGTGCCCGGCATGCGCGAGGTCACGGGGCGCGAGCGCGAGGTCCTCCGGCTCGTCGGCGCTGGCCGGTCGAACGCGGAGATCGCCGAGGAGCTCGTCATCTCCCCGGCCACGGCGAAGACCCACGTCAATCGCCTCATGAGCAAGCTGCACGCGCACGATCGCGCCCAGCTCGTAATCGCCGCATACGAGAGCGGGCTCGTCGCCCCCGGCGCCTGATCGCCCCAGCACGCCGGCCCCTGCTGGGGCATCGGCGTGCCATCATGGCCCCGTGACCGACGAGGCGCGCTGGTGGCAGCGCACGACGATCTATCAGGTCTACCCGCGCTCGTTCGCCGACAGCGACGGCGACGGCATCGGCGACCTCCGCGGCGTCATCGACCGGCTCCCGGTGCTCGCGGAGCTCGGCGTCGGCACCGTCTGGCTCAGCCCGTTCTTCGCGAGCCCGCAGGAGGACTTCGGCTACGACATCTCGGACTACACGGCGGTCGCGCCCGAGTACGGCGACGTGGAGACCGTCCGCGAGCTCATCGAGGTCGCGCACGGGCTCGGGCTGCGCGTCGTCTTCGACCTCGTGATGAACCACACCTCCGACCAGCATCCGTGGTTCGTCGAGTCGGCGAGCAGCCGCGACAACCCGAAGGCCGACTGGTACCTCTGGCACGACGGGCGGGGGCGACCCGGCCGGGACGGCCGCACGAGGCGCCCCAACAACTGGAAGGCGCCGCTGGACCTCACGAGCGCCTGGCAGTGGTCGCCGGTGCGCCGCCAGTGGTTCCTCGCCTCGTTCCTGCCATTCCAGCCCGACCTCAACTGGCGCAACCCGGAGGTCCGCGAGGCGGTCTTCGGCGCGGCGAGGCAGTGGCTCGGGATGGGCGTCGACGGCTTCCGCCTCGACGTCTTCGGCTGGATCATGAAGGACGAGGCGTTCCGGTCGAACCCCTTCCGGCCGAAGCTCGGCGGCGGCGACATCGTCCGGCTGTGGCGACGCGACTTCACCGAGAACACCCCGGACAACGTCCGGCTCGCGAAGGACCTCCGCGCCGTCGTCGACGAGTTCGCGCCCCCGGAGCGCGTGCTCATCGGTGAGGTGTTCGGCTCGCCCGACGAGGTGCACGAGTACCTCGGCGACGACGACGGGCTCTCGCTCACCTTCGCCTTCGACCTGCTCGAGTACCGCTACTCGGCCCGCTACTTCCGCGACCTCATCGCGCGGTACGAGGCGAACTACGCCGCACCGCGCCTGCCCGCCTACGTGCTCGAGAACCACGACCGGTCGCGCACGATCGACCGCGTCGGCGGCGACGAGGGCAAGGCCAGGCTGCTCGCGACGATGCTGCTCACGCTGCGCGGGGTCCCCACGATCTACCAGGGCCAGGAGATCGCGACGAGCAACACGTATCTGCCGCTCGCCGGCGCGCTCGACCCGATGGGCCGCACCTTCCTGCCGTGGATGCCCGAGTGGGTCTCCAGGCGCATCGCGGAGCGGATCAACCGCGACGAGGTGCGCACGCCGATGCAGTGGGATGCGAGCCGCAACGCCGGATTCAGCACCGCGGAGCGCACGTGGCTGCCGGTGAACCCCGAGTACCCGCGGCGCAACGTCGCGGCGCAGCGCGAGGATCCCGACTCCACCTGGCGCCTGTTCCAGACGCTCATCGGCCTCCGCCGAGCGCTGCCCGAGCTCCACGACGGCACCTTGCGCCTGCTCGACGCCGGCCGCGACGTCGTCGCCTACGAGCGCGCGCACGTCGCCGACGACGGCACGATCGCGCGCGTCGTCGTCGTGCTGAACTTCGGCGCCGCGCCGCTGACCTGGGCGCAGGCCGGGGAGGTGCTCGTCGCGAGCGGCCCCGGCGTCGCCTCGACGGCGACCACGACGACGGTGCCGGCGAGCACGGGCGTCGTGCTGCGCCCCGTGTGACGGTCGCTCAGTCGACGCCGCGGATCCGCAGCACGAGCACCGAGCCGAGGATCGAGACGACGCCGCCGAGCGCGAAGATGAGCGAGTAGTTCACGCCGAAGCCGCTGATGAGCGCGATGCTCACGAGCGGGGCGACGAACTGCGGCAGGCCGGCGGCGATGTTGAGGATGCCCATGTCGCGGCCTCGGTCGCCGGCGGCGGGGAGCACCTGGGTGATGAGCGCGAAGTCGACCGCCTGATACATCCCGAACCCGAGCCCGAGCACGATGGCCGCGATGAGCGCCGTCGTGAAGCTGCCGCCGAAGACGAGGAACGCGAAGGCGACGGCGACCACGAGGCCCGAGCCGATGACGAACGGCTTGCGCCGCCCGACGCGGTCGGAGAGGGCCCCGCCGAGCCACGCGGTCACCGCGGCGGTGAGCGCGTAGATCGCCGTGAGCATGAAGACGCCGCCCTCGGCGGCCTCGCGGCCGAGGGCCAGGCCGTCCTGCAGGTAGTAGAACAGGAACAGGAGCATGAGCGCGTTGCCGAACCACATGAGGAACCGCGTCACGAAGGCCCACCGGTAGTCGCGACGCGTCCGGATCTCCTCGGGCGTGCGCTCCGCGCGCGGGGCGAGTGCGGCCCGGGCGGCCTGGAACTCGCCGGTGCGCAGCGGCACGTCGAGCGGCCGCGCGAGGTAGGGGATGGCGAGCCCGACGAGGAGCGCCGCCGTGACCGCGTAGGCGATCGGCACCGAGTCGGTGAGGAACGGCACCCCGGAGGCGAGCGCGATGCCGACGGTCTGCGACACCGCGATGAGCCCGCCGGAGACGCCGCGCTCCCCGGCCGGGACGAGGTCGGGAATCGCGGCGACGATCGGCGAGAACATCGCGTTCACCGACGCCTGCACGAGGACCCAGCCGATGATGAGCACCGCGACGCTCGACGCGGTGCTCAGCAGCAGCAGCGAGGCGACCGAGGCGACGAGACCGCCGAGCACCCAGGGCCACCGACGCCCGAACCGCGAGGTCGTCCGGTCCGAGAGCGCGCCCCAGATCGGGTTGAACACGGTCGCGCTCAGCGCCCCGAACGCGGTGGTGAGCGCGAGCAGGATCTCCTTGGCGCCCGGCGCGATCGCCTCGGACTGCTGAGCGAGCAGCACCTGGATCGGTGCGTAGAGCGCGAGCATGATGCCGGCGTTGAGCAGGCACATCGCGAGGATCCACCCGCGACCAGGGCTCCTGGTCGGCTCGTCGAGGGCGCTGCGGGTCTCCGTGGGGGCGTCGGTGCTCACGAGGCACCATCGTGGCGGATGCCGCGCGTCGGCGCGACCCCCGCCTCGACGTCCCCGCCATCGGCCGCCGCCCTCGCGGCGTCCTCGGTCGCGTACTCGCGCAGGAGCACGAGCTCCCGGTCGTGCGACGGCACGCCGATCGCGACGAGGGCGAGCCCGATGGCGACGGCGATGCCGCCGACGAGATAGGCCCCGAACGCGCCGGCGACGAAGCTCTCGTTCGCGGCCTGCAGGATCGAGTCGCGGTACTGCGGATACTGCTCCGCGACGTGCAGCGCCGAGCCGTACGACGCCTGCAGCGCCGCCGTCACCTCGGCGGGGATGCTCGATGCCTGCGGCGATGCCGTGATGAGCCGGCCGAAGGCGTGGGCGAAGCCGGAGGCGAGGATCGCGCCGACGATCGCCTGCATGAGCGCACCGCCGAGGTCGCGTTGGAGGTCCGAGGTGCCGGAGGCCATGCCGATCCGTCGCACCGGGGTCGAGCTCGTGAGGGCTCGCGAGATCGGCGTCATCGCGATGGCGACGCCGGCGCCGATGATGAAGAACCCCGAGCCGATGAGCCAGTACGGCGTCGACTCCCGCCAGAAGAGCGTGGTCGCGAAGCCGACGAGGACGAGCCCGTAGCCGACGAGGAGCGTCACGCGCGTGCCGGCGGTGGTCACCAGCTTGGCCGAGACCGGGATCATCGCGAGGAGGCCGACCGCGGCCGGGACGGAGGCGAGCCCGGCCTCGAGCGTGCCGTATCCGAGGATCGACTGCACGAACTGCGCGCTCACGAACATGAAGCCCATGAGCGAACCGAACACGATGACCCCCGCCGCCGCCGGCACCCAGAAGAGCCGGCGCGCGGCGATCCGCAGGTCGAACAGCGGCGACGCCGCGACACGCTGGCGCCAGCCGAACGCGGCGACGAGGACGATGGCGGTGCCGATGAGCGCGATGCCCGGCACCCCGCCGCCCGGGGCGAAGACGATCGACACGCCGAGCACGAGCGCGGCGACGGCGAACACCGAGAGCACGCCGCCGACGTGGTCGATCGGCTCGGCGGATTCGGCGACGTGCGCCGGGACCGAGACGATGACGAGCACGAGCCCGACGGCGGCGATCGGCGCCGCGAGCAGGAATGCGGCGTTCCATGGGAACGCCTCGAGCAGCAGGCCCGCGAGGATCGCGCCGACGACGCTCGCCATCGCCGAGGTGCTCGACCAGGTGGCGATCGCGCGGGTGCGCCGCGGGCCGGGCGCCCACAGCGCGGTGATGAGCGAGAGGGTCGTCGGGTAGGCCATGCCGGCGGCGATGCCGGTGAAGATCCGGGCGGCGATGAGCGTCTCGATGGTCGGCGCGACGGCGGAGATCGCGCTCGCGACGATCGTGAGGGCGAGGCCGAGCACGAGCATCCGCCTGCGCCCGGTGCGGTCGGCGACGGCGCCGAGGTAGAGCACCGACATCGCGAGCCCGAGCGAGCAGCCGAGGGCGACGAGGTTGAGCGCGGTCTGGCCGGCGCCGAACGCGTCGCCGACCTCGGGCAGCGCGATGTTCGCCGAGGCGAGGTTGATGTTGCAGACCATCGCCGAGATGATGAGCGCCGTGAGCACGAGGCTGGCGCGCGGCGGGGCGTCACCCGTGGACCTCGTCGTCGACGTCCCGGTCCCGGCCCCGATCCCGCCCATGCGACCACTGTAGGGCTCGGCGACCGCGCGGGGAGGGCCCTTCGCATGCCGATCGCGGAATCTGCGGGGGAGTACCCTGAGGCGACCGTCCGCCCGGCGCCGGATGCCGGTGGCGCGCGGCGCCGACGCGAGGAGTGCACCATGTCCTGGACCGCCCGTCCGGCCACCGAGGCGACGATGGCGGTGCGCGCCGCTCGCGACGTGCTGCTCGCGCACGCGACCGACTACGACGGCGCGGTCGCGGCGTTCCGGTGGCCAGCGCTGACCGAGTTCAACTTCGCGCTCGAGTGGTTCGACGTCGTCGCCGGCGAGCACCCCGATCGCGCGGCCGTCACGATCGTCGACGCCGATCGCGTCGACCGCTCGTGGACCTATGCCCAGCTCGCCGAGCGCAGCGACCGCGTCGCGACCTGGTTGCTCGAGGTCGGGATCCGCCGTGGCGACCACGTCATCGTCATGCTCGGCAACACGATCGAGCTCTGGGAGCTCATGCTCGGGCTCACGAAGATCGGCGCCGTCGCGATCCCGACCTCCACGCTGCTCTCGGCCCACGACCTCGCCTATCGCGTCGAGACCGGTCGCGCCAGGGCGATCGTGGCCGAGGCGGCCCTCGCCGACCGCGTGGACGAGGCCGCGGCCGGGATCCTCAAGATCGCCGTCACGGACGGCGGCGCGACGCCGGCCGGCTGGCGGGACTTCGCCGAGACGGCGGCCGCGAGCGCGGACTACACGCCGGACGGGCCGACGCCCGCCGGCGACCTCAACCTGCTCTACTTCACGTCGGGCACCACCTCCGCGACGCCGAAGCTCGTGCGACACACCCACGTCTCCTACCCGGTCGGCCACCTGTCAACGATGTGGTGGCTCGGCGTGCGCGCCGGGGACGTGCACCTGAACATCTCATCGCCCGGCTGGGGCAAGCACGCCTGGAGCAACTTCTTCGGGCCCTTCCTCGCCCAGGCCACGGTGTTCGTCTTCGAGTACGACCGGTTCGACGCGGCCGCGCTCATGGACGTGATGCAGACCCACCGGGTGACGACCTTCTGCGCGCCGCCGACGGTCTGGCGGATGCTCATCCTCGCCGACCTCGGCAGGCTCACCCACCCGCCCCGCGAACTCGTCGGCGCCGGCGAGCCGCTGAACCCCGAGGTGATCTCCCGCGTGCGGGCGGCATGGGGCACGACCATCCGCGACGGCTTCGGCCAGACGGAGATGACCTGCGCGATCGGCAACTCGCCCGGTCAGGTGGTCAAGGACGGCTCCATGGGGCGCCCGCTGCCCGGCTACCCGGTCGTGCTCCGCGACCCGGTCACCGGGGAGCCGACCGAGGACGAGGGCGAGATCTGCCTCGACCTCTCCCGCCCGATCCTCGGCCTCATGGACGGCTACCACGAGGCGCCCGAGCGGACCGCCTCGGTCATGCGGGACGGCGTCTACCGCACCGGCGACATCGCGAGCCGCGACGCCGACGGCTACCTCACCTACGTCGGCCGGGCCGACGACGTCTTCAAGGCCTCGGACTACAAGATCTCGCCCTTCGAGCTCGAGTCGGTGCTGCTGCAGCACGAAGCCGTCCGCGAGGCGGCCGTCGTCCCGAGCCCCGACCCGCTGCGGCTCGCCGTGCCGAAGGCCTACGTGCACCTCACCGACGCGGCGGCGGCCGACCCGGCGGCGGCGGCCGCGGGGATCTTCGCGCACGCGCGCGCGAACCTCTCCGCCTTCCAGCGCCTGCGCATCCTCGAGTTCGTGCCCGAGCTGCCGAAGACGATCTCGGGCAAGATCCGGCGCGTCGACCTCCGCGCCCGCGAGGCGGCGCGCGTCGCGGCCGGCGACGCCGACGGCCAGTGGCTGGAGCCCTCCCGGCGCTGAGCGGGACGCCGCGATACGCTCGGCGGTGCGCGGCGGGTGCCACGCCGCGCCGCGCGCCGGGACGACCGAGGGAGAGCACCGTGACGGACGCCATCGCCGAGACCGTCGCCGCGTTGACGCTCGAGGAGAAGGCCCTCCTCGTCGAGGGCCGCGACTCCTGGTACACCCACCCGATCGACCGGCTCGGCATCCCCTCGATCACGCTCACCGACGGCCCCCACGGCGTCCGCCTCGTGAGCGACACCGGCGGCGGCTTCGACATCCTCAACAACGCGCGGTCCACCGCGTTCCCGACGTCGGCGACGGTCGCGTGCAGCTGGGATCCGGAGCACTCGCGCCGCATCGGGCGCGCGCTCGGACACGAGAGCCGCGACGCCGGCGTCCACGTGCTGCTCGGCCCCGGCGTCAACCTCGTGCGCAGCCCGCTCTGCGGTCGCAACTTCGAGTACTTCTCCGAGGATCCGCTCGTCTCGGGCGCGTTCGGCCAGGCCTTCGTCGAGGGCGTCGAGTCGCAGGGGGTCGGCACCTCGCTCAAGCACTACGCCGCGAACTCGAACGAGGAGTTCCGGTTCGTCGGCGACAGCCTCGTCGACGAGCGGGCGATGCGCGAGCTCTACCTCCGCGCGTTCGAGCGGGTCGTCCGCCGGGCCCGGCCGGCGACCGTGATGTGCGCGTACAACCGGGTGAACGGGGTCTTCGCCTCGGAGCATCGCGAGCTGCTCACGGGGATCCTCCGCGACGAGTGGGGCTTCGACGGGCTCGTGATGACGGACTGGGGCGCGGCGGCCGACCGGGTCGCGGGCGTCGCGGCCGGGTGCGACCTCGACATGCCTGGCGGGATCGACCACAACCGCGAGGCGATCGTCGCCGCGGTCGGCTCCGGCGCGCTCGCCGAGGCCGACCTCGACCTCGCGGTCGCCCGCGTGCTCGCCCTCGTGGCCCGCACGACGGCGGTCGGCGAGGCGCCGGCACCGCACGACCCCGAGGCCCACGCCCGGCTCGCCGCCGAGATCGCGACCGACAGCGCGGTGCTCCTGCGCAACACCGGGGTCCTCCCGCTGTCGGCCGGGCCCGACGCGCCGCCGCTGCTCGTCGTCGGCGACCTCTTCGACCGGATGCGGTTCCAGGGCGCGGGATCGTCGCTCATCACCCCGACCTCCGTCGTCTCGCCGAAGGACGCCTTCGACGCGCGGGGGATCGACTATCGCTTCGAGCGGGGCTACCGCAGCATGGACGCGCACGCCGACGGCGCGCTCTCGTCCGCGGCGATCGCCGCCGCGGGGCCGGAGACGACGGTGCTCTTCTTCGGCGGGCTCACCGACCTCGAGGAGAGCGAGGGCTTCGACCGGCGCACGCTGCACCTCGGCGAGCCGCAGGTCGCGCTCCTGCGCGGACTGCTCGACACGGGCGCGCGCGTCGTCGTCGTGCTGTTCGCGGGGGCGCCCGTCGAGCTGCCGTTCCACGACGAGCTCGCCGCCGTCCTCGACATGGTGCTCCCCGGCCAGCACGGCGGCGAGGCGACGGCGGCCCTCCTCTTCGGCGAGGCCGAGCCGGCGGGGCGGCTCGCGACGAGCTGGCCCCTCGCGATCGAGGACTCCAGTGCCTGGGCCGACTACGACCGCGGCATCCAGGCGCGCTACCTCGAGTCGATCTACGTCGGCTACCGCTGGTACGACGCCGCGGGCACGGCGCTGCGCTACCCGTTCGGCCACGGCCTGAGCTACACGAGCTTCGTCTGGCGCGACCTCGCCGTCTCGGTCGCGGACGGGCGCGTCCGCGTCACGGCGACCGTGCACAACACGGGCGACCGCGCCGGGGCCGAGGTCGTCCAGTGCTACGTCGCCAACAACGCCGGCGCCGTGTTCAAGCCAGAGCAGGAGCTGCGCGCCTTCGCCAAGGTCCGCGTCCCGGCCGGCGGCTCGGCCCCCGTCGAGCTCGACTTCGACCTCGCCGACCTCGCCTACTGGGACGTCGCCGACCACGCCTGGCGGCTCGAGAACGGCGAGTACGAGGTCCGGCTCTCGGCCTCGGCGCAGGACGTGCGCCTGCGCGCCCCGCTCAGCGTGACGACGGGGGTGCCGTCGAGGTCGCCGTATCCCGAGGCGGTCGACCGCGAGTACGCCCGCCCGCCGGCCGGCGTGCCGGCGAGCTTCCCCCTGCTCCTCGGCCGAGCCGTGCCCGAGGAGCGGGCGCCGCGGCGGCTCGCGATGGAGTCGCGCTTCGTCGACGCGCGGCGCAGCGTCCTCGGCCGGATCGTCGGGGGTGCCCTCGACCGGCGCATGCGCACGGACTATCGCGCGGCGCTCGCGATGCCCGACTCGATCGAGCGCGACGCGCGGGTGAAGAACGCCCACTTCCTCGTGCGGATGATGCCGTTCACCTCGCCGCGGTCGCTCGCGATGTCGTCGGCGGGGGAGTTCCCCTACCGCGTCGCGCTCGGGCTCGACCGGATCGCCGCCGGTCACCCGATCCGCGGCCTGCGCATCCTGCTCGGCCGCGCCTCGACGCTCGACGCGGACTGAGCCCGCCTGGCGGGCGCGGGGATCAGGGGAGCTCCGCCGCGAGCCGGAGTCGCCCGTCGACGACGCCGATGCGGATGCTCGCTCCGTGGAGCGCCGCCGGGAGCCAGCGGCGCAGGTCGATCCCGTCGCCGATCGCACGATCGATGGTGCCGCGGGCCGCGCCGAGGGCCGTCGACGCGAGCACATTCGTCGACGTGAGCTCGACGTCCTCGACCGCGAGGCGCAGCCCGCCGTCGGCGCGGACGGCGGCGCGGGCCCGCACGGGCGCCCGGACGAACCCGAGCCGAGCGGTCGCGGTCGCCTCGACGGCGACCGCCCCGCCCGCCGCCATCGCGTCGTCGAGCCCGGTGACGAGCACCGAGATCCCGTCGACCCGGAGTCGCGCGTCGGCGAGGATCGTCTCGAGGGCGGTCGTGATCGCCGGGCCGAGCTCGTCGGGATCCGCGAGGAGCACGGCGGCGCCGGCTGGCGCGCCGCGATCGAGTCGTGGCAGGAGCTCGACCTCGCCGTCGCCGCGCTCGATCCAGTCGACGGGGAGGCCGGTGACGCGCGCGTCGAGGTCGACGGCGGCGCCGAGGACGGAGATCGGATGCCCGGCGATGCGCAGGTCGTGGAGCACGGCCGGCACCGCGGAGCGGATCGGCACCGCGGCGCCGGCGTCACCGCCCGGACGGACCGCGACGGCGCCGGGCCCGACGACGAGGCCCGTGAGGTCCGCGTCGACGAGCTCGATGTCGGCGCCGCGCATCCGCGCGACGACGCGCACCTCGTCGAGGCCGGTGATCGACGGGTCGATCCGGGTCGCGGCGCTCCGCAGTGCCGCGGCGAGCTCGTCGCCGTCGGCCGGCCGCGGCCCCTGGCCGAGCGGGAGGCCGTGCTGCTCGTGCGGTGCCATGCCGGCCACCCTAGCCCGGCCCTCGCGGCGCGCGGCCGAGCTCGACTCGGACCCGGCGACCCCTGGCAGGATCGGTGGATGCGCGAGACGTCCGAGCACGCCGACTGGCCGGCCACCGCCGAGGCGCTCATGCGCTCCCGATTCGCCGCCTTCCGGGACGGCGACGCCGCGTGGCTGCTCGCCACCTGGCACCCATCGACGCGACCGCGGACGCTCGATCTCGCCGACGCGCCCGACTGGCGCGGGCTGCAGATCGTCGACCGCGTCGACGGCGGCCCGGGTGACGATCACGGCATCGTCGAGTTCCGCGCGACGTATCGCGACGGCGCCGGCGTCGGCGTTCTCCACGAGCGCTCGCGGTTCGTGCGCGTCGACGGCCGCTGGGTCTACCTCGACGGCGAGGAGCTCGGCCGTGACCTGCGGGACTGAGCCTCCGCCAGCTCCTCCTCGGCTCGCCGCAGCCGGCGCGCCGAGGCCCACCGGCCGAGGCCGCGCGCGCGGTCGAGCTCGAGCCTCGCCTCCCTCACGCGCACCTGGGCCGCCAGGAGCATCGCCTCGCGCTCGGCCTGCTCGCGCTCCTGCGCGGACAGCTCGCGCAGCGCGAGATCCCGGTCCGTCGCGACCGTCGCGATCCATGCCGCGGCGACGAGGATCACGATCCCGTTGAGTCGGAACCACAGCAGCAGCCCGATGAACACCGCGAAGGTCGCGAGCAGCGGATTGCTCGGCGTGTAGCTCAGGAGCAGCCCGGCGCCGATCTGCAGGATCGACGTGGCGAGCCCGCCGGCGGCCGCGCCGGGCACGATGACCCGCCATGGCAGCGAGGTGCCGGTGAGGAATCGCACGAGGGCCGCGATCGCCGCGCTGTTGACGACGAACCCGACGGCGAGCGAGAGGATGCGGACCGTGAGGTGCGCGAGCACCGTGTCCTCCGCGGCGCCGAACGCGCGCAGCAGCACGTCGAAGATCCCGCTCGCGGCGGAGCCGAGGATCGAGGCGATGACGAGCGCGACGCCGAAGATCACGGCAGCGAGGAGGTCGAGGGCCTTGAGGCGCACGTAGCCGCGCGCGTCGAAGGGCAGGCCGAAGATGTCGCGCACGGCGCGCCGCGCGAAGGTGACGAATCCGATCGCGGTCCACCCGAGGACGAGGACCGCGATGCCGCCGGTGACGCCGAGCAGGCTCGTGCTCCGGTCGACGATCGCGTTGAGCTGGTCTCTCGTGACCATGCCGTCGTCCGCGATGAGTCCGGGGATGTAGCCGTTGACGAGGTCGACGAGCCGGTCGATCGCCTCCGAGTGGCTCCCGAACGAGAGCCCGGCGATGGCGAAGGCGACGTAGAGGGTGGCGAAGAACGCGAAGAGGGACTGGTAGCTCAGCCCCGCGGCGAGCAGGAAGCCGTTGCGCTGGAGGAACAGGCGCCACACCCGCACCGGGAACCACGCGAGCGTGCGCGTGGTGAGCTTGGTCGCCTTCGCGATGGGTCCGTCGAGGCGGTCGAGGAGCTCCTGGGTCGCCGCCTCGACGCGCCGCGTGCCGGCGGCCTCGCCCGCCGCCTGGGCCGCGGACTCGCGCCCGGGGGCGGGCGTGTGGTCTCGGTGGCGGGGCACGCGGCCCAGCGTACCCAAGCGCGCGATAGCCTCGCGTCGTGCATCCGCTCGACGCCGCCGACCCCCTCCACGACCTCCGGGACCGGTTCATCGGGTCTCCGGGTCTCGTCGCCTATCTCGACGGCAACTCGCTCGGGCGGCCGTTGGCGGCATCCGCCGATCGCGTCGACCGGTTCGTGCGCGAGGAGTGGGCGGGGCGGCTCATCCGCGGGTGGGACGAGTCGTGGATGGCGCAGCCCTTCGACATCGGCGACGCGCTTGGCGAGCACGTGCTCGGCGCCGCGCCCGGCCAGGTCGTGATCGGCGACTCGACGAGCGTGCTCATCTACAAGCTCGTGCGCGCCGGCCTCGCGGCCCGTCCCGGCCGCGACGAGATCCTCGTCGATCGCGGGAACTTCCCGAGCGACCGATACCTCGTCGAGGGCATCGCCGCGGACCGCGGACTCACCATCCGCTGGATCGAACCGCCCCACGACGCCGGCGTCACGCCGGAGCTCGTCGCCGCGGTGGCGGGGGAGCGGACCGCGCTCGGCCTGTTCAGCTCCGTCGCCTACCGGTCCGGTCACCTCGCCGACGTCGGCGCCATCACCGCCGTGCTCCACGATGCGGGCGCGCTCGCGATCTGGGATCTCTGCCACTCGGCCGGCGTGGTGCCGACGCCGCTCGACGAGCTCGGCGTCGACCTCGCGGTCGGCTGCGGCTACAAGTACCTCAACGGCGGGCCGGGTGCGCCCGCGTTCGCCTACGTCCGCCGCGCGCTGCAGGCGGGATTGCGGCAGCCGATCCAGGGGTGGTTCGGCTCGAGGGCGCCGTTCGAGATGGGGCAGGGGTTCGAGCCGGCCGAGGGCGTGCGCGCGCTCCTCTCCGGGACGCCGTCGATGCTCGCCATGCAGCCGATCCGCGACATGGTCGAGCTCATCGCTGAGGTGGGCCTCCCGGCGATCCGGGCGAAGTCGATCGCGCTCACCGAGTACGCGATCGCGCTCGTCGACGAGCACCTGCCGGCCGCCGTGCTCGCCTCGCCACGCGATGCACGGCGGCGCGGCGGCCACGTCACCGTCGACCACCCGGCATTCGTCGGCCTCGTGCCCGGCCTCTGGGAGGCGGGGATCCTGCCCGACTTCCGCACGCCGGACGGCATCAGGATCGGGTGCTCGCCGCTGTCGACCTCGTTCGCCGAGGTCGAGGCGGGCGTCATCGCGATCCGGGATGCGGTCGCCCGCTGAGTCGCCGCCGTCAGGGCGTGGGGGCCGCCACGGCGGGGGGCGCGTCGAACGCCGCCCTCGCGTCGAGCACGGCGGGGTGGTGCGCGAGGGTCCAGTCGATGAGCGCGCCGAGCGGCTCGAGCAGGCTGCGGCCGAGCTCGGTGAGCTCGTACTCGACGCGCGGCGGGACCTCCGCATAGACGGTGCGGGCGGCGAGGCCGTCGCGCTCGAGGGCGCGCAGCGTCTGGGTGAGCATCTTCTGCGAGACGCCGTCGATGCGGGCGCGCAGCTCGGTGAAGCGCTGGGGGCCGTCGGCGAGCGCGCCGATGACGAGCACGGTCCAGCGATCGCCGATCCGGTCGAGGATCTGCCGCGTCGGGCAGTCACGGGCATACGGGGTCGGGCTGCGCATGGTCGGTCACCTCCCGGTTCCTGGGGCACCGGACGGTGCCGGTGGTGATCCGAGTCTAACTCTCCATGAGGTACTATCGAAACTCTCCATCAGTAACCATGGGATCACGGTCCCACGAGCGAAAGGCCCGTCATGGCACGCATCCTTGTTCTCGGCGGCACCGGGTACGCCGGCGCCAACATCGTCGCGGAGGCCGCGGCCCGCGGGCACGAGGTGGTCTCGGTGAGCAGGACCCTGCCGGCATCGCCCGTCGACGGCGTCGACTACCGCTCGATCTCCGTGCTCGAGGACGGCGCGCTCGACGCGGCCGTGGCGGAGGCCGACGTGGTGATCTCCGCGATCGCGCCGCGCGGCGAGCTCGAAGGCGCCACGCGGGGCGTCCTCGCGACCGTCGCCTCGCTCGCGGCCGCCGGCGGCACTCGGTTCGGCGTGATCGGCGGCGCCGGCTCGCTCCACGTCGCCGAGGGCGGCCCCCGGGTCATCGACACCGAGGGCTTCCCCGAGGCCTACAAGCCGGAGGCGCTCGAGATGACGGCGGTCCTCGACGACCTCCGCGCGTCCGACGAGGCCCTCGACTGGTTCTTCGTGAGCCCGGCCGGCGCGTTCGGCGGCTTCAACCCGGGCGAGCGGCTCGGCCGCTACCGCGTCGGCGGCGACGTGCTCATCGTCGACGACGAGGGCCGTTCGGACATCTCCGGTGCCGACCTCGCGATCGCCATCGTCGACGAGCTCGAGCGCCCAGCGCACCGGCGCGCGCGCTTCACCGTCGCGTACTGAGCCGGGCCGTGCCGCCCTCCGGCGGGCGGGACATGCGACGCCCCGTGCCACGTCCCCGTGCGACGTGGCGCGCGATGTGGGAGTCTCGGAGCATGCCCGCCCCAGCCGGACCGCCCCCGCTCGGGCGCAACCCCGGGGACGCCTGGGTCGTCGCGGAGTCCGGTGAGCGGTACTGGGGTCGCTTCGGCGCGGCTGGCCTGCTCGCCGTCGACCCCGAGCGCGGCGTCCTCCTCCAGCGGCGCGCGCAGTGGAGCCATCACGGCGGCACCTGGGCGCTCCCCGGCGGGGCCAGGCACGAGGGCGAGACGGCGATCGCCGGTGCGCTGCGCGAGTCCGCCGAGGAGGCGGGCGTCCCCGCCGCCGCGATCCGGCCCCGGTTCGTCTCGGTCGCCGACTTCGGCGTGTGGTCCTATGCGACGGTGATCGGCGACGTCGAGCGACCATTCGAGGCCGAGATCTCGGATCCCGAGAGCCTCGCGCTCGAGTGGGTCGCGCCCGAGCGGATCGACGGGCTCGCGCTGCACCCCGGGTTTGCGGCATCCTGGCCAGCGCTGCGCGAGCTGCTCGCCGTTCGGCCATCGGTCGTCGTCGACGTCGCCAACGTCGTCGGCAGCGTGCCGGACGGCTGGTGGCGCGACCGGGCCGGCGCGGCCGGCCGGCTCCTCGACCGGCTCGTCCGGGCGACGGCGGGCGGGTTGGTCGGCGACGAGCTCGGTCTCGCCGCCGGCACGTGGTTCCCGGAGTGGTCGGCCGTCGTCGAGGGGCAGGCGCGCGCCGCCGTCGACGTCCCGGGGCTCGCGGTCGTCCGGGCGGAGGGCAGCGGCGACCTCGCGGTCCTCGACGAGACCGGCCGACGGATCGCGGCGGGCCGGACGACCGCGGTCGTCACGAGCGACCGTGCCCTCGCCGCGCAGGCGCTCGAACTCGGCGCGATCGTCCGGCCGAGCGGCTGGCTGCGCTCGATCATCGACGCCGCCTGAGCCGGCGGCCCCGGCGCCGGTCGCGCGGTCAGCCCGGCGCCGCGTTCAGCCCAGTGCCGTCGTCGGCCCCGTCCCGCGGTCAGCCCTGTGCCGCCGTCAGCCCTGCGCCGCGGCCAGGGCCGAGTCGATCGCCTCGCGGAACGCGTCGATCGGGTACGCGCCCTGGAGGACGGTCTGGTCGATGAGGAACGTGGGCACGCTCGAGACGCCGAGGGCGACGGCCCGGTCGTGGCTGGCCTGGACGGCGGCGGCGAGCTCGGGGCTGTCGAGGTCGGCCGTGAACGTCGCCAGATCGGGCACGCCGGCCGTCTCCGCGAAGGCGATGAGGGTCTCCCTGGGCAGTTCCGGGTGACCTGAGGCGGGGGCGGCGGCGAAGAGCGTCGTCAGGTACTCGTGGAAGCGCCCCTGCTCGCCGGCGGCGCGGGCCGCGACGGCGGCCGCGAACGACTGCTCCCCGAAGAAGACGACCTCGTTGAACTCGTAGCGCACGAGTCCGGCGTCGACGTACTCCTCGATGATCGTCGGCATCGTTCCGTTGGTGAAGGCCGCGCAATACGGGCAGCGGTAGTCGAGCCATTCGATGACGACGACGGGTGCGTCGACCGCGCCGATCGCGAGCGGGTCGTTCGGGTCGCGCCGTGCGAGATCCGGGATCTGCTGCGCCGGGGCGGTCTCGGCGGGGCCGGTCGCGCCCGGCTCGGTCGTGCCCGGTTCGGTCGCGCCGCCCTGGCCGAGGGCCTGCCCATCGGCCCACGGACGCACGGCGACCACGACGGCGACGACGAGCAGGATCGCGACGAGCGCGGCGAGCACGCCGTTGACGATGTGCGCGGTGCGCAGTCGCCGCTCGAGCTCGACGATGCGGCTTGGCGCCGGGGGCTCGGCGCCGACCGTCTCCTCGGCCGTGACCGCCGACGACGGCTCCGTCTCCGGCGCGTTCGACTCGGATCCCGGCTCGGATGCCCGCTCGGTTGGCTGGGTCGGCTGCTCGTCCATCGCATCGAGGGTATCGCGGGCCGGGGCGCTCGCTCGTCCCCGCTCGTCCCCGCTCGTCCCCGGGCGACTCGGCGCCGCGGCGGTGACGGCGGTCGCTGGCCGTCTCGGCGAGGGTGCGCAGGGCGCCGGGGGTCAGGCGCCTCGGCACCGGGCGAGCGCGGCCTCGGCCGCGTCGAGCCCGGCCGGGTCGACGGTGTACATCCGGCGCGCACCGAGCGGGCGGACGCTCGCGAACCCGTGCTCGCGCAGCACCCGGAGCTGGCCGGAGACGGCCGGCTGTCCGATGCCGAACTCCGCGCCGATCGCCTCGACGAGCGCGCCGGCGGGCTGCTCGCCGTCCGCGAGCAGTTCGAGCAGGCGCCGACGGACGGGCTCGCCGAGGACTTCGAGGGGATGCACGCCGCGACCATATCAGCACTGACTGATATTCACTGCGCCCGGCGTCCTATGCTCGACCCATGACGCGCGAGCCATGGGACCCGACGACGCTGCCCGACCTCCACGGGCGCACGATCGCCGTCACCGGGGCCACGAGCGGCATCGGCCGCTTCGTGGCCGAGCAGCTCGCCGGCGCCGGCGCCCACGTGATCCTCCTCGCGCGCGACGAGGCGCGCACGGCGACCGCCGTCGACTCGATCGCCGCGCTCGTGCCCGACGCCTCGCTCGCGAGTATCCGTCTCGACCTCGCCGACCCGGCGAGCGTCGTCGAGGCCGCGGCGGCGCTGCGCGCGGCCGGGCCCGTCGACGTGCTCGTCGAGAACGCCGGACTCGTGCTCCCGGACCGGCGCAGGGTGACGACGGACGCCGGGCTCGAGCTCACGATGGCGACGAACCACCTCGGTCACGCGGCCCTCGCCGCGCTCGTCTGGCCCGCGATGGCCCCGACCGGGCGCCTCGTCGTCCTCGGCTCCATGATCACGACCATGCTCGGATTCGACATCGACGACCTCCAGAGCGAGCGGCGGTACGCCCGGATGCGCGCCTACGCCGCGTCGAAGCACGCGGTGCAGCTCCACGCCGTGGAGCTCGACCGACGCCTCCGCGCGGCGGGCTCCGGCCGCTCGGTCGCGATCGCGCACCCCGGCTGGGCGATCGACGCGCTCACGCCCCGCCGCCCCGGCCTGCCCGACCCTGGCCGACCGACCCGGGCCGGCGCCTGGCTGCTGCGGTTCGCCGCGCAGGGCAAGGACCGCGGCGCCTGGCCGGTCGTCCGCGCGGCCGTCGATCCCGGACTGCCCGGCGGCGCGTTCGTCGGTCCGGCGCGCGGCGGCGCCGGCTCGCCCGTCGTGCTCGACTCGCTGCCGCGGACCTCGCTCGACCCGGCGCTCGGCGCGAGGATCTGGGCCGAGACCGAGGCGCTCACCGGCGTGGCCGTCCCGGTCGACTGACCCCCGCCGTCGCCGACCGTCACCGGGGCCGCCTCGTCCGCGCCCGGGTGTATCGTTTCGCCGTGTCCACGACCGCTGCCGCTCGGACCCGCTGGTTCGGCCTCGTCGCCATCAGCCTCGCCGTCGCGATCATCATCGCCGACTCGACGATCGTCAACGTCTCGGTCCCCGCGATCGTCGACGAGCTCGGCCTCACGAGCACCCAGGTGCAGTGGGTGCAGGAGTCGTACACGCTCGTCTTCGGTGCGACGATCCTCGTCTGGGGCATCCTCGCCGACCGGATCGGCCGGCGCCGGATGCTCATCATCGGCATCACCGTCTTCACGATCGCCTCGATCGCCGCCGCCTTCGCGCCGAGCGGCGACCTGCTCATCCTCACCCGCCTCCTCCAGGGCGTCGGCGGGGCGATGGTGCTCCCCGCGACGCTCTCGCTCGTGAATGCGAACTTCACCGGTCGCGACCGCGGGATCGCCTTCGCCGTCTGGGGCTCGACGATCGGCGGCATGGCCGCCGTCGGGCCGTTGCT
>Ga0209066_10003020_pt1 | contig 19696 bp, 16 predicted proteins | sample All_14_2_FD_187198 | JGI IMG/M metagenome (GOLD analysis project Ga0209066, IMG submission 187198) | Freshwater microbial communities in response to fracking from Pennsylvania, USA - Allegheny Zone_MetaG_DW_15 (SPAdes) (version 2) ... | reverse complement strand
ATCTCTACCTGACAGTCGGCTCCGGCAACTCGCGGCCGATCATCCGGGTCGAGCCGAATGCCCTGAAGGAAGTCGGCCGCTTCGGCTCCACCGGTAACGGCCTGACCAATTCGACCCTGCGGTTCGTGACCACGAACTGGATGGGGATGATCTCGGCCTACGGTCCGTCCGGTCGCGTCGATTTTCTGCTGACCGGCTCGCTCTTCAACGACATCGGCCTGCTGCGCGCCGACGCCATGGGCTATGTCTGGGGCGCCGGTCAGAGCGTCGCCGAGCCTGGCGTTCGGGGCGTCATCGGCGGCGCGGTCGGCGAAGGCTTCGGGGAGGGCTGGATCCTCGGCAGCGGCACGAGCACGAACCATGGGAGCCTCGGCCTCTATCGCATCCGGGTATCGGCCTTCGCGCAATATGACGGTCTCACCGGCCAGTCGCTCGGTGTCACCTTCGAAAAGGTCGCGACCTTCTCGCCATCGGATGTCGAGAGCGGCGCCACCGGCTTCTACGCCAGCGCCGGGGCTCTCACCTATGACGCCACCGACGACAGCGTCATCTTCCAGGCGCGCATCTCGAACGGGGGGTCGGGCGGGACGATCTACACGATCAAGTGGCGCGCCGACACCGGCATCGTCTGGAAGACGGCCGTTCCGATCCAGATCAACTACGAGGGGCCTTATTTTGGTCAGAGCCGCCTGCGCGGCCAGCGCTGGACATGCATGCGGGGCACGCGCGTCATCCAGATCGACACCGCCACGGGCGCTCTGGTCTTGAACGAGATCTGGCCGGGTGCGGTCAGCGAAGGCGGTGCTCAGGTTTACGATGCCGTCACCGATACGCATCTGGTGCGCGGCAGCCAGGGCTGGGCGAAGCTCTTCCTCAATCGCGGCGGGGGCGAGGGCGCGGCGCTGTCCTCCATCGTCGCCGATCTCTGCGGACGCGGTGGGCTGGGACTGGCCGACATCGACGTCGGGGAACTCGGGACTTCTGTCCCGGGCTATGTGATCGGGCGTCAGACCACCATGCGCGGCGCGATCGAGCCTCTGGCGCAGGCCTTTTTCTTCGATGCGGCCGAGAGCGATGACACGCTGCGCTTCCGGAACCGCGGGCGCGCCCCGGTTGGCACGATCCCGGCCGAATATCTCGTGCCGCTCGACAGCCAGACGGGCGAGAGCTGGCGCGAGCGCCGCACACAGGAAGTCGAGCTGCCCGAGCGCGTCAGCGTCGTCTACATGGACGCGCAAGCCGACTACAGCCAAGGCATGCAGAGCGAGAAGCGCGCCTCCCTGCCGCTCCCCACCATGCATTCGCGCAACCAGGCGAGCCTCGAACTGGCGCTCGCCATCGACGCCACCACGGCCAAGCGCATCGCCGCCCGGACGCTCTACAGCGCATGGGTCGAGCGCAGCGCCTATGAGGCCGAACTGCCGCCGGACTGGCTGCGGCTCGATCCGACCGATGTCGTGGATGTGGTCTTTGCCTCGGGCTCGACCTTCCGGACCCGCATCACCCGTCTCGATGTCGGGGCCGATTTTTCGCTCGCCGTGAAAGGGGTTTCGGAAGCTGCCGCCACCTATGTCTCCAACGTGGCTGCCGATGGCGGCTCCGGCAAACCGGTCCAGGTCGTCGGCAGCCAGGCCGCGACGCGGCTGATCCTGCCCGACCTGCCGCTGCTGCGCGACACCGATGACGCGGGCGGGTCGGGATCGCGGATCTACTACCTGATGGGCGGGTACGGCATGCCCGGATGGCCCGGCGCCTCCCTCTATCGGAGCGTCGACGGCACGGCATGGGCTCAGATCGGGCGATCCCTGAGCGAGGCGGCCTGGGGCGCCACGGCAAATGCCCTCGGCACGCCGATATCCCCGTTCGCGACCGACGAGACCAACAGCCTCACCGTCTTCATGACCACCGGCGGCGACCGGCTGGAGAGCGTCACGCAGGAGGCCCTCGTCAATGGCGCCAATGCGGCCCTCGTCCTCAAGGCCAGCGGCGAGCCCGAGATCATCCAGTTCCGCGACGTGACGCCGAACCCGGACGGCTCCTGCACGCTCACAGGCCTCTTGCGGGGTCGGCGGGGTACGGATGTGTTCGTCGAAGGGCACGAGGCCGGCGAGTCGTTCGTCCTGCTCGACGCCGACGATGTCGAGACCATGGTGACGTCGCTCGGCGATCTCGATCTGCCCCGGTCCTGGCGCGCCGTCGGCTTCGGCACGATCTTCGAGGATGCCGAGATGCTGGTCCAGAGCCATACCGGCCGCGACCTCAAGCCCTATGCCCCCTGGAACGTCCAGGCGGCCCTGACCGGCAGCCCGGCCGACATCACGCTGTCCTGGGTCCGCCGCACCCGGATCGGTGGCGAGCTGAAGGATGGTACCGGCCTCGTGCCGCTCGGCGAGACCTCCGAGGTCTACGAGATCGACATTCTCGCCGGTCCGGGCGGCGCGGTGAAGCGGACGCTCACCTCGACGAGCCCGAGCGTCGTCTATGCCAATGCCGACATTCTCGCCGACTTCGGTGTGGTCCCGCCGTCCCTGACCGTCGCCGTCCATCAAATGAGCGCCGTCGCGGGGCGCGGCTTCCCGCGCACCGTCACCCTGGAAATCCCATAGGGAGATCACCCGATGCCCAGCCCCAATCTGGCCGTGACCCATGTCGCCGCCGCCCAGAACCAGAAGGAAGTCACGATCAACGACGCCGTCGATGCCCTCGACAATGCCATGAACCGGGCACTGTCGCTGGCAATGGCCGACGCCAACCAGACGCTGAGCGTGGATCAGACGAACCGGAACGGCCTGATCGTCCTCACCGGCCCGCTGACGGCCTCCCGGACCCTGACACTGCCGGCCAATCATCGGCGGCTCGCCATCCGCAATGCGACCAGCGGCGGCCAGGACGTCCGCGCCAGGTATACCGGCTCAGGCGCGGAGGTGATCTTGGTGCCCGGCGCCACCGTGCTGGTGCAGGGCAATGGCAGCGATCTCTACGGGGTCGGCGGCGGCGCCGGCGCACTGGGCGATCTCACCGACGTCTCCATCCCCGGTGCCGCGAACGGCGACGTGCTCCAGTTCGATGGCGCGCTCTGGGGCGCTGCGGGCGTCGGCATCTTCAACCGCACCCTGCTGCCGTTCCGGGGCGCGCTGGCGCGCAAGACGATCGACCAGTCGGTCGCGGCGTCGACATGGACCGCCATCCAGTTCGACACGGTCGGCTACGACACGGACGCTTTCCATGCGGTTGGTGCGAACACGCGGCTGACCGTTCCCGCGGGCGTCACCAGGGTTGCGCTCACGGCGAACCTGCGCTTCGAGGGCGGCAGCGCCAACTGGACCGCCGTCATCCGCAAGAACGGCAGCGAGATCGCCGGTGGCGGCGCGGCCTCCGGCGCATCGGGCTTCACGGACGGGCAGCTCAACCTCGCCAGCGCCCCGGTGCCGGTCGTCGCCGGCGATTATTTCGATGTCGCCGTGTTCCTCTCCGCGGCAAGGACCGTCAAGGGCGTTGGCACCATGCGCTGCTGGTTCGCCATTCAGGTGGTCGAGACGTCCGATGCTGCCGACCCGCCTGCCGACCTGACCGGCTTCAGGACGGGCCAACCCGGCGCAGACGAAGTGCTGCTTCGCGTCCCCATCGCTCGCCGCACCCGAATGAAGGTGAACCTGGCCGGCAGTCAGGGCATTGCGGGCGTGGCAGCCACTGCGCAGACTGATTTCGACATCCGCCGAAACGGCACGAGCTTCGCCACCATGCGCTTTGCCGCCACCGAAACCGTCGCCACCTTCATCGCCGCCCCCGAAACCGTGCTGGAGCCGGGTGACGTCCTCGGCGTCATCGCCCCCGCTCTGCCGGACGCGTCCCTGGCCGATATCGGCTTCACGCTGGCCGGCACGCTGGTCCTCTGATCGCGCCCGGATTGTGTCATGGACAAGGAACCGGATAGCGGCGCGCTGATCGCGCTCCCGCCTGCGGAGTTCGAAACCCTGCTGGAGCGGGCCGCCGAGACCGGCGCGCGGCGTGCCCTGCACGAGGTCAGCCTCGATGGCCAGGATGCCGCCGAGGACATCCGCGACCTGCGCTCGCTGCTCGCGGGTTTCCGGCTCGCCAAGCAGACGGCGGTTCAGACCGCCGTTCGCATCATCACCACCGGCATCCTGCTTGCCCTCATGGCCGGCATCGCCATCAGGCTGAAGCTGTTCGGCAACGGTTCCTGATCGGCGCTGCCGAGCCCCAACCCACCAGCCCGCCATTCGACGGGCTTTTTTGTGTCCGGAGACCTGCAATGACGACCATGACCTACAAGCACTGGCGCGACGTGCCCGAGGGCGCCTGGCGCTGGACAAACTTCTCGCCCGCCGAGATCGCCTGCCGTGGCAGCGGCTCCCTGCGCCTCAACGAGGAGGCGCTCGACAAGCTGCAGGCGCTGCGCGATCACCTTGGCAAGCCCCTTATCGTCCGCTCCGCCTATCGCAGCCCGGCGCACAACAAGGCTGTGGGTGGCGCGCCGCGCTCGAAGCACATGGATGGCACGGCCTTCGACATCGCCATGGCGAACCACGATCCGGTGGCCTTCGAGGCCGCGGCGCGCGAAGTCGGCTTCCTCGGCTTCGGCTACTATCCCCGCTCGGGCTTCATGCACATCGATCTCGGTCCCGCTCGGCAATGGGGCGAGCGCTTCCCGGTCCGGGCGACCGCCTTCGCCGCAGAAACGCCGCCCGCACGAGAGGTCCTGGCGGAGAGCCGCACCATGAAGGGCAGCGGCGCGGCAGGCGTGGCGACGCTCGGCGCCGCCGGCGTCGAGGTGGCTCGAGGCGTCCTGGCCGAGACCCAGTCCGCCATCCTGCCGCTCGTGCCCTATCTCGATACCTTGCGCTGGGTGTTCATCGCCGTGGCGCTCGCCGGGATCGCGGTCACGATCTATGCCCGCATCGACGACTGGAAGCGGGGGCGGCGATGATCGCCGCTCTCCTCACCGGGATCGCCGCCACCCCGTGGATGCGGGCGGCCCTGCGCTACGGCGCCATCGCGCTCGCGATATTCCTGTTCCTGCTTTCACTTCGGCGCTCCGGCGAGCGCGCCGGTCGTCTCGCCGAACGCCTCGAAACCACGGAGACAACCAATGATGTCCAACGCCAGATGCTGGATGCGGCGGCTCGCCGCCCTCGCGATCGCAACGATCTCGCTGACCGCCTGCGCGACGGCCACTTCTGAACCTCGCATGGCCACTGTCTGTCCGCCGGTTGTTGAGTATAGCCGCGAGTTCCAGGCGCGCGCCGCCGACGAGCTCGATCTGCTGCCGGGCGGGTCCGCCATCGCCGAGATGCTAAGCGACTACGCCGTGCTGCGAGAGCAGGCGCGGGCGTGTCATTGACGTTGCTGTTCGTACAAGAGGGCTCTCACGCCATCCTTTGTTCGAGCCGGTGCTTGCGCTTAGGCCAATCGGGTAGGACGCGGTCGAGCAGTTCGAAGAACTCCGGCCCGTGGTGCGGTACGGCAATGTGGCAAAGCTCATGCGTGATGACATAGTCAATCGCGTCCTGAGGTGCCTCGATCAGCCGCCGGTTAAGCAGCAGGCGTGATGCTGGTGACATCGAGCCCCACCGCTGGCGAAGTTGACGAACGATCAACCCCTTGGGACGGAAATCCTCGGGGGAAGGGAAGCGCAGAAGGTTGATCTCAAGGCGCTCGGCGAATTTCGTATGTGCCCGCTGCCGATACCAGGCTTCGACAAGCTCGCGCGTGACCTCGGTTTGCTCGGGTCTATGCGTTTGGACGACGATGAAGCCACGGACGAGCTTCACCGTCGCCTGGACGTGGGGCACTACTTTCAACCGATACTGGCGCCCGAGATAAAGATGGGTCTCCCCCGCCACGTACTGGCGATCCGGAGTGCGCGGAAGGAACTGGATGAAATATCGCTGCTGACGCCGGATCCAGGCAGCGCGCTTGCGCACCTTCTCCTCGATCGCGACCAGCGGAGCATCCTGCGGGGCAGCAACGACAACGGAAGCATCCGGCTCGACAGCGATTTCCAGCGTCGTCCGGTCACGGCGGATGATGATGAAGTCGATCCTGTGTTCACCGTATTGGACGCTGTGTCGTTCGGTCTTCATCCCGGAAACCGCACCCGTGCGAGATCCATGATCTTGAGTTCTATATCATCCATCACCTCGACTGGTAATGCGATGCCACGTTCATCGCGAAGGACGTCGAAGAAATAGTCGTCGATGGCGTTGCGCATCTTGTTCTGGGCAATGTCGTTGGACCAGACGTCGACGATGTGATGAGCCTTTATGATGTCGATGATCGTGAGCGCGATGGCGGCAACCTCATCCGCCTCGATCGGTTTGCCGTCATCGGTCGCGAGCGCGCCTTCAAGTATCCCGAAAAACGCCTGCCCATCGTCGTTGCCCTTGATCGCATCCGGCACCTCGCGACCCCGGTCCTTGCGCGCGACCTTGTTCGCCAGATCGACAACGTTCTTGAGGTAATCGCGTTCGGAAATCCGTTTGGCCCGATAGTCGCGGATGGTCTCCTCCAGCAGCTCCGAGAACTTCCGGTAGAAGGTCGGGTCCTCGTCCATCTTTTCGGTGATGGTCCGCCGCGTCGCGCTGGCGATCCGGTCCGCCCTTGACGCCTCGGAGACGCCCGTTTCCTCCACCACGGCTTTCAGCGCGTCCGGGTCGTTGATGTTGACCATCTCGATGATCGTCTCGGCGGGCATGGCAACCACATGGTCGTCAAGCAGCTTCTGGATCTTCGGCTCGAACTCCTTGACGTCGACGGTTTCCTGGTAGCGCAGCTGAACCGAGCGCCGCAGTTCGGAAAATTGTTTCCAGTCCCGCTTCATGGCCTCGATCTTCGCCTCGTCGAAGACGTCGAAAAGCTTGTCCGAAGACAGCGAGATATGGAGGCAGCGGCTGAACGCCTTCAGTCGTTCATAGAATTCCTGCCGGATAGCCTCATCGGCCAGGAACTGTTCGAACTGCTCCATGTCCTTCTTGTTCTTGACCGGCTTGAACAGGTCCCAGAGCTGATCGTGCAGCTGGGGCAGCTTCCGGATTTCCTCGCGCACGTCATGGACCGTGCCGGCGAGATCGGCGGCATCAAAGCCCTCGAAGGCGCTATAGGTCGTCAGCGCCGTGTCGAGTTCTCCGAGCAGCCCTTCATAGTCGATGATGAAGCCGAACTGCTTCTCGGTCGCACCGTCTTCGTAGAGCCGGTTCACGCGGGCGATCGCCTGCAACAGGTTATGCTCGCGCAGCGACTTGCAGACATAGAGCACGGTATTGCGCGGCGCATCGAACCCGGTCAGCAGCTTCGACACGACGATGAGGATCTCCGGATCGCCCGAGCCCTTGAACGCCTCGATGATTTGCCGGGTGTATTCGTCCTCGGTCTTGTACCGGGCCATCATCCGCGCCCAGAACCCGCGCACAAGGTCTTTCGATTCCTTATCGACCTCCTCGTTGCCCTCGTTATCATCGGGCGGCGAGATGACGATTTCGCTGGTGACGTGCCCGATCTCGTCGAGCACCTCCTTGAAGCGGACGGCTGCTGCCTTGGACGGCGCCACAAGCTGCGCCTTGAATCCCGTACCTTGCCAGTGCTGGCGGAAGTGCTCCGAGATGTCGAAAGCCTTTGCCCGGATCGCCTGGCCTGTCTTCGACAATGCATCCATGCGGGAGAACTTGCGCTTCAGGTCAGCCTTCTGACTGGGGGTCAAGCCCTCGCTGATCTTGTCGAACCACTTGTCGATCACGCCGCCATTGACCTGCTGCTCGACAAGCCGTCCCTCATAGAGAAGCGGCACGACGGCTCCGTCGGCGACAGCCTCATCGATCGCGTATTTGTGGATCAGGCCGCCGAAGGTCGAGATGGTATTCTTCTCCTTCTTCAGGAGCGGCGTTCCGGTGAAGCCGAGATAGCAGGCCTTCGGCAGCAGGCGACGCATCCGGGTGGCGAACTGGCTGTGGCCGCCATAACGGCCGGTCTGCGAGCGATGGCTCTCATCGACCAGGACGAACACATTGGCGTCCTCGTCGACATCTTCGGCGGCCTTAGCTGCCGTATCGAACTTGTTGATGATGGTCGTCACGAGCGGTGTCCGGTTGCGGATCAGCTCGATCAGATGGGCGCCGCTGGTTGCCCGCACGGGTTCCAGTTCGCAGGACTTGAACGTGTCCTTGATCTGTTTGTCGAGATCGTCGCGGTCGGTGACGATCAGAATGCGCGGATTGGGAATGGCCTTGTCGAGCGCGAGCGAGCGCCCCAGCATCACCATGGTCAGCGACTTGCCAGACCCCTGGGTGTGCCAGATCACGCCACCCCTGCGGAGGCCGTCCAGATTGAACTGGCGGACGCGTTCGACAGCCCTGCGGATCCCGAAGAATTGCTGGTGGCGCGCGACCTTGCGTGCACCGCCATCGAACACGGTGAAACGACGGATCAGGTCCAGAAGGCGTTCCGGCCGACACAGCGCGTGAATGGCGCGGTCCTGCGCCGTGATCGCGCGCGGACCCTCGGCGGCCAGCGCCTCGAAATGGGCGCGCGCAAAGGCGAAGTCGCCCGAGAAGACCGCGTCGGCCTCGGCCGCCGTGAGCGACCGATTGGCCAGCGGATCGATGGTCTCGTCGCGGTCTTCCTCGTCCCGCCACGTCTGCCAGAATTGCCGTGGCGTGCCCACGGTGGCGTAGCGCGCCTCGACACGGTTCATCACCATGAGAAGCTGCGCAAAGTGGAAGAGCTGCGGGATGTTGTCTTCGTTCTGATAACCGATCAGCTGGCTGCCGGCCTTCTTCAGGCTCTCGGTCGGCCGCTTGTTCTCGATCACCAGAAACGGGATGCCGTTCACGTAAGCGACGATATCGCAGCGCCTGGTCTGGGTGCTGGCCGTCCGCTCGACGGAGACTTCGGCCGTGACGTGATAGACGTTGTTCGCCGGCGTTTCCCAATCGATGTAGCGGAACGAATAGGACTTGGAGTCCCCCTGGATCGTCTTGGTGATGGTCGTGCCCAGGACGAGGGTGTCGTAGATGTCCTGGTTGGTGCCGCGCAGACCCTTCTGCCGGTCAGGCGTGGGCTTCAGACGGCGAATGGCTTCGTGCGCGTCCTCGAGGTCGAACGGATACTCCCGCCCACGATGGGTAAAGCTGTTGATCTTCAGAAGCTGGTCGGCAAGGACGTCATCGAGCACCACGTTGCGCAGGCGACCGCCGCGCTGGCGCACAGCCTCGGCCTGGGACAACGGCGTGAACCCCAGCGCCACCAGAAGCTGCAGGGCAGGGATCTGGGACTGATGCTTTTCGGCGGCGTCGAAGGTCATGGGCAGCGCTCCCGCCTGCGGATTAACTTGCATGAAAGTGGTTTCGTGGTTATCTCTTGGTCAAAGGATTGGGAATTTCCCGGTCGACATGAGGGTCCTGGAGCTTCCGGGGCCCTTTTGTTTTTCGTGGCAGAATAGACGCTTAGGGGAAGCATTTGAGCCCTCCGAGCTTGGGCTGGATGATGTCGAAGGCGCGGTTGGGCTGGCCCGAGCGCAGCTGCGACAGGGCGATCGGTCGCGCTGTCAGGTCCGCCAGCTGCAACCCGGCCGCATTCGCGGCCTTCGACATGAACACCGGCTGGAAGTCGAAGCGGCTGAAATCATGGCGCTTGTAGCCCCAGTGGCCGTCGTTCCCCGCGATCCGGCGGAACTCCAGTTCGAGTTCCGCATCCTCCTTCTTGCCCCGGCTCTCGAAGATCACGTGCACGGTCTTGCCATGCTGCTTCTCGGCGGTGAGCATGCCGTGCAGCCGTTCCATGCAGAACAGCAGGGCGATCTCATAGGGGTTCCAGGGATTGGCGTATTTCGCCCGCAGCTTCTCCTTGTCGATGACGGATGCGAAGATGGTCATGGGCGCTGCTTCGATCAGGCCGTTCAGCCCGTCGTAGAAGCGTTCGCGAAGCGCGCGGTCGGTCAGCAGGATGGCGAAGGGGCCCTTGCTCTTGCGGATTTCGTGCTCGTGCAGGATGACGGCGTCATGTCCCCAGATGCCGAACTTGAAGCTCTGCACGGCGGGCACGATGGCGCCGGAATAGTCGGCCTTGCGCATCACGCAGAAGGTCAGCGCGAACACAGGGTATTCCGGGTCGATGCTGACAAGCCCGTGGTCGCCGCTCTCATCGGCGTAAACGATGAAATCGGAGAATTCAGGCACCGGACCCCTCCGGCACCACGCGCCATTCGGCCGTCAGCAGCTTCTGCATCAGGCCGCGTTTTTGGCGGGTGAGGGCTTCGAGTTGCTTCCCGATTACCGAGATCTCTGCGGTCAGAGCGTCCAACAACTCAGCCCGTTTCTCCTGTTCGTCGATGGGCGGGAGGAAGACCTTGATCTTGGAGAAGGCAGGAAACTTCAGGTTCCAGGTGTCGCTTGTTAGACCTTGGGAATAGCGTTCGAAATCGAATACCATTCGGCGTGATTTGAAGAGGTGCGCGGCGTATCGCCCCAAGATCCGGTTCGGGAATGGCGTGACGACCGTATAGGCAGGGCTGATGATGCCACGAAGGGCAGACAAGCCCGAGACGCCCTGCCACATCCGCATTGTGTTGTAGCCGATGTCACCAGGCAGGATGAGCTTGTATTTCGACTTGTCGTCGGTCGAAGTGTCCTTGCGGCCAACATCGTCACGGTCAATCACACCGCCGTTCATGGTGATGCTGAGGAGTCGGTCGTTTTCCTCGCCCGACTGGTTACGTTCACGGAAAGCGTCGCCGAGCTCGAACTCCCGCCATGTATTAGGCCGACCATGGAAGGTCGGATGGCAGGGGTCAAAGAACCGTCTTGCCAGTGCCTTGTATCGACCTTCGTTAGCCGCCCGGAGCGGCTCCAGCTTCTCGATGGCCTCGTCCCACGTCCGCAGGATTTCGGCGATCTTGCGCTGTTCGGGGAGTGGGGGGAGCGAAATTTCGACCTTTCGAAGTGCTTCGAGTGAAATCTCTTGAAAGGTGCTTCCTTTCCCGAGCCGGGAAATTCTGCGCTGCAGTGAAGGCTCACGCAGTGCGAAGGCAACATACTCGTTCAGCGCAAGCCCATTGACAGAGATCCGCGCAGTCCCCTGAGTGAGGTTGGCCTCGAGTAGTTCTGGCGGGACTATCGAAAGTTCCCCGATGTTACCTCGCAAGGAAAAGACAATGTCGCCAGGCCTCACCACCGAGCGACGGTAGCGATCTGCAATTTCGCGACTGGTTCGCGAGAGTGACGCGGGATCGATCTTCCCTCGAACATCCGTACTCTTGATGTACGGAACGCCGCCCGGGCACTCTGGTCCTGCTTGGACGATTCCGTAAACGATGGGCTTGTCATCCTCCACAACGTCGGCCAACGGCAACACCGGCCAGTCACGGTTTCGGCCGGATACCGGTGCTGCGATTTCTCCGCCCTCTGGCGTCCGGAGACGCTGTGGCGCGTGGTGCTTTCCCTCAGACATCGACGCCCAGCTCCTTCAGGTAGCCAGCCATCTTGCCCCGCACCTCGGCCAGCTCGGCCTCGATGGTGTTGATCTGCTTCTGCAGTGCGGCGACGTCGATTTCCTCCTCCGGCTCGAAGGTATCGACGTAGCGGGGGATGTTTAGGTTGAAGTCGTTCTCCGCGATCTCCCCCGGGCTGGCGCGGTGGGAGTATTTCTCGGCCTCCGCCCGCGAGGCGTAGGTTTCCAGAACCTTGTTGATATGCGCCTCGTCCATCACGTTCTGGGTCTTGCCCGGCGTGAACTCCTTGCTGGCATCGATGAACAGCACATCGCGCCGGTCCTCGTTCGCGCCGCCCTGTTCGCGGGAGCGGTCGAAGACCAGGATGGCCACCGGAATGCCCGTGGTCGTGAACAGGTTGGCGGGCAGGCCCACCACCGCGTCGAGCATGTTCTCCTCGATCAGCGCCTGGCGGATACGCCCCTCGGCCCCGCCGCGGAACAGCACCCCATGCGGAACGATGACGGCCACCCGGCCGCTCTGGCGCTTGGCGATTTCGATCATGTGGGTGATGAAACCGTAGTCGCCCTTGGACTTGGGCGGGATGCCGCGCCAATAACGCTTGAACGGGTCGCTCGCAGCGTCCTCCGCGCCCCACTTGTCGAGGCTGAACGGGGGGTTGGCCACCACCACGTCGAACTTCATCAGGTGGTCGCCTTCGACCAGCGCGGGGCTGTTGAGTGTGTCACACCACTCGATGCGCGCGGCGTCCTTGGCGTGGAGAAACATGTTCATCCGCGCCAGCGCCCAGGTCGCGCCGTTCACTTCCTGGCCGTAGAGGGCGAAGTTCTCGGACCCGACTTCCTCGGCCGCCCGGATCAGCAGCGAGCCGGACCCGCAGGCCGGGTCGCAGATCGTATCGCCCGGCCTGGGGGCCGCAAGCTTCGCCAGCAGGCGGGAGACGGCGGAGGGCGTGTAGAACTCGCCGGCCTTCTTGCCCGCATCCGATGCAAACCGCGAGATCAGATAGATGTAGCACTCGCCGATGATGTCCTCGGTCACCCGCGAAGGGCGCAAGTCGAGCGCGGGCTTGGCAAAATCCTCCAGCACGTTCTTGAGGCGGCGATTGCGGTCCTTGACGCGCCCGAGATTGGCCTCGGAGTTGAAGTCGATGTTGCGGAACACGCCTTCGAGCTTGGCGCGGTTGGTATCCTCGATCCGTTCCAGCGCGATGTTGATCCGCTCGCCGATGTTGGGTTCGTTCCGCGCTTCATAGAGATCGTAGAAGCTGGCGCCTTCGGGGAGGACGAAGCGCTCGCGCTCCAGCCGCCGCCGGATCCGGGCTTCATCCCCGCCATACTGCTTGCGGTAGGCTTCGAGGTGATCGTTCCAGTGGTCAGAGATGTACTTCAGGAACAGCATCACGAGGATGTAGTCCTTGTACTGTCCGGCATCGACGACGCCCCGGAAGGTGTCGCAAGCGGCCCAGGCCGTCTGATTGACCTGTTGCTGGGTGAGTTGGTCGGTCATCTGGACGTCCTTTCCTGCCTCGTCTTGGGGCCCATCCTGTTCGCTCGCTCGACGAGGATCAGGCTCATCATCTTTCTTCGTGCCTCGGCAGCGAGATGGGTCAGCTCCCGCTCCCGTTCCGCCAGCGCATTGACCGCGACGATCTTTTCCTGAGTCTCGATGTCCGGGACATCGAGTTCCAGGTCGTCGAGGCTGGATCGCGGGATCATCCGGATGTTCGTGCCACGCGCCGCGACGTCGAAGTGGCGCTGCGCCGGAGGCTGGTTGATGGCCCATGCCAGATATGCGGGCGTCACCACGTCACGCTTCGGGCGCAGCACCATCAGCGGCAGCACGGCCAGAGCTGGTTCCCGCAGGCGCTCGTCCAGGGCGGACGCCGTGTTTCGTTCACCCCGCGAGCGGAACACCACGTCACCGGCGCGCACGAAATAGCGGTCTGCCAAGTCTTCCAACTGGACGCGCGTGAGGCGCTCCGGATCGACGAGGCCGTCGGGGGAAATATCTCGCAGCTGGATTGCGAGCACGCCCCCGGTGGCCGTCGGCTCCAGTCTGCCGCGAGCGGTATAGCCAGTGTGGATGGTGCAGGCGTCAGCGAGGCGCATCGAAATTCCTCTGTAACTTTCGCTACAGAAAGTAGGTGCGCGCAAGTCGGCTGTCAAATGGCAAAAATTGCTGTAGAGCGCGCTACTGCGATAACAAGGTCCGCAGACTCATACCAAGGGCAATACCCGGGCGGCCGAAAGGCAGCGACGTCATGCGCGGTCGCCGTTGGGCGTGCCGGGAGCGCAATCCCGCTCAACCGGCACGCCCTTTCCGCAACATGGCAGATAAGCCTTGCCATGCGGTCGGCGAAACCTCAGCCGACCTGGTGGGCTCCGAGCGGGTTCGCCGCCATCCCCACCACCGCGCTCGATCCGACCCACAGTCCGGCTTCTCCCGCGGTCCCCGCGCTTGTCGGGTCCGGGTCCCCATCAGTTCTGACCGCTTCGGCTATTCCGCCTCGGGCGGCTGAGAGGACGCCATTTCGGTGATGGCCTGGAATTCCGCAAGGAACTCCGGCCGATGCTGCATCAGGTACCGGACGATCCGCGCATTCCCGAGCAGCTTTCCCAGGTATCCCTTGATGACAGTCAGTTGCAGGTGATCCTTGCCGTAGGAGTCCTGTATCGAGGTGATCCCTTCCTGCAGCCGGGCAAGCTCGCGCTCCATGCGCGCCATGGCCTCGGGCGTGATCCCCTTCATTTTCTTGGGTTTGTTTGCGTCTACCATCTGCGCCTGAGGCGTTCCGGCCAGGATGGCGGAGATGTAGGCCACCGAATAATTGTTGGCGTTCACCATCAATTCGGCCGCCTCGATCTGGCGCAGGGTTTTCATCTTGCGCAGGGTTTCGAACACGGCCGTCGTGCATGGCTTATCCTTCAGGACCCCGACGGCCTCTTCGCAGATCCCGTCGAGGAGCCTGGCCTTGCGCACAATGCTGCGCGGGTTGAGGTCCAGTGCCAGGGCGATCTTTTCCTCGGAGACCCCGCGCTCAATGGCCTTGCGGATCATCCCGTGCTCCTGGATGGGCGCCAGGCGGCTGATCCGTTTGTTGTAGGTGAAGGCCTCGTCGTCTGTGGACACCAGACATTCGACTTGTTCAATGCCGAGATCCTTCAGCACCTCGATCCGGATATGCCCATCGAGTAGCAGATAGGAGCCTTCCTGGCCTTGGGATCGGCTGACGACCGGAGGCTCAACCAGACCGACCTCTTTGATGGATGCGGTGATCTGGCGATACTTGCGGCTGGATTTGACGGAGGGGCTGAGCGTTCGCACGGGCAGGACGGCCATCACCGGCACGGTGACGCAGTCGCTCTCGAAGCCAAGCGTGACAGCGTCCGGGGTTGCGCGCTTGCCCCGGCTCATTCCGCGGCACCTGCGCCAAGCGATTGCCCGAGATAGGTGGGCAGGGTGTCCAGGCCTTCGGCGCGCAGGAGCGTCAGGAAGTGCTCATCATCGCGCAGCGAGCGAAACGCTTCGATGACAAAGATCAGGCGGCCCTGCGTCAACTCGGCCTTCTTGATCAGCAACTTCTGGCGCTCTGCCTCCTGTTGATAGGCACGGACGAGCGCGTCGCTGGTCAAAGGGCGCTTGGCACCGTCTTTTCGGCCATACCTGTTACGGTGGATATGCGGACCCTGCGCATCTCGCTGCTGGATGAGACGCCGCACTGCGGCCAGCTTCTTTCCGCGCAACTTCTTCTGGGTGTAGGCGTCCATCAGCGCGCGCTGTGCGCCCTCGGCGTCCGTCTTGGAGATGTCGATGGCGAGGTTCAGGGGCAGAAGCCCAGTCTCTACCGCCGAAACCAGCCGTTCTTCGCCACGCTCCAGCAGTCCCGCGATCATGCCGACGTAATCAGGCGTGACCCCGATCTTGTTCGCGATCTGTCGGTCGTTGTATCCACGCTTTCGCAGGTTGCCGATCTCGCGCATCAGGTCGATCGGGTTGTGCTGGCGGCGCGCGCAGTTCTCCACAAGGCTCATGACCAGGCAGTCGCTCTCGTCGGCGTCAATGACGATTGCCGGGATGGCATCCTGCTGAAGCTCCATGAAGGCCTCAAGCCGCCCCTGGCCGCAGACGAGATCGTATTCCACCGGATCCGTTCCCGCGCGCTGCGCTACGGTGATCGGGCGCTTCAGGCCGATCTTCGCGATATTCTCGACCATTTCCGCAAAGGTGCGCCTGTTGCGAACGCGCGGGTTGAGGATGCGAATTCGGTCGGTGGGGATGAGAATGACCTGTTTCTGAGTGATGTCTCTTGCATCGTCTGGCATCAGGCGGCCTCCGTAATCCGGGCCCGGCCAGCGAGCGCGTAGAAATAGTCGAGCGTGTCGAAGCGATAGGCGTCCAGCGACAGCCCGTTCTGCTCGGCCAGCCGCAGCCTGGCCGTGGTCATGTCGATGCTTGGCAGCAGGTAATAGTCGCGTGGGCCGCTGTTCATCTCGTCCATCCGCACGGCAACCGTAATGTCCGGCACCAGTCCGGTATCAAGACGGATGCGCCATCGCAGGCTGCCGCCTTCCGTCTCGAAACATCGGGCCAGCACGACCGACGCCGTGAACTCACCGTTGATGCGGATCAGGTCCGTGTCAGGGTCCTGCACGGCATTGCCGCCGCGATCCGCGATGCCATCGATGACCTGGGCCACGATGCCAGGATGGGCCTGCCGCAAGGCCCGGTTGATCTCGATGTAGCGATAGTCGCGTTCCGGCTCGTAGCCGATCAACTGGTAGGCGCGCAGCAGGCTGCCGAAGCGGTTCCGGAAGGCGCTGGAAGACGGCAGGTTGTCCTGTTCGTCGATGATCAGTCCGGACAGGACGCCTTTCTGTTTGAGCACCCCGCGCAGGGCTTCGAGCAATTCGGCATCCGTGAAATGCTGGCTGCGGGCGTCGACGATTTCGCGGGCGCGCAGGTAAAGCGCCTCGTCCACGATGGCCGGGTAGGCGCCCTCGGCCCGGATCCACATCTCGCGCGGGTTCACGACCCGGCGCTGCTTCAGCTTGAAGGACACCTTGGCGAAAACATTGTTCCCGATGTATTTTTCGTTTGTCAGTACCTGATGGACGGTCGCCCGCGTCCACGGTCGGTCGAGATCAGTGCGGTGTCCTTCGGCGTTCAAGGTTTCCGCGATCGCGCGCTCCGTGCGCCCCTCATTGACGAACATTTCGTACATGCGCTGGACAACACGCTGCTCCTCCTCGGGGCCGGGCACCAGGATCACGCGGTCGGTCTGAAGGCTTTTCTGCTCGCCGCGGGACAGCTCGCCTTTGGCGTTGCCGTGTTCGTCGATTAGAACGCGCCGCAGCCCGTATCCGGCGGCGCCGCCCTGGCGATAGCCCAATTCCACCAGGCGGCATTGCCCGGCGAACACCTTCACGGACAGCTCGCGGCTGTATTCGCCAGCCATGACCCGCTTCACCGTCTTCAGCAGGTTGGAACCGATGCTGCCGTCATTTTCAAACTGCTCGCCGCAATAGTGGACGCGGATCCCGGCGCGTGAGCAGACATGCTCGTGATACGCACCTTCGTCGGCATCCTGAAACCGGCCCCAGCGGCTGACGTCGTAAACGAGGATTGCCGTGAAATCAGCCAGCCCGGATTGCACCTCCGACATCAGGTTCTGGAGCGCTTCGCGTCCGTCGAGACGCAGTCCGGATCGACCTGAATCTTCAAAAACACGAAGGATCGTCATGCCGCGGGCGGTGGCGTAGTTCCGAATGACGTCGAGCTGGTTTTCGGTCGAGTATTTCTGATGGTCCGTTGACATCCGCACATAAGCAACGGCGCGGGCGTCTGCGCCCGGCTCTTCGTTGCTTTCATGCGGAATATTTGGGCGACGCCCTTTCAACAGATCATCCTCATCCAACCCCGTGCGTAATTCGTCATCCCCGTGCGGAAGCACGGCTCAACTCTCCTTGGTCATTTAACGCCAAGGAGGGTGGAATGTCGTTTCCGAAAAAGGGCAAGTTCTTTCCAACGAAGAACGGATATGCTGATACGGGATGCACTGATGAGGAGAGTGACTTTGCGGCCGCAATCGCAGCCGCGCTCAATCGTTCACTTGGTCCAACCAGAGTCGGCGCAAAGACCGTGTCCGCCTGGACAGGCGCCAACGAGAAAACGGTGAAGAACTGGTTCTCCGGGCGTTATGGTCCGAGCGGGCAGCATCTCGTGGATCTCGTGCGGCACTCGGACGAGGTGCTGGGCACGTTCCTGACGATGGCAGGCCGAGAGGACCTGATGGTGGCCACCAAGCTCGTGGCGGCCGAGCAGGCGATCACGGAATTGCTGATTGCTGTGCGCCGACTATCCGACAGCGCCGAAGACTGAGCGCCCGCGAGGGGTATCTTACCGGCGAAAACCTGCGTATCGCATTGGTTTCGCTTGAGTTCGCGCGATCAACACTCGTCCGCGAAGGGCTCCGCTGAGAGAGTTGGGTGCCTGACACACTCCCTCCGCCACTTGCCCTTGCGAAAGCGTTCTCCCCATCCGGCTGCGGCCGGATTTTTCCGTTGTTTTCGGGGGTTATGCGGTAGGGGCTGAGCACTGGCCCCGGTGCCGGGAGGCCCGGAAGCGGTCTCTCAGGGCCGATATTCTCCGGACCTGTTGACTGCGCAGTTTCGGTGAAGTTTTGCTAAGCCATTATAATTGTTCTGTTTTATGGGGTGGCGCGCTGAACACTTGGATTTCAGGGGCGCATCCCGGAAGGAACATAAATCGAACTCTGCCAGCAGTTCGCACTCCTCTATCCGGCATTCTGAGATGTGCCTGCCGAGACATCCGCCTCGCCATCCTGCTTCCAGTCTTCGGGGGCCAGGTCCCGTACACGAGCGAGGAAAACCCTGTGGAAGTCGTTGATCTTGGCAGTTAGCCACTCATGCTGGCGGGGCCAGTCTCGCTCGTCTTCCGGATCGACATTCGTCATGTAAACCGAGAGGCGGCAGTCACGCCGCGTAGGGAGCTCCTCCCACTCGAGGGGATAGCCGAGCTCCTGCTCGATGGCTTGCCGTTGTTCGTGGAGTAGGTGAAAGAAGGCCTTCGCCTGGTCGCCAGCGATGTATAGTTCCGTCCTGATCTGTCGCTTCGGGCGGATCATTACCGCTCCAAGGTTGAAGCCGGTCCGACCAATAGAGTAGCCCATCCACGACTGCGGCTGAGGTTTACGGCCACCGGAAACAGGACCTGCAGCTTGGTCAAGCGCCTGATGAAACGCGGCCCAATAGGCTCGCTGTTTCACCCGCGTGTCGGACAGTTCAGATTCGTCGATGGCTCTCGCGGCCTGCGCCACCGAGCGAGACCAGTCGTTCGGCTTGGAAACGATGTTGAACTTGGGTGCAGCAGGCGAGTCCCCGATCCTCCACAGTTCAACCTCCAATCCGAAGAACCGGAAGCTCTCGTCTGTGATCTTGTTGAGCCAGTCGAGCGTCGAACGATGCTCTTCCGTGAAGCGCGCGGCAATCCATACAATCGTCACGGCTTCCAGCCCTGATGCATACGTCAGGAGTTGACCAAGGTGACTGTGGTCCGTGCGTTCAAGCTGGTTCTCGACGAGCACCCAAGCACCGGTTCCGATGTCCTTGCACAGGATGTCGGCCCGGAAGGGCCCAACGGCCTTCTCCTGTGCTTCCAGTTCGAGATCAATGCCGAGTGCGTCGCCCAAGACCGCCAGGTTCTCCTCTCGCGCCAACCACGGGGTGAAGTCACTGGACTCGCTCGTCCAGATATTCCGGAGATCGACACGGGTCAGTCGACCGAGAACATGCTTGGAAGTAGCCATCTCCTATAAGTCCTCAATAATATTCACGAATATACCCGTACGCCTTCTCGAACAGCTCTGCGTCCTGGTGCAGCTTGTAGCGGAAGAGGGTCTGGCGAAGCGCTTTCTTGACCTCGCGTTCACCCGCGTGCGTGGCTTGCCAGCCGTCGAACCTGACCGCGCGCACAATCTCGTCGATATCGTCCACGACCCGCTTGACCATCACAGGCGTGTCGCCGTTCCGTGCTTCCTCGAACAGTTCGGTCAACGCCGCCTTGCCCCGGTTGATGTCCTCTTCCTCTGGCGTCTCGCGCTCGGTCTTCACCACGTCTTTCGCCAGCGCCAGAAGCTCCTTCAGGAAGTCGATCGACAGCAGGAGACCCTGCTGATGCCGGTTCTTCAGGTCCTCCAGGCGCTCGCCCAGCGCC
>Ga0209066_10003019_pt1 | contig 19706 bp, 14 predicted proteins | sample All_14_2_FD_187198 | JGI IMG/M metagenome (GOLD analysis project Ga0209066, IMG submission 187198) | Freshwater microbial communities in response to fracking from Pennsylvania, USA - Allegheny Zone_MetaG_DW_15 (SPAdes) (version 2) ... | reverse complement strand
ATAGTCGTGGTCTTCGCTGATTGCTGCAACGCGGCGATTCATTGAAGAGATGGCCAAGTAGCTCAGTTGGTAGAGCAGCGGATTGAAAATCCGCGTGTCGGTGGTTCGATTCCGCCCTTGGCCACCAGATTTATCAAGGGGTTAGCTCACATCGAGCTAACCCTTTTCTACTTCTGGCGTAGCCAAAACGTAGCCACCAAACGCATCGAGCCGATTGGCCGCCCCTTGCAACGCTTCGGGGGCAACGTGCGCGTACCGTTCGACCATCGCCCCGGTCTTCCAACCGCCGAGCCGTTGAAGCTCATGGGTAGGCGTTCCAGCTTGACGGTGCCATGTCGCAAAGGTGTGCCGCAGGTCGTGCCACTTAAAGTCTTCGATCCCGGCCCGGGCAAGGGCGGCTTTGAAGGCTTTCGTATACACGTTCGTCACGGGCTCGCCTTTGTAGGTGAACACTCGCATGGAGTGCTTGCCTATCTGCTTGCGCAGAACCGCCATGGCCATCTCGTTCAGCGGCACCGAATGGGGCTTACCATTCTTGTGCTTGCTGCCAGGAATCCAAGCGTGTTTTCGCTCCAGGTCCACATAGCGCCACTCCAACCCTGTGACATTGGCTTGTCTCAGGCCGGTCGCCACCGCGAACATCGCCATGTCGGCAAGGTGTTCAGGCAGTTGCTGATGCAATGTTTCGAATTCCTGGGTGGTCACCGAACGCACACGGCCCTCGGCTTCCCTAAACAGCTTGAATTTCGGCACCCGGTCTATCCATTCCCACTCATCGCAAGCGCGCTTCAAGATCGCGCGGACCAAAGCCAGGTAGCGATTGGTGGTTGCATGAGATGAAACAGACTCCCGGTCGAACTTGATGCGGTCGATCAACGTCCGGTCGATGTCTTCGAGGTACTTGCCTCCCAAATAAGGATCGAGCCAACGAAGCTTTGCCTTGTCATCGTCGTGCGTGGCCTTGTGCTTCGTTTCCAAGAGCCAGCGCAGTACCGCTTCTTCCCAAGTGCGTTGAGGCTTCACGCCGAGCCGTTCTTGCTCCCATCGGGCGGCGGCGAGCTTGTCATGGACCTGCTGCGCCTGCCGCTTGTCGGCAGTCCCAGTGCTTTGCTGTAAAGGCTTCGACTCACCGTGAATAGCGGGGAGTTTGACCCACCAGAATGGCGAGTCTTTGCGTCTGTAGATCGACATATGGATTTCTCCTGCGAGTCGGCTACGGACACACGCGTAGCCGATTTTGCCATCAACATTTCAAGAAGCAAGTCGTCCATGAAAAGCCATGCACGTCCAACCTTGCATGCAGGCACGGCACCCTGCCGGGCAAGCTTTTGAAGGGTCTTGGGATGGACCTTGAGCAGCGCCGCCGCTTCGTTGAGGTCAAGCGTTTTCATGGCTGAAACCTCAACGACCCAGGTACACCGCTGTTATTTGTTCCCTCTCGTGCCCGAGTTCGCGGGAAATGGTCAGCCGGGCTTGCCGGTCGATTTCCTTCATCTGCGGGCTCAGTTGCCGCGAGGTGGGGCCGCCGACAGCGGGCGCCCTCCAGCCGGTCATTTCGAGGTAGCGGGCCTGCGCATAGGCATGCCGCAGGCCATGAACCCGATCGATGCCAGCAAAGGCCGTTTGCGCCTTGAAGCGGTTGAGCTGGTCGATGTACAGCAGATGGGACGGGATGAGACTTCCTGAGCCCCTATTCGCACCGGCAAGGGCCTTGGCTTGATCCAGTACCTGGCGCTGCGCATCTGTGTGGATGGGGATTTCGCGTTCCTTACCGCCCTTGGTCCAACTGGCCTTGAGCACCAGGGTATCGCCCCGATCTGCCCAGCCTGGCTGGATCTTGATGCTTTCTTCGCGGCGCAGGCCGAAGGCCTCTTGAAGCTGCAAGGACAGGGCCGTGTATTGGTCAGTGACCTTGGCGAGCTTGGCCGAGTCCAAGGCCTTCGCCTTCGATTCGTTCGTCACGAACTGCCGGTTGGCGATGCCGTAGGCCGCATTGTCGCGGGCCACGATGTTTTCCTTGCCGATCTTCTCGGCCACCCAGCGCAGCGCCGACATACGGTTCTTCATCGTGCCGCTGCTGGCACCTTCAGCCTGCCACCGGCCCACAAGGTGCTCGATGTGCTTGGTGCGTAGGCCCTGCGCTCGCAGGTTCTTGAAGCCGTCCTCATGAAGCTGGTTCGCCACCATGGTCAGCAGCCGTTCCCGGTCGTGCTGCGTGGCAAAGGAGCCATCGCGGTTGCGCTGGCACATGAGTTTGAAATCGCGGTTGAGGGTGCGCATGGCCGCAGCCTTTCAGGAACTGTTCATTGATCCGGCGCCAGCCATGGAAAGCTGGGCGTGAGTTGTGGTGTGGAGAGTTCAGGTAAGTGTTTCTGTCCGCCCTTCGTGCCGCAGCACGACAGGGACTACAAGGGACGCGGGACACCACTCCCGGTTTGTGCAAGGTTGTTGACTGCTTGCCTGCGTTGCACGTCGCTGTGGCACTGCGCTGGCTTGCCAGTCGGCATAGCCCAATGCGCAGGGACCATTGGCCCAGGGTCCAAGGGGTGCGATGTTTCACGCACGTCCAGGGGTAGCCATCTGACGGGTGGCTTGACGGCGCTTTGCGGTCAGGCCGCGAGGCACGGCACAGTGAATGTCAATGGGCCGTCAGCCCAATGCATTCGTGCTGTCAATACAAATGGATTCCAGATCCATTGGGATGCAGTGATTGACATCGGACTGTCAGCCCAGTGCCAATCTGCTGTGCCTGATGAATGGGCTCTGGGCCCATCGGATCGGTGAAGGTGGTCGGGCCATCCTTCGATCCACTTCGATCAACATGCCTTGACAGGCGCCGATTCTCTGGCATCACTGCGCAGGATCACGGGGCACGCCACGGTGGTTGACAAGTCGCTGAGCCGTGCTACTGGCGTCGTCACTGTCAGCAAGCTGCCAGTAACGACGCCTTGGCGCATAGCACCACCGTTGCATGCCACCGCTGTGCAGCACTGCTGCATGCGATGAGTTGTCGGCTTCGCCTTGCTTCGAAGCTGGCGCCCGGTTGTACGCCTGTGGCGCCTGCGATGACCCAGGCCATTGCGGATGCCTGTGCTGGCTGCGGCGTGGTCATACTCGATGGGATGCGCCATGCGTGCAGCCTTTCAGGCAGACGCTGCGATAAATCTGCTGCCGATTGCATCAGCAGAGACATGAACCAGCGTGCCCATCTCAAGGATGGAGCACACAAGCCGAGGCGTTGCACCTCTGGGGATATGGCGGCCATGGCCGCGTGAACACTGGACCAGCCTTGAAGACCGGCCGATGGCTTGAGGCAATCCGCTACTGCATCAGGAACGAGTCAAGCTCATTCCCTGCGGAAGGCGTCAAGCCTTGAACTGCATCAGCCATGGAAGACCGAAGACACAAGGCCCGCGACCGAATGGATACGGCAACAGATCAAGCAGGGCTCGTAACCTGCGGGCGCTTTCTTGAAGCTGCATCAGCACGAAGCCAATGCCTAAAGGAACAATGGGCACGAAGGCCTTGGAATAAAGATGAAACCCGTGACGGTTTCTGAGGCACGGGGAACAGCCTTGCACATGGCTTGGCCTGGGTGTGCCTAACTCAGAGGCGGGTAACGACCGCAACGCCTTTTTATCCGCGATGGATGGGACAAGGAGCCACTGGTGAGCCTCCAGTAAACCTCGGCTCGCATGCTGCGTCAAGAATCAATCGGGCATGTGCGCCAACCGCATTCACGGAACCCTCCCGAAAGTGGGAGGTTTTCGGGTGGAATCGGCGAGCGCCGCCAAAGAATCCGCCCACCGTCCCCATAAATGAATGCTCCTGACGCTACGCGGCTCGAATTGGAAGCTGCCTCCCGATACCATGTCGGACAGTAAATGGGAGTGGACAAGCAATGAGCGACTTCTCGGCTGGCATTTTGGACCTCTTGACCTACATTGAGGAGGCGGAAAAGCTCAAGCGGAAACCCGTCTATACCGTTCCATCAGAGTTTTTTGTTAGTCATCAGGCCGATCTAAAGGGCCTGCCAGATGTGCAGGTCAACCTCCAAGATCCTGATGGCGACATCTGGCTAAGGGTTCCTCGGCTGCAAGAACTCAAAGCTCCGGCGCTTCCGGAGCTTTTGGCTGAATGGGTGACCCTGAGCCAATGGCTAACCAAGCGGCCAGTCCTGCAATCTTCCAAGCCTGTCTTCAACGGCAAGACCCAAGTTGGCGTGGAGCTACTGACCGACCATCCCGACTTGTCTGAACTGTTCGACTGGTACGTCCAATTTCATTGGGAACCGTGGCAGCTGGTGGAGACATCCCGCCGCAAGACTATTTCGCTATACAACAAGCTCTTTTCCCTTCACCAAACGCTTTCCTCGGACGGCATCGAGAACCCGATTGAGATCGTATGGGGCGTGGGAATGGCCTCGTGGAAAAAGCCGGGTTCGGCCTCTAAAGTCGAGCATCCCCTGCTGACACAAACTTGCGAAATCCGGCTCAACGCCAAAACATTCGCGCTGGAAATCAGTCCTCGGGAGGCCGACGCCAAGATTGAATTGGACTGCTATGCGGAAATGGAACTGCCCGGTGTGATGCCGCTGGAAGCATTGTGGAAAGAGACCCAATCCAAGCTAGCTACCTCCCTAAGCCCATTCAGCCCCGACACCTACGAGTCCATTCTGAAGGCGGCTGTTGCCAATCTGGATCCGTCCGGTCGATATGAGCAGCGCAATGATGACCAATCCGTTCCGACCGCCCGTGACGTCCTCTGCCTAACCAACACCTGGGTGCTTTTCGCCCGCAAACGCTCTGCCGATGTTTTCCTAGAAGACGTCCGCCGCCTTAAGAAGAAGGTTGAAAGCGGCGCACCTATCCCTGCTGTCATTGAAGAGTTTGTCCAACCCGGTGACGCCCAAGTTCGGATACGCCAGGAAGTTGCCTTCCGAGGACTGTCCACCAGCGCTTCTAGCGCAGGTATGAAAGAACTCTATTTTCCGATGGCCTACAACGAAGAGCAGGTGTCCATAGTCCGCAAGCTGGAGTCCAACAACGGCGTCGTGGTTCAAGGCCCGCCAGGAACCGGAAAGACCCACACCATCGCCAACGTAATTTGCCATTATCTTGCTCAGGGCAAACGCGTGCTGGTGACTTCAAAAGGAGAGACTGCGTTGTCCGTGTTGCAGGACAAGCTACCTGAGCGCATTCGGCCCTTGAGCGTGGCCTTGCTGTCCGATGAAAAGGACGGCATGCGCCAATTCGAGCATTCCATCGGAAAAATCGCCTCTGAAGTCTCAGCCTTGCAGCCAATGCGCCTACAGGCAAACATCGCCACGCTAGAGCAACAGCTTGGCGAATTGCATGCTCGCATCTCGGCAGTAGACCAGGCCATTTCCAAAGATGCCGCTCAGAACATGCAGAAGTATGTTTATCAGGGGCAAGAGGTCACTCCCGAGGAGTTGGCCAAGATGGTCATGTCCCGGATGGACGACTTTCAGTGGTTTGATGATGAGTTGCCTGAGCATGGCGCTGAAAATCCTCCACTGACCGACGACGACATCTTGCTGCTGCGCAAGGCACGTGTCCACACACTGGCAGACCTGGATTACATCGGTATCACTCTTCCATCAGCCCTGGATCTCCCTACCTGGGATGCCTTAAGTGCACTGCACAAGGACATCGTGCGGGCTCGCACCATTGATGAACAAGTCGCGCAAGGCGTTGTCCATGCGCTGAAAGACTCATCTTTCGAGACGTTCGAGCAGGCCACTCAACTTCTCTCTCATCTCACGCAGTATCTGGATCAATTTGGCAAGGTAAAAGCTCGTGGCATTTCCCTGCTGGCGCGGTTTCGCAATACCGAGCAAACCGACACCCTGGTCACCAGCCTGATGGCACTCCAGCCCAAAATTGCCAAGCTTGAGGACCTACGCAAGCAACTGGTAGCCCAGGCGGTAGATGTACCCCCTGGGGCTGAGCGGAATGAGGACTTCCTCGCGGCCCTGGAGCGACTTGTAGAAGGCAAGAGCGCTTTTGCGCTGCCATTCGGCAAGGCCGACGCCCGCAAACTAGTAGCCGCCATCACAGTGGCGGGCTCCGAGCCAACCAAGGCGCATTGGATACAGGTTAAAGATGCAATTCAATGGCGTTTGGAATCTCGGCGTGAACTAGCCCGATTCAGTGCAATGGCCGTTGAATTTGGACTTGAGTTGGATACCACCAGCAGCTTGGACGCCGGTATTAAGCGCACGCATGAACAACTGACCTTCGTGGGTCAAACCCACGAACTGGTGTACCTGGTCGAGCGCCAGTTGTTTGTCAGGGTTGAAAACGTCTTTGGGACACGTACAGCGAATGAACTAGGCGACGACTACGAGGACTCCCTGAGCAGCGTGATTAACAGCCTCCATGCGCAGTTGGACAAGGGGCGTCTTGGCTACGCCATGGGCAAGGTGGCAGAGTATCTAACCCTACTGGATGGCAAGGCTGGCACCATCACCAACCAGTTGAAGTCGTTCTTGCGAGATCGAATAGGCAACCACGAACTGGACGAATCCATCGTGCGCCAAGAGTGGTTGTCGGCTATTGATGACTTGAAACGACTCAATGCGCTCAAGCCACAGTTCGACATCATCGAGGAATGCTGTACGGCCCTGGCCAAGGCTGGGGCAATTCAATGGGCACAGCGCCTTTTGACGCAGCCGCCGACAGTCGATTTCGATCCTGTGTTGCCCTTAACCTGGCGAGACGCTTGGTCATGGCGGCGCGCTCTCAGTCTGCTTGAACGCATCGATGTGCACTCTTGCTTGCGTGCCCGCTTTGAAGAACGCCGCACGCTGACTGCCACCTTGGCCAAGACCTACCAAGAGCTGGTGGCTGAAAAGACGTGGTTGGGGGTCTACAACAACTCGCCGTCCAGCATTCGCCAGGCCCTGCAAAGCTACCTGACCTCCATCCAATCCATGGGCTCAGGCACCGGAATCCGTGCACTGCGTCACCGCCGCAATGCCCGCGAGGCCATGAACCAGGCCTACCTAGCCGTGCCTTGCTGGGTCCTGCCTCAATGGCGCGTATCGGAGACACTGCCACCAGAGATGGGCCTGTTCGATTTGGTGGTCATTGACGAAGCCTCTCAATCGGACATCTGGGCATTGCCAGCGCTCTTACGCGGCAAGAAACTCTTGGTGGTAGGCGACCACAAACAGGTGTCGCCCTCCGTGGTGGGGATACCCGAGCAGAAGATTCTGGACATTCAACGGCGCTTCCTGGACGCGCAGCCTCACGGCAAGCACATGACGCCAGACTCGTCCATCTACGACCTGGCCAGGGTCATCTTCGCGGGCAATTCGGTGATGCTCAAGGAACACTTCCGCTGCGTCTCAGCCATCATCGAATACTCGAAGCGCGAGTTCTACGAACACGAAATTGTGCCCCTGCGTGTTCCCAAGGCCAGCGAACGACTTGACCCGCCGCTGGTGGACGTGTTCGTCAAGGGTGGCTACCGCAAGGGAGACGCCAACCCGCCCGAAGCTCAAGCGGTCGTCAATGAGATTTTGGCCATCATTGCCGATGAACGCCTAGCCGGTCGAAGCCTTGGCGTAGTAACGCTCCTAGGCACCGAGCAGGCAAAGCTCATTCATGACCTGATTGCAGACAAGGTCCCGCCCGAAGAAGTGATTTCGCGCAAGATCACTGTTGGTCCGCCTCCTTTGTTCCAGGGCCGAGAGCGGGACATCATGCTTGTGTCTATGGTGCTGCAACAAGGGGACAAGACAGCGGCCAACACACTGGGCCAACAGCAGCGATTCAATGTGGCGCTGTCGCGCGCGCGGGACCGCACCTACCTATTCCGTTCGGTTGGTGACGATGCGTTCCCTGCAGACAGCTTGAGTGGTCGGCTGCTCCGTCACTTCCGCCTGCCATTTGCGCAGGACTCGCAGGGCCTAAAAGCAAGTCGGGAACTGTGCGAATCCGGCTTCGAACTAGAGATGTTCGATGAACTGACCAAACGGGGCTTCAGGGTACGTCCGCAGGTTCCATGTGGTGGCTTTCGCATCGACTTTGTGGTCGAGGGGCGCGAAGGGCGGCGGCTGGCCATCGAATGCGACGGCGACCGTTTCCATGGCCCCGGCCAATGGGCCGAAGACATAGCTCGCCAACGGGTTCTTGAGCGGGCAGGCTGGGTATTCTGGCGATGCTTTGCGTCCAGCTTTGTCCGGCGCCGCAAGGATGTGCTGGACGATCTTCAGGCGACCTTGGCTCTCCTGAGCATTGAACCTATGGAAGACGAGGAGCAAGACACGTCGCTTTGGGTTTCCAAAAAGGAAGTTGACCCGATGGACATTGACAAAAACAAGCAGCTTGAAGGAGAGGACGCCTGATGGAACGCCCATTCGCCCGCTTGGGAATGGATGCACTTGAGACCCTGTTCGGTGCCGCCCAGCGCATACGTGACAACAAGCGCTTAACCAGCTTGGCCGCAGAGCTGGAGTGTCGGTCTACAAACCGTGCCGCAGAGTTGCTTTTAAAAGTCCAATGCGCGCTCGCCGAGGCGGTTCCCACTGCAAATGCCAGTCCATGTCAACCTGAGTTGGATCTGATTCCCACCCGAATGGTCTCTCCGCTGAACGCCGTTGCCACGCCATCGGGCATCTCTACCCCGCTTCACACATCGTCGCCAGCCCAATCTGCAACGAGATTCGGCCAAACTCCAACACGTCCCCAGAAGAGTGAGACTACCGCGCCAACGATGAATTTAACTGAAGCAGCGCGACTGCTTGGCGTCAAGGTGGATGCGCCATGGGAACTTATAGAGCAGGCGCGCTTCAAGCTGGTAAACCTCTCCAGCCCTACTGTGACTGCGAAATTGCCTGATGCAGAGAGGATCGCCCTGATGCATGCCGCGACACGGGCAAACGAAGCCTTTTTGGCCTTGGTGATTGGGCGAGCGTGTTGAACCTTGGACATGGGCTATACCCAGGGTATAGATCCAAGGACCGCCATAGGCGGCTAAACGGGAAGGTCATCTGTTCTGAATCCTTTCCTTTTCGCTTTTTGAGGTCGGCCTATTTCCCTTGTGCCCCATCCCTTGCTTTTTGGCATGGACGCCCTTTGCTCACGCCACTTGAAGTCGCCAAACCGCATGTGAACCTGATGTCACCCCAACATCAGGAGAGCCGCCATGTGGCGCATCAAGACTTTCACGGGCACCGTCATCGAGGTGCACCGCTTCATCGATAAACCCGTGCATTGGCACGAGCGGCCCGTCTGCAACGAGCGCCGCGAACTGTGGCTGGCCACTGGCCATGAAGACGAATACAGGTTCGTCATTCATACCAAGCTGATGCCTGCCAGGAAGACCCACTGCGTGACGCTGGTCCTGGCTGGATCAACAGTCTTGGGCCTGTACAACGCAACCACCGGCACCAATGCAAACTATGTGCGCGAAGACCCTCCGTTTCTAACTAAGGGCATGGACATCCTCGTCATGCTGACGCTGATCATTGTCGGCAGCATCGGCGCGGCCCTGGGCTGGCTCAGCGCCTTGCAGACCATAGGCGGCGCCGTGGCCTATCTGATCTTCGCCATGCTGTGCCGGGCCGTGCGCCGCAAGCGCCTACGCGGTTTCGTGGACGAGGCCTTGAATGAACTACACCTTATGCGGGTGGTCAGGCCAATCCGGCGAGCGGACACAGGGCGGTGACCATCATGGAATCTCAGAACATTGATCATTGCCTCATCGACATGGAACAAGCCCTGTCGCAACAACAGGAGCCCATCGTCATTCTGAAACTGGCCGCTTATGCCGCCGATGCCATGCGGGTGCTGCTGATATTGGAGCGGCACGCCGACATGTCCCAGTCCTTTGACGACATGCTCAAAAGCGTATGCCCGGATTGGCGCAACCCCGGCACCATTGAGCAACCTGCCGACCTGATTGCGATGGCACTGATGCATGCCATCGCCACGCTGCAAAAAGCGATCCACAGCATGGAGCAAGCCATAGGAGCCATGCGCCACACATAACTCCCCAATAAATCAGAGCAAGGGGCGCCTCATATGGGCGCCCCTTGCTATTTCGGCACGGACAAAAACGGGTTACAGCTTGTTTCCAGCCCGAACCCTCATACCCCCAAAGGTGCGCCGAATCGGCACTGGCGGCAACCCTAAAATCCCGCTTGCCTCGCATCGGTCTACTGTCGTTGCCCGTGAGGGGCACATACCTATAAACCCCTCAGGTGAGTTTCCCGTCATGAATGTCCCCCTGCCTGGAGGCCTCTCCAGCCTGGGCGCCGAATTGGCGTCCCGCCTCAAGGCCAGCTTGAGCATTGGCCAAAGCACCCGGCTCATCCAGATCGAAACCCCGCTGTCATCGGGCACCTTGGTTGTCGAGCGCTTCACGCTGACCGAGGCCGTGCATGCCGATGAACCAATGTGGGCCGAACTGGATTGCATCAGCACCAATGCGCACCTTGAACTCAAAGCACTGATCGGTGAACAAGTCACCCTGCGCCTCATGCAGGCCGATGGCTCTTGGCGCAACTGGCATGGCTATGTGGTGCGTGCCGGGCAGATGGGCAGCGATGGCAGCCTGGGTAGCTACCGCCTACAACTGGCGGCCTTCACGCACTGGCTCAAGCATCGGCGCGACACCCGCATCTTTCAAGATGCCACCAGCGCCGATATCCTCAGTGCTGTGTTGTCGGCCTATCCACAAACCCGCTTCAAGATCGATGTGGCCGACACCGGCCCCATGCATGAGATCACCACGCAGCATCGTGAGACTGATTGGGCCTTCGTGACACGGCTCATGGCGCGTGAGGGCTGGAGCTGGCGCATCGACCACGACGGCAGCGCAGAAGGCGCCATCTCAGGGCCACGCGCAGCCAAACACACCCTGGTCATCTTCGACCACAACGCCAAGCGACCAGACCTGGGCGCGCTGCGCTTCAGTCGGCCTGACATGCGCGGATCTGGCCCAGGCGGTTTGATGGCGGCTATATCGCAAGCCTTCAACCTGACCACGGGACAGGCACAGGACACCATCACCGCATGGAGCGTGGGCCAGCAAGTGGGCACCAATGCTGTCACGCTGGCCGCTTGGGATGATCGCCAGCTTGCAGGCGTGAGCGCGACAGGCGGCGCCGATATCGCGCTGGGCAATGTGCCCACCTTGGAGCACTACAGTGGACACGGCGAACGCCGCTATGCCGATGGCCGCGTGGGCACTGCGCAGCCTGCCAGCAGCAAAACAGCAGACGCCCGTGCCCAGGCTTTGATGGCAGCGCACCAACTGCGTCAGATATTGGTATCGGGCCAAAGCGCCATGCGCGCTATGAGCCCTGGCGTCACCTTCCAGATCACCGAGCACAGCCTGTATGGCACGGGCGCCGACAACGCGTTCTGCGCGCTCAGCATCACCCACGAAGCTGCCAACAACCTGGGGCACCAAGCCGCGCAGATCCTGCAACGCACGGACATCGAACAAGGCAGCTACCGCAACCAGTTCAAGGCCGCACCGGCCACGGCCCGCTTGGCTCCACAGCCGTCAACTCGCCCCACCGCATCGGGCCTGCAAACTGCCATCGTCATGGCAGCAAAGGGCGAACCACTGACGACAGACCGCAATCACCGCATTCGCATCCAATTCGGATGGCAGCGTGGCACGGCACCGTTGGCCGGGGCACTGACCGCCCCTCAAACCCTTGGCGGCGGCGACACGGGCCACGCGCCCGGCAACGAGCAAAGCGGGACATGGGTGCGCGTAGCCCAAGGTGTGGCTGGCCCCAATTGGGGCGCCGTCTTCACGCCGCGCGCAGGCACCGAAGTACTGGTGGATTTTATCGACGGCGATATTGATCGCCCCATCGTGATTGGCCAACTGCACAACGGGCAGCATGACTTGCCCTGGCCTGCTGGTGTGGATTCCGGGGCCAACCACCCCGGCACTATCTCAGGCTGGCACAGCCAGCATCTGGACGAGCAAGGCGCCAACCAGTGGTTGATTGATGATGCGGGTGGCCAGCTTCGCATGCGCCTGCTCAACTACAGCACCAACACTGGCCACAGTGAATTGACGCTGGGCCACATCATTCAGCAAAGCGCCCAAGGTGGCGCGGGCCACGCCCAGCGCGGCCAGTGGCTGGGTGAAGGCTTCTATGGCTTCACCGAGGGCTGGGCCGTTGTGCGGGCAGGCCAAGGCCTGCTCCTGAGTACGACACCGCGCAATGCACGAGGTGCCAGTGTTAACAGCACGCAGATGGATGCGCACGAGGCCGTAGGCCAACTCAGAGCAAGCCGCCAACTTGGCGATGCCTTGAGTCAAAGCGCCCGCCAACAAGGCGCATTGGGCCTTTCAAGCCACGATGCCGACCAAGCCATGCAACAGCATGCCGATGCCATGGACCCTGCGGCCCAAGGCAAATACGATGGCTGCGTCAACGGGCAGGAGGCCAAGAAAGCCAATGGCCGCACCTTGACCGGTCTGGTAGAGAGATTCGCCAAGCCTCTATTGCACCTCGATACGCCCGCGTCCGCCGTGTGGGTCACCCCGGCCAGCATCAGCCTGTTCAGCGGTGGAGACACGAGCTTGACAACACAAGGCGATGCCCACATCACCAGCGCGCATACAGTCAGCAGCGTCAGCGGCCAAACCACCAGCCTGTACACACACTCGGGCGGCATCAAGGCCATAACTGCTAACGCTGACTTGAGCTTGCGCGCCCACACCGATGCCATGCAAATCTGGGCCGACAAGGACGTGACCATCCAAAGCACCACTGATGAAATCCGCATCTACGCCAAGGACAGCATCGCCCTCAATGCCGGGCAAAGTCAGATATTGCTCAAAGGCGCGGATATCACATTCACGATGCCTGGTCAGTTCACCGTCAAAGGGAGCACGCATGAATGGGCCAGCGGCGCAAGCGGAGCGGCGTCCTTGCCTGACTTACCAGAAGGCGCAGTCAACGTACCTGCTGCCACGCCCATTGCTGTCTTCTCGCCCGAGCCGGAAAAATACAGCGAACGCCTCGCCGTGTTCAATCCGCTAACCGGCGAAGCACAGTCCATCAAATATGCATTGATCAACAAAACGGCTGTAGCGGAAAAGAGCAAGTCTGGTGGGGATGGCTTGGCCACGCGGTTTGTCAAACCTGATCCGGAACCTCTGAGGGCCTTGGTCGGCAGTAGCGCAGCATGGGCGATTGAATACCATGCTGGCGAACAAAGCCCGATTCGGATAGCACCAGATACCGACTCAACAATGAATCTGGAGGACGGCCCACATGTTTGATCCACACCCTGCTGCTGCACCAAGTCACCACGACGAGGACCAAGACGACAACACGCTGACTTTGTTGATGCGCGATGGGCTTGATCAGCCTATCCATGGTCTGTCCATGACCTTGACGCTACCTACAGGCGAAACCATCGAAGCCTCAACAGCCGAACTGGGCAACCTCTCTCTCCCTTTGCCCAAAGGGAAAACCGGCGAAGTAAAAGTAGCCGTCAAAGATATTGAAGGCAAGACACAGCCCGTCTGTACTGTTGACCTTGCGAAATGCAAAGAGGTGGTCATCATCCGTAGCCCAAAGGTCGAGGTCCCGCTTCCTCTGCGGCAACACCAACAGACCCCACCTAAACCGCAGCCACAATCACAGTCGAGCAAGCCCCCTACTAACGCCAAAACACCGGCAACCTCACCCTCGACGCCGTGGTGGGTCAGCAATGGAGCCTGGAACTCGGCATGGTCGTGGCTAGCTGAGCATCTAGGCGGCGGTGCTACGCCAAAAGCTGACACCCAATCCGCCGCAGCGCATAGAGGCCTGTCGCAAGCAGGACAACCCATGACGGTCGTTGCAGGGCCAGAAGGCCCCAACCCAGACAATCTCAGATTGGGGCGCAACAATGTATATCGAACGGCTATTTTGGGCGCCGCCAAACGTCTTGGCTTGATCCCTCAAGCGCTATGTGCATTGATTGACTGCGAAGCGGGGAAAGTGACTGAGCACATCCCAAAAATTGGCCCGGACGGCAAGCAACTGAAGAACAAAAAAGGCAAATTACTGACACAGCCCATCCACGAATTGTGGAACGCCAACGCGGGCAATGCACAAAGCGGTGCTGCGGGCCTGACCCAGTTTTTGGGCTCTACGTGGTTGAGCCATGTGCTGCGCCCCGGCTTCTACATTCACACGCAAAGCGTGGCCAACGGTTGGGTGCGACAAGAAGCCGATGCCAAGGGCAAAACACATTGGGTGTTTGTACTGGCCGATGGCAAGACAACCAGCAATCCCTATGCAAAACGCAGTAGCGATGACAACGTCAAAAAATGCCTGGCCATGCGCATGGACCCGACTTGGTCTATCAATGCCGCCGCCGACTATGGCAATGCCAATTTGAAGTTGCTTACAGCGTCAGGGCTCAAGCTGGCAGACTTGAACGACATGGAGAAGGCCAAGCTCATGTACTTGATGCACCATGAAGGAGAAGGATGCGGGCCGCTGTTCATACGCAACAAGCTGAGCGACCGGAAAGATGGTGTGGGCGGCCTGGCACGACAAAAGCAGGTTTTTGCATTGCAACTTGGTTCCAATGGGGCCGCGAAGGCTTCCGAATTGATCGACCGTGCTGATGGTGACGTGGAGGTCGCTTATAGAGAGTGGCTGTCGAAGTACATTGATACCCAATTCGGCATGGCAAGTAAGTATTTCTTCTCAGCCCCGATTGAATTCAGGTCGCTTTCAAAACTGATGTCCCAAGTGGGTGGAGAAAAGCTGTGAACCGTTTTTTATTTGTTTCGCTTTTGGCATTGCTGACCGTTAGCTGCGGTGCCGAAGAAACGTGTGAAAAAGGCCGGGGGGTCAAAACCCCCTATGGGCGCTTGATCGCTACGGAATGCTCTGATGCGAAGGGCTACACAACGCGACAGTCGATATCTTTAGATCAGCAGAAGCTACTAGAAGACAAGTTCTTGTCTGGCGACTTGGCAATTGAAAAAACACGCACCTATTGGGTTTACTCTGGAAAAGCATTAGCTGAAACGGGCTGTCCAGACCGTCTCTACCTGATTGACCTGTCGATGAAACCCACGAAGGTCATTGCCTTTGGCGTGAAGAAGGCCTGCAATGAATTCCACTGGGCGTCCTGGGGTGAGAAGCGCAGCGTGATCGCCCTCAAAAACAATGTGTCGTTCGTTTATGAGAACGGCAAAATCACGCCTCCCGCCAGCGGTCAGAAACTTTGGAAAGCCATCGAGCCCCCGCATGCAGGGTCAGGCTTGGCAGAGGAGGATGCCATCGGGTTCGCTGAGGATGTACCTCTGCCGAAGCCATAGTAAATGGGACTACCGATGCCCTCTCCTCCTTTCAGCGGCCCGCTCTTCATTCCCAGCGCAACAGGTGGCATGCTCGTCGAGCATGACGGGCGCGACAACATCGAAGTCAGTCTAGACCGCGTGCGCCGCGTTGGACTGGCTTCGCTGGCAGACGTACTGGTGCATGACATCGTGCAGGTAGCTGGCCTGATATCTCATCACGTCAAACTGTCCAACGGTGGCGAGGTGTCATTTGCATTCAATCAAGCTGGCCAGCTTGTGACGCTGTCGGCATCCAAGGTTCGTGTTTCTCTCAACGGGCAGCATGACGTGTTGTTTCACGAACTGATTTGATCTAAAACTCTCTCGCTGCATCTGACCATGCACACGTACTAGGACGCATCTGCACCAATCACGATCCGCTGCGCGATCCGAGTGCGCACTTGCTCATAGATAGGAAGCGCAACGCCCTCGGCAACTTCGAGCGAAACACAAAGCGCAAATTCAACTGGGTTAACGAGACGGCCGGCATCGGCAAGGCAGTTCACTCGAATCAATAGATCCTGCCCTGGCACCACAGGAACAGCACCCTCACCTTCGAAGGTTTCGTGTTGCAGCGTTCCAAGCTGTAATTGACGAGACTCCCCCTCCATGCGCTCCAGCCGCAAAGGATCGTCAGGAAGGTCCACCCACAAACGGGCGGTTCGGTATTTGGAATGCCGGGGATTGGATGGCGTGAACCATGCGAGTGTCACTGTGAGGCGGCGTCTGACCAGTGTTGCGTTAAGCGCTTCAGGGATGGGAACACGAAACTCCCATGCCTTTTCATTGCGTAATTCGCCCACGCCGAGCATCGTTGCTCGTTGCTCTGTGCAGGTCAATGCCCGGTCCACATCAGCTACGCCATATCCGGCATATCGGCTCACCAGGCGACGTTTCGCATGCCAGTGTTGAACATCAGGACGTGCAGATAGAACTTGACCTTCAATGTCACCAAGATTTGCACCGTGAGCCAACAGCGCTTTGATCAACACTGCATCGTATTGATGTCCGAGTCTGCCAAGATTACCGGCACGCAACGCTTCCAACACATCAAACGCCCTCGCTGCCCAGCGTGTGGCGAGTGCTGCGGCATTGCTGGTTCCCCGCGTGTAGATCGTATCGCCTGTAAGGTCCGGGGGTGACGCTACGCGCTGCCCAGGCGCTTGAGGCGTATGCCAGACACCTCTGAGATGGCTCTCATTTGCAGGCGACATTGGCCGCTCTTGGTAGAGCACACGTCCGCCCGGCAGCAGCACTTCAGGCTTGATGGCCCGCCGGAATCCTGGCCCGATACACGAATACGGCGCAACACCTCGCTCGGGGAACAGGGTGTAGCGGCCGGGGACGGCCCCGAAGGTCGCGCCATCGCTGTAGCACGCCCCCACGGTGAGTGCGTTGACAGACTCCGCTGGCGACAGTAGACGACGATGCATGTCTTGTTGCATCAACGCCTGCATCGACACAGATGCCCGAACCTCAGGCGTCAGGCCTGGTAATGATTCACGGGCCAAATTGAGGATGAGATCGTCTGCACGATTGCCGCTGCTGACGATAAACAGCACCCTGTATTTGTATGCCAGCCAATCCAGCAGCCGTGCCCATGGCGAAAGTTCGCCCGCGAAAGGGCGATATTTATCGCCAACGGAAATGTTGATGACCTTCACCGTCGGCGCAGCAGGCGGCACACCGGGGCCTGCACCTTCGAACATGCGCCGCACTGCTACGTGCACCAGATCCACTAACAAACGGTCATCGGGCGTGCACTCCGCTCGCGGATTGCTTGCGGGGTCTGGGCGCAGAATCGGGCGGACATATATGGGCGCAGCCAGCGCCGCCCCGGCGGCATCCAGTTCGCCCCATGCAATGAGCGACGCCATTGCCGTGCCGTGAACCCGCTCCCCTGCGGGATAAGCATCGGCCCATTGATCAGGATCGTCAACTATCAATCGACCTTGCAACCGGGCATGGTTGGCCAATGGAAGTCCATCCAGCATGGCAACGATCGGAGCACCGGAAACTCGCTGCTGGGGCACCATGACATCGGGAAGGCGGGCTGCCCCATCACCGACACGCGCAGTTGCCTGCCCTTGTGGCCGCAGAAACATAACCCGCTCAGATCGGAGGAGTGGTGCTGGCGCTGCATCCAGCAACTGCTGGATACCCTGTGCAGGCATTTCAATCAAAAACCCGTGATAGGCGATGTCGAGCATCAAGTGCTCATCCAACACTCGGCCGCCAAGTTCGCCAACAAGTGCGCGCACCTCATCCGATGAGGCAGTGTTTTTAGCCGCGGAGGAGAAACACCACGCCTCGATCTCGAACCTCAGTGCAGCGGCCCCGTTTTCCAGACGAAAGCGCCAGGCTTGACGAAGGTCTTCGTCTAATCGATCCTGCGGCCCCCAAAATCGCACTTCCTTTAAATGCTTAAACAGTCCCTTCCAAGCACTCAAGCCTTGACCAAGATTGGCCGTTGGCGCTGCTTGATAAAGATTCCACAACCGCACCACCTCATCAAGTGCTTGTCGGTTGCTACCCATCAGAAAAAGTTTGCCGCTCAATGGCTTGTCGGCATCCTGGGTCGAATAGAAATCCTCGTCTGGCTCAATCTGAGTCTCAATCACGCCCGCCAGCCATTCCAAACCAGGAACGCGCTCGGCCGAAGCAATGAAGTCGTTGACCGCGCCTATCGTCTCGAAAACGACGACGAGATCCGGATCGTTGTTGTGCACCGTCGCCTGAAGTTCCAGACGACGCGCATCAAAGGCGGCTTGAAGTGACTGAAACTTTGGGGTTAACCGTTCGACTTGCCGCGCAGTCCCTGGGACATGTACCGTAGGAACCATTTGAGGACCACCTTGCCGCTCAACAGGTGAGGGCTGAGGGAAGATCAACAGTGGCAGTTGCCCTTGGTTCTCGCCTGGCAATTGTTACCGTCCAGCTACGTCGTCAATAGATGCGCGCAGTTGCCACTGAGCGATTCGATCTGCAATGATTGACTTGATGTTGGCTGATGGCAGCGCCAACACATAGCGCCTGTGCACATCTTCGCAAAACTGCTCCAGGTCCGAAAAACTGGTGACTTTGAGGCGCGTCGCGAGCGTCTTTGGCGTCATCCCCAGCGAGACGTCGAGCCTTTGCTGAAAACGCTCGAACCATTGGGTCCGCTGAGCCAGCGTGGGTGAAGGCAACGTCAAGCGCAACTGAAAACGCCGCCAGACTGCGCGATCTAGCAGCTCAGCGTGATTTGTTGCAGTTACCACGACGACATGGCTGGGCAGTCCGTCGATTTGCAGAAGCAAGGAGCTAACGACACGCTTGATTTCGCCTGTCTCGTGGGTATCGCCACGTTCTTTACCCAACGTGTCGAACTCATCAAAGAAGAGGACACAGTGGTGCGTACGAGCGAAGTCAAAAAGTCGTTTCAACCTGCCGCTTGTCTCGCCTAGAAAGCTACCCACCACGGCTTCGTAGCGAACCACAAACAGGGGGACCATCAGCTCGTAAGCAATGGCTTCAGCCAAGGTGGTTTTGCCGTTGCCGGGAGGGCCAGATAGCAACACCCGATGACGGGGCTCAAGACCATAAGACCTGAGCAAGTCCTGCCGCTGCTGCTCCTCGACCAACTCACGAGCAGCAGCCTTTACTTCGTCCGCCAACAAGATGGAATCCAGCATGCGCTTAGGCTGGATTTCGTAGAGTAGACCGCCATGTCCACCATCAAAGCTTCGAACAACCTCGGGCGCCTTCTGTGGCAGTGCAACCGCGCGCAAGTTCTCCTCCAGCCGGTCGGCCAGAAGAGTGTGTCGTTTGGCGCGCTCCTCTGCCGCCATGGCTTCCACAGTCGATCGGAACATTTTCTGATCGCCCTGCGAGCCAGCGCGCACGAGGTTGACGAGAAGATCAGCTCTCGGCATGTGGTTTCGCTAAGTAAGGTACTTGCAAGTATACCGGCGGGTTCGGGGGAGCCTTTCAGCCTCTAAAACAGCTGACAGCTTCACCGCCGTCGGTTACCAGCTTCAACGACGCAATCGGCGTAGCCAAAACGTAGCTACGCCAAGATCCGCACGACTCTGAACCACTCCGCAACGCCCCGATTCGCGACATGCAGGCGGCTCAGAGGCAAGCCTGATAACGCTAAAATGCGGCTTCTGTTGCCTTCTATCGACACATGAGCCCCGCGTGTGTCCTGTAGTCGGGGTTAGAATGCGGCTCACGGTCGAGGAAAGTTGATTGAAAATCCGCGTGTCGGTGGTTCGATTCCGCCCTTGGCCACCAAACATCACTCAAAAATGCCGATCACCCGATCGGCATTTTCGTTTCCGGCACGCCCAATCGTGTGGGGTAAAGTCATTCAT
>Ga0209066_10003017_pt1 | contig 19711 bp, 20 predicted proteins | sample All_14_2_FD_187198 | JGI IMG/M metagenome (GOLD analysis project Ga0209066, IMG submission 187198) | Freshwater microbial communities in response to fracking from Pennsylvania, USA - Allegheny Zone_MetaG_DW_15 (SPAdes) (version 2) ... | reverse complement strand
GCTGACCATCGTCCAGGCCGATCGGGAATGGAACGATCAGGCGGCCCGCAAACAGTTGCTGGTCGTGTTCGAGGCGGCGGGTCTGGCCAGCGACATCGCCAAGGACGGTCGCCGTCGTCTATCGTCGATCCTGTTCGCGTGAGGAGCTTGTGATGGCGCAGGGTTATGTGAAGGCGGCGGATCTGCCGCAGGTCATCCCGGTCTTTCCGTTGCCGGGTGCCATCCTGTTGCCCCGCGGTCAGCTGCCGCTCAACATTTTCGAGCCGCGCTATCTGAACATGATCGACGACGCGATGGCGGGGGATCGGATCCTGGGTCTGATCCAGCCGGCCGGTGGGCCCGCCACCCTGCCCAGCCTGACCGCCGTGGGCTGTGCGGGCCGGATCACCAGTTTCGCCGAGACCTCTGATGGCCGCTATATCATCACCCTGACCGGGGTCTGCCGGTTCAGGGTCGCGGCCGAACTGCCCAGCCAGGCCCCCTATCGCCAGATACGCGCCGCCTTTGCCGCCTTCGAGGCCGACCTGTCGTCACCGCTCGACGAGGGCTTTGATCGCGAGGTCTTCCTTGACGCCCTGAGGGCCTATCTGGAACGTCGCCAGCTCGAGATCGACTGGGACACCGCCGGGGGAGCACCGCAGGAGGCCCTGATCAACAGCCTGTCCATGGCCCTGCCCTTCGAGCCCGCCGAGAAACAGGCCCTGCTGGAATCGCCGACACTCGAAGACCGTTGCCAGACCCTGACGGCGCTGTTGCAGATCGACGCGGCCGAGAGCGGTGACGGGGACAGTCCCATGGCGATGCAGTAGGCATAAGGGAAGTGCTACCGCTCGCCACGCGGTGGCTCGCTGCTTGAGCAAGGAAGGGGCGCTATCGCTCGCCACGCGGTGGCTCGCTGCTTGAGCAAGGAAGGGGCGCTATCGCTCGCCACGCGGTGGCTCGCTGCTTGAGCAAGGAAGGGGTGCTATCGCTCGCCACGCGGTGGCTCAAGTAGCGCGACGCACGATTGCCCCCTAGAAGGAGCGGATGTCAGACACGTTCAATACCCCCTCGACCGTCGATCCGCGCCTGCTGGAGGTGCTGGTCTGTCCCGTAACGCGCGGGCCTCTGACCTATGACCGGGCGGCGGGCGAGTTGATCTCAAAGGGGGCGAAACTGGCGTATCCGATCCGCGACGGCGTGCCGATCATGCTGGCCGAGGAAGCGCGCGCACTGGACTGAACGCGGTCACGCAGCAGGTTCCGCGCAGACGGCCCGGAAACCCGCCGCCGCGAACCGGACCATATAGGCGCAGGCGCTTTCGAGGTCACCCGATCGGGCCAGGCCACCCGACAGCCGGTCCAGACGCCCAGTCTCGCCCAACGTCAGCGTCAGGGCCCCCGACAGGTTGTGATAACTCCAGTACAGGTCGACCTCGCGCGCCCAGGGCATGACCTGGGCGATCAGTTCGATCAGACGACGGATGGCCGGATCGAAATAGCGGGCCATGGTCTCGCCCCCGAAGGTGGGGTTGGCATTGGTCTGGGCCACCAGGGCCGAATAGTGTTTCCACCCCGGACCGCCCTTCAGCGACCACTCGAACGGCGGCCTCAGGAAGGCCTGCAGCAGCCCTTCCAGCGTCATCGCCGGACCTGCCTGGGCCGCATAGCGGTTGATCGCATCGACCCGGTCGTTGTTCCAGACCTCGGCACGCCTCAGGAAGACCGCATCGAACAGGGCCCGCTTGGCCCCGAAATAATAGTGCACCAGGGCCGTATCCACGCCCGCTTCGCGAGCGACCTCGCGGATGGTGACTCCATAGAAGCCGTGTTTGGAAAACAGGTCCTCGGACGCATCCAGAATCAGTTCGCGGGTGTCGGCGCGGGTGTCCGGGCCAGCCCCCGTCGCGGTCTTGGGCGGCCGGCCCCTGCGGGTGGGGGCAGCGGCTTCGCGCGACGGGACGGCTGGAGTCTTGGTCATGACGCCAAGCTAGTCGTGCGAGCCTGCCCTGTGCAACGGCGCCACAGCGTCTCGCATATCCTTCCTCCGGTCAGGCCGGACCGTTTGACACCGGAAACAAACCGCGTCAGTTTCACGAAAATCATCGAACGCTGAATAAAAGCGTCGTGGCTGGAAACAACAGGAACGAAAGACCCACATGACCCGATTCATGAAAAGCGCGCTGCTGGCCGGTGCGGCCTGGAGCGCCGTCGCAGGTGCAGCCTATGCCCAGGACGCAACCCCGCAGGACGAGGCCGCATCGCTGGACGACGTCGTCGTCACCGCACGCCGCCGCGACGAACAGCTGAAGGACGTCCCCGTCGCGGTATCGGCCCTGAGCGCCGAGCGACTGGAACAGACCGGGGCAACCGACATCACCGCCCTGCAGCAGCAGACGCCCAATGCCACGGTCCAGATCGCTCGCGGCTCCAACTCGACCCTGATCAGCTTCATCCGCGGCGTCGGCCAGCAGGATCCCCTGTGGGGCTTCGAGCCCGGCGTCGGCCTGTATATCGACGACGTCTATGTTGCCCGCCCGCAGGGCGCGGTCCTGGACGTCTTCGACATCAGCCGCATCGAGGTCCTGCGCGGCCCCCAGGGCACGCTGTACGGTCGCAACACCATCGGCGGCGCGATCAAATACGTCACCAAGCGCCTGGGCAACGAGCCCGAGGCCATGCTGCGGGCCGACGTCGGCGCCTATCGCGAGATCAACGCCCTGGGGTCGCTCACCCTGCCGGTCACCGACACCTTTGCCGTCGGTGGTGCCGTGGCCCGCTATACCCGCGACGGCTTTGGACAGAACCTGACCACCGGCCAGGAACACTACAACAAGGACGTGACCGCCTATCGGCTGAGCGCCGAATGGACGCCCAGTGACCAGCTGTTCTTCCGTCTGGCCTATGACCGGGTCGATGACGATTCGGCACCGCGTCATGGCCACCGCGAGGTCAACTCCACCACCGGCGGCTTCACGCCCCCGGCCGATCCCTACGATACCCAGGCCGGCCTGACGGGCCAGCAGGAGGTGGTCACCGAAGGCGTCTCCCTGACCGGCGAATACAACCTGTCCGACACCCTCACCTTCAAGTCCATCACCGCCTACCGCACCGGCGACACGGCCACGGTCATCGACTTCGACGAGACGCCGCTGCCCACGCTGGACGTCCCCGCCGTCTATTCGGACAACCAGTTCACCCAGGAATTCCAGATCCTCTACACCGGCGAGCGCCTGTCGGGTGTGGCCGGCTTGTTCTATCTGGACGGCGAATCCTCGGGTGCCTTCGACACCATCGCGGGCAACCTGGGCGTGGTCATCGCCGCCGCCGGCTATGTGAACACCAAGTCGTTCTCGGCCTTCGCCGATTTCAGCTACGACTTGACCGACCGGCTGCACGCCTCGATCGGCGGCCGCTATACCTCCGATGACAAGGATGCCCAGGTTCAGCGCTTCTTCTACCTCGGCGCCACCAAGTCTCCGATCCTGGGCGGAACGCCGCGGGCCATCCTGCAGACCCGCACCAACTACATGGCGTCGGACACCTTCAAGAAGTTCACGCCGCGGGCCAGCCTGTCGTATGACCTGACCGAGGCCCTGACGGGCTATGCCTCGATCAGCCAGGGCTTCAAGTCGGGCGGCTGGGACATGCGCGGCGACGCCTCCCTGGTTCCCCAGACGGTCAATGGATACGATCCCGAGACCGTCACCACCTACGAACTGGGCCTGAAGGGGTCGGCCTTCGATCGTCGCCTGTCCTTCGCCTCGGCGGTCTTCTACTCCGACTACAAGGACCAGCAGATCACGACGCAACAGGTCGCGACCGCGCCTGCGACCGGCATCGCCTCGGTCGTCGACAACGCCGGGGCCTCGACCATCTACGGTGCCGAGTTCGAGGGATCGGCCTTCCTGACCGAAAACCTGACCGCCAACTTCTCGGTGGGGTATCTCAAGAACGAGTTCGACAAGTTCGTCACCCTGGTCACCGGCACTCCGGTCGACATCTCCAACACCCGCGAGCCCCAGAACTCGCCGGAATGGTCGGGCTATTTCGGCCTGACCTGGTCGGGAGAGGTTGCCGGTGGTGAGCTGATGATCACGCCCTCGGCCTCCTACCGGTCCAAGTATCACCTGTTCGACGCGCCCGATCCCGTGCTCGACCAGGGGGCCTATACCCTGATCGACCTGTCGGCGACCTGGACTTCGCCCGACAACGTCTGGCAGCTGGGCCTGTTCGGCAAGAACCTGAGCGACGAACGCTACAAGGTCGGCGGGTACAACTTTGCCGGTGCCACGTTCAACAACTCGATCGACGCCTTCTATGGCCCGCCGCGCACGATCACCGCGCGCCTGACCTGGCGGCACTGATCGACAGGAACGGACCTGGAGAGGGGCGGCGGTCAGGACCGCCGCCCCTTTTTCGTTGCGACGGCAAACGGGGCGGCTAGGGTCGCCCCCAAACAAGAAGACAGCGTGAGGAAACCAGCATGACCGACGCAACCCGCCCGGCCGCGCCGATCGAGACACCGGGATACCGCTTCTACGTCCTGGCGATCCTGATCTTCGTCTATATGTTGAACTTTCTCGATCGCCAGATCATCGGCATCCTGGCCGCACCGCTGAAGGCCGAGTTCGGTATGTCCGACAGCCAGTTCGGCCTGTTGGGCGGCATCGCCTTCGCCTCGGTCTATTCGACGCTGGCCATTCCCCTGGCCTGGCTGGCGGACAGGTTCTCGAGGGTCTGGATCATGACGGGCGCGCTTGCGGTCTGGTCGGGATTCACCGCCCTGTGCGGCATGGCCGGATCGTTCCCGCAGCTGTTCCTGTGCCGGATGGGCGTCGGGGTCGGCGAATCGGGCGGGGTGGCCCCGGCCTATTCTCTGGTCGCCGACTATTTCCCGCCGCACCAGAGAGCGCGGGCCCTGGCCGGGTTCGCCTTTGGCATTCCGCTGGGAACGGCAGCGGGAACCCTGGTCGGAGGCCTGCTGGCCGCAGCCTATGGCTGGCGCACAGCCTTCATTGCCGTGGGGCTGGTCGGCTTGCTGCTCGCCCCGCTGCTGCGGCTCACGATCCGCGATCCCAAACGTGGAGGGACCGACACTGTCGCGCCGGTCGATCCCGCCAGCCCGGCCGCGACGGTGACGACGGCCTCCACGCCGTCCACAAGGATCGGCAAAACCGCCTCCCTGATCATGCTGGGTCTAGGGGCCGGCTGCCTTGTGCTGGCGGCGCTGGACCAGTTCGCCGGCCTCGAGATCGGCAACCCCCTGGTTCTGGCTTTCGGGGGCGGGCTGGCTGGTGTGATCGGCATGTCCCTCATGGTTGCCCGCACGACGGCTTCGTTCGTCATCCCGAAACCCAGCTTCTGGCTTCTGGCCCTGGGCGCGGCCTCGTCGTCGGTCTGCGGTTACGGCGTTGCGGGCTGGCTGCCGCTGTTCTTCATGAGAAGCTTTGGCCTGACCCTGGCCCAGACGTCCTGGTACTATTCCGGGATTGCCCTGATCGGGGGCCTGGTCGGTATCTGGGGCGGGGGAATGGTGGCCGACCGGCTGGCCCGGAAGGGCAAGGGAGCCTATCCGCTGGTCCCGGCCATCGCCTTCCTGATCTCGGCCCCCTGTTTCATCCTGGCGATGAACTCGGCCTGGCTGATCGGCAACGTCATCCCCGGCGGAGGATCGCCCGCCCTGGCCCTGACCCTGGCCTTCCTGATCTTTCTCATCCCGACCGGACTCAACCTGGCCTGGCTGGGCCCGGTTACGGCGGCGGTCCAGCATCTGGTTCCCGCGCCGATGCGTTCGACGGCCTCGGCCCTGTTCCTGTTGATCAACAACCTGCTGGGTCTGGCCGTCGGATTCTTCTATTTCGGCTGGATGAGTGATCTGCTGGCCCCACAGTTCGGGGCGGAGAGCCTGCGTTGGGCGATCTATACTGGGATGGGCTTCTATCTGCTGGCCTCGGCCCTGCTGTTCGGCGCCTCGCGGACGCTCAAGCGTGACTGGATCGATTAGGGCACGATCGTTTCAGATCGAACGACGTCGCGGCGCAGACGAAATCATGAATCAGGCTCCAGGGCATTTCATCTTCTGGCGAATAACAGAGTGTTGCACCTGCGAAGTGCGCGCGCCTATAAGCGCGACCAAATCTTCCCCAAGGGCCATTCTTCCCTAAGAGATCGCGGGCGCACTCATGAACATTCACGAATATCAGGCCAAGGCCGTTCTCAAGAGCTTTGGCGCGCCGGTCGCGGCGGGCGTTGCCGTCACCTCGGTCGATCAGGTCGAGGCTGCCGCGAAATCCCTGCCCGGCCCGCTGTATGTCGTGAAGTCCCAGATCCACGCCGGTGGGCGCGGCAAGGGCAAGTTCAAGGAACTGCCCGCCGATGCCAAGGGCGGCGTCCGCCTGGCCTTCTCGGTCGAGGAAGCGGTCAAGCACGCCGGCGAGATGCTGGGCAACACCCTGGTCACCGCGCAAACCGGTGAAGCAGGCAAGCAGGTCAACCGCCTCTATATCGAGGACGGGGCCGACATCGAGCGTGAACTGTACTGTTCGCTGCTGGTCGACCGCGCCCACGGCCGCATCGCCTATGTCGTCTCGACCGAGGGCGGCATGGATATCGAGGCCGTCGCCCACGACACGCCCGACAAGATCGAGACCATCGTGATCGACCCGGAAACCGGCGTGACCGAGGCCGACGTGGCCGCCATCAACGCCGCCTATGGCCTGACCGGCGACGCCGCCGAAGACGGCAAGTCGCTGTTCCCCATCCTGTACAAGGCCTTCGTCGAGAAGGACATGGACATGCTGGAGGTGAACCCCCTGATCGTGATGAAGGACGGCCATCTGCGCGTCCTGGACGCCAAGGTCAGCTTCGACGGCAACGCCCTGTTCCGCCACGACGACATGAAGGCCCTGCGCGACGAAACCGAGGAAGACGCCAAGGAGATCGAGGCCTCCAAATGGGACCTCGCCTATGTCTCGCTGGACGGCAACATCGGCTGCATGGTCAATGGCGCGGGTCTGGCCATGGCGACGATGGACATCATCAAACTGTACGGCAAGGAACCCGCCAACTTCTGCGACGTCGGCGGCGGCGCCGGCAAGGACAAGGTCGCGGCGGCCTTCAAGATCATCACCGCCGACCCGAACGTCCAGGGCATCCTGGTCAACATCTTCGGCGGCATCATGAAGTGCGACGTCATCGCCGAGGGCGTTGTCGCGGCGGTGAAGGAAGTGGGCCTGAAGGTGCCGCTGGTCGTCCGCCTCGAAGGCACCAATGCCGAACTGGGCAAGAAGATTCTGAACGAGTCGGGCCTGGCCATCACGGCGGCCGACGACCTCGACGACGCGGCGCAGAAGATCGTCGCGGCGGTGGGGTGATGTTCGGCTTCGCGGCGGCGATCCTGATCGCCAATGCCGCCATGGCGCAAACGCCGGCACCCACCGCGCCCTCAGTGGTGACGGTTTTCGCGGAGTCCTGCGCGATCAGCGCCGGTGATCGGCTGGCACTACAACGTATCGCGGAAGCGCGCGGTTGGACAAAAGTCGCCTTTCCGGCGGACGAGACCTTCGATCGGGCCGCTTGGGCGGAAGCATACGCCGTGGGGCCCAGCACCATCTTTCAATATGGCCATGATGCCGCTCGCCTGGAAAGTCCAAGCGGCATCATCAGTGTGAGCTATCCAGCGGGCAGCGTCTGCGGGGTTACAGGTCCATTGCAGGAAGGCTGGAGAGAGCCATTGGCGGCTATCGCTGAAGAGCGACTGGGTATGGACCGAAGCCGACCGATTATCCGTCGCGATCCCGATGCCGATTTTCAGACGGCCTTGTGGCGCAAGGACGGGGGATACATCGAAGCAGAGTATCGTCGGCGGGAGAACTTTATGCGGATCGTCTGGATGCGACCTGACGATCCGCAACAGGCGATTGAGTTTCGCGCGCGCAAGCCATGATCTTCCCGCGAGCCTTTCCACGGATTGTGTGTTCCACATAACCCGTGTAAACTGCCCATGTGACCCGCAACCTGACCCTCGCCATCGACGACGACCTGCTCGACAAGGTGCGGGTGCTGGCGGCCATGAAGCGGACCAGCGTCAACGAGATGGTGCGCGGCTTTCTGGCCAGCATGGTCCAGCAAGAGACGGCCAAGGACGAGGCGCGCGAGGCGCTGTTGAAGCTGATCGATGAATCCAAAGGCAGGATGGGCGATTGGCGCCCCGGCAGCCGGGACGAGATCTACAGCGGGGAACCTCGGTTTGATCGCGAGTTCTGAAGTCTTCCTCGACACCAATATCCTGCTGTATGCCGCTTTGGGCCAGGAACACGCTGGCCACAGGTGGGAACGCGCGCGTGAGATCGCCCTGACCGAGGACTACTGCACCTCGGGACAGGTGCTGGCCGAATTCTACAACGTTTCCACCCGCAAAGGCGCGCCGCCGCTCACCTCGGACGAGGCGCGCGAGTGGGTTCGCATCGTCGCCCTTAAGCCCTGCCAGCCTGTGACGCCGGAAGTCGTGGTGGCGGGCATCGACAACGCCCGTCGATACCAGCTGTCCTACTGGGACGGGGCCATCATCGCCGCCGCCGAAAGGCTGGGCGCCAAAGTCCTCTATTCCGATGACCTCAATCACGGTCAGACCTATGGGTCGGTCCGCGTCGAAAATCCTTTCCTTTCCGCCTGAACAAAGAAGCGAGCTCCCATGTCCATCCTCGTCGACAAGAACACCAAGATCATCGTCCAGGGCCTGACCGGCAAGACGGGCGGTTTCCACACCGAACAGGCGCTGGCCTATCACGGCACCCAGATGGTCGCGGGCGTGCATCCGTCGAAGGGCGGCACGAACTGGACCGGTTCGCATGGCGAATCCTTGCCGATCTACGCCTCGGTCGCCGAAGCCAAGGAGGCCACGGGTGCCGATGCCAGCGTGATCTATGTGCCGCCTGCAGGGGCCGCCGCGGCCATCATCGAGGCGATCGACGCCGAGATCCCCTTCATCACCTGCATCACCGAAGGCATTCCGGTGCTGGACATGGTCAAGGTCAAGCGTCACCTGGAAGGCTCCAAGTCGCGCCTGCTCGGCCCCAACTGCCCCGGCATCCTGACGCCCAACGAGTGCAAGATCGGCATCATGCCGGGCAGCATCTTCTCCAAGGGCAATGTCGGGATCGTCTCGCGCTCCGGCACCCTGACCTATGAGGCCGTGTTCCAGACCACGAACGAGGGCCTGGGCCAGACGACGGCCGTCGGCATCGGCGGCGACCCGGTCAAGGGCACCGAATTCATCGACATGCTGGAAATGTTCCTGGCCGACGACGAGACGACCTCGATCATCATGATCGGCGAAATCGGCGGCGGTGCCGAAGAGGAAGCCGCCCAGTTCCTGATCGACGAAGCCAAGAAAGGCAGGAAGAAGCCGATGGCCGGCTTCATCGCCGGACGCACAGCCCCCAAGGGCCGCACCATGGGCCACGCCGGTGCCGTGGTCGCGGGCGGCAAGGGCGATGCGGAATCCAAGATCGCCGCCATGGAAGCCGCCGGCATCACCATGTCGCCGTCGCCGGCGCGCCTGGGCAAGACCCTGGTCGAAGTGCTCAAGGGCTAAGGCCTTCTCGCATCCTTCACGCTCATCCTGGCGCAGGCCGGGATGAGCGGTGGGGGATGGTGACGTCCCGCAACGCTTGACGCCCGGACCCGCTTGCCCCTTCATCCTTCTCCTGTCCGGAGAATTCCCATGAAGCGTCATCTGCTGTCCGCCGTCGCGGTCTGTGCCCTGGGGCTCGCGGCCTGCGCCTCCATTGCCGCGCCCGTGGCGGCAGACATGGGTGGTACGGCCCCCGCTGTGGCCGAACAGCCCGCGACGGCCCAAGGGGCCACGACCTTCGTCGCCGAGGCCGAGACAAGGCTGGCCGCCCTCAGCGAATATGCCCAGCGCGTCCAGTGGACCCGCGCCACCAACATCACCTTCGACACCATGTGGCTGGAGGCCCGGGTGAACGGCGAGCTGACCGAACTTCAGGTCCAGCTGGCCGTCGCCGCCGCCCGCTTCAATGACGTCGTGGTTCCCGCCGATGTGCGGCGCAAGCTGAACCTGCTGCGCCAGGGCATCGTCCTGCCGGCACCCAATCGCCCGGGCGCGGCGACCGAACTGGCCGAGATCACCACACGACTGGACTCGACCTATTCGACCGGAAAGTTCGAGTTCGAGGGCAAGACCATCACCCTGGACGAGGCCAATGTCCTGATCGCCGAGAGCCGCGATCCGGCCGCGACCCGGGCCCTCTACGAAGGCTGGCGCACCATCTCGCCCGCCATGAAGCCCGACTACGCCCGCATGGTCGAGATTGCCAACGCGGGGTCGCGCGAGCTGGGCTTTGCCGACACCGGGGCGATGTGGCGGGCCGGCTATGACATGGAGCCCGACGCCTTCGCTGCCGAGACCGACCGGCTGTGGGGCCAGGTCAAACCCTTCTACGAAAATCTGCACTGCTATGTCCGGACCCGGCTCAATGCCCGTTATGGTGACGCGGTCCAGCCCGCGACCGGACCGATCCGCGCCGACCTGCTGGGCAATATGTGGTCCCAGCAGTGGGGCAATATCTATGACGTCGTGGCCCCCACGACGGGCGGCACGTCCAGCTATGACCTGACCAATCTGCTGACCTCGGCCCAGTATGACGCCACGAAAATGGTCCGGACCGGCGAGGGATTCTACACTTCGCTGGGCCTCGACCCCCTGCCCCAGACCTTCTGGGAGCGGTCCCAGATCACCCGTCCGCGCGACCGCGAGGTCGTCTGCCACGCCTCGGCCTGGGACATCGACAACCTGGAGGACGTGCGCATCAAGATGTGCACCCAGGTCAATGGCGACGACTTCTATACGGTCCACCACGAACTGGGCCACAACGTCTATCAGCGCGCCTACAAGGACCAGCCCTTCCTGTTCAAGAACGGGGCGAACGACGGCTTCCACGAGGCGATCGGCGACTTCGTCGGACTGTCAGCCCTGACGCCGACCTATCTGAACCAGATCGGCCTGTTGCAGACGGTGCCGGGCGAAGACGAGGATATTCCCTTCCTGCTAAAGATGGCGCTGGACAAGATCGCCTTCCTGCCGTTCGGCCTGATGGTCGACCGCTGGCGCTGGGATGTCTTCAGCGGCAAGACCGCGCCAGACCAGTACAATACGGCCTGGACCGCCGACATGCTGAAGTACCAGGGTCTGGTTCCGCCCGGAGCGCGGCCGGCCGACGCCTTCGATCCGGGTGCCAAATACCATGTACCCGGCAACACCCCCTATACGCGGTACTTCCTGGCCCACATCTACCAGTTCCAGTTCCAGCGCGCGGCCTGCCAACAGGCGGGCTGGACCGGGCCGCTGCACCGCTGTTCGATCTATGGCAACGAGGCCGTGGGCCAGCGCTTCAACGCCATGATGGAGATGGGCCAGTCACGCCCCTGGCCCGAGGCCATGCAGGCCTTTACCGGCGAGACGGGCAACGATGCCTCGGCCATCCTGGACTATTTCGCCCCCCTGAATACCTGGCTGGTCGAACAGAACCGCGGCAAGCCCTGCGGCTGGCAGGCCTGATCGCCCGTTAACCGTCCTCCTTGAGGCTTGTCTTAACCGCCAGCCGCTAGACGGGGTCGATGCGGGGCCACGCCTCGTGGATTCGGTCGGGTGAACGATGGCTGTCGCTGGGTGGATGAGGGATTGCGGATCGGCCATGCGGTCGCTCGTCCGGCGTTTTGCCGAGTCCTCGCGCGGCAATGTCGCGATGATCTTTGCCCTGTCCCTGCCGGTGCTGGTCATGATCACCATGGGGGGCGTCGACATCAATCGCGCCTCGACGGTGCGGGTGAACCTTCAGGACGCCCTGGATGCGGCGGCTCTGGCTGTCGCCCGCTCCAACGCCGAAACCAATCCCGATCTGACCACGATCGGCACCCGGGCCCTGCGTGCCAACCTTGCCAGCTATCCCGACATCACCCTGGCCAGCGCGACCTTCGACCTGAACGCCGACCAGGTCGTGATCGCCAATGCCACGGTCAATGTGAAGACCCTGGTCGCCAACATCGTCCTGCCGCCCTATGGCAGGCTTCTGGACGACACCCTGCCCGTCGGGGCCCATTCCGAGGTCAACCGATCGTCCAAGAACATCGAGGTCGCCCTGGCCATGGACGTGTCCGGCTCCATGGACGGCCAGAAGATCCTGGATCTCAAGGACGCGGCCAAGGACCTGATCGATCTGGTCGTGCAGGCCGACCAGACCCCCTACTATTCCAAGGTGGCCCTGGTGCCCTGGTCCTATTCGGTCAATCCCGGGACCTATCTGAACGCGGTGCGCGGTGCCGTGACAGGGTCCACGGCGATCACCGGCGCCGCCATCACCCTGACCGGGTCGCAGAAGACCATCACGGCCGCCACCAAGGCCCGGCCTGTCGTGATTACATCCAACGCTCACGGCTTTGCCAACGGCGACCTGGTCTGGATCTCGGGTGTTTCCGGCATGACCCAGCTCAACAACAAGCCCTATGTTGTCACGGGCAAGACGGCCAATACCTTCCAGCTCTACGATCAGAGCGGCAACCGGGTCGACGGGCGCAGTTACAGCACCCATTCAGGCAGTGCAGGTCGGGTGCAGAAATGCCTGAACAATCCCTGCTCCATCACCGTCACGTCTGCCGGACACGGCCTCACCAACAACGACTATGTCTATGTGACCGGCGTCAACGGCATGACCCAGATCAACAATCTGACCCACCGCGTCAGCGACGTGACGTCCAGCACCTTTTCCATACCCCTCCAGACGGCCTCGCTCACGCCCTATACGTCCGGCGGCCTGTCCTGGTGCGCCCAGCAAGGCTGTACCTACTATGCCTTCACCAACGAGGACCTGAACCTGGCCACACACAAGATCAGCCCCTGCGTGACCGAGCGCCTGGGCACCGAGGCCTTTACCGATGCCGCGCCAACCTCTGCTGCCCGGGTCGGCCGCCACTATCCGAATACCGGCGGCACGTGCCTGAGCAGTACGATCACGCCGCTGTCGAGCAGCATCAGCGGGCTGAAGACCGACATCGACAACCTCGCAGTCAGCGGATCGACGGCCGGCCAGATCGGCATTGCCTGGGGCTGGTATATGGTGTCGCCGAACTTCAGCTCGATCTGGCCCAGCGCCTCGACGGGTGCCCCCTATTCTGACCCCGACACTTTGAAGGCGGTGGTGATCATGACCGACGGTCAGTTCAACGCGCCCTACTGCAATGGCGTCATGGCTCGCTGGTACAATGCGTCCAGTGCGGAGAGCAACAACTGTGACCCGAACAACGGCGATCCCTATGTCCAGAGCCGGGCCCTGTGCGATGCGATGAAGGCCCAGGGAATCCTGATCTACACGGTAGGCTTCCAGATCGGGTCGAGCGGCGATTCCGTCGATCTGCTGGAATACTGCGCCACAGACGACAGCAATTTCTTCAACGCCAACAGCGGGGACGACCTCTCCGAAGCCTTTCAGGCGATCGGACGCGACATTTCCCAGATCAGGATCTCCAGATAGGCGGGAATCCGCCTTCCCGCACCGCGACGAGGTCTGGATTCAGAGCAGACGGATCTCCCTCAGCCGTTCGGTCAGGAAGTCCTCGGCCATGATCGACTGGCTGGCATAGCGGTCCGGGTTCGCGGGCGTGATCGTCGAGGGCAGGGTCTGGATCACATAGTCCGGATTGAAGTGCAGGAAGAAGGGCGTGGAATATCGCGCAAACCCTCGCCGTTCCGGGGCCGGATTGACCACCCGGTGGGTCGTGGACGGCAGGACGTGGTTAGTCAGGCGTTGCAGCATGTCGCCGATATTGACCACCAGGGCCCCCGGTGGCGGCGCGATGTCCAGCCACTGGCCATTGGCGTCCTTGAGCTGCAGGCCCGCCTCTTCGGCCCCCAGCAACAGGGTGATCACATTGATGTCCTCGTGCGCCCCAGCCCTCACACCGGGTGCATCGGCCGGAACAGGCGGATAGTGCAGCATGCGCAGGATGCTGTTGCCCAACTGGACCTTGTCCTCGAAGAAGGCATCATCCAGCCCCAGATAGCGGGCGATGGCGGACAGCAGCCTGCGCCCCAGGGCATCCAGCGCCTCGAACATTGCGTAGATATGGTCGCGGAACCCCGGCAGCTCCACAGGCCACAGATTGGCGCGCATATACCGTCCATAGGCATGGCCAGCCGGCAATTCACGACCCGTGTGCCAGAACTCCTTCAGATCGACGGCACTGGCCCCCTTGGCCGCCTCGACACCAAACGGCGTCAGGCCCCTCGCCCCGCCGGTGCCCGGCTGGTGATAAGCCCGCTTGATCTCTTCGGGCAGGGCAAAGAAGGCCTTGGCGTCGGCGATCGCCGCAGAGATCACCGCCTCATCCAGTCCATGGTCGGACACGACGGCAAAGCCGTAGCGCGCGAAGGATGCGCCCAGATCGTCGCTGAATGCCTGGAAATCGGCATCAAAGCCGGTCATCGACACCGGAACGATCCCGTCGCGGGTCATGGTTTCAACTGGAGGAACAGGGGTGGAGGTCACGTGCAGGCCTTGGTTTTTAGGGCATCGTCGCAAGGGTGATACGCCCTATGGGTCGAAAATGGCAGATGGGCGGCGAGGCCTTTGGTCGTTCATCTCCTGGTCAGGCCGGAACCTTCACCATACGCTCGCGTTGATCGGGCTTCGGGGGCGAAGACCAGAAGGACAGAGACCATGAGAACCCGTGTCATCATCGCCGGCGTCGGCGCACTCGCCATGCTGGGTGCCTGCACCACCACCGACCCCTACAGCTCGGCCCCACGCCGCAACAACACCGCGACCGGGGTCCGGCCGGGGCCCTCGGCGGCGCAGTTCTGGGTTATCTGACCAATACCTCGAACGGCGAACAGGGTCGGCGCAATGCCCTGATCGGTGCCGGTGTCGGGGCCCTGGGCGGTGCGGCCGTCGGCAGCTACATGGATCGTCAGCAACGCGCGATGGAGGCCGAACTGTCGGGCACCGGCGTCGGCGTGGCACGCCAGGGCGATACTCTGGTGTTGCGGATGCCCTCTGACGTCACCTTTGCCGTCAACCAGTCCAGCATCGATCCCCGCTTCGACGCCACCCTGGCCGACGTCGCCAATGTTCTGCGCGAATATGACCAGTCTCTGGTCGATGTGGTCGGTCACACCGACCCCAGCGGTGGCGACGGCATCAACCAGCCCCTGTCGGAACGCCGCGCCGTCTCGGTCGCCGACGCCCTGATCCGCAATGGCGTCCAGCGCGAACGCCTCTATGTGGCCGGCAACAGCTCGCGCACGCCGGTCGCATCCAATGCGACCCCCGAGGGACGGGCCCAGAACCGGCGCGTCGAGATCCTGATCCGACCCTTTACCGGCTGACGGCCCGGCTGAACCAGGGGGACGACGGTCGCCGTCGGCCCCCTGTATCCCTACACCGTTCCGTGACTTGCGCGGTGCGACGACCCGTGGTCACTGGTTGTATCGATCGACTCGGGGGAGCACGATGGCGGCCGGACAGGACCACGCAGGTATCAACGTCGACAACGGCGAGCTGGCCCAGGGCCTGCGCCTTGCTGTGATCGCCCTGGCCTCTGCCGTCTTGACCGCAACCGTCGTGATCGGGGTGGGCGGAGCCTGGCTGGACAGCAGCGACTCCCGGGTGCCATCACATGTCGAGGCCCCGGTCCGGCTGGTCCGCACGTCGGGCTGACCTCCGCTCCTCCAGTCCTTCCGTTCCAGGGTGTCCGACCTCTTGCAGTCCGGCCCGACGCAGCGCCAGATGCACGGGTGACCCTGTCCCCTGCCTGCACCGAACCTCTGGCAATCACCCTGATCGGTGCAGGAGGCCATGCGCGCGTGGTGGCGTCCTCGGCCCTGCGCCGGGGACTGATCCTGTCGGCGGTGCTCGACACCGGACCCGATCGTGCCGGACACCGTCTCGCTGGCCTCATGATCGAGCCCGATACGGGCGCGCCTGAAGGGCTGTTCCACGTGGCCATCGGATCGAACCGGATCCGGCACGACATCGTCACGGCCCGCCCGAACGCTGGCTGGGTGACCATCATCGACCCGGCAGCGATCCTGGCCGGCGATGTCGAGATTGGTGAGGGAAGCCTGATCGGCATGGGGGCCTGCGTCCAGGCCGGAGCCCGGATCGGTCGACACGCCATCGTCAACACCGGCGCCATCGTCGAGCATGACTGCGTCGTCGGCGACTTCGCCCATGTCGCGCCGGGGGCCGTCCTGACCGGCGGTGTGCGGATCGGCGAAGGCGGGCTGGTCGGGGCCGGAGCCGTGATCCTGCCCGGGATCCAGATCGGAGACTGGGCAACCGTCGGGGCCGGAGCCGTGGTCACCCGTCCCGTCGCCGCAGACCATGTTGTCACCGGTTCTCCGGCGCGGGCGCTGGAGCTTCCGCTGCCACAGGACAGATCATGAGCCTTCACTCCCGCATTCCCCTGTCGGCCCCTGACCTTGGCCCTGCCGAGCGTGATCTGTTGATCGAGACCTTCGACGCAGGATGGGTGTCCTCGGTCGGGCCCGTGGTCGAACGGTTCGAACGGACCTTTGCCGAGGCGGTCGGCCTGGCCCATGCCACGGCCGTGTCATCGGGCACGGCGGCCCTTCATCTGGCCCTGGCAATGCTGAACCTGAAGGCGGGGGATGCGGTGATCGCCCCGACCCTGACCTTTATCGGCGGCATTTCCCCGATCGTGCAGACCGGGGCGACTCCCCTCTTCGTCGACGTCGATCCGGTCAGTTGGAACCTTGACCCTCTCCTGCTGGAGGCGGCCTTCGAGGCGGCGGCGCAAAGGGGTTTGACCGTCCAGGCCGTGGTTCCCGCAGACCTGTACGGCCAATGCTGCGATATCGACGCCATCACCGACATCGCCGGCCGGCACAGCGTGCCGGTGATCCTGGATTCGGCCGAGGCGGTCGGGGCGATCCGTCATGGACGGGCCGCCGGTCAGGGGGCGATGGCGGCGGCCTATTCGTTCAATGGCAACAAGATCGTCACGACGGGCGGTGGCGGTATGCTGGCCTCGGACGATGGCGATCTGATCGCGCGCGCTCGCTATCTGGGGACTGCCGCGCGCCTTCCGGCTGTGCATTACGAACATGCCGAGGTCGGTTTCAACTACCGGCTGGGCAGTCTGGCGGCCGCCGTTGGCCTGGCCCAGATGGGATCGCTGGCTGCGCGCGTTGAGCGGCGGCGCGCGATCTTTCAGCGCTACGTCGATCGGCTGGGTGCACTGCCAGGGTTGTCGTTTGCGCCTGAGGCCCCTGGATGCCGCCATACCCGCTGGCTCAGCGTCATCCTGCTGGATCCCCTGATCGTGGCCTGTTCGCCCGAAGCCCTGCGCCAGAGCCTGGAGGCCGCCAACATCGAAAGCCGGCCGACATGGAAACCCATGCATCTGCAGCCGGCCTTTGCGGGTGCCACGATTGTGGGGGGTGCGGTTGCCGAAGCCCTGTTCGACACCGGTCTGTGCCTGCCCTCGGGCAGCGCCCTGACCGACGACGACATCGACCGGGTTTGCGACGTGATCGTGAACCGCCTGAACCAGCCCTGAATCCGGTCCGAACTGGCGCGCCCGGCGACCCGGTTCGCGTTGACCCGTCTGGTGCCAGCCTCTATGCCAAGACCTCTTCGGATCGGAGCGACGCAGGCTGTGAGCACCACCTCCCTCAGCAAACAGATCGCGCGCTATACCAAGTCGGTGCGGATTTCGCTGGGCCTGGCGCGGCCGGAACTTCGGGCTCATGCCGACGGACGGATCGAGCCCTCCCTGATCGCGCGCGGAACGACCGGAGCCCGGCTTCGGGCCGTCGAGACCGATCTGGCGCGGCTGACCCAGGGATGGAACCAGCACATTCCCCAGCTCCTGTCGGTAACTGCCGAGGCCCGGGTCCGGGCCCATGAAGCGGCCTCCAGCTATGGCCGGCTGGACGAGTTCGCGGCGACTCTGGTGGCAATGAAGGCCGAAATCGCGACGCTGGAATCCCGGATCGACAGCCTGAAGGCCAGCGCCATACCGGCAGCGCCGGATCGGGCATCGGCGGGCCGAAAGGCGGCCGGAAAGCCCCGTCGCGTCGCCACCCCGGCCGCGGGCCCCGATCCGGTCTGATGTCGGCGTCTGGCCCCCGGCGGATTGCCATCGTCTGCCCGACCCTTCTGAACAACGACGCGGTGGGGTCCGCCACCCTGAACATGGTTCGCGATCTCTCGGAGGACCCGGACAACCGCGTTACCCTGTTGTGTCGCAACAGCGATCAGCACGACATCGAGGTCACTCACGTCCGATCCTTGCCCGACCTGCTGCTGACCGACGCTTTCCTGCAGGCGGATGTGGTGATCTATGTCTTTGCCATCTTCAGCGAGTTGTTCGACGCCATGTTGCTGGGCAACGGCCGGGCCCGTCAGATTGTCCGCTTCCACAATGTGACGCCCAAGGCCTTCGTCGACACCGCGGACCATGCGATCATCGACCGCTCCATCGCCCAGATCCAGAATTTCGCCGCTGCCGACGAACTCTGGGCCGACAGTCAGGAGAACCAGCAGGAGCTGATCCGCCAGGGTCTGGATCCCGGACGGATCCGGGTGATGGATCTGGCGGTCCAGCCGCCGACCGTGAGCGCCCTGTCGCACAAGGCCAGGAACCGGATCGAGTTGATCTATGTCGGGCGGTTCGTGCAATCCAAGGGGGTGCATGAGCTGCTGAGGGCCCTGGCCATGGTGCGTGAGCGTACGATAGTGCCCTTCCATGCCCGGCTTCTGGGCAATACCCGCCATGCCACGCCCGAGTATATGCAGGCCCTGGATGGGCTGATGAGCGATCTCGATCTTCACGATCTGGTCGAGATGGGGGGAACGGTGTCGGACGAGGCGCTCGCCCAGGCCTATGGCCGGGCCCATGTCTTCGTGACGGCGTCGCGGCACGAGGGGTTCTGCGTCCCGGTGATCGAGGGTCTGGCCGCCGGATGCGTGCCCGTCAGCTATCCCAACAGCAACCTGCGCTATATCGCCTCGGGCCTGGGCAGGCTCGCGCGGGGCGACACGCCCGAGGCTCTGGCCGAGGCCCTGACGGCGGTGATCGAAAATCTGTACGACAGCGCCGATGCCGGTGACGGCCAGGGGCTTGAGCTGGATCGCGGGCCGATGACGGTGGCCCAGTTCGATCAGGCCGCCCGAACCTATGTCGGGACCTTCACCCGTGAGGCTGCGGCGCACCGGATGCAGGATCGACTGGCCGTCCTGTCCGTCCTTCACACCCTGCCGGCCACGACCGAAGCCTAAACGTTCCGGCGTCCGAAGGGGCGGGCGGTCTGCGATCGCGGGCGGGCGCTGATATCACCGACCGGGACCGGCCTCCGACGGGACCCCAAATAGAAAAAACCGCCGGCCTCGTGATCGAGGCCGGCGGTTTCTGTCTTTTCAGCTTCTGGCCGTCTCGGGGTCCGGTGTTATCCGGACCCCTCGAAGCGGATATCAGAAGTTGATGCCGATCGTGGCGCGACGGTTCAGCGGCTCACGCACGCCGTCTGCCGTGGCCTTGGCCAGTTGGGTTTCACCGACGCCGTTCAGCGAGATGACGCCACCGGCGACACCTTGAGCCACCAGGGCATCAGCCGTGGTGCGGGCGCGACGGTTCGACAGGCCGATGTTGTAGGCGGCCGAGCCGGAGGTGTCGGCGTGGCCCACAAC
>Ga0209066_10003016_pt1 | contig 19723 bp, 20 predicted proteins | sample All_14_2_FD_187198 | JGI IMG/M metagenome (GOLD analysis project Ga0209066, IMG submission 187198) | Freshwater microbial communities in response to fracking from Pennsylvania, USA - Allegheny Zone_MetaG_DW_15 (SPAdes) (version 2) ... | reverse complement strand
AGCGCCATGCCCCAGTGGTACAAGGCCCGCTCCGGCGTGCGTACCCGGGCCCTGTCCGGTGCGGCCCGAGTGGCCCGCTACCGGCCCCGTTCCACCTCCGCGCCCCGCTGATGTCCGCCCCCAAAGACCCCGCCGACGAACTCGCCGGTACCGAGCAGCCTTTTGTCCAGCACCTGATGGAGCTGCGCGACCGCCTGCTCTACGGCATGGCGGGCCTGGGTATCTGCATGGCGATCCTGGCCTTCTGGCCCGGCCCCAGTGGCCTCATCGATCTGATCGCCGTGCCGATCCGGGCCCACATGCCGCCCGACGCCAAGCTGATCGCGGTGGGTGTCTTCTCGCCTTTCTTCGTGCCGCTGAAGGTGCTGGCCATGGCGGCCCTGCTGCTGTCGCTGCCCTGGTGGATGTACCAGATCTGGGCCTTCGTGGCACCCGGCCTGTACAGCCACGAGAAGCGCTTTGCCGTGCCCCTGATCGTGCTGGGCAGCCTGCTGGCCTATGTCGGCATCGCCTTCGTCCAGTTCTTCGTGCTGGACAAGATGTTCGGCTTCATCCAGCAGTTCACACCCAAGAGCGTGGCCGCGACGCCCGACATTGCTTCCTATGTCGAGGCCATTCTCTCGCTCTACCTGGCGTTCGGCCTGGCGTTCCAGGTGCCCATCGTGGTGGTGCTGCTGGTCAAGATGAACATGGTCACGGTGCAGAAACTCAAGGAGTTCCGGGGCTACTTCATCGTCGTGGCCTTCATCGTGGCCGCGGTGGTCACGCCGCCGGACGTGATTTCCCAGCTTGCGCTGGCCGTGCCCATGTGCGTGCTCTACGAACTGGGCATCTGGGGCGCCCAGTGGTTCATCCGGAGCACCGCGGCGCCTGAAGCCGCCGAAGACACGGCCAAGTGAGGCCGGCCCCCCGCCTCAGCGTTCCTGGCTGGCCTGGCGCGGCAGGCTGCGGCGGCCCGGCGTGACTTCCACGCGGCTCTTGCCTTCCTTGCGCACCACATCCAGCGTGGCCGGCTGACCGGGTGGCAGCGCCGCCACGGCCGACAGCAGCTGGGCCACGTTGCCCACCGGCTTGCCGGCCACGGCGGTGATCACATCGCCAGGGCGGATGCCGGCCTGCGCCGCGGGGCCGTTCTGCAGCACGCCGGTGATGATGACACCCGCCGTGTGGTTCAGGCCGAAACTCTCGGCCATGTCCGGGCTCAGGTCCTGCGGCTCGACGCCGATCCAGCCGCGCGTGACCTGGCCGTCTCGCACGATCGCTTCCATCACGCTGCGCGCGGTGGAGGTCGGAATGGCGAAGCCGATGCCCATGGAGCCACCCGAACGCGAGTAAATGGCGGTGTTGATGCCCATCAGGTGACCCTGCGTGTCGACCAGCGCACCGCCGGAGTTGCCGGGGTTGATGGCGGCGTCGGTCTGGATGAAGTTCTCGAAGGTGTTGATGCCCAGCTGGGTGCGTCCCAGGGCGCTGACGATGCCGCTGGTGACGGTCTGGCCGACACCGAAGGGGTTGCCGATGGCCAGCACCGGATCGCCGATCTGCAGGAGATCCGAGTTGCCCAGCGTGATCACCGGCAGATCGGTCAGGCCCACCTTCAGGATGGCCAGGTCGGTTTCCGGATCGGTGCCGATCACCTGGGCCGCACTGCGGCGGCCATCGTTGAGCACCACCTCGATCTGGTCGGCTTCCTCGATGACGTGGTTGTTGGTCAGGATGTAGCCGGCCGGGCTGACGATCACGCCCGAACCCAGGCCGGTCTGCGGTTGCTGGCCCTGCTCGCCGAAAAAGAAGCGGAACCAGGGGTCGTTGCTGTGGGCGCTGTTGTCGGCGGCCTTGCTGGTGTTGATGCTCACGACCGCGGGCGACGCCGTCTGGGCGGCGGCCCGGAAACTGCCGGACACGCCACTGTCCGTGCGCCCGCTCGCTGGCGGCGCCGTGGACTCCAGCACCGGGACCACGGAGCCCAGCGTCGGGCGACGGCCCAGCCAGTCCGGCTTGAGCGTGGCAACCACGAAAAAGGCCGCCAGCATCACGGTGACGGTTTGGGCAAAGATGAGCCAGAGTCGTTTCATGGAAGAGGGCATGGCAAGGACAGCGGAGTGCCGTGGAAACAGACGGGATTGTCTCGCATATGGCTGTACCGCCGCGGACTTCAAGCGGCTTGACCCAAGTCAAGGCACGCCAGGCATGGGCGCAGTGCAATGAACACCTACACAGTCAAGAACGGAGTCCTTCCCATGAAAGCCCTTGTCGACCTCTTTTCCACCGACTATGGCCTCTTCAGCATTGCGGGCCTGGCCTTCATCATCGGCATGGCGGTCTGGTTCTACCGCTTCTTCACCCGCAAGATGAACGAGGCACCGGGCGCCGAAGGCTGATCCCGGACCGGCCGGCACCTGACGCTGGCTGTCACAATGGCGGCATGCCCGCTGACGTGACCCGAACCCGACTGCTCGAAGCCCTGGACGGGCTTCTGCAACCTGCGCTGTTTCGCGACTACGGCCCCAACGGCCTGCAGGTCGAAGGCCGACTTGCGGTGCGCCGCCTTGTGACCGGTGTCACCGCCAGCCTGGCGCTGATCGAAGCCGCCATCGCCGGGCAGGCCGATGCCATTCTGGTCCACCATGGCCTGTTCTGGCGCGGCCAGGACGGACGTGTGACCGGCTGGATGAAGCAGCGCCTGGCGCGCCTGCTGGCGCACGATATCAACCTGCTGGCCTACCACCTGCCGCTGGACGCGCACCCTGTGCTGGGCAACAACGCCCAGCTGGCCCGGCAACTGGGCATCGAACTGGAGGACGCGCCGGCGGGCCGTTTCGGCGAACAGGCGCTGGGTTTCCTCGGCCGGCGCGACGCGGACAGCGCCGCCGTCCTGGCGGACCACGTGGCCCAGGTGCTGGGCCGGGCGGTCACGCTGGTGGCCGAACCCGACCGGCCAATCCGCCGGGTGGCCTTGTGCACCGGCGGCGCGCAGGGCTATTTCGAGGCCGCCATCGCTGCCGGTGCGGACGTTTTCATCACCGGGGAAATTTCGGAACCGCAGGCCCACTATGCCCGCGAGTGCGGCGTGGCCTACATCGCCTGCGGGCATCATGCTTCGGAACGCTACGGTGTGGCTGCGGTCGGTGCGCACCTGGCCGCCCAGTTCGGCCTCGAGCACCGTTTCATCGACATCCCCAATCCGGCCTGAGGGCCTGGCGAACATGGACCCGCGCGTCGCGAACCCGCAAGACCTTCCTTTGCTGCTGACCATGGGCGATCCGGCGGGCATCGGACCCGAGATCGTGCTCAAGGCCGTGGCCGCCCGTCCGGCGCTCAGAGACCGTGTGCTGGTCGCAGGCGACGTGGGCACGCTGCGGCGGGCTGCGCAGGCGCTGGACGCGGCACAGGTGCCGTCGCTGGCCGGTGTCGATTCGCTGCAAGCCTGGGAACGGCGGCCACCGGGCTCGCTGGCGGTGGTCCAGGCCTGTCAAATCCTGGACCCGGTGGCGCCCGGTCGGGTGCAGGCCACCGCCGGCCGAGCCGCAGCCGACTGCATCCGCTGGGCGGCTCGGGCGGTGCTGCGGGGACAGGGCTGTGCGCTGGTGACCGCGCCGATCCACAAAGAGGCCCTGGCCGCCGCCGGGGAGCCTTACCCGGGGCACACCGAGATGCTCCAGGCCCTGGCCGCCGAACACCTGGGGGTGGCTTGCGAAGCCCTGCCGGTGCGCATGATGCTCAGCTGTCCGGGCCTGCGCACGGTGCTGGTGAGCATCCATGTGTCGCTGCGTCAGGCGCTGGAGGCCGTTACCACCGACAACATCCTGCAGACCCTGCGCATCACGGCGGCTCACTTTGTGCGCTGTGGCCTGCCCGGGGCGCGCATCGCGGTGGCCGGCCTCAATCCGCATGCGGGGGAGGGCGGCCTGTTCGGACGGGAAGAGATCGATCACATCGCACCGGCGGTGCGCATGGCCCAGGCCCAGGGGCTGCAGGTGAGCGGCCCGCACGCCCCCGACACCGTGTTCATGCGGGCGCGCCAGGGTGAGTTCGACGTGGTGATCGCGATGTACCACGACCAGGGCCTCATCCCTGTCAAGCTGATGGGGCTGGCCGACGGGGTCAACACCACCCTGGGCCTGCCGATGGTGCGCACCAGCCCCGACCATGGCACCGCCTTCGACCTGGCGGGCAGCGGCCGCGCCGATCCGTCCAGCCTGCTGGCGGCGATCGATGCCGCGCTGGCGACCTTGCCGCCGCCCTGACGGCGCCGTTTACTTGCGCAGGCTGTCGCGGATCTCGCGCAGCAACAGCACGTCTTCCGGCGGTGCGGCGGGCGGCGCCGGCGGGGCTTCCTTCTTCAGGCGGTTCATCTGCTTGACCATCATGAAGATCACAAAGGCCAGTATGACGAAGTTCAGCGCGATGGTGATGAAGTTGCCATAGGCCAGCACCGCGCCCGCCTTCTTGGCCTCGGCAAGCGGCAGACCGGCCGGTTGCCCGGCCAGGGCGATGTAGTAGCTGGAGAAGTCCAGCCCGCCAAAGATCTTGCTGACCACGGGCATGATGACGTCGCCGACCAGCGAATCGACGATCTTGCCGAAGGCGCCGCCGATGATGACGCCGACCGCCAGGTCCATCACATTGCCCTTGAGCGCAAACTCCTTGAACTCCTGCATCATGCCCATGGCGACTCCTCCGGTTGTGGGTTGTTGAAACACTGCTGAAGCCCTTTGGGCTACGGAGTTTCATTGTGACACGCTGAACGTAAGTACTATAAGTCATGGCGGCATTGCCCTGATTCAGGTCAAGTACCGGCCACGTGCCCGCGGCCACAATCCCCAGCGGTCCGTTGCGGCATGCGCCGGGCGGCCAGTAACGCTCCATTACAATGCCGGGTTGACCCCAGTACCCTTGACCCGAACCGTCCTTGAAGGATCTCCATGAGTGATGCAACTGTCGACGCGACTGTGGACAACAGCCGCCGCACCTGGCTGATCACGTCCTGCGCCATGGGTGGCGTGGGCGCAGCCGCCGTCGCCGTGCCTTTCGTGAGCACGTTCCAGCCGTCCGAGCGCGCCAAGGCCGCTGGTGCCGCCATTGAGGTGGACATCTCGGCCCTGCAGCCGGGCGAGAAGATCGTCAAGGAATGGCGCGGCAAGCCGGTGTGGATCATGAAGCGCACGCCCGAGCAGCTCAAGTCGCTGGAGGAAGATGAGGCCCAGCTGGCCGATCCGAATTCCGACCGCAAGGCCTATCCCACGCCCGAGTACGCCAAGAACCGCCACCGCTCGATCAAGCCCGAGGTCTTCGTCGGTGTGGGCATCTGTTCCCACCTGGGCTGCTCGCCGGTCGACAAGTTCGCCGTCGGCGCACAGCCTTCGCTGCCGGACGACTGGAAGGGCGGTTTCCTCTGCCCCTGCCACGGATCGACCTTCGACCTGGCCGGTCGCGTGTTCAAGAACAAGCCGGCACCGGACAACCTCGAGGTGCCGCCGCATTACTACGTTTCCGACACCGTTCTGCTGATCGGTGAAGAGAAGAAGGCCTGACCGCCCGCCCCACGCAACCGACAACAAGAGGCTCCCCATGGCTGAATTCAAGGAAATCTCGCCCGACGCCCCGACCGGTCAGAAGGTGATGAACTGGTTCGAGAACCGTTTTCCCACGGCATTCGACGCCTACCGCGTCCACATGTCGGAGTACTACGCACCGAAGAACTTCAACTTCTGGTACATCTTCGGCTCGCTGGCCCTGTTGGTGCTGGTGATCCAGATCGTCACCGGCATCTTCCTGGTGATGCACTACAAGCCCGACGCCAACCTCGCGTTCGCCTCGGTCGAATACATCATGCGCGACGTGCCTTGGGGCTGGCTCATCCGCTACATGCACTCCACCGGTGCGTCGGCCTTCTTCATCGTGGTCTACCTGCACATGTACCGCGGCCTGATCTACGGTTCCTATCGCAAGCCGCGCGAACTGGTCTGGATCTTCGGCTGCGCCATCTTCCTGGTGCTGATGGCAGAGGCCTTCATGGGCTACCTGCTGCCCTGGGGCCAGATGTCCTACTGGGGTGCCCAGGTGATCGTGAACCTGTTCTCGGCCATTCCCTTCATCGGTCCGGACCTGGCCCTGCTGATCCGCGGTGACTATGTGGTCGGTGATGCCACGCTCAACCGCTTCTTCAGCTTCCACGTGATCGCCGTGCCGCTGGTCCTGCTGGGTCTGGTGGTTGCGCACCTGCTGGCACTGCACGACGTGGGTTCCAACAACCCCGACGGCGTGGAGATCAAGGCCGGTCCCAAGGGCAACCGCTGGTCGCCCACTGCGCCCACCGATGGCGTGCCTTTCCACCCGTACTACACCGTGCACGACGTGTTCGGCGTGACCGTGTTCCTGATGGTGTTCTCGGCCATCGTGTTCTTCGCGCCGGAGTTCGGCGGCTACTTCCTGGAGTTCAACAACTTCATTCCGGCCGACCCGCTGAAGACGCCACCGCACATCGCGCCGGTCTGGTACTTCACGCCTTTCTATTCGATGCTGCGCGCCATCACCTCCGAGATGATGTACGCCCTGATCGCCTGCGTGCTGCTGGGCGCCGTGCTGGGCGTCGTCAAGGCGAAGCTGAGCACCGTCATGAAGGGTGCTGTCGTCGGTGGCGCCTTGGTGCTGGTGGCCCTGATGCTGGCCATCGATGCCAAGTTCTGGGGTGTGGTCGCCATGGGCGGTGCCGTCATCATCCTGTTCTTCCTGCCCTGGCTGGACAACAGCCCGGTCAAGTCGATCCGCTACCGTCCGAGCTGGAACAAGTGGCTGTACGCCGTGTTCGTGATCAACTTCCTGATCCTGGGCTACCTGGGCGTGCTGCCGCCGTCGCCGGTGGGCGAGCGCGTCTCGCAGGTTGGCACGCTGTTCTATTTCGGCTTCTTCCTGCTGATGCCCTGGTGGTCGCGTCTGGGCGAGTTCAAGCCGGTGCCGGCCCGCGTCAACTTCAAGCCCCACTGAGACACAAGCGGAGAAACACACAAATGAAAAAGATGCTTCTGGGTTTCGCGCTGGCGCTGGGTCTCTCCGGCACCGCCCTGGCGGCCGGTGGCGGCTTCCCGATCGAGAAGGCGCCCGACCGCACGAACGACATGGCCGCCCTGCAGAACGGCGCCAAGATCTTCGTCAACTACTGCCTGAGCTGCCATTCGGCTGCCTACATGCGCTACAACCGCCTGCGTGACATCGGCCTGACCGACAAGCAGATCGCCGAGAACCTGACCTTCCCCACCGACAAGATCGGTGACACCATGAAGTCGGCCATCGATCCGAAGCTGGCCAAGGAATGGTTCGGCGCCAATCCGCCCGACCTGACGGTGATTGCCCGTTCGCGCGCTGGCCACGGCTACAGCGGTGCGGACTACATCTACACGCTGCTGCGCACCTACTACCGCGACGAGACCAAGGCCACCGGCTGGAACAACATGGTGTTCCCCAACATCGGCATGCCCAATCCCCTGTGGGAACTGCAGGGCGAGCGCAAGCCGGTGATGGAGAAGGTGGACAGCCATGGCCATGAGGTCGAGGTGCTCAAGGGCTGGGAACAGACCAAGGCCGGTACCATGACGCCTGAAGCGTTTGACCAGAACGTGGGCGACCTGGTGGCCTACCTGCAGTGGATGGGCGAGCCGGCCCAGAACACGCGGGTGCGCATCGGTGTCTGGGTGCTGCTGTTCCTGGGCATCTTCATCCTGGTGGCCTGGCGCCTGAACGCCGCCTTCTGGAAAGACGTCAAGTAACCGGTACCTGTCCCGGCGCTGCCATGACGGCCGGCCGGGAGAATTCACAGTGGTTGGGCCTGCGCCGCGCTCCAGCGGCCGGTCCGCCACTGTTTTTGCATTGAGGAGACTCCTGTCATGATGGTCCTTTACTCGGGCACGACCTGCCCCTATTCCCACCGCTGCCGCTTCGTCCTGTTCGAGAAAGGCATGGATTTCGAGATCCGGGACGTCGATCTCTACAACAAGCCGGAGGACATCAGCGTCATGAACCCCTACGGCCAGGTGCCCATCCTGGTCGAGCGCGACCTGATCCTGTATGAGTCGAACATCATCAACGAGTACATCGACGAGCGCTTCCCGCATCCGCAGCTGATGCCCGGCGACCCGGTTGACCGCGCTCGCGTGCGCCTGTTCCTGCTGAACTTCGAGAAGGAACTGTTCACCCACGTCTCGGTGCTGGAATCCCGTTCGGCCAAGGGCAACGAGAAGGCGCTGGAGAAGGCCCGTTCGCACATCCGCGACCGCCTGACCCAGCTTGCACCGGTGTTCCTGAAGAACAAATTCATGCTCGGCGACAACTTCTCCATGCTGGACGTGGCGATCGCTCCGCTGCTGTGGCGTCTGGACTTCTACGGCATCGAACTGAGCAAGAACGCGGCCCCGCTGCTCAAGTACGCCGAGCGCATCTTCTCCCGGCCGGCCTACATCGAGGCGCTGACGCCCTCGGAAAAGGTGATGCGCAAGTAAACCGGGGCCGGCCGCGGGCCGGCCCATGGCCCGCAGCCGGCAATCGCCGATCCCCGATGAACACCCAAGACGAAGCCCCCTCCACCCGGCCTTACCTCATCCGCGCCATGCACGAGTGGTGTGTGGACAACGGGTTCTCACCCTACATTGCCGTGCACGTCGATGGTTCGGTGCAGGTGCCGCAGGACTTTGTCAAGGATGGCGAAATCGTGCTCAATGTGAGCTTCGAGGCCACCAGCGGCCTGCGCCTGGGCAATGACTTCATCGAATTCAAGGCCCGCTTTGGCGGTGTGCCCAGGGACATCATCGTGCCGGTGACCCATGTGGTGGCGATCTACGCCCGAGAGAACGGGCAGGGCATGGCCTTCGCTGTGCCTTCGACGGTGGCGACGGCCCCGGCCGATCCGCTCGCGGGGACCCAGCCGGCCGGCAAGGCGGCTTTGCGGGCGGTGTCCGCGGACTCCTCGGCTGCGGAAGGGGTGCCCCAGCCAGGCGGCGATGCGGGCGCCGGTCAGCCGGACGGCACACCGCCGACAGGCCCCGCCGGAGGCGGCGGGCCGCGGCCCCAGCTCAAGCGCGTCAAGTAGAATTTCGTCTTTTCCGGGCCGCTTTAGCTCAGTTGGTAGAGCACTCGCCTTGTAAGCGATAGGTCGTCTGTTCGAGTCAGACAAGCGGCACCACGGCCAGCAGGCCGTGTCCGGGCCACGACAGGCCCATGCATCCCGCCCGGCTCCCGTTCATCGCCCCGCCGCTTGGACTTTGATGCGGATCAGGCTAAGCTGCGCACCGTTTTGGTTCAATGTCTGCAGCAGCAATGGCAGCAACTGGCGCAGCTTGGTGGAAGCGGCGGCATTGCCGACCAGCAGGCACCATTGACCATCGTCCAGCGGACCCGCCTTGACCAGCCGCCTCAGGCTGGCTGGCAACAGGGGCTGGATCTGCTCCAGGCAGCGGTTGGACTGGCGGATGCGGTCCTGCAGCAAGGCCAGGCTGGGCGACGCACCGACCGCCTGCTCCAGGCTGAAGGTGCTGTGGCGGCGCGGAACTTGGCTCATGGCGGGCTCGGGCAACCTGCGGTTGCCCATGACAGAAAGACAGACGATGCACATCATTATCACGGACGCCTGGCTGGCCCGAAGCCAGGCCCTGCACCTCAATGGTTTCAAGCTGCTCGGCGCAGGCGTGCTGCTGAGCCTGCTGCTCATGCTGGGCTCGGTGGCTGCCTACCACTGGGTGTTTCTGGAGGGTGTGCGCCAGGGGTGGCCCGGTTTCGGTTCGGTGGCGCGCGTGGTCACCCAGGGTGAGGTCAGCAGCCAGAACCTCTACCTGCGCGAAAACCTGGACGCCATGGCGCGCAAACTTGGCGAAATGCAGGCGCGCATGCTGCAAATCGATTCGCTGGGCGAGCGCGTGGCCGGTCTGGCGGGCCTGAGTCCCGCCGAGTTCAAGGCACCTGCAGGCTCTGGCGGTGCGCTGGTCGAGGGGCGTTCCCTCACCGTGGACGAGCTGTCCCGGGCGATGAACGATCTTGACCTGGCCACCGGGTCCCGCGTCGACTGGCTGACCGCGGTGGAGTCGCGCCTGTTCGACCAGAAGATCCAGCGTTCCCTGGTACCGACCGAACAACCGGTCGCCGGCGGCGAGGTGGGCTCGCCCTTCGGCTTCCGCATCGACCCGATCACCGGGCGCTCGGCGCTGCACACCGGACTGGACTTCCCTGCCGATGTCGGCACCCCCATCCTGGCCGCGGCAGGTGGTGTGGTCGTGGTTCAGGAGTACCACTCCGCCTATGGCAACATGGTCGAGATCGATCACGGCAATGACCTGATCACCCGCTACGCCCATGCATCGGCCGTGCACGTGAAGAAGGGCGACCTGGTCAAACGTGGCCAGCGCATCGCCGATGTCGGATCCACCGGCCGTTCCACGGGGCCGCACCTGCACTTCGAGGTGTGGGTGGCCGGTGTGCCGCAGGACCCGCAGCGCTTTCTGGCGGCTGGCGACAGCCTGGCGCAGGCCCAGACGGCGCAGGCCGCGCCGTCCCGGGGCAAGGCGCGGCCCTGAGAGCGTCACAAACCGGTGGGTAAAATGCCGGTTTGCTCTTGAAAGCCCCGTGTTAGCAGCCATCTGCCGGACAGCTGCCCGGCAGCCTGCGTTGCGGGTCGGACAGAGCTTCCCCGAATTCCTTTTGACCCGCCGGTGTGCCCTTGGCATGCCGGTCGCGGGTTCGCACACATGGCCACAAACTTCCTCACCAAAATCTTTGGTAGCCGCAACGACCGTTTGCTCAAGACCTACCGCAAGACGGTGGATCGCATCAACGGCCTCGAACCCCAGTACGAGAAACTCAGCGACGACGAACTGAAGGCGCAGACCGGGGTCTTCCAGCAGCGGGTGGCGGCGGGCGAGACGCTGGACGCCATCCTGCCCGAGGCCTTTGCGGTGGTTCGCGAGGCCAGCAAACGGGTCATGAAGATGCGTCACTTCGACGTGCAGCTCATCGGTGGCATCGCGCTGCACTCGGGCAAGGTGGCCGAAATGCGCACCGGCGAGGGCAAGACCCTGACCGCCACCTTGCCGGTCTACCTGAACGCTCTCTCCGGCAAGGGCGTGCATGTGGTCACCGTCAACGACTACCTGGCCACGCGCGATGCTCAGTGGATGGGCCGCCTCTATGGCTTCCTGGGCCTGACGGTGGGCATCAACCTGCCGCAGATGCCGCGCGAAGAGAAGCAGGCCGCCTACCGGGCCGACATCACGTACGGCACGAACAACGAATACGGGTTCGACTACCTGCGCGACAACATGGTCTACGAGGCCGTCGACCGCGTGCAGCGGGGCCTGAACTACGCCATCGTCGACGAGGTGGACTCGATCCTGATCGACGAGGCGCGCACGCCGCTGATCATCAGTGGCCAGGCCGAAGACCAGACGTCGGTCTACCAGGCGATCAACCAGCTGGTGCCGCACCTGGTGCGCCAGGAAGGGGAGGCCGATCTGCGCACCGGTGAGGGTGTCACCAAGCCGGGCGACTTTACGCTGGACGAGAAGTCGCACCAGATCCACCTGACCGAGCAGGGGCACGAGAACGCCGAGCGCCTGCTCAGCCAGGCCGGCCTGCTGCCCGAAGGTGCCTCCCTTTACGACCCGGCCAATATCGCGCTGCTGCACCACCTGGTGACCTCGCTCAAGGCGCACCACATCTACCACCGCGACCAGCACTATGTGAACCAGAACGGCGAGATCGTCATCGTCGACGAGTTCACCGGGCGCCTGATGTCCGGTCGCCGCTGGAGCGACGGCCTTCACCAGGCGGTGGAGGCCAAGGAAGGCGTGGCCATCCAGCCGGAAAACCAGACCCTGGCGTCCATCACCTTCCAGAACTACTTCCGCCTCTACGGCAAGCTCTCGGGCATGACCGGCACGGCCGACACCGAGGCTTACGAATTCCAGGAAATCTACGGTCTGGAGACGGTGGTCATCCCGCCCAACCGCCCCAGCAAGCGCGACGACCAGCTCGACCGCGTCTACAAGACGACCAAGGAGAAGTACGCGGCGGCCATCCAGGACATCCGGGAGTGCCACGAACGCGGCCAGCCGGTGCTGGTGGGCACTTCCTCGATCGAGAACTCCGAAATCATTGCCCAGTTGCTGGTGGCCGAAAAGCTGCCGCACGAGGTGCTCAACGCCAAGCAGCACGCCCGCGAGGCCGACATCATCGTGCAGGCGGGCCGTCCGGGTGCCATCACCATCGCCACCAACATGGCCGGCCGCGGCACCGACATCGTGCTCGGCGGCAACCTGGAAAAGATGGGTGCGGCGATCGAGGCCGATGAAACCCTGGACGAGGCCACCAAGGCCGCGCGCCTGGAGGCCCTGCGCCAGCAGTGGCAGGCCGATCACGAGAAGGTCAAGGCCCTGGGCGGTCTGCGCATCATCGCCACCGAGCGCCATGAGTCGCGCCGGATCGACAACCAGCTGCGCGGACGCTCCGGGCGCCAGGGCGACCCGGGTTCTTCGCGCTTCTACCTGAGCCTGGACGATTCGCTGATGCGCATCTTCGCCGGCGACAAGGTGCGCGCCATCATGGACCGCCTGAAGATGCCCGAGGGCGAGGCGATCGAAGCCGGCATCGTCACCCGCAGCATCGAGAGCGCGCAGCGCAAGGTCGAGGCGCGCAACTTCGACATCCGCAAGCAGCTGCTGGAGTACGACGACGTCGCCAACGACCAGCGCAAGGTGATCTATCAGCAGCGCAACGACATCCTGGACGCGCAGAGCCTGCGGGCCCAGATCGACGCGCTGCGCGATGGCACCCTGGCCGACCTGGTGCACCAGTTCGTGCCCGAGGGCAGCGTGGAGGAACAGTGGGACCTGGCGGCGCTGGAGCGCACCCTGCGCGAGGAGTGGTCGGTCGACGTGCCGGTGACGACCTGGGTGTCGGATGCCGAATCGATCGACGGTGACGAGATCGTTGAACGTGTCCAGGCGGCGGCCCGGGCCGTGTTCGAAGGCAAGGTGGCCCTGGTCGGCGAGGAGAACTTCACCCAGTTCGAGCGCATGGTGCTGCTGCAGACCATCGACAGCCAGTGGCGCGACCACATCTCGGCGCTGGACTACCTGCGCCAGGGCATCCACCTGCGCGGCTACGCGCAGAAGCAGCCCAAGCAGGAATACAAGCGCGAGGCATTCCAGCTGTTCGGGCAACTGCTCGACAGTGTCAAGGCCGACGTGACGCGCATCCTGATGAACGTGCGCGTGCAGTCGCCCGAGCAGGTCAGCGAAGCGGCCCAGCAGATCGAGGCGCGTGCCGAGCACCTGAGCAATGTCACTTACACCGCACCCACCGAAACCGGAGACGCCGAAACCACGCTGGACAACAGCACCGTGGCCCAGGCAGTGCCGCGCGTGGGTCGCAACGACCCCTGCCCCTGTGGCAGTGGCAAGAAGTACAAGCAGTGCCACGGCGCGCTGACTTGACCCCCCTGCGCGGTTGGCACCGCGTCCCCCCAGGGGGACACCGCCTGTGGCCTGGCGAAGCCAGTTCCACGGCGGTTGCTGGATGCAGACCCGCATACCCGACATCGTCTGACAGGAGTCATCTGAAATGGCTGTGAACTACACCGCTCCCCTGGCCCAGGACCTGCTGCCGGTGTCTGGCGTGCGCATTGGCGTGGCCGAGGCGGGCATCCGCAAGGCCCACCGCAAGGACCTGACCGTGTTCCTGCTCGATGAGGGCAGCGCGGTCGGTGCCGTGTTCACCCAGAACCGCTATGCGGCGGCACCGGTGCAGGTCTGCCGAGAGCATCTGGCGGCCGGGCAGGGCGTCCGGGCCATGCTCATCAACACCGGCAACGCCAACGCCGGCACCGGCGAACCGGGTCTGCAGAATGCGCGCCAGAGCGCCAGTGCTCTGGCACTGGCGCTGGGGGTGAAGCACGAACAGGTGCTGCCCTTTTCCACCGGCGTGATCATGGAACCCTTGCCGCTGGATCGCCTGCTGGCCGGTCTGCCGGCTGCTCTGGCCGACGCCGGCAGTGCCGACGGCGCCAGCGGTGCCCAGTGGCTCAAGGCGGCCGAAGGCATCATGACCACCGACACCGTGCCCAAGGCGGCCAGCCGTCAGGCGAGGTTGGGCGGCAAGACCGTTGCTGTCAGCGGCATCGCCAAGGGCGCCGGCATGATCCGGCCCAACATGGCGACCATGCTGGGCTATCTGGCGACCGACGCGGCCGTCGCCCCGGCGCTCATGAACACCCTGGCGCGCCGCCTGGCCGATGCCTCCTTCAATCGCGTGACCGTCGACGGCGACACCTCCACCAACGACTCTTTCGTGGTGGTCGCCACCGGCCGGGCCGGCAACGCCCCCGTCACCGACCCGGACAGCCCCGACGGCCAGGCTTTGCTGGCGGCCATGACCGAGGTGGCCCGATTCCTGGCCCATGCGATCGTGCGCGACGGCGAGGGCGCCACCAAGTTCATCACCGTGCGGGTCGAGGGTGGCCGCAACAGCGAGGAGTGCCTCAAGGCCGCCTACGCGGTGGCGCATTCGCCACTGGTCAAGACCGCCTTCTTCGCCAGCGACCCGAACCTGGGTCGCATCCTGGCAGCGGTGGGTTACGCCGGCATCGGTGACCTGGACGCGACGAAAATCGAACTGCATCTGGGCGATGTGCATGTGGTCAGGCAGGGTGGGCGCAACCCCGACTACCGCGAAGAGGACGGCCAGCGCGTGATGAAGGCCGCCGAGATCCTGGTGCGCATCGGCCTGGGCCGGGGCGAAGCCACCGAGACTGTGTGGACCTGCGATTTCAGCCACGACTACGTGACCATCAACGCCGACTACCGTTCATGAACCACCCCTGCCGCGCTGCGCATGAATGAAAAGTTTGAACGCCTGATCGAGCGTGCCGAGCAACTGATCGGCCGCATCGAAGCCGTGCTGCCCCAGCCGCTGGGCGCGCCCGACTGGAACGCTTCCATCGCCTTTCGCTACCGCAAGCGCAGCAGCGGCCACGGCACGCTTGAGCCGGTGCGCCAGGTGGCGCAGATGCGGCTGGCCGACCTGCAGGAGATCGACGGTCAGAAAGAAAAGATCCGGCGCAACACCGAGCAGTTCGTGCAGGGCCTGCCGGCCAACAACGTGCTGCTGACCGGTGCGCGTGGCACCGGCAAGTCCTCGCTGGTCAAGGCCTGCCTCAATGAGTACGCGCCGCAGGGCCTGCGCCTGATCGAGGTCGACAAGACCGACCTCGTCGATCTGCCCGACATCGTGGACGTGGTGGCCGACCGGCCCGAGCGATTCCTGGTGTTCTGCGACGACCTCAGTTTCGAGGACGGCGAGGCCGGCTACAAGGCGCTGAAGTCCATTCTGGATGGCTCGGTGTCCGCCGCCGGGCAGAACGTGCTGATCTACGCGACCAGCAACCGGCGCCACCTGCTGCCCGAGTACATGAAGGAAAACCTGTCCTACACCCACACGCCCGACGGCGAGGTGCACCCCGGCGAGGTGGTGGAGGAGAAGATTTCCCTCTCCGAACGCTTTGGCCTGTGGGTCAGCTTCTACCCCTTCAGCCAGGACGAGTACCTGACGATCGTCGCGCAGTGGCTGGCGTCGTTCGGTGTGCCCGCCGCCGAGATCGAGGCCGCGCGGCCGCAGGCCCTGGTGTGGGCGCTGGAACGCGGTTCGCGCAGCGGCCGTGTGGCCTATCAGTTCGCGCGCGACCACGCTGGTGCCCATGGCAGCCGGCCGGCCTGAGGGCGCTGCCGTGGCCGAACCGGTGCTGGTGGTCGATGGCGGGGGCGCGGCGCTGGCGGACCGCGAGCGCCCCGTCACCGAGGTGGCGGTTGGCATCCTGATCGACCCGCAAGGGCGTTACCTGCTGACCACCCGCCCGGCCGGCAAGGCCTACGCGGGCTACTGGGAGTTTCCGGGCGGCAAGCTGGAGGCGGGCGAGACGGTGGAGCAGGCGCTGCGGCGCGAACTGCAGGAGGAAATCGGTGTCACCATCGGCGCGGCGCCGGTCTGGCGGACCTCGATGGTGGACTACCCCCACGCCCTGGTGCGGCTGCACTTCTGCCTGGTGCGCGACTGGCGTGGTGAACTGCACATGCACGAGGGCCAGACCTTTGGCTGGGAATCGCTGCCGGTGCGTTGCGAGCCGGTGCTGCCGGGCACCGTGCCGGTGCTGGCCTGGCTGGCCGAGGGCGCGCCAGGCGCCTGAGGCCGGCTTCAGGCCTGCTCGAAATCCGGATCGCGGTCGGACTGCTGTTCGGGCAGCTTGAACTGTTCGCTGGCCCAGGCGCCCAGGTCGATCTGCCGGCAGCGCTCGCTGCAGAACGGCCGGAAAGGGTTGTCCGGCGCGAAGCGGCTCGTCCCACCGCAGGCCGGGCACGGCACGGTTCGCGCGCTGGCAGGGCGGTCGGCGCTCAAGGTGTTCAGGCGCACAGCGTCAGTTCAAAGGCGCCGTCTTCGCCGGCCGCATGCAGGCGCTGGTCGTCGCCCTTGCGCATCAGGCGCACCGACACCATCAGGCGGTTGCCGCTGATCTCGGGGATCATCTGGGTGGATGGGTCGATGCGCAGCCGCAACAGCTGGAAAGTCCTTCCTTGCGGCAGGTTCTGCTGGAACTGCCCGCCCGGTGCCACCACCTTCTGCGGGGAGCCGGAATCGCGCAGCATCTTGAGCAGCAGCACCACCGCCTCGGCCAGCGGGCCCAGGCTGAGCGCCCAGGCCTGCAGGTCGGCCTGGCGCTGGGCGGCCGGCAGGTGCTGCCAGTGGTAGTAGGCGGGCAGGTCGAACTCGCAGGTGCCGCCGGGAATGCCGATGCGGCTGCGGATGCCCATCAGCCAGTCGTTCTCGGTCAGGCTCTGGCCGGTCTTGCCGGGCAGGCCGTTCAGGCCGTCGAAGCAGGCGTCCAGCTGTCCGATGACCTCTTCGAGCGCACGCTCGGAAATGGCGGGGTTGCCCCGGTAGCTGGCGAGCTGCTGGCGGTGTTTTTCGATGTCCTTGAGCACGTCCGACTTCATGTCAGCGCGCGAGGCCACGTCCATGATCTCGAAAATGGTCTGGATCGCGAAGTGGTGGTCCAGCGGGTGCTCACGCGGGACCAGTTCACCCAGGCGCCGGAACAGGTGCTCAAGCCGCAGGTAGGTGCGAATGCGTTCGTTGAAAGGGTATTCGTACAGGATCACGGCGACGGGCGATTCGGAAGACGGGCCATCCGGCCCCTGAAGGGCCTGAGCAGTCATCATAGCCCGAACTGCGGGGCCAGTTGCCCGACCAGGGCCTGCAGGGCGTCCAGCCCGATGCCGTCGTTGTAGATCACCGCGTCGGCCGCGGCCAGGCGGCGCTCCCGTGGACTCTGGCTGCGCATCACGGCATCGATGGTGGCCTCGTCCCAGCCGTTGCGGGCGTGGACACGCAGGCGCTGGGTCGCTGGCTCGCAGTCCACCACCAGCACGCGGTCGAGCTGCGGGCGCCAGCGCGGCGACTCGACCAGCAGCGGAATGTCGAACACGATGCAGCCCGCGGTGCTGGCGGCGACCTGACGCCGAATCTCTGCCCCCACCAGCGGGTGCACGATGGCCTCCAGTTGCTGGCGTGCCCCTGGATGCTGGAACACGTGCTCGCGCATGCGCTGGCGGTCCAGCGCACCATCGGCGGTGACGAAGGTGGGACCGAAGGTCTCGCGCACCGCCGGCATGGCGCTGCCGCCGGCCAGGGTGCAGTCGCGTGCGATGGCGTCGGCGTCGATGACACAGGCGCCGCGCACCTGCAGCAGCTGCGCCACCGTGCTCTTGCCGCTGCCGATGCCCCCCGTCAGACCGAGCCGCCAGACCATTCGGGACCCTGCGGCGGCCTCAGAGGCCGATGACCGAGAGGATGGCCGCAGGTCCGAACACCATGGCGGTCAGCCCGGCCAGGGCCAGAAAGGGCCCAAAAGGCACGTAGCCGCCTTCGCGCAGGCGTCCGACGAGCTTGATGCCGATGCCGACGAGGGCGCCGATCAGCGAGGCCATGAGGATGATCGGGATCAGTGCCTGCCAGCCGAACCAGGCCCCGAGCGCGGCAAAGAGCTTGAAATCCCCGTAGCCCATGCCCTCCTTGCCGGTGGCCAGGCGGAACGCCCAGTACACCAGCCAGAGTGACAGGTAGCCCCCCACGGCGCCCCACAGCGCATCCGGCAGCGAGGTGCCAGACAGGCCCAGGCCTGCCAGGCACAGGCCAGCCCAGAGCAGGGGCAGGGTGATGTCGTCGGGCAGCAGGGTGGTGTCCCAGTCGATGCAGGCCAGGGCCAGCACGGCGGCGGCGAAGCCGCTCCAGGCCAGCGCCGTCCAGCCGGCGCCCCAGTGCCAGCCACACCAGGCGAAGAGAGCCGCATTGACCAGTTCGATGGTCGGGTAGCGGGCGCTGATGGGCGCGCTGCAGCTGGCGCAGCGCCCGCGCAGGGCCAGGTAGCTCAGCACCGGCACGTTCTCGTACCAGCGGATCTGGTGGCCGCAGTGCGGGCAGCGCGAGCGCGGCACCATGAGGTTGAAGGGTTCGGGGGCAGGCGCGGTCTCCGCCTGGCCCTGCAGCTGGGCGCACTCCGCCGCCCACTGCATTTCCATCATCTTCGGCAGGCGGTGGATCACGACGTTCAGAAAGCTGCCCACCAGCAGCCCCAGGACGCCCAGCACCACGGCGTCCAGCGCCCCCGCCACCGGCATCAGACCACCTGGCCCAGCTTGAAGATCGGCAGGTACATGGACACCACGATGCCACCGATCAGGGTGCCCAGGATCACGATGATGATGGGTTCCATCAGGCTGGACAGGCCGGCCACCATGTCGTCCACCTCGGCTTCGTAGAAGTCGGCGGCCTTGCCCAGCATGTGGTCGATCGAGCCCGATTCCTCGCCGATGGCACACATCTGCAGCACCATGGACGGGAAGATGTTGGCATTGGTCATCGCATTGGTCAGGCTGGTGCCGGTGGAGACTTCCTGCTGGATCTTCTCGGTGGCCATGGCATAGACCGAGTTGCCCGAGGCACCGCCAACCGAGTCCAGGGCCTCGACCAGCGGGACACCGGCGGCGAACATGGTCGAGAGCGTGCGCGTCCAGCGGGCGATGACCGACTTTTCAACCAAGGCACCGAAGATCGGCATCTTCAGCATGACCCGGTCCATGAACATCTGGACCTTCTCGTTGCGCTTCCAGGCCTGCATGAAGAAATAGAACGCCCCGCCCAGGCCGCCGAAGATCAGCCACCAGTACTGGACGAAGACCTCGCTCATGGCGATCACGAACAGGGTGGGTGCCGGCAGGTCGGCACCGAAGGAGGTGAACACCTCCTTGAACGAGGGGATCACGAAGATCATGATCACCGCGACCACCACGAAGGCGACGATGATCACCGAGATCGGGTACATCAGGGCCGACTTGATCTTGGACTTGATGGCCTCGGTCTTCTCCATGTAGACCGCCAGGCGGTCCAGCAACTCTTCCAGAATACCGGCGGCTTCGCCGGCTTCCACCAGGTTGCAGTAGAGGCTGTCGAAGTACAGCGGGTTCTTGCGGAAGGCCGCACTCAGCGAGGTCCCGGTCTCGACATCGGCACGGATGTCGTTGAGCAGCTTGGTGACACTGGGGTTGGGGTTGCCGCGGCCCACGATGTCAAAGGCCTGCAGCAGCGGGACGCCGGCCTTCATCATGGTGGCCAGCTGCCGCGTGAAGATGGCAAT
>Ga0209066_10003015_pt1 | contig 19724 bp, 25 predicted proteins | sample All_14_2_FD_187198 | JGI IMG/M metagenome (GOLD analysis project Ga0209066, IMG submission 187198) | Freshwater microbial communities in response to fracking from Pennsylvania, USA - Allegheny Zone_MetaG_DW_15 (SPAdes) (version 2) ... | reverse complement strand
GGGGCGGGGCGTGCCGGGGGGCAACACGGCGCGCAGGCTGGGCCACAGGGGCACCAGGTTGAGGGCGGTGAGTTCGTCGCGGTAACTCTGGGGCAGGTCTTCCAGGCGGCCTAGTTCGTGCATGATGTGTTTCCTGATTCAATAGCTGTCAGCGCAAGAGAGGCAAGCGCTGGAGGCACTTTTATTTGTGGAATTTTTTTGAATTGGTTTCAGCCCTGTTGCAGGCAGTTGGTCACGTTCCAGCCGTACAGCCATTCCATGGCGTCGTAGAAGCGCTCCTGGCTGCGGCCTTTCCAAAGGCTGTTGCGCACCAGGCGCTCCACGCCGGCGGCGTGGTAGAGGCGGCCCATTTCACGGCCGCTGAGCACGATGCGGGCGGTGCGGGTCACGCGGTTTTTCTGGTACAGCTGCAGGGCGGCATCCCAGTCGTTGTGGGACACCCGCAGCGCCTCGCCCAGCGTCACCGCGTCTTCCAGCGCCATGCACGCGCCTTGCGCCATGTACTGCGTGGTGGGGTGGGCGGCGTCGCCCAGGATGGTGGCGCGGCCGTGCACCCAGTTGGCAATGGGCTCGCGGTCGGCCGTGGCCCAGCGCTTCCAGCTCTTGGGCAGTTCGATCAGCTGGCGGGCCTTGGGGCAAATGCCCTGGAAGTAGCTTTCCACTTCTTCCTTGCTGCCGTCGGTCACGCCCCATTGCTCTTGCTGGCGGCTGTGGAAGGTCACCACCACGTTGTACTGCTCGCCGCCGCGCAGCGGGTAGTGCACCAGGTGGCATTTGGGGCCGGCCCACAGGCTGGCGGCGTTCCACTTCAGGTCTTCCGGGAAGTCGGCCTTGTCCACCACGGCGCGGTAGACCACGTGGCCGGTCACGCGGGGCGGGTCGTTCACGTACTGGGCACGCACCACGCTTTTGCCGCCGTCGGCCCCGATCAGGGCCTGGCCCGTCCAGCGTTTGCCGTTCTGGTCGATGGCGGTCACGGTTTTGGCCGCTTCGTCCTGCTCGACGCGCTCGATGCGGGTGCTGGTGAAGAACTGCACCCGACCGGTTTCCACCGCGCCTTCCAGCAAGGAGGTGTGGATGTCCACCCGGTGGATCACGGCGTAGGGGTTGCCAAAGCGCTTGCGGAACGCCTCGCCGGTCTCCAGGCGACCGATCAACGTTTCGTCGATGGCATCGTGCATCACCATGTGGTCGGTGTAGACGGCGCGGCCACGGGTTTTGTCGCCCACGCCCAGCGCATCGAACGCGTGGAACGCATTCGGGCCCAACTGGATGCCCGCGCCGATTTCGCCGATTTCAGCGGCCTGCTCCAGCACCTGCACCTGAAAGCCCTGGCGCACCAGGGCCAGCGCGGCCGCCAGACCGCCAATGCCACCGCCTGCGACGATGACGGGCAACGTTGAATCGGGATTGCTCATGAAGTCTCCTTGTGTGTGTGCAAATCATCAGCACACTGACGATTAGTATAGTGACGGTTGATTTGCGTCAAATTGGGGTAAACCCTTGTCGCCTCAGCGGGCAGAATGCGCGGCAACTTCACCCACCTCAGCCATGCACATCGACGCTTTGCCCGGTCACCACATCCGCCGCCTGCAGCAAATGGCCGTGGCGGTTTTCCTGCAGGAAACCCAGGGTTTTGGCATCACCCCCGTGCAATACGGCGCGCTGCTGACGGTGAGCCGCCAGCCTGGGCTGGACCAGCGCACCCTGGCGGGCCTGATGGGGCTGGACACGTCCACCACCGCCGGGGTGGTGGACCGGCTGGAGGCCCGCGACCTGCTGCGCCGCAGCGCTTCGCCCACCGACCGCCGCGTCAAGCTGCTGACGCCCACGCCCGAAGGCCTGGCCCTGCTGAGCGACATGCACCCCCGTGTCGCCGCCGCCCAGGCGCGCATGCTGTCGCCCCTGTCGGCGCAGGAGAGCCAGCAGTTCATGGACCTGCTCACCCGCTTGCTGGCCGCCCACCACGACGCCGGGCGTTTGCCCGCAGAGGGCGCGGCCGACGCCTGAATGGCCCAGCGTCGGGCCGGAGGTCCTGACAAGACCCGCCTGGTGGGCCTGGGGAGAGGCCAATTGGCCCCTTGGGTGTCGGCGCTGCCATTGCAGAATGGCGGCTCCGTCTCACCCCTTCAACCCCAACCCCCTGCACACGCATGAAACGCTCTTTTCCGCTCGTGACCTCCACCCTGCGCCTGAGCAGCCTGGCCCTGGCCGCAGCCCTGGCGGCTTGCGGCGGCAGTGACGAACCCGCCGACCCCCTCAAGCCCTACCGCGAACAGGCCCTGAAGTGGAGCGCTTGCGACCCCTCCATCACCGGCAGCCGTGTGCTGGAAGGCAAAGCCCTGGAGGTGGCCCAATGCGCTTTCATGCGTGCGCCCATGGACTACGACCACCCCGAGCGGGGTGACGTGCAAATCGCCTTGCTGCGCGTGCCCGCCACCGAGCCGGCCCAGCGCAAAGGGGCCATCGTGCTCAACCCCGGCGGCCCTGGCGGTGACGGGCTGGGCCAGGCCCTGGCGCTGCCCGCCGCGTTCAAGGAGAGCGATCCCGCCAACCCCCAGGGGGCCCTGCAGCTGCAACTGCTGCGCGAATTCGACATGGTCGGCTTCTCTCCCCGTGGCGTGGGGGCCAGCACCACGCTGACCTGTGCCACCAACGAGCTGCAACGGGGTGTGAACTCCACCGCTGAGCACCGTTTCGACCCCAACAACATCGACAACGAGGTCTACAACGCCCGCAAGAGTGCCGAGGCCTGCCAGAAAAACCCGCTCACCCCCCACATCCACAGCGTGGCTACCGCACGCGACATGGACCTGCTGCGCGGCCTGCTGGGCGATGCCAAGCTGAACTACCTGGGCTACTCCTACGGCACCTGGCTGGGTTCGGTGTACGCCCGGCTGTTCCCCGATCGCGTGGGCCGTATGGTGCTGGACAGCGCCATGGACCTCACCGACCCCTTCACGCAAGCCTGGCTGCAGCAGCCCATGGCCCGCCAGCGTCTGCTGGACGACGTGCTCATCCCCTACGCCGCCCGCCACCCCGGTTATTTCGGGCTGGGCACCGATGTGCAGGCCCTGCGTGCGCTGGTGCCGACCCTGCCGTCGGTGTTGCAAGGCATGCTGCAGGAGTCGTTCGGCTCCAAGACGTATTCACGCGACGCCATCGACGCCATGGTCATCAACCTGGCCGCGGCCAAAGGCCTGGCCGAAGTGCTCGAAGCCTTGCCGGACGACGTGGCCACCGATGACGCACGCCAGGCCCTGGAAGCCCATGTGTTTGTGCCCGGCAACCCCGACGCCGACGCCCTGGTCCGGGCCGATGCCATGACCGCGTTCAACCTCCTCAGCGCCGAAGGCGAGCCGTCCGAACCCGAGAGCATTCGCCTGTTGCCCGAAGCGGCCGTGTTCGTCGCCGTCAGCTGCAACGACAGTGCGTGGAACACCGACGTGAATCACTGGATCGGCGTGGGCAACGACTACATCCAGCGCTACCCCCTGTTTGGCGTGGGCATGGTCCCGTCCTGTGCGTTCTGGGGCACGCCCCCTGTCACGCCACCCGCGTTGTCGGCCATGCAAAAGCTCGACGTGATGATGGTGCAGTCCGAGTTCGACGCCGCCACCGCCACCGAAGGCGCCATGCGGGGTTTTGCGGCCCTGCCGCAGGCCAAAGGCGTGTTCATCGCAGGCGAGTACCAGCACGCCGTGTTCCCCTACACCGACCAGTGCGTGGACACCACCGTGGTGAAGTACTTTCTGGGCCAAACCCCTGCGGCGCGCAGCACCCAGTGCCAGGGCTTGCCCTACACCCAGGACGCCGCCGTCCAGCAGGCCAGCCGCCTTCAGCCGCAGAGCGCCACGTCCGGCTCGGCCTACCTGGACCCCGAAGCCGCCCGCCGCCTGATCGAACAGTTCAAGAGCGGCATTGGCCGACGGCCCGCCACCGGTCGCTGACCCGGACGCCCCCTGGCCTCAGGGGGCGGTCAGACCGGCGCGCCCAGCCGCAGCGACAGTTGCTGGCCCAGCGCTTTCAGCGTCTGGGCCTGGGCGCTTTGCGGGTCCAGGTCCAGCATGGCCGAGGGGCCCATGGCGGCAATCGCCAGGGCCAGGCGGCCAAAACCGTCGAACACCGGCACGGCCATGGCGCTGATGCCCGCGATCAGCTCCTGGTTCACCTGGCTCAACCCCAGTTCACGGATGCGCGCCAGCTCCTGCTGGAACGCGGGGTCGGCCCAGGCGGTGGGCTCGCCCTGGTCGAGCAGGGCGGCCTGCACCTGCTCGGGCCGCATGTAGGCGGCAAACACCTTGCCGGTGCCTGTGTGCCGCAGCGACGCGGGAATGCCGTGGCGCATGCTGACGTTCACCTGGCGCGGGCCTTCTTCCACCCGCACGATGATGGGCCCCGTGCCCCCCCACACCGCCGCCGACACCGTGCACCCCATGGCCAGGGCAAGGCCGGGCAGCTCGGCAATGGTCAGCCGCACCGGGTCCACCTGCTGCAGGCTGATGAGGCCCAGCTGCACCGCCAGCTGGCCCAGGCCGTAGTGGCCGCTGACAGGGTCTTGCTCGATGAGCCCCAGCTTGCCAAAACTCACCAGGTAGGGGTGCGCTTTGGCCGGGGTCATGTCGGCGTCGCGGGCGAGGTCTTTGAGGGCCATGCGGCGGCCCGAGCGGGCCAGCGCCTTGAGCAACTGGCCGCCCACCTCCACGCTCTGGATGCCGCGTGAGGTGCGGCCAGGGGCCTCTGTGGACGAGCTTTCGTCTGTGTTGGGGTAATCGGAAGTCATCAGGCTTTTTGTGGCCCTAGACGCATGCCAATGCCTGCTGCGCGGCTTCGAGCGTGTGTTCCAGGTGGTCAGGTAAACGGTTGAACTTCACAGTGGCTGAGCTTGCGACAGCACCTGTTGTCTGAATTTTGCAGGCAAGTCTCCTGGTGTGAGCAGATCGACCCGCAGGCCCAGCATGTCCTCCAGCTTCACTTGCACCCCCCCAAAAAATCGAACAGGGTGGTGCTTGGCAAGGGGGCCACCAGCAAATCCAAATTGCTGTTGTCAGAGTCCGTCCCTTGCAAGACGGAGCCAAACACCCGTGGATTTGTGGTGCGAAACCGCACCGTGGCCGCCAAGATGGCGGCACGATGGCTTGCGAGCGCCTCGGAAGGTTTCATGGGTTTTCCAAATTCAATGGGTTGCGAAGCATGGTAACGGCGCAAGTCCCGACACGTGCATCGAGCCATGTCAGCCACTGCCGGGTCCAGCACCGCATGGGCCTGCGCCAGCCAGGCAGGGCGTTGGTTGTAGAGCTTGGCAAGGGTGCGCTCGGGGTCGGGGCTGGTGGGCAGGCCCAGCGACGTGCCCTTTCGCAACGACCACAGTTCGTGGAAGTGGAGTGGCTTTGTGCGCCTTGTTCTTCGTTCAGGGCAAAGGCGGGGCCAGGTGTGCCGTTGGGGTTGCCTCACTTGGCGATGAAGGTTGGTGAGGTCATGCTGGCCTCCCTGGCCGGGCTTTAGGGGTGCTGACGTTGACGTCAATCGTCGTAATGAAACCGGCAGGCAATGACCACCAGCTCGGCATCCGTCGCGCGGTAGACCAGGCGGTGTGCGCCATCGATGCGGCGTGACCAGTAGCCAGCCAGGTTGCCCACCAGTGGTTCGGGCTTGCCGAGTCCGGCAAAGGGCTCGCGCGCAGCGGCTTCGATCAGGGTGTTGATGCGTTTGAGCGTTTTGCGGTCTTGGCTTTGCCACCACACGTAAGCATCCCAAGCGTCGGGCACGAAACGGATGTCACGGCCCATGCCTCAGGCTTTCAACAACTCACGACGCACGGCTTCACCCGCTTTGTCTTGTGCAATCGCGCTGGCCAGTGCCCGTGCGTTGGCGGGGGTGGACACCAAGTGCAAGGTTTCCATGAGGCTTTCGTAGTGGTCAAGTGACATGACTACCGCATCGCCCCCGCTGCGGCGGCTGATGATGGTCACATCGGCATCGTTGTTGACGGTGTCGAGCACGGTTTTGAGCGAGCTGCGGGCTTCGGAGTAGGTCACCACGTTCATGGCTGCTGGCCTTTGTTGTACAAAAAGTGGTGCAATTTTAAGCCGTGAGTGGCGGCAGTGGGGGGTGTTTTCAGGGTTTACCCTGAACAAATCCATTTGACTAAAACGAATTGGATCACCACAATTGCTTGACTCTAATCAAACGCGTTTGTCATAAACAAATTCAAGGCCCCACATGACCAGTACCAAGACCTTTGCCTCTGCCGCTGACCTGGAAGTGAAGAAAGTGAGCTTCGACAAGCTGTCGGACCACGCCTACGCTTACACCGCCGAGGGCGACCCCAACACCGGCATCATCATTGGCGACGACGCGGTCATGGTCATCGACACCCAGGCCACGCCGGTCATGGCGCAAGACGTGATCCGCCGCATCCGCGAGGTGACGGACAAGCCCATCAAGTACGTGCTGATGAGCCACTACCACGCCGTGCGCGTGCTGGGTGCCAGCGCGTATGAACCCGAGCAGATCATTGCCAGCCAAGACACCTATGACCTGATCGTGGAACGGGGCGAGTTTGACAAGGCCAGCGAAATCGGCCGCTTCCCCCGCCTGTTCCAGAACGTGGAGAGCGTGCCCCCTGGCCTGACCTGGCCCACCATCACCTTCACCGGCAAGATGACCCTGTGGCTGGGCAAGCTGGAAGTGCAAATCCTGCAACTGGGCCGTGGCCACACCAAGGGCGACACCGTGGCCTGGCTGCCGCAAGAAAAAATCCTGTTCAGCGGCGACCTGGTGGAGTTCGACGCCACCCCCTACGCCGGTGACGCCTACTTCAAAGACTGGCCCCAAACGCTGGACAACATTGCCGCCCTCCAGCCCGAAAAGCTGGTGCCTGGCCGCGGTGCCGCGTTGCAAACGCCCGAGCAAGTCCAGGCCGGCCTGGCCGGTACCCGAGCCTTCATTTCCGACCTCTACACCAACGTCAAGGCGGGCGCTGAAGCTGGCGAAGACCTGCGCAAGGTGTACGAGCGCACGTTTGCCGCGTTGCAGCCCAAATACGGCGACTGGGTCATCTTCAACCACTGCATGCCATTTGACGTGACCCGCGCCTACGACGAAGCCACGCAGTACCCCGACCCTCGCATCTGGACGGCCGAACGCGACGTGGCCATGTGGCAGGCGCTGGAAGGCTGACCCCAGCCAGCCCGCGCCACCAGCCCGCGCTACCCCCCAGGCCAACCGCTGCGGTTGGCCACCCCAAATTCAAAGCTTTTTGAGCCTTCCGCGCAGGAAGGACGGCATCGTTCGCTCTCAATTTTGAAGGAGACACCGGCATGAAACTCGACCGCATTCACCACGTGGCCTACCGCTGCAAAGACGCCAAAGAAACCGTGGAGTGGTACGTCAAGCACCTGAACATGGACTTTGTGCTGGCCATTGCCGAAAACCAGGTGCCTTCCACCAAAGCGCCCGACCCGTACATGCACGTGTTTCTGGACGCGGGGCAGGGCAACGTGCTGGCCTTTTTCGAGCTGCCCGCCGCACCCGACATGGGCCGCGACGCCAACACCCCCGCCTGGGTGCAGCACATCGCCTTCAAGGTGGACAGCCTGGACACGCTGGAGGCCACCAAGGCCAGCCTGCAGGCGGCGGGCATCGAGGTGATCGGGCCCACCGACCACACCATCTTCCAGAGCATCTACTTCTTCGACCCCAACGGCCACCGCCTGGAACTGGCCGCCGATGTGGGTACGCCCGAGATGTACCGGAAGCTGGACGAGGTGAAGTGGGACATGCTCAACGAGTGGGCCCAGACCAAAAAAGCCCCCCAGCACGCCGCCTGGATGCACGAGCGCGAGTTCAACCCCGCCACGGCGGCCTGAGAGCGGGTGGCCCCATGCTCAACACCTACACCTACCCAGAGTTCGCCTACGTCCAGAGCCCCGAGCAGGCCGCAGGCCAACTCAAGCGCCACCCGGTGGTCATCATCGGCGCCGGTCCCATCGGCATGACCCAGGCGCTGGACCTGGCCGCCCGTGGCGTGGCCAGCGTCATCCTGGACGACAACAACACCGTCAGCATCGGCTCGCGGGCCGTGTGTTATGCCAAGCGCCCCTTGGAGATCTGGGACCGGCTGGGGCTGGGCGAGGGTTATGCCCAGCGCGGCATCCAGTGGAAAGTGGGCAAGGTGTTCTTCCGCAACGACCTGGCCTATCAGTTCGATTTGTTGCCCGAAGCGCACCACAAGATGCCCGCCATGATCAACCTCCAGCAGTACTACCTGGAGGAAGAACTGGTCAAAGCCTGCGACGCCAGCCCGCTGGTGGACCTGCGCTGGAAACACAAGCTGCTGAGCCTGGAACAAACCGATGAAGTCGCCACCCTCACGGTGGAAACACCCGATGGCATCTTCAAGTTGCAAGCCGACTGGGTGATTGCCGCCGACGGCGCCAACAGCGACACCCGCCGCATGGTGGGCGCGGACTTCACCGGCCACTTCTTCCAGGACCGCTTCCTGATTGCCGACGTGGTCATCAGCAAAACCGAGTTCCCCACCGAACGCTGGTTCTGGTTTGACCCACCTTTCCACCGCAACCAAAGCGTGTTGTTGCACAAAGAGTGCGACAACGTCTGGCGCATCGACTTCCAGCTGGGTTGGGACGCCGACCCCGCCGAAGAGAAAAAGCCCGAAAACGTCATTCCGCGCATCCAGGCCATGCTGGGCCCCGATGTGGAGTTTGAGCTGGAGTGGGTGTCGGTGTACCAGTTCGCCTGCCGCCGGGTGGACAACCTGCGCCACGGGCGCGTGCTGTTCACCGGCGACGCGGCGCACCAGGTGTCGCCCTTTGGCGCACGCGGCGCGAACACCGGCGTGCAGGACTGCGACAACCTGAGCTGGAAGCTGGCCCTCATCCTGAAGGGCGACGCCCCGCTAGCCCTGCTGGACACCTACCACGAGGAACGCGCGTTCGCTGCCGACGACAACCTGCTCAATTCCACCCGATCCACCGACTTCATCACCCCCAAGAGCCGCGCCTCGCTGCGCTTGCGCAACGCGGTGCTGGAGCTGGCACGGACCGAGCCCTTTGCCCGCCCGCTGGTCAACAGCGGCCGGCTGTCCACGCCCACACCCTACGTGCAGTCGTCACTCAACACACCCGACGTTGACGCGTTTGAGGGCGCGATGAAGCCCGGCACCAACTGCGCCGATGCCCCCATTCGGAAAGACGGGCAGGACGCCTGGCTGCTCAACCAGCTGGGCCAGGGCTTCACGCTGCTGAGCTTCGGCCCCGGGGCTGAGGCCGTGACCGTGGGCCACGTCACCGCCCAGGTGCTGGAGGTGGGCAAAGACATCGTGGACGCCCAAGGCATCCTGGCCCAGCGCTACGACGCCCAGCCCGGCACGGTGTACCTGATCCGCCCCGACCAACACGTGGCCGCCCGCTGGCGCGCCTTTGACGCCACCGCCGCCCAGGCCGCCCTGGCGCGCGCCCTGGCCTTGCACTGAACCGGCCCCGGAGACCTGAATGCCCCTGATCCGAACCCCCAACATCCCCGGCCCTGACAGCTTTTACGAAGCGCTGATCGCGGCCCAGCGCGACCTCGCCGACGACCAGGCCGACATGCTGCTGGCCAAGCTGGTGCTCATCCTGGCCAACCACGTGGGCGACCGTGCGGTACTCTCCGAAGCCTTGGCCCTGGCCCGTCAGAACACCCTGGACACCCCCGCATGAGCGCCACCACCGTGAACCTTGCCCTCAACCACACCCACGACCCAGCTGCCCGCAGCTGGGTGGACAGCGCCAACGCCGCCGGAGCCGACTTTCCCATTCAGAACCTGCCGTTTGGGGTTTTCAAAGAAAAAGCGGCTGTATCGCAAGACTGGCGAGCGGGGATAGCTATCGAAAACGAAGTGCTGGACCTGCCCGCCCTGGCCGCCACCGGCCTGCTGCAAGGCCTGGCCCAGCAGGCCGCACAAGCCGGTGCGGCCGCAGCGCTCAACCCCCTCATGGCCCTCGGGCCCGCCGCGTGGAGCGCGCTGCGCCATGCCGTGTTTGCCTTGCTGAAAGACGACGCCCCTGCCGCCACACAGGCACAGGTGCGCACCTGCCTCCTGCCGCAAAGCGGCGTCGAGCTGGGCCTGCCCGCCCGCATCGGCGACTACACCGACTTCTACACCTCCATCTACCACGCCACCAACATCGGCAAGCTGTTCCGGCCCGACAACCCGCTCATGCCCAACTACACCTGGGTGCCCATCGGCTACCACGGTCGCTCGTCCAGCGTGCAAGTGTCGGGACACGGTTTCCGGCGGCCCAGCGGCCAGACGCTGCCCCCCGGGGCCACCGAACCGGTGTTCGGCCCCTGCAAGCGGTTGGACTGGGAGGTGGAGTTGGGCGTGTTCGTCGGCACCGGCAACGCACTGGGCGAGCCCGTGGCCCTGGACCAGGCCGAGCAGCACGTGTTTGGCATCTGCCTGCTCAATGACTGGTCGGCCCGCGACATCCAGGCCTGGGAATACCAGCCGCTGGGGCCGTTCCTGTCCAAGAACTTTGCCACCACCATCTCCCCCTGGGTGGTCACCCTGGAAGCCCTGGCTCCCTACCGCACCGCGCTGGAGCGACCCGATGGCAAAACCGACGACGTGGCCTACCTGCGCAGCGAGGCCAACCGTGCCAGCGGCGCACTGGACATCCAGCTCACCATCGGCCTGACCTCGCCCGCCATGCGCCAGGCCGGTCAGCCCGTGCACAACGTTTGCCACACCAGCTACCGCCACGCCTACTGGACCCTGGCGCAAATGGTGGCCCACCACACCGTCAACGGCTGCAACCTGCAACCCGGCGACCTGCTGGGCACCGGCACCCTGTCCGGCCCCGCGCTGGAGCAGGCCGGTGCGCTGCTGGAACTCACCCAAGGCGGCAAAGTGCCCCTGACCCTGCCCAGCGGCGAGAGCCGCACCTTCCTGGCCGATGGCGATGAGGTGACCTTGCGCGGTTGGTGCGAGCGCCCCGGTGCGGCCCGCATTGGCTTTGGCTCCTGTGTCGCCACGGTGCTTGCCGCCATGTGATTCCGGTATAACAGCTAGTCCCCCATACGGCGTTGCCATTTCAGCCCGGCACTCGCACACTGCGCGGGTCCGTGGCGGGGTGCGCCTGTTGAAAAATAGTTCACATCCCTGCCGCCCACCTGGGGCGATGCAGGGTAAACCCCGGGCCTTTGTGGGGGTGAAATAGGTAACATAGTGCATATCGCGCGATTCCAACCAAGGAGACCTTTGATGAAACGTTTGCTCAAACACACCGCCCTGGCCGCAGGCCTGTTGTGCTCCGCCTGGGCCGCCCAAGCCCAGACCATCACCCTCAAGGTGCACCACTTCCTGAATGCCCAGACGATTCAGCACACCACCATGCTGAAAACCTGGTGTGACAACATCGCCAAAGACTCCCAAAACCGCCTGAACTGCCAGATTTACCCTTCCATGCAACTGGGCGGCACCCCCGCACAGTTGTTTGACCAGGCCCGCGACGGTGTGGCCGATGTGGTCTGGACCTTGCCCGGCTACACGGCTGGCCGTTTCCCCAAAATGGAAGTGTTCGAGTTGCCTTTCATGATGACCAATGCCGAGGCCACCAGCCGCGCATCCTGGGATTACTTTGAAAAGCACGCGCAAGATGAGTTCAAAGACGTGAAGATGTTGGGCGTGCACGTGCATGGTCCCGGCAACATCTTCACCTCGAAAAAGCAGGTCAAGACCATGGCCGATATCAAAGGCCTGAAACTGCGTGGCCCAACCCGTCAGACCACCAAGCTGCTGTCCAAGTTGGGTGCCATTCCCGTGGGTATGCCCGTGCCCCAGGTGCCTGATGCCCTGTCCAAAGGCACCATTGACGGCGCGGTGATTCCCTACGAAGTGGCCCCGTCCATCAAGATCGATGAATTGGCCAAGTTCACCGCAGAACCCGACCGCAACGATCACGCGCTCTACACGGCTTTGTTCGTGGTGCCCATGAACAAAGCCAAGTACGAGTCGCTGCCTGCAGACCTCAAGGCCGTCATTGACAAGAACTCCGGCCGCGAGTTCTCGGCTTTCCTGGGCAAAACCCAAGCGGGCAACGATGTGCCCGGCAAAGAAAAGTTGATCAAAGGTGGCCACACCATCACCGTCATTGAAAAAGCCGAGTTGGAGAGCTGGAAGAAGGCCTCTTCCAGCATTGATGACGAGTGGATCGCTGAAATGGGCAAGCGGGGACTGGACGGTGCCGCGCTGTACAAAGACGCGCAGGCCCTGATTCAGAAATACACCAAATAATCCGAGTTTTCATGCCGAAAGCCGGGGGAGGAGGGCAGCCTTCTCCCCTTTTTTTGTCTCAAACTTCCTGGGAGACACCCCTTGAAACTGCTACCCATGCTGGCCCGGATCTGTGCCGTCCTGGCCGGTACGCTGATGACGGTGATCACATTGATCACCTGCGGCAACCTGATTCTGCGCAACACCACCGGCGATGCCATGGCCGGTGCATTCGAACTCACCGCCGTTGCCACGGGGGCTGCCATTGCCTTGTTCATGCCGCTGTGCCAAGTTCGCCAGGGCAACATCATTGTGGATTTTTTCACGGCCAATGTCCCGGAGTCCATCACGGCGGTCATGGACCGCATTGGCGCTTTTGTGCTGGCTTGTGTGTTCGGCTTGCTGGCATGGCGTACGGTGATCGGCGGTTTCAGCGCTTACAACGCCCATTCGCTGACCATGCTCATGGAAATCCCAGAGTGGATCGTTTACGCCGCCATGGTGCCCCCGTTTGCGTTGGCCAGCGTGATCGGGTTGACACAATCGGTCTTTGGTTTTGACGCTGTGAAGGAAAAACACTGAATGTCACCCCTCGCTCTCACGGGACTCATTTTCGGCAGCATGCTGCTGTTCATGGCGGTGCGCTTCCCCATCGCGGTTGCCATGTTTCTGGCCGGTGCCTTCGGCTACATCTACCAAGCGGGCTGGGCTCCTTTTGCCAACTTCGTCAATGCCCAATCGTTTGCACGGTTTGCCAGCTATGACCTGTCGGTGATACCGCTGTTCATTCTGATGGGCAACTTTGCCACCCATGGCGGCATCAGCCGTTCGCTGTTCGCCTTTGCGGCCAGCGTGATGGGGCGTTTCAAGGGCGGCTTGGCCATGGCTTCCGTTTTGGCTTGCGCGGCTTTCGGGGCCATCAGCGGTTCTTCGGTGGCCACCGCCGCCACCATCACCGGTGTGGCCTTGCCCGAAATGAAGCGCCACGGTTACTCTGGCCGTCTGGCCACAGGTGTACTGGCGGCGGGGGGAACGTTGGGCATTCAGTTGCCGCCCTCGGTCGTGCTGGTGATTTATGCGATTCTGACCGAGCAAAACATCTCGAAGCTGTTCACAGCTGCGGTCATTCCTGGGCTGATCGCCATGGTTGGCTACATGCTGGCGGTGGCCATCTATGTGCGTGTGGTGCCTGGCCAAGCCCCTGAGCACGACGAAGCCCCCGAGCCCATGACGTTTGACAAGCTGCTGGGCGTGTTGCCCATCCTGGTGATTTTCACGGCGGTTTTCGGTGGCATTTACGGCGGCTTTTTCACACCGACCGAAGGGGCGGCAGTGGGGGCTGCGCTGACCTTGATCACCGGCGTGCTCAAGCGGGAAATGACTTGGCGCAAATTCCAAGAGTGTTTCCTGGGCACGGCCACCAGTGCGGCGCTGATTTTCCTGATCTTCATGGGGGCCGACCTGATGAACGCGGCATTGGCCATGACGCAGGTGCCCAACCAGCTGGCGTCTGTGGTGGGCAGCTGGGGTCTGTCGCCTTTGGTGGTGGTGGCCGCGATTTTGCTGTTCTATGTGCTGTTGGGCGCTGTGATGGATGAGATGTCCATGCTGTTGCTGACCGTGCCCATCTTCTTTCCCATGATCATGGCGCTGGACTTTGGCATGCCCAAGGACCTGACGGCCATCTGGTTCGGCATCATGGTGCTGATGACGGTGGGCTTCGGCTTGGTGGCGCCGCCGGTCGGACTGAACGTGTACATCGTCAACGGTTTGGCCCGCGACGTGCCCATGGCCGAAAGCTACAGGGGGGTGATGCCGTTCCTCATCAGCGACGTGTTGCGCACCTTGCTGTTCCTGTTCTTCCCCATCGTGCCGCTGTGGTTGGTGCAGTTTGTGAGTTAGGGCCTGTGCCAGACAACCAGGGCGTTTGCCCTGTGGGATGACCAAGACCCCTGTGCAGTGCCTCTGCCAGGGGTTTTTTGTTGTCCAGTTCCCGCGATTCGGATTTTTTCAAAAAAGAGAGCTGTCGACGCAATCCATAATTGCGTGAAAGCCTGTTTTTTCTTGTTTTTTTCCGCCCATCCTGTGTGTGCGGTATCGAACAGACAGCCGGGGTTTGGGCCTGTACATTGGGTTCACCTGCCCGCCCGTGGGTTCAGGCCAGGCGTGCATCCACCCACACAGGCATTGACCATGAAGCTTCCGAACGTCCCCCGCACCAATCAACTGCTCGCGGCTTTGCCCGACACCGAATGGGCCCGGTGGGAACCCCTGCTGGAGAAGGTGGAGCTCAAGCTGGGCCAGGTGCTGTACGAGTCGGGCACCACCATGCACCACGTGTATTTCCCCACCAACGCCATCGTCTCCCTGCTGTACGTGATGGAGGATGGCGCGTCCGCCGAAATCGCGGTGGTGGGGCACGAGGGCGTGGTGGGCGTGTCCATATTCATGGGCGGAGGCTCCACGCCCAGCCGGGCGGTGGTGCAAAGCGCGGGCTGGGGGTTTCGGCTGCGCTCGGCGGCCATCAAAGAAGCGTTTGACCGCTCGGGCCCGGTCATGCACCTGCTGCTGCGCTACACCCAGGCCCTCATCACCCAGATGGCGCAGACGGCCGTGTGCAACCGCCACCACAGCCTGGACCAGCAGCTGTGCCGCTGGTTGCTGCTGAGCCTGGACCGGCTCACCGGCAACGAACTGGTCATGACGCAGGAGCTGATCGCCAACATGCTGGGCGTGCGCCGCGAGGGCGTGACCGAAGCGGCGCTGAAGCTGCAGAAGGCGGGGCTCATCAGCTACGCACGCGGCCACATCCAGGTGCTGGACCGCACGGGCCTGGAGCAGCGCACCTGCGAGTGCTACGGGGTCGTGAAAAAAGAATACGACCGCTTGCTGCCCACCAGCACCGCCACCTGAGACCGGCCCACATTTGTGGTGCCCAGCGTGCGCTGGCAAACAGTCGGCCACGCCCACCGGCATCACACTGGCCGTGGCTTTGCACCACGGTCCGCCGGACCGCTGCGGCCCCCTCCAAATCCCCCCCCATGGCCCAAGCACACCCCGCGTTCATTGACCTGCTGCCCCCCGAGGCCCGCAGGGAGCTGGAGGAGCGGTGCGAGCCACTCACCCTCTCGCTGTCCCAGATGCTGTGCGACAAGGACGAGCCGCTGAGCCACGTCTTCTTTCCCCGGGAGGGTTGGGTGTCGCTGGTCAAACAGGTCGATGCCCACCCCGGGCTGGAAGTGGGCATGGTGGGCCGCGAGGGCATGCTGGGCTGTGAACTGGTGTTGGGTGCCCGGGCCATGCCCTGGCAGGCCCTGGTCCAGGGCGCGGGCAGCTGCCTGCGCCTGGAGGCCGAGGCCTTTAGGCTGCTGGCCGCCCGCTGGCCCGCTTTGTTGCAGCTGTGCCAGCGCTACCTGCTGGTGCGCATGCAGCAGCTGTCGCTGGCCGCTGCCTGCGAGCGGTTTCACCAGATCGGCCCGCGCCTGGCGCGTTGGCTGCTCATGAGCCACGACCGCGCCCACACCGACACCTTTTTTGTGACCCACGAATTCATGGCGCTGATGCTGGGCGTGCGCCGCGTGGGCGTGACCATGGCCGCCGGTCAGCTGCAACGCCAGGGCCTGATTGCCTACCACCGCGGTGCGCTGACGGTGCTGGACCGCGCGGCCCTGGAGCTCGCGGCCTGCAGCTGCTACAGCGCCGACGAGGCCACCTACACCCGCCTGATGCACCCCCCGCCGGAGGCTGCGACCCCTGTTCATCAACCCGGTGCACACCGCACCCACAAGGAAACGCCATGAGCCTGGGCAACCTATTGCTGATCGTGCTGATACTGATGCTGATCGGCGTCATCCCCACCTGGTCCCACAGCAGCAGCTGGGGCTACTGGCCCAGCGGTGGGCTGGGCATTTTGCTGGTGGTGGTCGTTGTGCTGATGCTGACCGGGCGGCTTTGAGGGATGCGCCCATGGCCCGATCCACCCAGTCCACCCCAGAGCCAGACCACTCCCACGAAAGCGGGCGCCTGTGGCTGGCCGATGCCTCCGCCCCAGCGCCCGAGCTGACAGAGCGGCTGCACCGCGCCGAACAGCGTTGCACCACCCTGCAAGCCGAGGTGGCAGACGCCCAGGCCCGCCTGGCCCTGCTGCGCCAGGAGCTGGATGGCACCCGCGCCGGCGAGCGGCGTGCCCAGCACCTGGCCCACCACGACAGCCTCACCGGGCTGCCCAACCCGCGTTTGTTCACGGCAGGCCTGACCCAACGGCTGAGTGGCTGGATGGCCGATCCCCCCGCCCCCGACGCCGACCTGGTGGCCCCCTGCGTGGTGTTTCTGGACCTGGACGGCTTCAAACGCGTGAACGACAGCTATGGCCACGCGGCAGGCGACGCCTTGCTCAAGGCCGTGGCCCTGCGGCTGAGCGCCACCGTGCGCACCGGCGACCTGGTGGCCCGCATGGGGGGCGACGAGTTTGCCTGCCTGCTGGACGGGCCTTTGTCGGACGAGCAGTTCGCCCGCCTGGCCCACAAGCTGTTCGCCGCACTGGCGGCGTCCATCACCCTGCCTTTGCCGGGGCTGGGCAAGGTCACGCTGCAGGTGATGCCCAGCATCGGGCTCGCCCGTTGCCCGCAGGACGGCACCACCTCCGGCGCTTTGCTGGCCGCGGCCGACGCGGCCATGTACCGCGCCAAGCGCACGCACACCCAGGTGGCGTTTGCGTCAGGTCCCCAGGTCTGATGAGGTGTGCCCGGGTCCAGGGGCTGGCGTCGCGGCGGGCGCGCGGGCCTCAGGGGCTTGGGCTGCCAGCGTCCCCAGCCACCACGACCACAGGGCTTCCTGCCCGGCGGATTGCAGCGCGGTTTTGAGGGCGGCGAGCCATGGAGCGGGCAGGCGTCGCCACAGCAGGGCCGCAGCGCCCCCGGCCAGCACCGCTCCCAGAGCCCATGCCCAGGGGTGGCGCTGCACCGAGGGCCGCCAAGCCGCTTCCACCCGCTCGGCCAGCCCGGGCGGGTACAGCGCCAGGTGCAGCCGCTGACGCGAGGCCGCGAGCCGCTGCACCGGTGACAACCGGGTGGGCGGCGGCGCGGTGGAAACCGGTGGGGTCATGGCTGGGCCCTGCATGGGGGGTCAGGTGGGGCCGGGCTTGCGCCAGGCCGCAGCGTCCAGCGCCAGTTGTGCGCGCAGCGCTTGCCAGAGTGGCACACCGCTGGCGGCCCGCAGGCGCACCACACACCAGCCCGACAGGACCAGCGGGCAGGCGGGCACGGCCCACAGCAGCCATGGGCTCCCGCCAGGCAAGTCAGCCGACACCGCCCACAGCAGCACCGCCACCCCGCCCAATACGAGGGCCAGGGTGGCCCCCAGGATGGCCAGGGCCAGCAGCCACAACTGCCGCCGCAAATGGGCCAGGCAGGCGCCCATTTCGTCGGCGGCCAATGCCGCATAGCCCTGTGCGTGCTCGGCCAGCAGCTCGGGCTGGGTGGCCATCAGTCGCAGCAGGGGATGGACCACGGCAAACATCCGCGCTCAGTGCGGGGTGTGGGGGCGGCTGATCAGGTTGAACACGGTGACCAGTGTGGCCCCCAGTGCCGCGGCGATCAGCACCGCCTTCACCGGCTCCTGGCGGATATAGCCCACGGTGCTGTCCGAGGCGTGGTGCACCTTGTCGCTGAGCTGCTGGCGGCCGTTTTGTACCGCGTGCACGCCCTGGCGGGACAGGTGGGCCACTTGCTCGGCCATGCGGGTGAGCGCGGGGCTGACCTCGTGGGCCAGCGTGTGCAGCGACTGGTTGACATGCGTCGTCGCGACATCGGCCATGTGTTTGACCGACTGCTCGGCGGAGTTCAAGGCCTCGGCGGCGTGAGCGCTGACAGCGGGTGCGGAGGGAACGGACGTGTTCGGGGAGGTCATGGTGCGGTCTTTCAAACAGAGGGGAAACGGCGAGACACATGGGGAAACCCAGGCCTCTGGGGCCAGTGTGGTGCCCGGCGCGCGCGGTGTCTGTTTGCTGTCGCACAGACCCGGCCCCGCCTTCCCGCTAACGTGGGCTCACCCCGGTGGACATCCCCTGGGGCATTGCACACTCCCCCCACAGAAAGCCCTCTATGACCCACACCACCGCCCATCTGAATCCCCTTTGCATCCGCTCCGCTTTCAGCCCTGCGGCCCTGGTGGTCATTGCCCTGTCCACCACCTTGTTGCTTGGGGGTTGCGCGGGCATGTCCCACCAGGAAAAATCCACCGCCATCGGGGCAGGGGCTGGCGCCATTGGCGGGGCCATCCTCACCGGTGGCAGCACCGCAGGCACCCTCGGCGGTGCGGCGGTGGGGGGCATCATTGGCCACGAGGTCAACAAGCCCAAGTGAGAAGCCCCCGCTTCAGGCCAAAGGCCCCGGCACTCCCTCAAGGGGTGCCGGGGCCTTTGGCTTGGGGAGGGTGTGGTTTCAGGGCCGCACGGCGATTTCGTTGCGCACGGCTTTCACGCCCTTGACCTCCCAGGTCAGTTTTTCGGCCGTGCTGCGTTCGTTGGCGCTTTTGGCAAACCCCGACAGCATCACCGTGCCATTGAGGGTTTCCACGCTGATGGCCGTGCCGTCCACAAACCGGTTGTCGAAAAACCGGCTTTTCACGGTGGTGGTGATGCCGCTGTCGTCCAGATAGGCACCCATGGTTTCTTGCCCGCGCTGCACCGCGCAGCCTGAGGCCAGCAGCAGGGCGCCTACGGCCAGCGCCACCATCAGGCTGCCTTTCTGGCGGGCACGGTGCAGCGCCGCAGGCGATGCGGGCAGGGCAGGGGAGAGGGCTTGTGTGTGGGTCATGGAAAACACTCCTGAGAGCGGGTTGCCTGCCGGGGCGGCAGCGCTGATCCCCTGGCGGCACTGTAGGCACGCCCCGGGAGGGGGTCTGTGCGCCACAGCACCGACGCGCCACACCCCGCCACCCAAGCTACCTGGGTGAGCCCGGACCGCCATTCACGGCGGCCGGGGTCCCACGTTGACACAACGGAGCCCTCCATGCACCCCGCCCACACCGCCCATCCCGCTGCACACCACAGCTTCCGCCTTTCCTGGCAGCTTGCGGCTCTGTGTGCCGCACCCCTGCTGTTCACCGCCTGTGCCAGCAGCGTGCCCGCGCCCACCGAACAAATGGCCGCAGCCCAGGCCGCTGTGACCAGTGCCGCCAGCGCCGGTGCGGCAGACCTGGCCCCCACCGAACTGCGCACCGCACGCGACAAGCTCGCCCAGGCCAACGGCGCCGTGACCGACGAGCACCACGCCTACGCCACCCGCCTGGCCCGCGAAGCCCAGGCCGATGCCAACCTGGCAGAAGCCAAAACCCGCCACGCCAAAGCCCGCAAAACCGCAGGCGACCTGGGCGAAGGCAACCGCGTGCTGCGCGAAGAGTTGCAGCGTTCGGCCCAGTGATGCCCCACCCGGCACGCCACCCC
>Ga0209066_10003014_pt1 | contig 19725 bp, 16 predicted proteins | sample All_14_2_FD_187198 | JGI IMG/M metagenome (GOLD analysis project Ga0209066, IMG submission 187198) | Freshwater microbial communities in response to fracking from Pennsylvania, USA - Allegheny Zone_MetaG_DW_15 (SPAdes) (version 2) ... | reverse complement strand
ATCTAAGAATGGATACAAACCCAGAGGGTTTGAATGTTTATAGCAATGTGCATATTTAGAAATTCGACTCCAGCTGGAGTCGAATAATTTTTGTTCACAATGAATTTCTATAAACATTTGATGCCGCTGGCATCATTTATTTTGGCAAAACGCCTAATTCAAAAAATCAAATACTACTATTGAAAGTGTTGTAATCGTCAAAAGTGTTTATATTCGTAAACGACCTAATATTTTCGGGGCTTGCTTCTATTTCAACCTTAACGGTGTTGCAGTTATCGAGCAAATCAGTTATGCGATGACCTTTGCGGTCGGAGAGTATTTCTGATATTTTTGTAGATAATCGCTTGCTGTAAATAGCCAGTAATGGCTCGTTGAATCCGTTGAGTGTTGGAATTACGGCATCAACTTTAGGTTGATTCTTGATGTAAGCATCAAAAAGTAGGTTTGCAATGTTGGAACTTATAAAAGGCATATCGCACGATACAACAAGAACTATTTCGTTGGATGAATGAAGCAAAGCAGAGTGGATTCCTCCCAGTGGTCCACAGTTTTCAATTATATCGGGGTATATTTTTGCTGAAATTCTATAATCGGTTTGCGCTTGGTTCGATATGATTATTACCTCATTGCAAATTGGACCTAATGCCCTATGGATTTTTGAAATTATGGTATCGCCCTCAATTTCAATCAACGCCTTGTTAATACCACCAAGCCTAGTTGCCTTGCCTCCGGCAAGAATGGCTAAAGTGATTTTTAGTTGTGGGTTATGAGTTATGAGTTTTTGTGTCAAGATTTTGCAGTTAAGATTTACTGTTATTGTCATTGCCTTCGGCGAACTCGTAAACTCGGTTTCGAACGAAGTGAGAAATCTAATATTAATCGGAATTTTTAGTTCTTTCGCTTTACATTGGCTGACAGCACTCCATTAATCCAATACTCCATTACTCCATATGAGTATTAAGTTGATTCATTGCCCCATTTTCAAACTAACTCTCCCAGTCCCTCACGGATAACAATCGCCTCTCCGCTAGTGCAATCTACAATGGTTGATGGAATATTGTTGCCATAACCGCCATCAATAACCATATCGACGAGTTCCTTGTAGTTTTCGAATATTTGCTCTGGGTCAGTGGTGTATTCTATCAGTTCATCATCGTCTTTTAACGATGAGGTTAATATTGGTTTGCCCAGATGATTTACTATTTCAAGCGGGATTGAGTTGTTGGGAATGCGGATTCCCACAGTTTTTTGTCGACTTATAAAGTAGTCTGGAACTCGGTTTAGCCCTGGAAGTATGAATGTGAAAGGCCCTGGAAGGTTCCTCTTCATCAACTTAAAGGTTGGATTATCGACCTTGGCAAAATCTGCAATGTGGCTTAAGTCGTGACAGATGAAAGAGAAGTGTGCATCTTTGGGTTTTTGCCCTTTGATTTTGATAATCCGCTCCACGGCTTTGGAGTTTGAGATATCGCAACCAATTCCGTAGACTGTGTCGGTTGGGTAGATTATTATTCCGCCACGTTTTAAAACCTCAACCGCACGCTCAATGTCGTGCGGGTTGGGGTTCTTTTCGTTAATTCGTATGTAAATGCACTCAGGCATTTAGAGTATTATCCATTAACTTTCTTGTAATCCTCTAGGAATTTCTGTAAACCGATATCGGTTAGAGGGTGGTTCAATAAGCCAAGAATTGCACTTAATGGGCAAGTTGAAACATCGGCACCAGCCTCCAAGCACTGAACAATGTGCATTGTGTGGCGGATAGATGCAGCAAGTACTTTTGTTTCGTACTCGTAGTAGTTATAAACATCAACAATTTGGCGGATTAGTTCAACACCATCGGTTGAAACATCGTCCAAACGGCCAATGAATGGAGAAACGTAGGTTGCACCTGCTTTTGCTGCAAGTAATGCTTGACCAACAGAGAAAACCAAAGTACAGTTTGTGCGAATTTTATTGTCGGTGAAGTATTTGATAGCTTTAATACCATCTTTTGTACAAGGAACTTTCACAACAATTTGTGGATGCAAAGCAGCCAACTCTTTACCTTCGCGAATCATTCCTTCGTAGTCGGTTGCAATAACCTCTGCGCTAACATCGCCTTTAACTATATTACAGATATCAACGTAGTGCTTTTTAATATTGGCCTCACCTTTGATATTTTCTTTAGCCATTAACGATGGATTTGTGGTTACGCCATCGAGTACTCCCAAATCGTTTGCTTCGCGGATTTGGTCAAGATTTGCTGTGTCAATAAAGAACTTCATAATATTTGGATATTAAATTGTTTTCGCACAGCAAAGCTACATATTTTTTTAGAATACAGAAATTGAAAGTTGCTAGATGGTTTCCATCCTGTACTGCCAATAGAAGGAATTCGCAATTAATTCGGTTTTAGAATAGCACTAAAAAACTTTAAATACTAGCACTCTTAAGATGTCTTCAGTTTTATTTTTCATTCCACGAGGAATATCTTTGGGGATTTCAAGAGTGCAATCCTTTTGAAGGTTGTACTCTTTTCCATCAACGTTAAGCGTGGCTGTACCCTCAAGAGTGTAGAAAACCACATCGAAAGGATTTGTATGTATATCCACCACCTCGCCACTTTTCAGGGTTAAATGGATGATTTCCGCTTTCGGATTCACATACATCTTTCGCCCTTCAAGGTTGAATGGAACTTTTTCGGCGTTATCGGGAGTGGTTAATTTCATGATTTAAAGGTTTAGGTTACATTGTTCAAGATTCGAGGTTCAAAATTTGAGAAAAACATTATCATCCACCATAAACGTGAACACTCTGCATTCCAGTTGGCATATATTTTATACCCATCCAGGTAATAATTAGAACAATGAATGAGAGCGCCAGCAGCGTAATGATAAGTTTCTTCTTGTTGGGTAAAAACTTATGGATATGAATTAGTATTAAATAGAAAAACCAAGTTAATAATGCCCAAGTTTCCTTTGGGTCCCAAGCCCAGTAGTTTCCCCAAGCAATTTTTGCCCAGAATGCACCAAGTAGCATTCCCCAGGTTAGGAAAGCAAAGCCAGGGTAAACCAACTGCATTGATAGGGCAATGTCACTTTCCACCTCATTGTTTTTTCTGTAGTAGTAAAAAGCCTTTAGTGTTGATATGCTTGCAGCACCTAGTATAGCGTATGATATCATATATACCACAACGTGAGGGATAAACCAATAGCTCTGCAATGCTGGCATCAACGATTTGCTTTGGTACTCTGGATGAATAATATCGACAATAAGGAAAACAATGGACATTATGTATCCAAGCACAAACATCGCTTTGTTGCTTGTTTTTAGGTAGATAATCCACGTTACAATGCTCACAAAAAGAGAGTACCATAGCCTAGTTTCAGCCATTGTACGCATTGGAGGGCGTTCAAGCGTAATCCAGAGACCTGCAATAAAGGCCACTAAAAGAATCGTGCCCAGTAAAGAGGTGGTTAAACCAACCTTTCTGTAACCTTCCGAGTACTTCGGAATTAAAACAATGGCGATGCTTAAAACCCAAAGAATTATCGCTGTTACAGATATATAGTTAAATATTTGCCACATAGTTTAAATGATAAGTTAGATAAAGACTCCCAATAGTTTACTTTTTGAAAAAGTTGAACGACATAAGGATTGTTCCAAAAAGAATCATCAGCATACCAGCATACACAACGTTTAACCAAGGGTCGTAAACTGCTAAAAATATGCTAAAATCAGAGTCTGCACCAGCCCTATTGTCGTATCCATATTGGTAAACAAACCAGCCGTCTACTTTTAATGGCGAGTTAACCTCAATTCGGTGCTTTTGCTCAGCAATTCCACTTTTGGTGTATAGCAATATGTCGGAGGCGTAGTATTTTGGTTCAGCAGGAAGTAGCCTAAGAATGGTGTCTGCATTGATTGTTAAGTATCGCTCAGCAAACGAGGCGCACTCTGGTGCAATCCAGCCTTTGGCTGATTGTCCATTTTTAGTTGAAACCTCCACTAGCGCCGCAGGGCCTGTGAATGGAACTCCTCGGGCATCAATAAAACCACTATCGGAGATATATGCTCTTTGGTAGTACTGTTGAACCTTAACGTTAACACCTTCGATGCTAAAAATACTATCTATTGATATGTCTGGATGATTTTTTGGAAGAATGGGTAATTCAACGCCACGAACCATCAATGCGGGTTTTGGAGTGTAGTATTCAGCAATAAATTTTTCCAGTTTAATGGCAATAGGTAATTCAACATTTTTACCTTTCAAATTTTCACCGTACCATACAAGTTGATTAATGTTTACTTGCATTTTAACCTCTAGCTTATCGCCATAGCCTAACAAGCCAGCAACAACACAAAGCCATAAACCAAGATGATTCAATGTAAATGCAATATTGGCAAAATTGAAGGGGTAAATCCTTTTTGCAATAGCAAAACCAAGGGTTATTGTTAAATATAATGCCGATAGTGCAAAATACCATGTTCGTGTTATGCTATGTAACCCAGCAGGCATTTCCGCTTGCTTTTGTGGAATTACTGCGAGCAAGAATACCTGAAACGAGAAAAGAATAATAGCAGGGATTGACGATTTTATGGACGATAACCATACAACAATCGGTTTGTTACGCCACAATGTGCTTGCTGCTATTGTTATTATAACAAGAATGGCAATGTAGATAAGGTTGTACGGGTAATGTGGAGGAATATAGTGGTGTAAAGGATTAACGGTTTCCATTAAAAAACCAACAACCAAGAATCCTAATGCAAAGGTAAACCCCTCCTTATAACTCCAAGGGAAAGACCAAATTGGCTTTCCCTTGGTATTCTGTTCGTTATTCATAATGTCTAAAGGCTAAATTCAGATGAAATTTTTATCTCTATTAAAGATTTTCAAATTCACAAATTATCTAATTTTCAAATTGACCTACATTATTTTTGCGGGCAAAGGCATTTGTTTTTGTCGTTCCTCAGCCTTCTTTAACCATTCGGGCAGTTTTGTTTCTTTCCAGGCTTTTTTCTCCGATTTTAGTTTGTTCATATCTAATCCAATTGCTGCCTGTGCTTTGTCCTTTGTGCTTATATCGGGTAGTTCAACTGGTTTGTTGTGACCCAACTCTGCCAATACTCTGGCAAGTTCAATTCTGGCTTGCGATGTTTTATTTATTCCGTCGGCAATTATTCGCATACACTCAAGCGGAGCATGGAATGAGGCTCCGTGGCTTGCAGCCACAAAATCCCATCGCCATTGTGCCTGACGGATAAGTTTCATCACAGGTTCCATCATTTTTTCGGTTGCGCCTTTATCCCAGGCAAATTTTGCCTCGAAATGTGCTTTTACAAGCATATCTTCTAACGCAATTTTTTCCTTGTAAACTTTATCCTGTCTGTCATACACGTTCTTAATCAGTTCCTCTTTGGACTGGCGGTGGCAAACCATACACGATGCCTCCATATTGTTCAACGGGCTTTGAACCTTGTGATCAGTAATTTTTTGGCTACCCTCTGTGGTGTAAGGCATATGGCAATCGGCACACGATACTCCACGTTGATAGTGAATGCTATGTTGGAAAAGCTCAAAGTCGGGGTGCTGAGCCTTTATGATTGGGGCTTTACTTATTGCGTGTTTCCAGTCCGAAAAGTCGTAAGAATCGTAATACTCCTCAATTTGTTCCATATTCATACCCTTATCCCAAGGGAATGTAACGTATTTGCCATCGCCTTTGAAGTAGTACTCTACGTGACATTGAGCACAAACCATTGTGCGCATTTGGTTGAGAGTTGATTTGGAAACATCTATACCCATACGTTGGTATGCTTCCACAAAAGGTGGTTGATAGAAGCGTAGGTTCATTGTTTTGGGCTCGTGGCAATTAGCGCAACCTATTGGGTTTACAACTTCGGAAATTGTAGCAGCCCATTTGGTTTTGTAGAAGTCGGCTGGACTCATCTGTGTCATCATTCTTGGCACATCGGGACTCTTGCAGGCCCAACAGCTTGAGTTTTGGGGTCCATCTAGTTCTGTTGCTGGAGTTCCAGTTCTCAGTGAGTTGTGAACGTCGGTAACGGCGTATACGTGACCACGGGGTTGGTTGTAATCTTTAGAAAAGGCATATCCTGCAAAAAGAACAACTAAATTTGGATGTTCAGCAAGTGCATCGCGCATTGCGCTCCCATTGTGTTTGGAACAAAAAGAGGTATCGGCCATTTGCGAGTATGTTTGGTATTCGCGTGGATACGCAAGTCCCCAAACTTCGTTTCGTGGCTCAAATTCGGATAAATCGTATTTGGGTTGATTCATTAAGTTTGCTTCAGTTCTACGTTGAACAATGCTTGCTGCAAGCAATCCAAGCACAAAAACCACAGCCATTGTACCTAGGAAAAGCGCCCAGCCAATCCAAGGGCGTTGCTCTATCGTTTTACTTAATGGGGTTTTCATATTAGTTTAGTTTGGTTTGGGTTTACTTGATTAATTTTTTTAGCCATTCAGGTGTATCTGACTTAGGTACAGGGGCATTCCCGAATGGTGTAGATGAAAGGCTTTTTACACGTCCGTGAGGAACATCGCGGTGGCAATCCCAGCACAAACGGCCATTACCTTCAACGGTTTGGTCGTAAGTAACGTTGGCTTTGACCATTTCGGTTAAGTTGCCGTGACAGCGAATGCAGTTTTCCTGAACCACTTTGCGCCCTGGCGCAAGCATTGTGATAGTTTGGGAATAGGTGTTAAGTGTAAAAATGGTTGCGTGACGCATACCATCGGCGCCCTTGAAGTAGTATTTGCGGAAAACATTGTTGTGCGGAACATGGCAATCGTTACAGGTGGCGTGTTCCCTGTGGGGGGAGTGATGCCAAGTAACGTACTCGGGCCTCATAATATGGCAGTTTACGCAGGTTGCAGGGTCATCGGAAACGTAGGACCAGGCTCGGGAAGTGTAAAATGCAAAGGCCGCTGTGCCCATAAAAATTCCAGCAACAATAATCACAGGAATGCGCCATTTTGCTGGAGGGCTTAGGTGTTGTATGATTGCCTTTATTTTTTGCTTCATACAGCGTTTGGTTTAGGTTCGGTTTTGCTAATATAGTTAAATATGTACTTAGAATCAATCTAAAATTGTGTTTGCTGCCTTTTGCCTCTTCTTTTGATGAGCCACATTGCAAATCCTGTGATAGTGATAATTATCAATGATATTCCTGCTAGTGGAACAATTAGTATGTAGAAACTACTAATAATTGGAGAGTATATACGGCAGGTATGGAACTCCTGCGCCAGATTCCATAGGGGAAACCTAAACGAATTTTTCACCAATTTGGGCATCGCAATGTCTTTCTGATTTTGCCTCATTGGTAAAACTCCTTTATCGTAATCGAAAAAATACTCATCGTTGTTGATTTTTGAGTATCCTGAAACAGCAACACTTCCAAATGGCGATGATAAACTATTTGTAGGTTTAACCTCATTGCCAGTAATGTAGTTATGAATTATTCCATTGGTAGGATTCCATTGGAACGCACCGCTAAAACTACCTATCAAGTAATTGCCATTTTCAAGTATTTCAAAAACATTGATTCCCATTACGCTGATAGGTGGCTCGTTTTTGAATTTGCAGAAAGGTTCGTTTAGTTCTTTACCATAAAAGATTCCGTCGGATGTTGCTATTAGGTATAGGTTTCGCTCTTTATCGTATTTGATATCTCTTACTTTATCGTGCCAGAAAATATCATTTTTACGAGTTGAATTTTCGGAATGATTTATATTGCCACTTACAACAAACAGCAGGAAAGGTGGTCGTAGAAATATTCCTGTTAAACTCACTATCATCAGTAATAATGCAGATAAAGCCCCAACCTTAAGATGCCATTTGTACGAAAACTTTGTTGCTTGCTTGGTTCTCCTTAACTTAAACCTGCCCTTTACTCGCTTTACTATTTTTGGTGATATGAAGTAGATTAAACCTGTAATGCTAAGGAATAGCATGATAATTCCAACAATGTCAACAATAATTCTACCTGAAATTCCTAGTATTTCGCCACTGTGGATTATCCAGAATAACCTGAAAATACTCATATTAGGTTTGCTTCCTGTTGGTGGAATTAGTTCAACTTTAGCAAGTTTTAAATTATCAGCAACATCCTTGGCAGTATATAAACTATTCCGTGTGGTTATGTAGATAGTAGAATCAACAATCTCGATACCTGTAACGAATTCATCGTTCTTTGGGAGTTGGCACTTAATCCATTTCTGTTGAGGTTTGTTGAAATGGTACAAACCAAAGCGTGTGGCGGCAAGATAATTGCTTTTGCTTGTTGCTTCAAAATCGAATATTTTCCGATTGTCAGAACCGATGGGGATTCCATTCATAAACGGTGTCCAACTGCTAAAATTTTGGTTTGTAATCCAAATTCCAGCGCCTCCGTAAAAGATTACACTATCGGAATTTAAGGCTTTAGAGCCTTTTACCGATGCTAGATTCCAACTTTGAAGTTCGTAATTGTTGGGTAGATATTTTCTGTTGATATCAATTGAACTGATTAGTTCGCGATGATTCATCAGAATTCCTGAAATAGAAAAGAAAATAAAGAAAACCGTAAAAACAAGCGCTGGCCATTTATGGTATTTCTTAAAGGCTGAGTAAAGACGGGTCATCATGAGAAAAATGAAAGGGTTAAAAATTACATTTTAACTGTTTGCTCATTTTCGAATACTTTTTGCAAAAATATGTTTATGTGTTTTACGTTTGATATTCTATTTGTTGTTTTATGTCAATATTGAAAAGATCCAAGAGGTTAGATATGTGCAACAGAATTTATAGGTTTAAAAGAATTATCTTAGCTTTCAAATTTTTACAGAATGGAACTATTCGAAAAGCCCAAGGGTTCATATATAAGCTTTTTCAGCAATAAGGTGAAAATGTTTGGCGGAATTAATCTGGCGCAGGGTATTCCAGGGTTCAATCCACCAGTCGAACTGATTGATGAGCTGAACGCTATCTCAAAAACAAATATTCATCAGTATGCACCCGGTTTGGGAAATTTAAAACTGCTTGAGTTGATTGCTCAGAAGTACAATGTTGAAACCGCAAATCTGCTGGTTGTACAAGGTGCCACCGAGGGCTTATCGCTGATCTACACCTACCTATTAAAGTTGATTGGAAAGGACTTCTCTGTTCTGGCATTCGATCCTGCTTATGAGAGTTACAGCAAGCTGCCAGAGATATTTGGTCAGCCTTTTATTGCGTTCCCGTTAGCAGATAATGGATCATTCAACACGGATGAACTATCAGCTGAGATTATCAACAAAAATGTAAAATTGATTTTTGTGAGTTCGCCCGGAAATCCTTATGGAAAAGTGTTTTCGAAAGATGAAGTTGATAGTTTGGTTGAACTTTCTGGGAAATTGGGTTTTTACTTGGTTTTCGATGCGGTTTACGATGAACTATACTTTAACGAATCACCGTATATTCCGGTAAAGTCAACAAATGAACGGTTGTTTATTGTGAGCAGTTTCTCCAAATCGCTTTGTATTACGGGTTGGCGTATTGGCTACATAATTCACCATAAAGTTCACGCTGCAGGCTTGCAGTCCGTTCACGATTATATTGGCCTATGTGCGCCATCGCTGTTGCAGCAGACACTTGCCAACTATCTGGAGAAGTATAATTATGCCGAGGGTTTTAAAGTCGAGTTTAGGCGAAATATCACACAATCGTTCCAATCCTTGAGTGAAGTTCTGAATGAGCAGGGCTTTCAAATACCCAAAATTGATGGTGGCTGTTTTATATGGGCAGAACTGCCCGAAGAGTTTACAGATGGATTCCGGTTTGCATCGATGCTATACGAGGAGAATAAGGTGGCTGTAATTCCCGGCGAGCATTTTAGCGCCAGCAAGACCAATTGGATTCGTTTTAATATTGCTCGGCCTATGGATGAAATTATGGCTGCCGAAAAGGAACTCACTCTGTTTATGCAAAAGCACAAAGGATGATTTCTGTAATCGCTATAGCACTCTCCTCCGTTTATGCAATTTTGTTGATTTTGCTGCTGCTTGGTTATTACAGTGCGGCAAAACAAGCAAATTTAAATGTTAAAGCCGATGGGGTTAGCGTTATTGTTGCTTTTCGGAACGAGGGGGAGAATATTCAGGCACTTATCGAATCGTTCAATTTGCAAACGCTCCCATTTAGTAAATGGGAGGTGATCTTTGTCGACGATAACTCGTCCGATACAAGCATTTCCGTTATCAACTCAAGCCCCAAAACCTTCAACTTTAAGTTGATTCAACTCTCGGGGGTTGAGGGTAAAAAGTATGCAATAATCGAAGGTGTAAAAAATGCTAGGTATAAATTAATAGCAATTACTGATGCCGATTGTGCTCCTTCAAAACTTTGGCTAGCTAGTTTGGTTGAGCATGGCGATGTTGCGCTAATTCAACGACCCGTTATTGTTGAAACCTCCAACTCCATTGTAAATATGTTTGAGGCGCTGGATTATGCATCGCTTATGGCTGTTTCGGCCGGTTCATTCGGATTGGGAAGACCCGTTATTGCCGCATCGGCAAATTTGGCGTTTAGGAAGGATTTAGTAGATGTTAATGCGGAAACTCTCCGTACAGATATCTCCTCGGGCGACGATATGTTTTTGCTGCATACAGCAAAACAAAATAAGGTAAACAAATTGATGTTCAACTTAGCAAAAAACGGATTTGTTACAACAAAATTTGAGGGTGGTTTCAGCGGATTTATCCGTCGACGTAAACGTTGGGCATCAAAGGCATCGGGCTATAAGGATTTCGATACAATTTTGGTTGCCACGGTTGTTCTCCTTTTCAACTTGTCGATTGTATTTTTTGCCTTGGGCTCTTTGTTGGGATTTATATCAATTTATAATTTACTGATAGCCTTGCTTGTTAAAATTTTTGTGGATTTTCCGCTGCTTTTTGTTTTTCTAAAACGGACAAAACAGCTAAAATTGATGCTTGTTTTTTTACCTTTACAGTTCATTTATCCATTTTACATTAGCTATTCGGCCATTGCCGGATTATTTGGAGGACAAATTTGGAAAGGAAGGCCAGTAAATTAGAGGAGATAGCCCGTAGCGGTTCGCCTTGGCAAATTGCCATACGAAGGTTGTTATCCGATTGGGTTGCCGTTGTATCGCTCGTTTTTATTGGCGTTACTGCTATAATTGCGTTGCTGGGATATCTTATTGCCTCCGATTCAACACCATACTCAAACAGTCAGCACCTTGAGTTAACCACTTGCAAGCCGGGTTTTAAGGTTCAAATGCTACAGGTGCATAGGCAGGAGGATGTGCTGGATAGAACATGGATTGGAAAAATGATGTATGGAGAGGAGTTGCCCTATAAGGAAATTTCGTTGAACAGCTACCGGTTTGTCGATGGCTATATTGAGGTTGAGGAGTATAACCCAATTCCAGAGTCAACACCTATTGTTACCAAACATTCGTTGGTAAATGTGCTTTACCGTATTCATCCCAATTTTAAGCCCGAATACACATCGGATTCCGCCTACTTTACCTTGGCTAATGGCCAAAAAATGTCAAGGTCGATTGTTGAGTTGCAGCAGCAGGTGTTGTCCGAAAATATTGTAAATCGTAAGTTTATTCTTGGCACCGACCGCTTTGGCCGCGATTTGTTCAGCCGGTTGATTATTGGTGCACGCGTATCGCTTTCAGTTGGATTTATTGCGGTTGGAATTGCCTTAATAATAGGCATTGTGCTAGGAGCCTTGGCTGGTTTTATTCGTGGCTGGGTGGATGATGTTATAATGTGGTTCATAAACGTGGTGTGGAGCGTTCCAACTCTGCTTATGGTTATTGCGCTCACAATGGTTATTGGTAAAGGCTTTTGGCAAATATTTGTGGCGGTTGGTTTAACAATGTGGGTGGATATGGCCCGTGTGGTTCGTGGACAAGTGCTCTCAATCCGCGAGAAGGAGTTTGTTGAAGCTGCAACTGTACTTGGCTTTAGTAGGTTTAGGATAATATTCCATCATATACTCCCCAATATTTTTGGTCCAATAATAATAGTATCGGCAAGTAATTTTGCCACGGCAATTCTGATTGAGGCTGGTTTAAGCTTCCTCGGAATTGGTGTTCAACCTCCAATACCATCGTGGGGAACAATGATAAAGGACCATTACGGCTACATAATAATGGACAAGGCTTACCTTGCCATACTTCCCGGTTTGGCAATTATGATGCTGGTGCTAGCATTCAACTTGCTGGGTAATAGTTTGCAGGATGCTTTGGACCCAAAGGCTGTGGAACGAAAATAGTTACTGATTTTTCTCTTTTTCTCTATTGCGAATGCGCTTGCTTTTGCTAATTTTACTGTGTTTATCAAAATAAACTAAATCTAACCTAATTTTTTTACAAATGGAAAATCAAACTAACACTGAAATTGCTAAAGAGTCTATTGAGATTGAGAAAGAAGGTCTTATGCATTTATTCGAAACCAGAAAGTGGACAATGTTTTTATCGGTTCTTGGTTTTATTTGCATTGGTTTAATGATGATTGCGGCATTAGTTGTGCTTACCGTAAGTTCAAAAGGGTTTGGCTTTGGTATAGCTTTTTTTATAATGATGTTGATATTCATTGTAATTTATTTCTTTCCAATATACTATCTGTTCAAGTTTTCGGAGTTGTCAAAGATTGCTTTATCAACTAAAGATAATTCTCAACTGACAAATGCTTTAATGTACTTGAAAAAGCATTACCAGTATATGGGAATACTTGCCATTATTGGATTGAGTTTTTACCTTCTTATGTTTATTTTTGCAGGTATTGCCGGGACAATGTCTTCGTTGTTTTAACAAGTTATTCCCAGATAATATATTGCCCGCGAGATTTTGCGGGCTTTTTTCTTTTTTTCAGTTTGCTGGTGCAGATTTGCAATTTGCAGCAAATACTTTTTTCTGTTTTTTACAGTTAAATTGACGCATGGGTAGCATTTCCAATAGAGTGCTTACAACTTCAGTTGAACGGTGAAGTTGGGGGAGTGAAATCTTGTTCAGATAAATCGTTGATTAATAATTTTTTTGTAATCAAAAAGAGCCAGTTTAAGACTGGCTCTTTAAAATGATATAGAGGATAAATCTACTGCTCTACCCAGCGTTTTACATCGTCCATGCTTGGGTTTGGTAGGCCAAGCTTGTTCTTTTTGTTGTACCCGCAAATGTCGTTGAAGAGTTTGCCTGGGGCAACATTTACCAACGAGGCCACTGTGTTGAATCCCATTTTTTGTAACACTGGAACCCAATCGGCGGGGATACCCTTGCTGGTGTATGCTTCAGCTGTATCTTTCTGCGCTTTCTTCTCGGGACGCATTTGTGGGAAGAATAGCACATCCTGTATGGATGGCTGGTTGGTCATAAACATTGTTAGTCGGTCAATTCCAATTCCCATACCAGAGCAGGTTGGCATACCGTACTCCAACGAGCGCACAAAGTCAAGGTCAATGAACATTGCTTCGTCGTCGCCCTTTTCGCTTAGGCGCAACTGGTCTTGGAAGCGGTCCATCTGGTCAATTGGGTCGTTCAGCTCGCTGTATGCGTTGCAGAGCTCCTTACCGTTAACCATAAGCTCAAAGCGCTCGGTTAGTTCAGGGTTGCTGCGGTGACGCTTACATAGCGGCGACATCTCAATTGGGTAATCCATAATGAATGTGGGCTGAATCATATGATGCTCGCACTTCTCGCCAAAAATTGCATCAATCAGCTTACCTTTACCCATTGTTTCGTCGATATCAACGCCTAAATCCTTGCATATTTTGCGAAGTTCATCCTCAGTTTTTCCGGTGATATCAACTCCAGTATGCTCCTTAATTGCATCGGTCATGGTTAAGCGACGGAATGGGCGCTTAAAGTCAACCTCCTTGTCGCCAATGGTAACCTTGGTTGTGCCATGCAGTGCAAGAGCAACGCGCTCAAGCATCTCCTCGGTGAACTCCATCATCCAGAAGTAATCCTTATAGGCTACGTAAATTTCCATTACGGTGAACTCTGGGTTGTGGGTACGGTCCATTCCCTCGTTGCGGAAATCCTTTGCAAACTCGTAAACGCCATTAAAACCTCCAACAATAAGACGCTTTAGGTATAGCTCATTGGCAATTCGTAGGTACAATGGAATATCTAACGCGTTATGGTGAGTCATAAACGGACGTGCAGTTGCACCACCCGGTATTGGTTGCAATATTGGAGTTTCAACCTCAAGGTAGCCCTTTGAGTTGAAGAAATCGCGCATTGTATTGATAATCTTTGAGCGCTTAATAAACACCTCGCGAACGTGTGGGTTTACAACCAAATCGACGTAACGTTGACGATAGCGCAGTTCGGCATCGGTAACCGCATCGAAAACCTGACCATCCTTCTCCTTAACAATAGGAAGTGGTTTGATTGATTTCGAAAGCAGAGTAAGCTCCTGTGCATGAACCGACTCTTCGCCCATTTGGGTGCGGAACACATAGCCTTTTACTCCAACTATATCGCCAATGTCCAACAGACGTTTAAATACTGTATTGTAAAGCGTTTTATCCTCGCCAGGGCATATATCATCGCGTTTGACGTAAACTTGGATTTTACCTTTTTCGTCCTGTAATTCAAAGAATGAGGCGCTTCCCATGATACGGCGAGCCATAATACGGCCGGCCACGCAAACATTGGTTTGCAGGGAACTCATACTCTCAAAATTGGAGATAATATCCTCGGTGGTGTGCGTTACCGGATACATTGCAGCAGGGTAGGGGTCAATCCCTAAGTTGCGCAACTCGTCCAACGACTGACGACGGATAATCTCCTGTTCGCTAAGTTCTTCTAGTATTGCCATTTGTATTAATTAGTTTATGAAATCGTGCAAATTTACACGATATTTTCGATTGAACAATTTGATTTAAGACATTAGGTGTCAGAATCGAAATTATTGACTTGTGCTGTTGTGTTTGGTTTAAATGATTTTTTTGGTTGGTTCGAAAAACCCCTCAAGGGTTTCAAACCCTTGAGGGGGTAACTGTCTTAAAAGAGAAGGGGCATTAAAGCCCCTTCTCCAAAAATACTTGTCAAATTAAACTTTAATTCTATCCTCGCCAACCTCATCGTGTAGCCTATCTTTTTGACCAGTCCAAACCATAAACTTTTTCTGTAGATTTACGGTTAAACGGTACATTACAGGAACAATAATCAGAGTAAGGAAAGTTGAGAATGTTAAACCGAAAATGATTGTCCACGATATTGGACCCCAGAACACCACATTATCACCTCCGAAGTATAAATCAGGGTTGAAACTGCTTAATGCTCCAGCAAAGTCTATGTTCATTCCAATAGCCATTGGAACCAATCCTAGTATTGTAGTTATAGCAGTTAATAGTACGGGGCGCAACCTTGTTCTACCTGCCTCAATTACACATTCGGTGGCATCCTTAACGGATAGAAATGCATCTTCGGGCAACCCTAACTCTACTCTTCTGCGGTCTTTAAGTAAGCCGATGTAGTCGATAAGCACAATTGCGTTGTTAACCACAATACCCGCTAGCGATACAAGCCCAATGCCTGTCATAACCACCACAAAGTCCATTTTAAATGTAGCAAGTCCACCGAATACACCAATTGTACTGAATATAACGCTGGTCATAATTACAAGTGGGCGTACGAGTGAGTTGAATTGGGTAACAAGGATTAATAGTATTAGTGCAAGTGCAATAAGCATTGCCCGTCCTAAGAATGCCATTGATTCTTGTTGCTCCTCCTGCTCGCCAGTAAAGCTATACTTATACCCTTCGGGTATTTTGTAATTTGCCATAATTTGCTTTAACTGCTCGTTAATCTTTGTAGCGTTGTATCCTTTAATAACGTTAGAATACAAAGTAACAACTCTATCTCTGTCCTTACGTTTTACTGATCCGTATGTGCTAGAGTACTTAAAGTTTGCGATGGACGAAACGGGGATTTGTATCATTTGCCCTTCTTCCATAAACCCGATTTTTTGGTTAAGTAAAGTTGGCAAATCGTAACGATAGTGATTAGCAAATCTAAGTTGGATAGGGTAATCATCCTCGCCTTCTTTGAACTTAGATACTTCTTTCCCATATAGCGAAGTTCTTATGGTTGAGGCAATCTGCATAGTGCTCAAGCCTAGGCGGCGTGCTTTGTCCCTATCTATTTCAATGATTAGTTCAGGTTTTCCAACATCCAAATCGAGTTTAAGTCCTTCAATTCCATCTATTGCATAGGAGTTGATGTACGTTTCAATTGAATCAGACAGTTCAAGAAGTTTGTCGAATTCTGGACCGCTAATTTCAAGGTTTATTTCTTTTCCTGCAGGTGGCCCCATTAGGTCTTGGCTAATATATAGTTGAACACCAGGGTATTTGTTCTGTAATTCATCGCTAAGTTCCTGCATTACCTTTGATGTGTTTATGCCAAAGCGTTCCTTAAATTCAACAAAGGTTATGGTAATTAATGCCTTGTTTATTTGGTCGCCAAAAGCACTCCATTCGTTAGGATCACCTGTTCCAATTGTTGTTAGTACCGATTCAACTATCTTCTTGTTAGGTTCAAGAAACTTGTTTAAATCCGATTCTATCATTAGAACCACAGAGTCGGTTGCCTCTATGTCCGAACCAATAGGTAACTCAGCTACAATATTAATATAGTTAGGGTCGCTCGATGGGAAGAACTTAACAGCAGGTTCCCTTACAATAAAGAATATAATCGTTAAAATTAGTAATCCGAATGAGCCAAGGGTTATCCAGTAAGGTCTACGTCCAACTAAAGCATATGTTAGAGTTTTCTTGTATGCATTTTCTAACCATAAAAGGAACTTATACCTGAACCAACGCTCTACCTTGTAGAAGAATATTGCATTGAAGAATACAATTAATCCGAATATTGTAAGAAGGTTGGCAATTGTAAAGAACTTTCCAATGTAAAATAGTATAGCAACTCCAATAAGAATGGCCGAAAGTCGGAATGCTTTCTTCTTGTCGGGAATGTTATCGTGCATTTCGTCGCCATGCTTAATGAATGTTGCAGTAATTACCGGGATAATTACCAATGCTACAATTAGCGATGATGTTAGCACAATAATTAGTGTAACAGGAAGATTTTTCATAAACTCACCAGTAATACCTTCCCAAAATGCCAGTGGAAGAAATGCCGCCAGCGTTGTGGCTGTGGATGATATTACGGGCATTGCTATTTCCCCTACTGCCAGTCGAGCAGCTTCAAAAGGTTTATATCCCTTGTCCACAAATCGGTAAATATTCTCCACCACCACAATTGCGTTGTCCACAAGCATACCTAAAGCAAGAATAAGCGAGAATAGCACAATCATATTAATTCTGTAACCAATAAGGCTAAGAATCATAAACGACATAAGCATCGATAGCGGGATTGATGCTCCAACAAACAGTGCGTTGCGAGTACCCAAAAAGTAGAATAGTACAAGTACCACAAGGAGAACACCCATTACCATACTGTTCTCCAGGTTCGAGAGTTGCTTGCGGATAAGGTCACTCTGGTCGTTTGTCAACGTAACAGTCATTGTGGCAGGAAGCGCTCCACTTTCTTTTGCATTATCGAGTATTTCGAAGATCTGGTCGGTGGCTTTAAGTAAGTTCTCGCCACTCTTTTTAACAACCTGAACGGAAATAACTGTTTGTCCATTGAGGCGAGCTTTAGTTGATGCTTCCTCGTATCCATCAATAACATCGGCCACATCGCGAACGTAAATTGTTCTGTCCTGCTCGCGCTTAACTACAATTTCTTCAATCTCCTTGATAGACTTAAACTCACCAAGAATACGGATTGAACGACGCATTTTGCCGAGTTTAATATCTCCTCCCGACATCGATACGTTTTCGTAGGCAATAGCCCCCTCAATATCGTTAAAGGATAATCCGAGAGCTTCCATTTTAATCATATCAACCTCAATGGCAATTTCGCGTTCCTCAATTCCTTGGATGTTTACCTTGGAAACTTCCTTCACATTTTCAATTTCATCCTCAAGGTATTCTGCGTATTTTTTAAGTTCCTCAATTGAGAAATCACCTGAAAGGTTTATGTTGATAATGGGGAACTCCGAAAAGTCGATATCCGACACTAATGGGTCACTCAATATATCGCTCGGAAGTTCACTTTTAGCCCTGTCAACGGCATCCTTTGTTTCCTGCAAAGCGTCGCTAATTTCAACATTAGTGTTGAACTCAACTAAAATCATCGATGCATCCTGCAAGGAGGTTGATGTAAGTTTCTTTAACCCCTTAACGTTTTCCAGTTCCTTTTCCAACGGTCTCGATATAAGGTTCTCCATATCGACAGGTGGGTTGCCAGGGTAAACTGTTTGAACCATAATGGTTGGGAAGTAAACCTCGGGGAAGAGTTCCTTTGGAAGACCCTTGTAGGCAATCATTCCAAAAAGTGCTATAATACCAGATATTAAATAAACTGTATTCTTATTTTTTAGAGCCCAACTGGTGGGTCCAAAATCTCTAATTTTTAATTTGTTTTCAGTGCTCATATTGGCAATGTTTTCTTTTGTTTCACAGCATTATTTGTGTGAAACTATTATTCTAATTGCGAACTTCAATTAAACTGCCATTTCCAATTTGGTTGAATCCTGCAGTTATTACCTGTTGGCCTTTGTCTAGCCCCTTGGTAACCATTGTTCTGTCGTTGTACGATAAGCTTGTTTCAACATAAGTTTTTGTAGCTACGGTTTTTCCAGCCTCATTCTTCGATGCAACAAAAAGGAATGTTCCTTTGCTATCCTGTTTTAGAACTATACTTGGAACAACTAATGCGTTTTTGCTCTCAAAATCTTTTATGCTAAGCATGGCAATCTGGTTTGGCTTAATTTGACCACGAACATTATCGAGCCAAATTTCAACCTTGATAGTTCTCGTTTTTTGGTCAATAGCATTCCCAATTCTCTTGATTGGTGCGTTTAAAACAATGTCGGAGTAGGTTGGAAATTTGATTGTAACCATATCGCCCACATGAATCTTTGTGAGAATATTTTCGGTAACATCTGCTTCAATTTTGAGTTTATCAAGATTTACTAGGTATACAAGAGGAGCGCTAGGCGAGGCTAATTCTCCTTCCTTGGAGTAAATATCATCAACAATACCTGAAAAAGGAGCTTTAACTAGCGACATATCAAGTTGTGCTTGTAACGTTTTTAAGCTGTATTCCAGACGTTCCTTGTTGTTTTTTGCCTCGAGATATTGAATTTCCGAGCCAATATTTTGCTCCCAAAGAGCCTTTTGCTTATCGAAAACTTTAGTTGCAAGATCGAGTCCTAGTTTTACTTCAGCTATGCTATTCTCAAGAATACTTGTGTTTAATGATACTATAAGATCGCCTTTTGCAACGCGTTGACCCTTTGTAACGTGAATTTTCTTGATATGACCGCTACCTTCTGGTCTAATAAGCGCCTCCTCGGCCATTTCTACCTTCGCATTTGCAAGGAAGTAATGCTCAAAACTTTCCTCCTGTATATTCTTGACATGAACAGGAACTAAACCATTTACATGGTTGTCGTCGTCCATTTTTGCCAGTTTATTTTCGAGCTCTTTAATTTGGTTGTTTATTTCTAAAGCTTTGTCCTTTAGTCCTGATATCTGCAATTTAATTGCTTCGGGGGTTTCGGTGCTTGTGCAACCAACCATAAGGGCTACACCTAGCATTATCACTGAAATTCTTTTCATCTTTATATCTATTTATTAT
>Ga0209066_10003013_pt1 | contig 19728 bp, 18 predicted proteins | sample All_14_2_FD_187198 | JGI IMG/M metagenome (GOLD analysis project Ga0209066, IMG submission 187198) | Freshwater microbial communities in response to fracking from Pennsylvania, USA - Allegheny Zone_MetaG_DW_15 (SPAdes) (version 2) ... | reverse complement strand
GATTCGCGCGCTGCCGTCGATTGGCCGCAACATTCAGGACTACGTCCGCCTTGATCCGCGCGTGTCGCAAACCGACAAGCAGCGCGGCGAAATTTCCGTCGGCGGTCAGAACACCCGCTTCAACGCCATCAAGATCGACGGTGTCTCCACCAACGATCCGTTCGGTCTGGAATCGAACAACCTGCCGACCCTGCGCCAGCCGGTCTCCATCGATGCGATCGAAGAAGTGCAGATCGCCATCGCCGAATACGACGCCACCCTGACCGGCGCCACCGGCGGCATCATCAACGCCGTCACCAAGTCAGGCACCAACGAGTTCGGCGGTTCGGTGTACTACGTGTTCCGTGACAACGACTGGGTGCGTGACAACGAAAACGGCACGCCGTTTGCCGGCTTCCAGGACGAAGAAACCTACGGCGTCACCTTCGGTGGCCCGCTGATCAAGGACACGCTGTTCTTCTTCGCCAACTACGAGCAGTTCACCCGCAATGCGCCGGGTCCGGCCTTCGGACCGACCGGCTCTGGTGCTTCCAATGAAGTCGCCATCACCGATGCGCAGATCGCGGAAGTTCAGGACATCGCCAGCAGTGTGTGGGGCTTCGATGCCGGTACGCTCAACATTCCAGACGCTCTGAAGACCGACGTCGAGGAATATGCGATTAAGCTGGACTGGAACATCAACGAAGATCATCGCGCCAGTTACCGCTACAGCAACATGGAACAGGTCGATCCGGTGTTGCCGGGCTTCGGCAGCCGCTCGCTGTCGCTGAACAGCTACTGGTACAACCAGGTGAAGACCTTCGAAAGCCATGTTGCGCAGGTCTACAGTGACTGGTCGGACACCTTCTCGACCGAATTCAAGGTGTCGCAGCGTTCCTATGACTCGATTGCCGAGACGTTCTCGGATTTGCCGGCCATCGCCGTCCGTATCGGTTCGGCCACACTGAATCTGGGTACCGAGCAGTTCCGTCATCAGAACATTCTGTTGACCGATGAAACCAACTTCTTCGGTCAAGGCACTTGGTATCTCGGCGACCATCAGGTCAAGTTCGGTGTCGACTACACCAGCAACGACATCTACAACCTGTTTGGCCGTGATCTGAATGGTGTCTACACCTTCAACAGCATCGCCGACTTCCGTGCCGGTACGCCCAGCGCATACACCTCGCGCGCAGCCACCAACGGCGACGTGAACAGCATCGCTGCCGACTGGACCTTCGAGAACCTTGGCGTGTTCGTGCAGGATTCGTGGGCGGTCAACTACAACCTGAACCTGTTGTTCGGCTTCCGTTACGACACCCCGATGGTGGACGACGCGCCAATCAGCAACCCGCTGACGCAAACGCTGTACGGCTTGGACAACACCCAGACCATCGACGGCAATGGCCTGTTCCAGCCACGTTTTGGCTTCAACTACACCTTCGACAGCGAGCGTCCGACGCAACTGCGTGGTGGCATCGGTCTGTTCCAGGGTGCGGCGGCGAATGTGTGGCTGTCGAATCCGTTCTCCAACACCGGCTTGAACTATGTCGTTCGTCAGCAAACCGCTGGCTCGACCGTGGTGTTCTCGCCGGACCCGAACAACCAGCCGGTGCCCGCCGGTACCTCGCTGCGCCAGTTCATCGACATCGTTTCCAGCGACCTGGAACAGCCGAGCATTTGGAAAGCCAACCTGGCGTTCGAGCATGAACTGCCGTGGTATGGCGTTGTCGCCAGCGCCGAAGCGATCCTGACCCAGAACGAAACGTCGCTCTACTACCAGCGCCTCGACTTCGGCAACCCGACCCGCTCGGGTCAGGATGGCCGCATGCTGTACTGGAACGCTGCGGGCTATAACCCCGGCAACTGGAGCTTGAACAGCTCCGGCGCTTGGGTTTCTACCAACGCCGTCGGCAACCGCGCCAACCGCCCGAGCAGCATCGACTCCGTGCAGTACGCGCTGCCCACCAACAAGGGCGAAAGCCAGCAGTTGACCCTGGCACTGAGCAAGCCGATGACCGAGAACTGGGGCTGGATGGTGGCTTACACCTACACCAACGCCACCGAAGTCAATCCGCTGACCAGCTCGCAGGCCTCCTCCAACTGGAACAACAACGCGATCTTCCAGGCCAACGAGGAAATCGCCAGCCAGACCAACTACACCATTCGCGATCGTTTCAGCGCGAACCTCAGCTACCGTCACTACTTCTTCGAGAACTACGCCACCGACTTCGGCCTGTTCTATGAAGGCCGCAGTGGCAAGCCCTACAGCTGGGTGTTCCAGAACGACATGAATGGCGACGGCGTGGTCAACGACCTGTTCTACGTGCCCTCTGGCCCTGGCGACGTGTTGTTCGAAAATGCCGAACAGGAAGCGGCATTCTTCGAGTTCCTCGCCGCAACACCGGAGTTGTCGCGCTATGCCGGTCAGGTGGCAGGCCGCAATACCGAGCGTAACGAGTGGGTGAACCAGTTTGACGTGCGTATCAGCCAGGAATTGCCCGGCTTCTTCGGCGACAACAAGGCGGAAATCGCACTGGACATCCTCAACGTCGGCAACCTGCTGAACAAGGATTGGGGCCGCATCGAAGAAATCGGCTTCCCGTCCAACCGCGGCGTGGCCTACTTCGGCGGTATCGATCCGGCAACCGGCAAGTACGTCTATGGCTTCACCAACGACGTCGACGCCTCTTCACTGCGTGATGTCACCGGTGAATCGCGTTGGGCAGCTCAGCTGACCTTCCGCTATCGCTTCTGATCGCTGCACCAAGCGCATTGCACCGTCAGGTGCAATGCGCGAACCTTTCACGGTCGGCCTTCGGGTCGACCGTTTTTTTTGGAGGAAGCGATGTCGGAATGGCAAGCAGTCTGCGGCGAACAACAACTCGCGGAAGGTGAGTTCCAGATCCACTGGGCGGGCGACACCGCCATCGCGGTGTATCGCACATCGGAAGGTTGGTTCGCGGTCGAGGATGTCTGCACGCATGACGGTGCGGAGCTCGCTGGCGGCGCCATACAAGGTTGTGTGGTCGAGTGCCCGAGGCATGGCGCCCGATTTGATTTGCGCACTGGCGCGGCGCTCTGTGCACCGGCCTACGAGCCGATCCATGTGTTTCCGCTCAAACTCGACGCCGGTGTGGTCTACGTGCGAGACGACCGGGACGACTGAGCAATCCGTCGCGCTCCAGGAGTCTGTCGGACTTGAAAGGGAGTCGGCTGCAAGCCCGTCTGGGCGAATTTCTGCCTCGATTCGTCAAGTCCGACCGGCTCGTAGCGCCGCGCGTTCGGTGACCAGCAGGGCGAGCACAGCGAACGCGGCGTAGACGGCATCGATGGCACCCAGTCGCGGCCACCAGTGCAGCCACAACATACCCAGCGACATTTGCTGCAAGCCGTGCACCGGCGCGACACCGAGCGCGCCAAGCAACACCATGCCGAAACTCAATGCCGCGGTGAACAGGACGGTGAGTACCGCCACGAGCACGATGATCGCGGCCCGCGCCGGTCGCGCGGGAAACTGACTCAACCGCAGCAGCATGGCCGCATCCAGCACCACCACGGGAAGCATCCAGCCGTGGTTGCCACCAAGCCGCCATTGCAGCCCGCTCCACAGCGCGGCGATACCCACGGTGCCCACCGCACAGGTCGCGGTTGCCAACACCCAGGTACCAGGGGATATCGATGGAAATGTCCGCGCCGCCAATGCCTCATCCTTGAATGCTCGCGTCGTTTTGACGCGGGTGACGACTAGAATACGCAAGTTGATGTTTCGTGGGCCACGCCAGTGGGGTCCACTTGCCCTCCCCGATATCGAGAACCTTCCACGCATGAGCTACAGCCGCACTTCCGAACCGATCAAATTCGAGCGCGACTGTGCCGTGGTGATGGTGCCGCAGGGCGAGGCGGTGACTCTCCCGGCTGGCAGTGTCGGCTACATCACGCAGGCATTGGGTGGCAGCTACACGGTGTTTGTGGAGGGCAATCTGTTCCGGGTTGCGGGGCACGACGGCGATGCAATCGGCAAGCCGCCGATTCCAAAACCCGAGCTGCCTGACGGGGCTAGTGACGATGATGTCGAGCTGCTCGCTTGGAATCAGTTGCGCACCTGCTTCGACCCCGAAATTCCGGTCAACATTGTCGATCTTGGGCTGGTTTACGACTGCCACGTCGAGCATGCCGACGCCGATGCGCGCCGCATCAAGGTGAGGATGACCTTGACCGCGCCAGGCTGTGGCATGGGCGAAGTGCTGGTGCAGGACGTGCGCAGCAAGCTGGAGCTGATCCCCACCGTGGTCGAGGCGGATGTCGAACTCAGCTTCGATCCACCATGGACGCAGGCGATGATGACCGAAGCCGCGCGTCTGCAAGTCGGGATGTTCTGAGGGCGGGCAGGCAAGAAAATGCCGAAAAATTCATCGATGGATTTTTTCAGCTCGGCTCAGTGCGAAGTAACTTCGCGCTGATTTTTCAGTGCGTCCTCATGCACCCGCCTGCGCTTTCGGGTGGCGCACGTCGCGCCCGTCCACGACATAGAACACATATTCGGCGATGTTCTTCGCGTGGTCGCCAATACGCTCCAGTCCCTTGACCACGAAGATGGTCTGCAGGGCGGCAGGAACCTGCTCCGGCGATTGCATCATCAGCGCCGTCAATCGGCCGAGCAGCGCCTTGTACTCGCGATCCACCGTGTCGTCATGTTCGAGCACCCAGCTCGCTTGCGACAGATCGAGTCTGGCCAGCGCATCCATCGCGCCGCGCAGCACCTCGCCGACGACGCGCGCCATGCGCTCGATGTCATCGAGCAACAGCCCCGATGGATCGCCATGCTCTTCCCGCCACCCTCGCAGCTTCAAGGCAACGCGGGCAATTTTCTTGGTTTCGTCACCGACGCGCTCCAGGTCGTTGACGGTTTTCGACAGGCCCAGCACGGTGCGCAGATCGATACCGAGTGGCGTGCGCAGCGCCAGCAACTGTGCGATCTCGCCGTCGGCACGCAGTTCAAAACGATCCACCTGGCGGTCGCCATGGATCACGCTGTCGGCCAGTTGCTCGTCACTGCGGACCAAGGCCTGAATGGCGTTCGCCAATTGATCCTCCACCACGCCACCCATCTGGATCACCAGATCGCGCAGCACGCCGAGTTGTTCATCAAACCGTTTGAGCGTGTGCCCACCCGACAATAGCGACATCCTGGGTTCTCCCTGCCTCAACCGAAGCGACCGGTTATGTAGTTCTCAGTCTGCTTCTTTTGCGGACGGGTGAACATCTGATCGGTTTCGCCGAACTCGATCAGCTCGCCCGCATGCAGAAACGCGGTGTACTTGGACACCCGCCCCGCCTGCTGCATGTTATGGGTCACGAGCAGCACCGTCATGCGCTGTTTCAAGGCCGTGATCAGTTCCTCGATGCTCGCGGTCGCGGCCGGATCCAGCGCGGACGTCGGCTCATCGAACAGCAACATCTCCGGCTCCGTGGCCAGGCTGCGAGCGATGCACAGACGTTGTTGCTGACCACCTGACAAGGTCAGCGCCGAGGCATGCAGACGATCCTTCACCTCGTTCCAGAGTGCGGCCGCGCGAAGCGCCTGTTCAACGCGTTCGGCGAGTATCGCGCTGCGTTTTTCGCCCTGCACGCGCAGGCCGAAGGCGACGTTGTCGAAGATCGACTTGGGAAAAGGGTTGGGCTTCTGAAACACCATGCCAATCCGCAAGCGCGCCTCGATGGGGTCGATGGCAGGATCAAGCAGATCAGTGCCATCCGGCTGCAAGCGAATCGCGCCCTCGTAGCGACTGCCAGGATATAGATCGTGCATGCGGTTGAAACAACGCAGCAATGTGGTCTTGCCGCAGCCGGACGGCCCGATCAGCGCTGTGACCTCATGCGACGCCACGCGCAGATCGATGTGCTTGAGCGCGACGACGCTCCCGTAGTGGAAGCTCAGGTCACGCACCTCGGCCTTGGCATCGAAAGTCAAATCCATGAACTATCCAAATTGGCGCCTGCGCGCACGCTGCCGGATGAACAGCGCCACCGCATTCATGGCCAGGTTGAGAACCACCAGTACCACGCCAGCGGCTGCCGCGTTGGCATGGAAATCGGGATTCGGGCGGGATATCCAGTGAAACACCTGGATCGGCAACACGGTGAACGGCGAGTAGAGCCAGTCGAGATTCACAAACGGCGGCGTGGCGGAAATAGGCGCGGCAGGCAGAAATGACAGAAAGCTGAGCGCGCCGATCACGATCACCGGCGCAGTTTCGCCGATCGCACGCGACAGGCCAAGAATCACACCGGTCAGAATACCGGGCATGGCCTGCGGCAGAACGTGATGCCAGACGGTCTGCCAGCGCGACGCCCCCAGCGCCAGCGACGCCTCTCGCAAATCCACGGACACGCTCCGCAGCGCCTCCCGCGTCGACACGATCACCATCGGCAGGATGAGCATGGCCAAGGTCAATCCCGCGCTGAGGATGCTCTGACCGAGATGCATCCCCTGCACCAGCAATCCCAGCGCAAGCAAGCCGTAGACGATCGACGGCACACCCGCGAGATTGCCAATGCTGATCTCCAGCATCGACGACCAGCGTCCACGCTGGGCGTATTCTTCGAGATAGATGCCCGCCGCGACACCCAAGGGCACTGCCGCGAAAGCGGTAACCAGCAGTACCAGAATGCTTCCTACCCATGCCGCGAGAATGCCGGCCTGATCCGCATGGCGCGAGGGATAGCTCAACAGGAACGCCAGATCCAGGTGCCCGGCGCCATCCACGACGAGGCGCACAAACAGCGCTGCCAGAACCCACATGATCACCAGCATCACCAGCAAGCCGACCAATGCGAACACGGCATCACGTCGATGCTCACCATGCAGGATGCGGTGATGGACGTGTGCTTGCGGATTCATCGCGACAGCTCACCAAATCGATGCCGAATCCAGTATCCAAGAACGTTGAACGCCAGCGTCAGCAAGAACAGACTCAGCCCGACCGCAAACAGACTTTGATAGGCCAGACTGTGGCGTGGCACATCGCCCATCGCCACCTGGGCAATGTAGGTCGTGAGGGTGGCCGCGCCATCGCGCGGATCAAAGACCAGACGCGCCTGTTGTCCGGCAGCAATCGCCACCACCATGGTCTCGCCCAACGCGCGGGACAGCGCCAGCACCGCGCTGGCCGTCACCCCCGAGGCGGCCGCCGGAAGGACCACCCAAAGCGCCGCACGCCAGCGCCCAGCACCCATGCTGAATGCGGCTTCGCGCAGGTCCATCGGCACGGCGCGCAAGGCGTCCTCGGACAAGGAACTCACGTAGGGCACGATCATCAGTCCGATCACCAGGCTCGGCGCCAGCAGGTTGAAGGTCGGCAGACCGGGTATCAGTTGCTGCAACAGCGGCGTCACGAACAGCAAGGCGAAATAGCCGAACACGACGGTGGGAATGCTACTCAGCAATTCCAGCGCAGGCTTGGCCCATTCACGGGTTCGCATCGATGCGAATTCGCTGAGCCAAACGGCGGTCAATACGCCCAAGGGCACCGCCACCAGCATGGCAAGCAAGCCCGTCAGCAGGGTCGCCGAGAGCAAGGGCAGAATCCCGAAATGCGCACGCTCGAACAGCGGCGTCCACTCGGTATCGAACAGGAAGTCCCACAAACCAACGACGCGGAAGAATGGCAACGATTCGCTCAGCAAGGTCAGCAGAATACCCAGCGCAATCAGCACCACGACCGAGGCCGCCGCACCCAGTGCGGATTCAGCCCAGCGTTCGCGTCGCCGCCGACGTGCGAGGAATGCGGGCCTGTCATGGTGTTTGCCGCGACTAGCGGACATCGGTGCCATGACTCGACGGTACGGAATCAACACGCGCCATTGCCAACTCGTCCGCGGCCTTCAATGCCGCATCGAAATCACGATAGGCGCGCCGGTAGGCCAGCGCATCAAGCGGAATGTTGTGGACCTCATCGATCAATGGCTCGGCGTTCAACAGCGCGAAATGCACCCATTCCGCAATCGCCACCTGATCACGCGCATGATCCATGTTGACGTACAACAGCAACTGGCGGGACAGCGGTCGATAGCGCCCCTGCATCACGCTCTCCCGCGAGGGAGGCACCCCCGGGTGAACCGCATCTTGCCGGATTCGAACCGCCTTCAGTCGCGTCGCGTTCTCCTCGTAATACGCAAACCCGAAGAACCCCAGCGCACCAGGGTCGCCCGCGACGCCGGTAACCAGCAGATTGTCATCTTCGCTGGCGGTGTAGTCGCCACGACTGGATCGCGCCTTGCCGACCACCGCCTCGGTGAAGTAATCAAAGGTGCCCGAATCCGCCCCCGCACCGTAGAGGCGAATGGGTAGATCGGGGAAATCCGGATCCAATTGACGCCAGCGCAACAGCGCACCTTGCGCCCCTGGTTCCCAAAGGCGACGCAATTGTTCGACGCTCAACTCTTCGGCCCAGGTGTTCGCCGGATGAACGACCACGGTGATGGCATCGTAGGCAAGCGGCAACTCGATGAATCGGACCCCGTTTGCCGCGCAAAGACTGGCCTCTTCCTTCGCCATGGGCCGTGAAGCCGCAGCGACGTCGATATCACCACGGCAGAACTTCTTGAACCCACCGCCGGTGCCGGACACGCCCACCGTCACCCGAACCTGTCCCGCCTGCGCGCGCATGAACTCTTCCGCGACCGCCTCCATCAACGGATAGGCGGTGCTGGAGCCGTCCACACGTACGACACTCCCGGTCGACCGAGGCCCGCCGCACGCGGCAAGCAGACCGACAAGCAGGAACATCGGCAAGGCGCCTCGCATTTGAGACTCCAACAGAGGGATAGGGAAGAGCCGCGCCATCCACGCGGGCATGGTGCGGGTCGCTCGGCAACCTAGAGAAAAGCAGTGTGTAAATTATTGCAGCGCCGTGACATCCAGATGACAGCCTTGGGGTAGATCCGGATTTTGCCGTGCCGCGAGGCGCGCGACGCCCTGTTCAGACTTCGTGCGACACTCTGTGCGCATGACGACAGAGCAACTCACCACCACCAGTCAGATACTGCATCAACTTGCGCACCGGGAGGGTCCGGAGCGGGTTTCCTTCGATGAGCTGCTGCATGCCTTCGGTCGTCGTGCGTTTGGCGGGCTGCTGTTCATCGCCGTGCTGCCTTCTTTCATCCCGGCACCGGTGGGCGTGGGCGCGATCAGCGGACCACTGGTGAGCCTGCTGGGGCTGCAGATGCTGCTGTTGCTTGGCGAACCCTGGTTGCCGCGTGCGCTCCGTCAGCGCGGCATCGCACGCCGCAGTCTGGTGAGCTTCACGCAACGATTCGGCCGCGCCATTCAACGTGTCGAAAATCTCTGCCAACCGCGTCTACCGTGGTTGACCGAAGGCAGGACGGCGCTGGCCTTGACCGGCCTTCAACTTCTGCTGCTGGGCGTGTTGCTGGCGCTGCCGATCCCGTTCACGAATTACCCGTTCGGCGTGCTGCTGCTGGGGTATTCGCTCGGGTTGATCGAGCGTGATGGCCGTTTGCTGTTGATCGTTTGGGTGCTGGGAATCGGCATTTTGATGGGCTCGCTGGCATTTGCCGGAGAGGCCGCCCAGTGGCTCAGTCAATGGATTTAGGTGGACGCGTGTCGCCCTGCCTCAAGGCTTGCCACCGTCTCCGCGTCCCGCCATCACCCGCGCCTGCTCCAGTTCCACGCGCAGCGTCTTGACCAACTGGTCGCGCGCGACTTCGAACTGCTCCTGTTTGCGCATGTCCTTCACCGACACCACACCGCGGGCCGCTTCGTCGTCACCCAGCATCAACACGAAACGAATACCAGCGCGATCTGCATACTGGAACTGGCGGGCAATCTTCTTCGCTTCCAACTGCACTTCGGCATTGATCCCGGCGCGGCGAAGCTGGGTGGCGAGGGCCAGATACTCGGGCAGACGCGCCTCATCCATCTGACTGACCAGCACCTCGACACTGCTCTCGGCGGTCTTGATCAGTCCCGCTTCGCGCAACTGCCAGAACAGGCGTGTCGCACCAATCGAGATGCCGACGCCCGGCAGATGCGAGCGGGTGTAATGCCCCGCCAGGTTCTCGTAGCGTCCGCCCGAACAGATCGAACCGATCTGCGGGTAGTCGTTCAACGTCGTCTCGTAGACCGTCCCGGTGTAGTAGTCGAGACCGCGCGCAATCGACAGATTGATCGCGTAGTGACTCTCGGGCACACCAAAGGCGCGAACCAGTTCCAGCACTTCGCGCAGCTCGGCCACGCCCGTGTTGAAGGTTTCGCTGCCCTGCCCCAGCGCATCCAGCTTGGCCAGCGCGTCGGCATGGCCTGAGGAACGAATCTGCACGACGTCGAGAATCCGCTGCGCCGCGTCGGCACTCAGACCGAATGCCTCGCCCGTCAGGGTCTCACGCACATACTCCGCGCCGCGCTTGTCGAGCTTGTCCACTTCGCGCAACACCAGGCCCTGCTGTTCGGGGTCGCTCACCCCTAGCCCTTCGAAAAATCCCCGCATCAACTTGCGGTTGTTCATCTGGATGGTGAACGGACCAATGGCGAGATCCGTGAACACGGCATTGATGACCGCAGGCAGCTCGGCATCGAAACGCACCGACAACTGATCCTTGCCGATCACATCGATATCGCACTGATAGAACTCGCGGAATCGACCGCGTTGCGCGCGCTCGCCACGGTAGACGCGTTGAATCTGGTAGCGGCGGAACGGAAACGACAGGTCATGCTCGTGTTCGGCGACGTAGCGCGCCAAAGGCACCGTCAGGTCAAAGCGCAGTGCCTGCTCGGGAACCTGCCCGTTTTCGTGTTTCTCCAACGCCCCCGTGCTCTGAACGAAATACACCTGACGCTCGGTTTCCCCGCCCGACTTCGTCAACAGCACCTCGGACAGCTCCATGACCGGCGTTTCGACCGGCAGGAAGCCGAACCGCTCAAAATTGTCGCGCACGATGTCGAGCATGCGCTGGAAGGCAATCTGGTCACGGGGCAAAAGCTCCATGACACCGGGCATGGTACGTGGCTTGATCAAGACAGACTCCGACGGTCTAACGAACCCGACAAGGCTACCAGACCGACGCGCCGCAGACATCGCCAATGCTTGCGAGCGGAACGACAAATCCGTAAGATGCGCGGCTCGCGAAAGCGATTCGGGGTGTAGCTCAGCTTGGTAGAGCGCTACTTTCGGGAAGTAGAGGTCGCAGGTTCGAATCCTGTCTCCCCGACCAATTACACGGTTCCCGCAACCAAAAACAAAAGCCCCGCGATGCGGGGCTTTTGTTTTGTCCGGCGCAGTAACGATCAGGTGTCAAAATCCGCCACGAAGATCGGTGCGTCGTCCGCCTTCTTTGCGGCCACGCTGGGCGCCGTCTCGAAGGACAGATTGCTGATCGATTCGCCAGGCACCGCGTTAACCTGCGCCGACGGCGCGACGTCGGGACTGGAGCGCAGCGAAACCAGCAATGCCGCCGCCGTCAGACTGGCCGCCAATGCCACCCATGCCGGTCGAACACGACGTGCCACGGTTGGCTGATGAAGCTGCTGCACTCCGGAGGACAACGCGGCGGCATCCGGACCCAACGCCACCGCGATACGCATCAACTTCGCATTGAGCGGCGACTCCGCGAGCAAGGCCAGATCGTCGTGACGAAAATCCTGCGAACCACCTGACCCATGCAGGACATCGAGCAGACGGCCAGCATCCCAGACGTGATCGTCGACGCGTTCCTGACGGTACAGTGCGGACATCGATGGCTTAGTCATCAAATTCTCCCAATCCCAACGCACGCAGGCGCTGCTTGGTTTCTTCAAGCCCGCGATAAACCAGTTTGCGGGCCGCATCCAGGGTGAGATCGGACAGTTCGGCAATTTCCTGCAACGCGTAGCCTTGCAGATACAACTGCACCGGGACACGGCGCCGCACGGGCAATGCATCCAGACACTCACGTATCCGGTCCAGATGCTGTGCGTCACCGGCACTGCGATCAGGGCTGCGGGTTTCGCGCTGCCAATCCGTCCAAGTTTCGTCGCTCTCGGGCAATTGCTCGACCGGTCGCGCCTGCGCGCGTCTGACCGCATCCACCAGAGTGCTGACCACCACCTTCTGCACATAAGACGCAGGAAGTTCGGCTTTTGGGTCACGCTCCAACGTTTTCCATAGCCGGATGCGAACCTCCTGTTCGATGTCGTCGGCATCGATGCCATGCTGATCCAGCCGATTCGACTCGATCTGCAGTCGGACCTTGCGCGAAAACTGCGCGATCAGCGCTTGCAGGCGTTGTTGGGTGGCGGGGTCCATGAATCAACCAGGGTGCGTGCCGGGTGCACCGGCACCACTGGCGGGCTTGTGTACATCCACCAGATAGAGCGGGCGCTGTTTGGATTCCATGTACAGGCGACCGAGATACTCGCCAATGATGCCCAAAGCCATCAATTGCACGCCGCCGAGAAACAGCATCACACTCATCAACGAGGGATAACCCGCGACCGACTCACCCCACAGCAAGGTCTTGGCGACGATCCACACGCCAAAGGCAAAGGCGGCGAGCGCAGTCAACACGCCGACGTAAGTGGCGATGCGCAGAGGCAGGGTGGAAAACGAGGTGATCCCTTCGAGTGCCAGATTCCACAAGCGCCAGTAATTGAATTTACTGCGCCCGGCAAATCGTGGCTCGCGCTGATAGATCAGCGCTTCCTGACGGAAGCCCACCCAGGCAAACAGACCTTTCATGAAGCGCTGCCGCTCGCGCAGGGAACGCAGTGCGTCCACCGCGCGCCGCGACATCAGACGGAAGTCTCCGGTATCGCGCGGCACCGGCGTCGCCGCCAAGCGCGCCATCACGCGGTAGAACGCGGCGGCAGTCAGACGCTTGAACCACGACTCGCCCTGCCGTTCGAGGCGCTGTCCGGCCACCACATCCGCGCCTTGCTGCCAGCGCGCCACGAATTGCGGGATCAGTTCCGGCGGGTCCTGCAGATCCGCATCGAGAATGATCACGGCATCGCCTTCGCAATGATCGAGCCCCGCCGTCAAAGCCAGTTCCTTGCCAAAGTTGCGGCTCAACTTCAGCAGCCCAACCCGCTCATCCGCCGCCGCCAAATCACACATGACAGCCCAGGTGTCGTCGCCACTGCCGTCATCCACGTACAGAATTCGCGCACGCAGATCCAGCCCATCCAGCACCTGCAGCGTGCGGCGCTGGAACTCGCGCAATCCATCGCCCTCGTTGTAGGCCGGGACGAGAACAGTCAGGCTGGCGGACACGTACAACTCCCGGACCACGGAAGGAAGGGCGCTCATGCTACCAGCCCATGTCGCCGCGCCGACCAGACTCAATTCCGCAAGCAGCAGGACTGCAGATAGACCGTACCGCCCAATGCCCGCATCTGTTGCTCGATCCAGCGCACTCTGGCCTGCTGCGTCCGCGAGGGCGCGCTGACCGAGCGCTTTTTCGGGCTCGGCAACAGCGCGGCCAACTGCGCGGACTGGTGCATCGTCAGGTGCTGTGCCGATACGCCGAAGAAGCGCTGCGCCGCCGCCTCCGCGCCGTACACGCCGTCACCGAACTCAGCGATGTTGAGATAGACCTCCAGCACGCGGCGCTTGCTCCAACTCGACTCGATCATGACCGTAAACCCGGCCTCCAGACCCTTGCGCAACCAACTCGCTCCGGACCACAGGAACAGGTTCTTGGCGACCTGCTGAGAGATCGTGCTCGCGCCGCGCTGGCGGCGTCCGTCGGCGCGATCCTTCAGGGCCGACCCGATGGCCTCCACGTCGAAACCCCAATGCGACGGAAAACGCTGATCCTCGGCTGCCACCACAGCCAAGGCCAACTGCGGCGAGATCGCGTCGAGCGGCCGCCAACGCCAGTCCGCGCTGCGGCCATGCTCAAGTTGCCAAGCGACGATGAATGCGGTGCCGGGCGGATTGACCCAACGTAGCCCAAGCACGACCAGCAAAGGCAACAGCAACGGCAGCGCAAGCCAGCGCCAATGTCGGCGTCGGCGTGGTGCTTGCGGTCGCCGTCGAGCGTCCCCATAGTGGCGCGTCCTGTGATTCATCATTCTATTTTGCCCATGTCTGCGACGCTTGACCCGGATTCACCCGATCTGCTCAGCCGATTCCTGCTACAACGTTCCGGCCTGCGCGGCGTGTTGGTGCAACTCGGAGATGCCTGGCGCACGGTGCAAGCCCGCGGCAACTACCCCGACGCGCTGCGTGATCTGCTGGGCGAGATACTGGCGGCCGCGCCACTGTTCACCGGCCACGTCAAAGTGGATGGCCGACTGTCCATCCAGATGCGCGGCGATGGTGCGATCCGCACCCTTTTCGCCGAGTGCACCGCTGCGGGCACGCTTCGTGGTTTGGCCCGATGGCAGGCGCCACTGCCTGCGCCGCTGGACCCCAGTCACTTCGGGACCGGCGCGATGATGGTCATCACCATTGAAGGCGAACCGCGACCCGGCCAGGAGCCGCAACGCTACCAAGGTCTGGTCGGGCTGCAGGCAGATCGCATCGCCACCGCCTTCGAGGACTATTTCACCCAATCCGAGCAATTGCCCACACGCATCCTGCTGGCGGCGGATAGCCGACATGCCTGCGGCATCATGCTGCAACATCTGCCCGGCGCCAGCGATGATCCGGAGGCATGGCGCCGCGCGCACGCGCTGCTCGACACGTTGACCCGCGACGAATTGCTGAACCTGCCAGCCGAGACCTTGCTGTACCGCCTTTTCCACGAGGAACAGGTTGCCCTGGTCGCCCAGAAGCCATTGCAGTTCGGCTGCGGATGCTCGCGCCAGCGTGTCGGCAGCATGCTGCTGGGACTCGGGCGCAAGGAATGCGATGCGGCGCTCGCGGATGGCCGGATTGAAGTGATCTGCGAGTTCTGCGGACATCACTATCATTTCGATGCACTGGACCTGGAGCAACTCTTTGCTGGCGGCGGCAGTGCGACCGGCTCGGGCACGCTGCAGTAGGCGAAAACCTCGCCGTTCCCCTCACCGACAAACCCTTCCGACCGGCTCTCCACAATTCGCGTGCTCAACCTCCATCACGAATCGCTGATACAACCGCCCGGACTATAGGCGCGGGCAACACTTGTTGCGCCTCTGTTCCGCGTCGCCCAATGCGGCCTCGACCGCAAGGAACTCACCGTGATCTACGACAGCATTCTCGACACCATCGGTCGCACGCCCATCGTGCGCCTGCATCGTCTGGCACCGCAGCACGTGTCGCTTTACGTCAAGATCGAAGCCTTCAACCCGATGTCCTCGGTCAAGGACCGTCTGGCGCTGGCGATCATTCTGGATGCCGAGCAACGCGGACTGCTCAAACCGGGCCAGACGGTTGTCGAGGCGACCTCGGGCAATACCGGGATTGCGCTGGCGATGGTCTGTGCGGCGCGTGGCTATCCCTTCGTCGCCTTCATGGTGGAGACCTTCTCCATCGAACGACGCAAACTGATCCGCGCCCTCGGAGGCAAGGTGGTGCTCACGCCCGCCGCCGAACGCGGAACGGGCATGGTCACGGCCGCGCGCACCTATGCCGAACGATCCGGTGCGTTCTATGCCGAACAATTCGACAACCCCGCCAACCCGGCGTTTCACCGCAACAGTACCGGGCCGGAAATCCTGTCGGACTTTGCTGGCAAGCGGCTGGACTGGTTCGTGACCGGCTGGGGCACCGGTGGAACACTCACCGGTGCGGGCGAAATGCTCAAACTGGCGCGGCCCGATATCCGTATCTGCACCACCGAACCGGCCGCCGCCCCCTTGCTCGCTGGCGGCGAGTGGACGCCGCACAAGATTCAGGGCTGGACGCCGAACTTCATTCCCAGCGTGCTGAACCGGCAGATTTTCGACCGCAACATCGCCATCACCGACGAGCAGGCACGCGACACCTCGCTGGCACTGGCACGCAAGGAAGGCATCTTTGTCGGGCTGTCCGCCGGTGCGACGGTCGCTGCCGCGCTGGAAGTCGCCAGGGATGCCGAACCAAGCAGTGTATTGCTGGCGATGCTGCCAGACACCGGCGAGCGCTATCTCTCGACCTTTCTCTTCGAGGGCATCGCAGAAGGCAGCGACACACTGGAACACTGAGGACGTCGATGGGGCGGAGCCAGTCCGCATACTGTCATCCCCCTCCCACTGGCGAAGACGCGCTCGCATGCACGCCCTCTCGACGACACCCGCACTTGGACTGCGCCAGAACGCGGCGCAGTTTTCCCTGCTCGTACTGGTCAACGCCTTTGTCGGCGCGATGGCGGGGTTGGAACGCAGCATCCTGCCCGCTCTGGCGGAGACCGAGTTCAACCTTGCCGCGCGCAGCGCCATCCTGTCCTTCATCGCGGTGTTCGGACTCAGCAAGGCGTTGACCAACTATGTGGCCGGGCGTTGGTCGGATCACATCGGTCGCAAGCCGGTGTTGCTGACCGGATGGCTTCTCGCCGTACCGGTGCCGTTCCTGCTGATGTGGGCGCCGACCTGGGGCTGGGTGATCGTTGCCAATGTCCTGCTCGGTGCCAGTCAGGGCCTGACTTGGTCGACGACGGTCATCATGAAGATCGATCTGGTAGGCACCCGGCAACGTGGCCTTGCGATGGGCCTGAATGAATTCGCCGGATATTTCGCCGTCGCCGCGAGCGCGCTGGCGACCGGCTGGCTGGCGTCGACGTATGGGCTTCGTCCGCAGCCTTTCTACCTCGGCGTTGCCTATGTGATTTGCGGAGGCCTGTTGTCGGTTTTCGCGATTCGCGAAACCCATCAGCATGCGACGACAGCGTCCGCAAGCGCACCTTCCGGTTCGGCGACGTTGAGCGCATCGGCAGTGTTTCACCGTACGACTTTGCAGGATCGCAACCTCTCCAGCGTGACTCAGGTCGGCCTCGTCAACAATCTGAACGACGGCATGGCCTGGGGTTTGTTCCCTCTGTGGTTCGTTGCCGCCGGCATACCGCTGGCACAGGTTGGCGGATTGGTGGCGATCTACCCTGCAATTTGGGGATTGAGTCAGATCGGCACCGGCCTGTGGTCTGATCGGATCGGCCGCAAGCCACTGATCGTCGGCGGCATGGCCGTGCAAGCGCTCGGCATCGCGTTCACCGCGATCGCGTCGAGCTGGGCGGGATTTGCGCTGGGTGGCGTGCTGCTGGGACTGGGCACGGCGGCGGTTTACCCGACGCTGCTCGCCACCATCGGCGATGTGGCTCATCCGAGCTGGCGTGCCAGCGCTGTCGGCGTTTATCGCCTTTGGCGCGATATGGGATACGTGCTGGGCGCCCTGCTGGCGGGCGGTATCGCCGATGTCTTCGGCCTTCGCGCCGCCCTATGGAGCGTCGCGGCGCTGACCCTTGCGTCCGGGCTGTGGGCACAGCAACGGATGCGCGAAACGCTGCACCCAGAATGACCATCAGCCACTCCCAAGCCAGTCCAAAACGTCATTTGCTGCGGGCACAAATACAGACATATCTTTTCATCGCGATGAATACAAAGACCCACACCACCACCCGTTCGATGTGTCGCTGCATGTGCTGCCGCATGTGCTGCTGTGCGCACGCGCACGGGTTCGCTGGATAGGTCCACCCTCTCTCGATCCCGCTGCGGCCTGGCCGAACGGGAATCTCGTCGCTCAGGTCGCCACCCCACACCCAAGGAGCCAGACCATGAGCCAGAGCCACCGTTTCGAAACCCTGCAAGTCCACGCCGGTCAAGCCCCCGCGCCGGGCACCAACGCGCGCGCCGTGCCGATTTACCAGACCACGTCCTACACCTTCGACAGCTCGGAGCATGGTGCCAACCTGTTCGCGCTGAAGCAGTTCGGCAATATCTACAGCCGGATCATGAATCCGACCGTGGATGTGTTCGAGCAACGCATCGCGGCACTGGAAGGTGGCGTGGCGGCCGTGGCCACCAGTTCGGGGCAGGCAGCACAGTTTCTGGCCATCACCAATCTCGCCCAGGCAGGCGACAACATCGTCAGCTCCAGTTCGCTGTACGGTGGTACCTACAACCAGTTCAAGGTGACCTTGCCGCGCCTCGGCATCGGCGTGAAGTTCGTGCAGGGCGACAACCCGCTGGATTTCGAACGCGCCATCGACGCCAATACCAAGGCGATCTACGTCGAGACCATCGGCAACCCGAGCTTCAACATTCCCGACTTCGAAGCGCTGGCGAAAATCGCCCACGCCAACGGCATCCCCTTGATCGTCGACAACACCTTCGGTGCGGGGGGCTATCTGAGCCGCCCTATCGACTTCGGTGCCGACGTCGTCGTCGAAAGTGCCACCAAGTGGATCGGTGGTCACGGCACCAGCATCGGTGGTGTGATTGTCGACGCGGGCACGTTCAACTGGGGCAATGGCAAGTTCCCGTTGTTCTCCGAACCGTCGCCCGGCTATCACGGCCTGAACTTCTGGGAAGTGTTCGGCAGCAATGGTCCCTTCGGCAACATCGCGTTTGCCATCCGCGCACGCGTCGAAGGCTTGCGCGACATCGGTGCCAGCCAGTCACCGTTCAATGCGTTCCTGCTGCTGCAGGGGCTGGAGACGCTCAGCCTGCGCGTGCAGCGTCATGTCGACAATGCACTGGCGCTGGCGCAATGGCTGCAGACGCAGCCGCAAGTCAGCTGGGTCAGCTATCCGGGTCTCGCCGACCATCCACATCACGAACTGGCGAAGAAATACCTGCGCCATGGCTTTGGTGGCGTACTGACCTTTGGCGTCAAGGGCGGCGCGAGCGCGGCGACGCGAGTCATCGATGGCCTCAAGCTCGCCAGCCATCTGGCCAATGTGGGCGACGCCAAGACGCTGGTCATCCATCCGGCAGGCACCACCCACCAGCAGTTGAGCGAAGCCGAACAACGCGCCTCGGGCGTTACCCCGGATCTGATTCGCGTCTCGGTCGGGATCGAGCATATCGACGACATCAAGGACGATTTTGCCCAGGCGCTGGCACAGGTTGCGCAATGAACGCAGATGGCCTTCGCTTCTGGCGCAGTCAACAGGCGTTGATACTGGACAACGGCGCCACGCTGGACGGCTTTGAGCTGAGTTTCCGCAGTTGGGGCCAACTCAATGCGCAGGCCAACAATGCGGTGGTGGTCTGCCACGCCCTGACCGGCGATCCGCATGCGGATCGCTGGTGGGCGCCCTTGTTCGGCCCCGGCAAGGCGCTCGACCCGGAGCGCGATTTCATTGTCTGCGCCAACGCGCTGGGCAGTTGTTACGGCAGCTCGGGCCCCGCCTCCCGCGACGACGAGGGACGACGCCTGGCGACGCGCTTTCCGCGGGTCAGCATCCGCGATCAGGTGCGCGCCCAGATTCGCCTGCTGGATGCATTGGGCGTTCGCCAGATCGCCTGGGTGCTTGGCGGCTCGATGGGCGGATTGCAGGCCATCGAATGGGCCTTGCTCGATCCGGCACGGGTGCAAGCGATCAGCTCGGTGGCGGCGTCGGCCAAGCACTCGGCCTGGTGCATCGCCTGGAGTGAAGCGCAACGCATCGCGCTTCGAGCCGATGCGCACTTTGCCAACGGCGACTACGCGGATACGCAGCCGCCATGGGCTGGACTCGCCGCGGCTCGGGCGATTGCCATGACGACCTATCGAAGTGCGGGCTCGTTCGAAGACCGCTTTGGCCGTCGCGAGGGCGACGAGGTGTTTGGCGACAAGGTGTCAACGCACCCCGCCGAAGAACGCGACTTCGCGGTCGCCCATTGGCTCAGGCACCATGGCGACCTGC
>Ga0209066_10003012_pt1 | contig 19735 bp, 19 predicted proteins | sample All_14_2_FD_187198 | JGI IMG/M metagenome (GOLD analysis project Ga0209066, IMG submission 187198) | Freshwater microbial communities in response to fracking from Pennsylvania, USA - Allegheny Zone_MetaG_DW_15 (SPAdes) (version 2) ... | reverse complement strand
GCTGCAGCAGGTGGCGGCCGTGCCCGCCGTGGTGGATGCCTGGCGCAAGACCCTGGTTCCCTTGATCCGCGAGGGCCAGACGTCCCTGGCGGCGCTGGCGCAAGCCCATCACACCAGCCCGCGCAGCTTGCAGCGACGCTTGTCGGAGCAGGGCATGAGCTTTCAGCAGCTGCTGGACAAGACCCGTCAGCATCTGGCTGAAGGGCACCTGCGCGACGCCAAGCTGGACCTGGCCGAGATTGCCTTGCTGCTGGGCTACTCCGAACAAAGCGCGTTCACGCGGGCCTTTCGGTCCTGGACCGGGCTGGCGCCAGCGCAATGGCGCAGGCACCGCCTGAAGGCCGAAGCTTGAATGCCAGGCTGCCAGCCATGACGGGGTTGCCCCAGGTGCCCCGGCGGGTGGTGGACGCGGGTGTGCCTTTGCATGGGCGCTATGCCGGGCGCATTGATGTCATTGATTGGACACCCCTGAAAGGCAAGTACAGCCGGTCCCGCTTGTGGCGCTGCTTGCACCACAAGCGCTGGCAGTATGTGGGCATTGGATCACCCGAGGTGTACATCGGCGTGGCCATCGTGGACCTGGGCTGGAGCGTCACGGCGTTTGCGTACGTGTTCGACCGCTTGCGCAAGCGCGTGATCGCAGACTGGTCTCAGGACGGTTTGCCCGGCTTGTCTGGGGCGGTGTCCGACCAGCCTGTGCAGGGCGCCGATGCCCGCTTCAGAGGGCCGGGCGCCAGTTTGTCGCTCGTGCATCAACTGGGCGATGTGCTGGCCTTGCGCGTCAAGACGGCCGCATTGCGTGTGCACATTGACCTGGCCCTGTCGCAGGCGGCGCCTTTCTTGTTGGCCGTGGGGCCCATACAGGGCGGGGTGGCCCATGCCACCCAGAAGTCACCAGCGCTGCCTGTGGCGGGCTGGGTCGAGGTGGACGGACAACGCTGGGACGTGTCGCATGGCGTGGGTTGTGTTGACAGCTCCAATGGCTTGCTGGCGCGCGATACCGCTTGGCGATGGGCCTGTGCGCACGGCATGGATGTCGGTTTCAATCTGCAGCAGGGCTACTTCGGCGGTCAGGAAAACGCACTGTGGCTGCATGGTGAACTGATCCCGCTGGGAGCGGCCCAGTTCGAGTTCGACACGCAAAGGCCGCTGGACGCCTGGCGCATCCACACTGATGACGGCTTGCTGGACCTGCACTTCAGGCCTGAAGGCGGCCGCCAGGACGACCGGGATCTGTTCCTGGCCGCCAGCCACTATGTGCAGCCGGTGGGCACCTTCCATGGCGTGGTGCGGCGCAGTGCACTTGACGAGCCCGTTCAGGTGGACGGGCTGTTGGGCGTGACCGAAGACCACCGCTCACGCTGGTAGCGCCCTCATTCGTACTTGAGTCGCGCGTCGTTGGGTATGCCGGCAATCGGGCACTCGGCGGTGCCTACGGTGGGCCGGGTCAGTGCCTCGACCATCTGCTGTGTCCCCTCGGGATCTTTGATCCACTTTTCATAGAACTCGTAGGGGCAGGTGGCCACGCCCTTGTCGCCTTCGCCCGAATTGATCTTGCCGGTGTAGCCTCGGTGCAGCAGCTTGAACAGGTGGTTCTGAGACTGGCCGGTGCTGCGTGCATCGCGAATCAGGCGCTTGCTGAGCTGCGCGTACTGGATGCCGTAGTCCTCTTCGCCGCATTCGCCCAAGGTGCGGCCGTCAAAGCCGATGATGGCCGAGTGGCCGAAGTAGCTGTAGACACCATCAAAGCCGGACGCATTGGCCACGGCCACATAGGTGTTGTTGGCCCAGGCCATGGCCTTGGCCATGAGCACCTGTTGGTCCTTGGCGGGGTACATATAGCCCTGGCAGCGCACGACCAGTTCGGCGCCCTTCATGGTGACGTCGCGCCAGATCTCGGGGTAGTTGCCGTCATCGCAAATGATCAGGCTGATCTTCATGCCCTTGGGGCCGTCGGACACATAGGTCTTGTCGCCGGGGTACCAGCCTTCGATCGGCGTCCACGGCATGATCTTGCGGTACTTCTGGACGATCTCGCCCTCGGGGTTCATCAGGATCAGGGTGTTGTAGGGTACCTTTTTGGGGTGCTCTTCGTGGCGCTCGCCCGTCAGCGAGAACACACCCCAGACCTTGGCATTGCGGCAGGCCTGCGCAAAGATGGCGGTCTCGTCACCGGGGATGGTGGCGGCCGTGTCCATCATCTCCTGCTTGTCGTACATGATCCCGTGGGTGCTGTACTCCGGGAAGATCACGAGGTCCAGGCCGGGCAGGCCCAGCTTCATGCCCTCGATCATCTGTCTGATCTTGTGGGCGTTTTCAAGCACTTCGGCCTTGGTGTGCAGCCGAGGCATCTTGTAGTTGACGACGGCCACACCCACGGTGTCGTCGCTGCTGGAGATGTCGCCGTGAAACATGTTGCGCTCCTGAAGTGGGCCAATCGGGAGCTCATTTTTGTCAGGCACAGGGGGCGGGCCAATACGTTGTTTGACGTATGCACCAGCGTGCATGGGCAAGGGCCTCAGGGCTTGGCCATCACGGCCTGGAACAGCGCACCATCGACATGCCGGTGCAGCCACTGGTGCAGGTGCGGCAGCGGGGCCGCCTCGAACCAGCTCGCGTCCACCTGGGCGAACTGGCGCACAAAGGGCACGATGGCCATGTCGGCCAGGCTGATGCCATCACTGACCAGCCCGGCGTGATGCGCCAGCCTGGCGTTCAGCGGTGCGAGCAGCAGGGACACGGCCTCGTCCCGGTAGGCGCTGCGCGGCTTTTCAGGGTGCCGTTCGGCGTACTTGTAGCGGTCCAGCAGTTGTTTGAAGGGGCCGTCGTTGAGGTCGATCAGTGCCTGCATGTCGGACTGCGGGGCCTGGGTCAGCCAGCCTTGCGGGTCGTGCTGCGCCAGCGCCCACCGCATGATGTCCAGGCTTTGATCAAGTACCTGTCCGTCAGGCAAATGCAGCACGGGCACCGTGGCTTTGGGCGACAAGGCCAGCATCGCTGCCGGCTTGTCTCGCAGGGCCACCTCAATCAGGTCAACAGGCACTTGGGCGCAGCGCAGCGCCAGCCGGGCACGGATGGCGTAAGGGCAACGTCGAAAGGAGTAGAGAACGGGCAGCGGCATGGCTGACATGGTGAGGTGGGCGCGCAATGTTAGAGTGATTTATCACTTGTGCAGACACGGGAGGCACGCAAGACCATGGCGATACTTTTGAATGGCTGGGTGGTGCGTGCTGGCTTGGTCGCGCTGGGGTGCAGCCTGGTGATGTGGGCATCGCCCGGCATGGCGCAAGCGCCCCTGGTACCCCCCACGGCGACAAGTGCCAACACCGCGCCCGATGAAGCCTCGCCCGAATCCCCTGTGCTGGTTTTCAACCGTCAGGTCGTGGCGTTTCGCGTGCCGTTTCTGGGCATGTCACCCGCCGAGCGGGCCAGGCGCGCCATGCTCAATGTCCAGGAGGCGCTGGCTCAGGGTGGGCCCGGTGTGGTGGAGGCCAAGGCCTCGCCGCAAGGGCAGCTGATCTTTGTGGATGGCCTGATGGCGGTGATCCTGACGCCGGCCGATGTGAACCCGCTGACCGATGACACGCTGGATGCCCTGACCGCGCGCACGGTCGAGGCCCTGCAGTTGAGCATCCGCGAGACCCAGGAGGGGCGGGACACGCACCATCTGCTGGTCAATGCAGCCATGGTGGCGGTGGCCACGTTGCTGCTCGTGGCGCTGTACTTCGGCCTGGGTTTTGTACGCAGCCGCGCCATGGTGGCCGCGCTGCACTTTGTCGAACGCAAGTCGGCGTCGATGAGTGCGGGTGCCGCCGAGATCCTGCGGCGCGACCGTTTGTGGCGCGCCATCAAGATGGTTGACCTGCTGCTGCGCTGGTCGGTGGGCTTGCTCGCAGCCTATGCCTGGCTGAGTTTTTCGCTGCTGCGCTTTCCGTACACCAGGCCCTGGGGTGAGGGCCTGCACCACTACCTGGTCTCGGTCGCATCCCACTTGCTTCAGGGCATCGTCGGGGCGGTACCGGGCCTGGTGATCGCGGTGCTCATCCTGCTGCTGGCGCGCGCGGCGGTCAGTGTGGCGGGGTCCCTGTTCACCCGCATCGAGCAAGGCCACATCGGGGTGCACTGGATCGCGCCAGACTCTGCCGGCCCCACGCGCCGCATCGCCACCTGGCTGATCTGGCTGTTTGCGCTGGCCATGGCCTACCCCTACCTGCCTGGCGCGCAGACGGAGGCCTTCAAGGGCATGTCGGTGTTGATCGGCCTGATGATGTCGATGGGTGCTTCCAGCTTCGTGGGGCAGGTCGCGGGGGGCTTGATCCTCACGTACTCGAACATGCTGCGCAAAGGCGAGTTCGTGCGGATCGGCGAGCACGAAGGCACGGTGGTCAGCATCGGGGCCTTCAACACGCGCATCCGCACGGGCCTGGGTGAGGAGGTCACCTTGCCCAACGCCATGATCGTGGGCACGGCCACCAAGAACTACTCGCGCACCGTCAAGGGGGCAGGGTATGTGGTCGACACCGTGGTCACCATTGGCTACGACACGCCCTGGCGCCAGGTGCACGCCATGCTGATCGAAGCGGCCCATCGCACCCCGGGTGTGTTGCCCGACCCGGCACCGGCGGTGTTCCAGACGGCCTTGTCAGACTACTACCCCGAGTACCGTCTGGTGTGCCAGGCCATGCCATCGGGGCCGGGGCCGCGAGCCGAGGTGCTGTCGGCCTTGCATGCGCACATCCAGGATGTGTTCAATGAACACGGTGTGCAGATCATGTCGCCGCACTATGTGCTGGACCCTGCGCATGCCAAGGTGGTGCCGCCAGCGCAGTGGTATGCCGCACCAGCTCGTCCGCCTGCCGATGCGCCAGATGTGGTCACTGCTGGCTGATGTGTCTGGCAATCGACTGGGCCTCCATGGCGATCTCGCGCAGCATGCCGGTGGGTGAGATGTAGTAGCCGCAGAAATACAGTTTCTGGTCTGCCACGGGGCGGCCGCTGGTGAGCGGCGCACCGTCTGCATTGAATGTGCCGGGCGCCGCTTGCAGCCAGTGCTGCACCACGGGCTTGAAGCCTGTGGCCAGCACGATGGCGCTGAAGTCTCGCTGGCGACCATTGGTGAACACCACACCGCCCGGTGTGAACCGTTCGATATTGGGGTACACCTTGACATGGCCCTGCTTGATCAACTGGATCGTGCCTACATCGATGAAGGGCACACGGCCCTGTTCGCGAATCTGCGTGATCGGACCCTCGGCAGGGCGTTGCAGGCCATAGGGGCGCAGGTCGCCGATGAGGGCCCTGGTCACCGGGGCGTTCAGTGCATCGACCAGGCGCGAAGGCAGGCCGCGCTGCAGGATGCCCATGGTGAGGAAGGGCACCCCGAAGACCTCGCGCGGGATGACGTTGACAGGGCTGCGCACGGCGATGCTGGGCCGCGCGCCGTGCTCCCACAGGTCAATCAGCATCTCGCCGCCCGAGTTACCCAGGCCGACGACCAGCACATCCTGATCCTTGAACGTGGAACCGTTGCGGTATTGCTTGCTGTGCAAGACCTGGCCGGTGTAGTGGTCCATCCCTGGCCAGGCGGGCACGCGTGGCTCGCTGTTGTAGCCGGCGGCCACGACCAATGACCGTGCCTGGTAACCGGCCTGCGTGGTGGTAACTGACCAGACGGGGCCCACGCGTTGCGCCAGCTTCACCTCTTCATTGAAGCGGGGCCGCAGCTTGAAGTGGTCGGCGTAGTCGTCCAGGTAGTCCACCACCTGTTGCCGAGACGGGTAGCGTGGGTAGTTGCCAGGCAGCTTGTAGTGGGGCAGGGAGGAGTGGGCCTTGTCCGTGTGCAAATGCAGACGGTCGTAGTGGGTGCGCCACGACGCGCCTACTTGCGACTGGCGCTCCAGCAGCACGAACGATTGCCCGGCGCGCTGCAAGCAGGCAGCGGTCGCCAGGCCGCCCGGGCCAGCGCCTACGATGATGGCATCCAGCAGGGTGGTCTCCATCAGCGGCCCAGGATCTCGTTGGCGGCGCGCTCGCCCGAACGCACGGCACCGTCCATATAGCCGGACCACACAGTGGCGGTTTCGGTGCCTGCCCAATGCAGTCGGCCAATGGGGGCGCGCAGCGACTTGCCAAAGCCGGTCAGCACGCCTGGTGGGAAGACGCCCACCGGGCCGCCGCCGCTGAAGTTCTCGGCCTGCCAGTTGGTCTCGGTGTAGGCCAGTGGCGTGGTGGCCCTGGCGCCGAAGTAGATGCCCAGCGCCTTGAGCACATTGGCCTTGCGGGCTTCGGGTGTCATCAGGGCGGCATCGCGTGCATCCTGCCCATCAATGAAGGCCATGAGCACGCCCGGTGCGCCAGCTTCTGGCGGCGTGTTGTCGAACACGATCTTGGGCAGGTAGGCATCGCTGGTGACCTGGCCACACAGGCCGTCGTCGCGCCAGAAGGGCTTGTCGTACACGCAGTGCACCTTCCATGCCGAGCCCATGGGCACGCGTTGCATCATCTGCAGACGCAACTGGGTCGGGCCGTCCAGGGGTTCGTAGTTCAGGCGCGACGCCATCCAGGGTGCCATGGCCATCACGGCATGCTGGGCGCGCACGTTGAAGCCGCTGCCTGACACCGTCACGCCATAGGTGTCTTGCTTGATGGCTTGCACAGGCGAGTTGTAGAGGATGCGCGAACCCAGCTCACGCGCCATGCCCAGCGCGATGGCTTGCGAGCCGCCCACGATGCGATCCTGTTGGGCGCCACCGGCCGTGCTGAGCATGCTGCTCAAGCCGCCACCTGAGTGCACGTAGAACAGCAGGTAAAGCATGGAGACATCACGCGGTTCGACCGACACCAGCGCCAGCACCGCCAGCTTGAGCAAGGTTCGCGCGTCGGCGCTGAGCAGGTTGGCATCGATCCAGGTTTGCACGCTCTGGTTGTCCCACTGCACGGCCTTGCTGGCGTTCCAGGGCGCGTCCAGGGGAACGGTCTTGGCCATTTCGTCAATGCGCAGCATGGCGATGCCGATCTCGGCCGTCGAGTACAGATTGGTCCAGGGCAACACGCCGCTGTAGGTGCTGCGTTTGCCACCCAGGTAGTTCACCTGCTTGCCCGTGTTGTAGGCCGGGAAGGTTTTCAGACCCAGTTGCTGCACCAGGCTGTACATGCGGTCCTGCGTGGGGCCAATGAACTCGGCGCCACCTTCCACCACGTATTGGCCATAGGGGGCCGGCAGGTTCAGGTTCACGCAGCGCCCGCCAACGCGGTCGCGTGCCTCCAGCAGCAGGACCTGGCGTCCCGCCGCAACCAGCGCGCGCGCGCAGGCCAGGCCCGAGTAGCCACCGCCGATGACCACCACATCCGTGTTGATGTCGCCAGACGCAGCAGGCCCGGTGGCTGCTTGCGCGAGGTTGTCGCGGCCCATCGGCATCATGGTGGCTGCTGCGGTGGCGGTGAGGCCGGTCAACAAGCGGCGTCTGGATGGTGTCGTGGGTGTGCTCATGTGCTGGTCCCTGTGAGTGAAAACGAAGCATTGAAAAAATAACAATGTTTTTCAGACTAGGGGTTTGAACCCGCTTTGTTTATTGAAGAAAACCCGCAGTCCTCTCGGCAACTTGCGTCCACATGTGCGCTGAATGTCAGGCGCCTGACACTTGCGCATCCCCGGTTTGCGTGTGGCCTGATGGCACAGGGCAAACGAAGGGCTCATGGCCTGGTCGACAGTGCCATCATGGGGGGCGTTTTCAGCCATCTGCCATCACCTGTTTGCCACACACCATGTCTGTCACCCGGATCAAAACCTCTCGTCGACGATATGGCGTGGCACTGGCCATCGCGCTGCTGGCGGCGGCTGCCGCAGCCATGTGGTGGTGGCGTGATCAGGCTGTCGATGTGCAAACGGCTGCGCCCGCTTCGTCCGCCTCAGGGCCGAGCGCCTGGCCCATGTCGGCCCAGGTGGGGGGTGGTGTCTCGCCCTTGCCAGAGGTAGTGGGTGACGCTCGCCCTGCTGATTTTTCACAGGCAGATTGGGATGCCCTCAATCGGGCCCTGGCCAACGAGCCCAACCCGGCGCAGGAGCGCGCCAGGCTGGTGTCCTATTTGCGGTTTCAGCGCGCGGTGGCCCAGTGGCGCGAGATGCAGTCAGGCCCTGCCAGCAGCCAGCGACAAAGCCTGGCGCGTGATGTGGTGGCGCAACTGCCAGGGCATGTGGCCAATGGCGAGGTCCACGCCGGTGAGGCGCTCACCATCCTCGCCAGCCTGGGGCCGGATATCGAGCCCGATCCCGCGCGCCGCAGCGCCTGGCTGGACGAACAGAAAAAGCGCTTGCAGGCCACGCAGACCGATGCGCAAGCCCAGGCGCTGAAAGCAGAAAAAGCCAGGAACGAAGACTTTGCTGCTCAAGAGGCCGAGATCGTGGCCCGGTGGCAGTCCACACCTGAAGCCAGCCGTGACCCGGTGACCCTGGAGCATCAACTGCAGGCCTTGCGAGAAAAGGTCTATGGCTCTGCCGTGCCTTGAGCGGGCTGACCCGATGGCGTCTGGCGCCAGGGCAACAAGGGCAAAGCGCCCAGCAGGGCCACGCCAGCCACGACGGCACAAAACGGCAGCAGGCTGGTGCCCGACAGCAGGCCGCCCATCAGCCACGACACCGAGAAAATGCCCAGGTTCAGCAAACTGGCGTGGTACGAGTTGATCGTGCCTCGGTAGGCATCCGACAGCTTGCTGAGCTGGCCATGGTGCAGCGGCCCTGCACAACCATAACCAAAGGCCCAAGGTGTACCAGCGATGGCCAGCATCAGCATCGAATCCATGGGCAGCAGGAAGGCGGCTACCCCCAGCGCCGACATCAGTGCCAGCGCAGGCAAAGCGGCCTCGCCCAGGCGGCGACGCAAAGGCGTGCTGGCCAGGTTGCCCGCGATGATGACCACGCCAAACCAGCCCGTGATCAGCCCCGCCTGCGTGGGTGGCAGCGCCAGTTTGCGCGCGCACACCTCGGCCACCACCGCGCCAAAGCCCGCGACCCAGCCCAGCCAGGCATAGCTGGCCAACAGGCGCCGCGGTGCGCCGGGTGTGCGCCACGCGCCCTGGTGTGTGGCCCAGAAAGCGGCGTGCGCCCTGTTGCCTTTGACGGGGATGTGGAAGGCCCGCGTCACGGCGAGCAAGGCCGCCGCAGCCAGCCCAGCCAACCCGTAATAGGCAGCCTGCCAACCCCAGACATCGGCCAGCCAACCTGCCAGCACCGGCGTCACGACAAAAGCCAGCATCAAGCCCGCCAAGGCCTGGCCAATGCGATGCGACACCTCTTGCGGCCTGGCGGCATCACCCACCAGTGACAGGGCATTGGGCTGGATGATGGCGGCGCACACACCCGTCAGGGCAGCGATCAGCACGGCCCACATCAGGCTGCCTGCACTGGGCATGAGCGCGCACAACAAGGCAAAGCCCAGCAAGCCGAACTGCAAGGGCCGCTTGCGACCCAACCGGTCAGACAAGGGGCCGGCCAGCAGCGCCACAGGCCCATAGGCCAACCCATAAGCGGCAGGCAGGTAAGCAATTTGGGCCGATGGCACGCCGAAGTGCAAGCCCATGAAGCCCATCATCGGGCTGGCCACCACTTCGGCCGAACCGATCAGGAAAAGGCTGCCAAACAGGGTTGTCGATTGGGATCGGTTCATGTGCTTCCTACAATGCCAGCACGCAGTCAGGAGAGAACATGCCTATCTGGGCCATCATCGTACCCATCGCCGCCAGCATCATGCTGGGCGTCGCTACCTATGCAGGAACCGGGCCCATCATCTTGGGCGTGACAGGCCTGGCCTTGATGGCTGCCGTGATGGCCGCTGTGCACCATGCCGAGATCATTGCCCACAAAGTGGGTGAGCCATTGGGCACCCTGGTGCTGGCTTTGGCCGTCACGGTGATCGAGGTGGCGCTGATCGTGGCCATGATGCTGGCTGGTGGCGCCGATGCCGCAGCCGTGGCCCGGGACACGGTGTTCTCGGCCATCATGATCATCTGCACCGGGGTGGTGGGGCTGTGCCTGCTGATCGGCGGCATCCGGCACCGCGAGCAGACCTTCAGGGTCGAAGGGGCCAATGCCGGCTTGAGCGCCCTGATCGCGCTGGCCACCTTGTCGCTGGTGCTGCCCACCTTCACCACCAGTACCCCAGGCGGCACCTACTCCGCATCGCAAATGGCCTTTGCCGGTCTGGCTTCGCTGGCGCTGTGGCTTGTCTTCGTGTTTGTTCAGACGGTGCGCCACCGCGACTACTTCCTGCCCGCTGTGGATGTGGCGAACCAAGACGTGCATGCGCCGCCGCCCACGCCTGCGCAAGCCTGGGGGGCGCTGGCCTTGTTGCTGGTGTCGCTGGTGGCCGTCATTGGTCTGGCCAAGGTCCTGTCGCCCACCATCGAGCGCATGGTGGCCCAGGCCGGCGCGCCCAAAGCCGTCATCGGTGTGGTGATCGCCTTGCTCGTGCTGCTGCCTGAAACAGTGGCCGCCATGCGGGCCGCACACGCCAACCGGCTGCAAAGCAGCATGAACCTGGCCATTGGTTCGGCCCTGGCCAGCATTGGCCTGACGATCCCGGCCGTGGTGTGCGTGGCTGTGTGGCTGGACCTGCCCCTGCGCCTGGGCATTGAAGGCAAGGACCTGGTCCTGCTGATGCTGACCTTTGCCGTGGGCACCCTCACCATGGCACATGGCCGCACCACCGTCATGCAGGGCGCCGTGCACCTGGTGATCTTTGCGGCCTTCCTGTTCCTCAGCCTGGTGCCCTGACCCGGCAGCGCTGGCGGTGCGTGCCTCAGCGGAACACGTGGTGCGCCGGCTTGAAGGCCTTGGCCAGACCTCTGAAGGTGAAGCTGAAGCCCGGGAACATGGCGATCACATGGCCGCTCTTGCTTTGGTACCAGCTGTGGCAACCACCTGATTGCCACACGGTCTGCTTCATCTCACGGTGGATCATGCAGGTGTAGTCGGCCTCGGCCTGGGCGGTGACCTCGATGGACCTGGCCTGCTTCTTTTGCACAGCCTGGATGGCCCGCATGATGTATTCCATCTGTGCCTCGATCACGAAAATGGCCGAGGTGTGCCCGATGCCCGTGTTGGGCCCGGTCACCACGAACAGATTGGGAAAGCCGGGCAGGGCGGTGCCCAGATAGGCCCGTGGGAATTCGCGCCAGTAGTCCTGCACCGACACGCCACCCTTGCCGATGACAGGGTAGGAGATCACGCCATCGGTGGCGTCATAGCCGGTCGAATAAACGATCAAGTCCAGATCGAGCTGCTGACCTTTGCGGGTCAGGATGCCGCGCTCATTGATCTCGCCAATGCCGTCGTCTTTCGTGTGCAGGCTGACATTGGGCCGCGCCAGCGCTGGGTAAAGCGTGCTCGACAAGATGATGCGCTTGCAGCCAATGGTGTACTCAGGCGTGACGGCGGCCTGCAGCACCGGGTCTTTGAGCTGCGCCTTGATGTGGCGCAGCGCCTTTTGCTGCGCCACGATGTTGAGCATGGTCTTGGAGTACTTGAAGCCGATCACGCGGCTCTCCAGGCCCCAGTAGATGGCCGTGCGCAGTACCTTGTAGATCAGCTTGGAGCCCAGCAGCGCGCGCTCGAAACGCGAGAAGACATGGTCTGGTCGCGGCAGCACCCAATGCGGCGTGCGCTGGAACACGTGCAAGCTCCGCACTTCGCCCGCGATGGCGGGGATGACCTGTGCCGCACTGGCGCCACTGCCAATGATGGCCACCCGCTTGCCCTTGTGGTCGTAGCTGTGGTCCCAGCTGTTGGTGTGGAAGGCTCGGCCCTTGAAGCTGTCCTTGCCCTTGAAGTCGGGGATCACCGGTGTGCTCAAAGGGCCGGAGGCATTGATCAGAAACTTGGCCTGGAAGGTACCCGCCTCATCGGTCGTCACCTGCCAAAGCTGCTGGGCGTCGTCCCACTGAACCTGGGCCACATTGGCATTGAGCTTCACCTTGTCGCGCAGCTTGTGTTTGTCGATCACGTGGTTGGTGTACTCGACCAACTCGTCTTGCTCGGCGAACATCTGCGTCCACTGATAGGGCTCTGAAGAGATGGAGTACAGCGGCGACTGCACGTCCACGGCCGCACCGGGGTAACTGTTCTGGCTCCAGGTGCCACCCATCCATGCACGGCGCTCCAGGATCAGGAAATCGTTGATGCCGATCTTGCGCAGATTGATCGCGGCGCACTGGCCGCCAAAGCCGCTGCCGATGATGATGACGGTGTAGGTCTGCATGGCTCGTTAAAGTGAAGATGGGTAACGTCAGTTTACATATGACGATGTTTGTCGTCAAATATGGGCATGACCACTCACACCTCCAGTGGCGACCCGTCTCAGGCAGGGCGCATCTACGGCGGAGAAAGCCTCAGTGACCGCGTGGCGCGTCGGCGTCAGCTTTTCCTGGACGCAGGGCTGCAGGTATTTGGCACGACAGGCTACCGTGGCGCCACCGTGCGCATGCTGTGTAAACAGGCCGGTTTGACAGACCGTTACTTCTATGAGTCTTTCGAGAACACCGAAGAGCTGCTGATGGCGGTTTACCTGCAGTGCATGGACCGCCTGCAAGGCGCCGTGCTCGAAGCGGTGATGCATGAGGACGGCGGCGAGCCAAACCAGCGCATCCTGGCAGGCCTGGACGTGTTTTTCACCATCGTGTCCGACGCCCGTCTGGCCCGGGTCTGCTGGCTGGAGTGCCTGGGTGTGAGCCCGCGGGTGGACGCCATGTACAACGACAACGTCAACGGCTTTGCGGCCCTGATCCTCAACTTCACGCGGGCGCACTTTCCCCGTTGGGAGATTGAGGACGAAGAGGCCCAGGTGCTGGGCATCGCGGCGGTCGGGGCCGTCAGCCAGACCGTGATGCACTGGTTGCTGGGGCAATACCGGGAGCCTCGGGCGACCATGGTGTCCGCCACTGCGCGCGTGTTCATGGGTTTACTGGCCACGACGCTCGCTTCGCCGGCTGCAAAAACCTGAACTGAACGTCGAGGGCACCAGTCGGTCACCTTTCATCAGGGTATATGCGTATATGGGCGCCCCAATGGAGCGCCCATTTTTACACCCTCATGAATTGGTATCGTTGCCTTACATGGATAGGATTTCCATTTACCGAAATTGGTGGCACCATGCCCAAGACAGCACGAAGTAATGATGCTGAATGTAAGCGATTAATTCCAAATGTTGCGGGCGGGGTGATATGTCAAAACGAAGTCTTGGCCTGGATGCCATACGGCTGACCGCTTGCGTCATGGTCGTTGCATTTCATGCATCGGTTACTGCTTCCATGCCCAAATATTTTGGTCAGCAGGTATATGGCTGGGTATTTGAGGTGGAAAGCATCCGCATGCCGCTGTTCTTTGTATTGAGTGGCTATCTGATGTCCACTTTGTACCTGAACAAGACTGTCGGGTCTGCGGTGGCTACGGACTTCTTGCTCAAACGGTTGAAGAAAATATACCCGCTGTATTGGGCCATGCTCGGCATCATGAGTGTGGCGACGCTCCTGGCCATTGGTTTTTTGCCTTTTGATGAAATGGGTATCTTGGTCAAGACCATTTTGTTGATGCCTCAGGACCCCAGGGTGGTGGGCGGCACGGGAGCGCCCATTGTCTATCCAGCCTGGGTGCTGCAGTATGAAATGGTAGCCTATATATTGATTGCCTTGTCTCTGTGGCGTCGCGTGTTTTTTGGTGTATTCCTGTTATTTTGGCCGCTGGTACATATATTCCTGGCAGGCAGCGATCTCTGGCTGCTGTCCTTTCTGGGCTCGCAGTGGTTCGTGATTTTCTGGTTTGGCGTGGTGCTCGGCCAGGTCATGCCTGAGTCAGGGGTGCACCGTGGTCTGGCCTTTTTGTGGGCGATCGGCCTGTTTGGTGTGGCCTTGTCCGCAAGGCTGTCGGGCTACATCAGCGAGTCTGCCGAGGAACTCATTTTCGGGCTGGCATTTTGTGGTCTGATTGTTGCCGTGCGGTCCTGGGCCTACCGCAACGTCAAGCATGGGATTGGTCAATTGGTCCGCACGGGCTCTGATGCCTCGTACGCCATCTTCCTGATTCACATTGGCGTGGTCAGTGCCGTGTGCCGGATCATCCGTGGCCTGGGTTTCAGTGGTGCCATGGGGCACATGGCATCTGTTGTCCTGTGCCTCGGTATTTCGTTTGTGATCGGTGTTTGGGTCAATCGCCACGTAGAGCCGCGAATCGCCCGACTGCTGAGTGCGCGAACCGCGGTGGGTGTGCGTGTCAGTCCAGCAAGGTCCTGGACAGCACGTCTTTGGCAAAGTGGTAGGACGCAATCGGTGACAGATGACCGTAGTCCCAGCTTGTGATGCCGCTCTTGAGGTCATCCCCGATGTACACCAGGCAGCCACTGCCGTTGCAGAAGTAGTCAACGATGCTCACGTAGCGGACGGCTGCTGACTGTTCCACCTGTAATTTGAGCGTTTGATCCAGGTGCATGACGCTTCTGTCTGCCCCGATGAACGTGCGGTGGGGCGTGTCGGGCATGAGTTTGTGGGCCACAACCTTGGGCAGCTCAGTCGACCAATGCGGGTTGGGGCCAGTGAACACGACCTTGCCCACACCCTTGGCCAAGAGTTGCGCGGACAGGGCGTGCATGTCCTGTGGGTTGTGCCCCAGGTTTTGCCCGACGATCACGACATCTGGTCTGGTCTCGGCAATTTTTTGCAAAGCAAACCAGTTCGAGTATTCGCAATAATCTTGTCGATTCTCTGTTGCACGGGTGGTCGCCACGCAGCCGGAACTGGCAACCTGCAGGATCTGCCAATCGGTTGGCAAGACCTGCTTCAAACCATAGTAGAGCTGTTGAGCGTGTGAATCCCCCCAGATGAAAACCGCTTTTTTGCCGCTTTCACGCGTGTAGCAATATGGGGCAATGGCGTCAACTGGCATCTGGGAGGGCGTGCCGGTGCGGTACTTGGGGATGTCAAAGAAATTGCACTCGTTGCGATACTTCTGAGGTATGCCCGTGCGCATGAAGTATTTCCAGTCAGGCAATTCGTTGTTGAACGAGGCCAGGAAGGCTTTCTGTTCCTGGCCAATGCGGTTTTCAAAACCCCTGTTGAAGTGCCCGATCAACCCAAAGCCCACGAAGAAGGCGGTCCCGATCGCACCATAAGTGAATATTTGCTTTCGGCTGAACTGGCGCTTGTTCCTGAACGGGTTTTCAATGTACTTCCAACTGAAGTAGGCCAACACGATGGACGCTACCGACAAAATGCCAAACAGCAGCTGATCAGGCTCGAACATGCTGCTTTGCCGGGCAAAAGCAAACAAAGGCTGATGCCAGAGGTAGGCGCTGTAGCTGATCAGCCCAAGGCCAACAAAAATCTTGTTGCCGAGCAACTGGCCAACCCAGGTTTTTGGGGTGGCGAAGAGGATGATGAGTGCGGCACCAATGGTGGGCACCAATGTATAAAAACTGGGGAAGGGTGTTTGTTTGTCGAATGCGAATGTCGCGTAGGCGAGCATGGCCAGGCCTGTGATGCTGCCAAACTGGCCCGCGGTATCGCTGACCTGTGACCGGTCGCCGCTGGCGAAATAAAACGCATCAAATGCACCGATGAGCAACTCCCAGTCTCGCGTGGGCAGTAAATAGAAATTGGCCTCGGGATTGGCCACGGAACCCCATTGCGCGGCAGCCAGGCTGGCTGTGGCGACCAGAGCCAGCAAGACCAGAATCCAGCGCTTGCCCAGGTGCCAGGTCAGCATCAGAAACAGGGGGAAAAACACATAATATTGCTCTTCAACGGCCAGACTCCAGGTGTGAAGCAAGGGTTTCAGCTCGGCTGCGGGCTCGAAATAGCCGCTGGTGCGCCAGAACAGAATATTTGAAGCGAAGCCGGAAACGGCCACCAGGCTGTCCGAGAAATTCTTCATGTCCTGGGGCAATAACCATATCCAGGCAAATGGCAGGCACACAAGCATGACTGCAAACAGGGCGGGCAAAATGCGGCGGGCGCGGCGCTCGTAAAAGTTGATCAGCGTGAAGGTGCCAGCCTGCTTTTCCGTCAGGATGATGGTGGTGATCAGGTAGCCGCTGATGACAAAGAAAACATCCACGCCAACGAAGCCGCCGCTGAATGTTTGAAAACCAGCGTGAAACAGGATGACGGGCAAAACAGCCAGCGCGCGCAGCCCATCAATCTCTCGTCTGTAGTTCATTTTGTCCGCTGCTTCATGAGGAAATCAGCATCGCCTGACACCAGTCGGTGTCTGTACGTCGCGTCTGGTTGGGCCCGCATCTTAACTGCGCGCATTGTGTTCCCGCAATGTGCCTCCCCCTGATCAAAGGTCGTTTGGCGCCATGTTTGAGGGCGTATGGCCGTTCTGGGCAACAAAAATGGCTCGCTAGATGAGGGGCCTTGCTCAACGTCAGCTTAGGGCTTCGGTTTAGACACCAGGTGTTCTCCTGGCGCCCGGTTTATTTCACACTGTGGCATGTGGGTTGGTGCAGTTGAGATACCTGCTCATTCTTTGATTGAAGGGGTCGTCATGAAACATGTCGCAGCAATCACAGTGCTTTCGGTGTTGATGCCTGGGTGCGCTTTATTCACAAAGCCACTTGAACGGCCCGTTATTGAGGAGAAATTGAACCCAGACTGGGGTTCGCCCGCCACAGTCGGCACACTTTCATTGACGCCCGAGCGTCGTGTGGTGCTGGTGAATTTTCGCAACAATCGGTTTTGCGCCGAGGCGCCCACCGAGATCGGTGTTGATTTGAGCAGCCTTTTGAATACCAGATTGGCTGGCGGGCAGGCCGGCGCTGTCAATGTGGACGCGGGCGTCACCACCGCGGTCAGCAGTCAGAATATGGCGCTCAATAAAAGAACCCAGGGAATACAGTTGTTTCTGGCCAATGCCTATTTCACTTGCCAGATGTATATGAACGGGGGCATTGATGAGCGGCAACTGTTGGAGATGCAGTTTCAGACTTTGAAGATCGTCGAGCCGCTGATATCTACCGAGTTGTCCTATATGTATCCGCGTCATGGTGGCAAGGATGAGGGCGCCCAAACCAAGCCCGCAGGTGCATCGTCCAATGCGATCAAGAAAGACGTCAGCGACACGGTGACGGAAATACTGAACCAAAAGAGCGCGAAACCGAATGAGTCACCCAAACCACGGGAGGCGCCGCGTGCACCCGACCCCAATTGACCGCGTTGGGGCGTGAGAGGGCTTCATTCTTGGCGCTGGTCTGCGCGGTGCTCATCCAGGTCGGGTCACGCGTTCATCTGAAACGCACGCCCTGGCCGTTGGGCAAGCCTGCCTGATCTGCGTGCTGGGGCTACAGTCCACTTGTCCCCCAACCATTGCGTCAAGCGCCGAAAGAAGAACATATGAACAGCACCAGGATCATCGCCATTGCGTTGCTTGTGGCCGGTACGCTCGGCCTGGCCTATGGCGGCTTCAGCTACACCAAGGACACGACCGCGTTGAAGCTTGGCCCGCTGGAGTTGTCGGTCAAGGAAAAGGAAACGGTCAACATACCCATCTGGGCTGGTGTTGGCGCCATCGTGGCGGGAGGCCTGCTGCTGTTGCTGGGTAGCAAGAAGGGCTGAGTGCCTGTGCGCAGGATGCTTCGTTTCAGCATGCTCAGGCTCATGGCATACGGATGGGCCTTACCCAATACCGTGATGGGCGTCCTGCTCGGACTTGTCATGCTGGCGCTGGGGGGCAGGGTGTGCCTGGTGATGGGGGTGGCCGAGTTTCACGGTGGCTGGGCTGTGCGCAGGCTGGCTGCACGCCCAGCGTTGGCGGGTTTTTGCGCCATGACGCTGGGCCACGTCATTCTGGGTGCATGTCCGTCAGACCTGGCTGCATGGCGGGCGCACGAGCATGTGCATGTCAGGCAATACGAACGGTGGGGCATCTTCTTCTTGCCTGCCTATGTTTTGTCGAGCATCTGGCAGGTGATGCTTGGTCGCCACGGCTATCGGGACAATGTGTTTGAGCGACAGGCCTATGCGGTCGACATACGCCGGCCTGTGTGAGGGCATGGCTGCACGCGGGTTCAGGCCTTGCACAGCACCACAGCGGTTTGAGGCACGGGTTGAGGGCGTTTCCACAAGACCGACACCAGCACGCCGCTGACCACCAGTGCCGCGCCCAGCCACTGAGATGCCGACACCTCCTGCCCGCGAAGCAAGCCGATCAGCGTGGCAAACAGCGGGACAAAGTTCATGCAGATGGCAGCCTGTGTGGGGCCGACGGTCTTGACGTCGTCATTCCACCAGAGGTAGGCCAGCACCGAGCCGAACAGGCCCATGAAGCCGATGGCAGCCAGCACGGTGGGCGAGGGCCACTGCATCAGGTCTGGCGTGGTCAACCGGGCGAAGAGCACCATCAAGGCCGCCCCGCCGATGACCGTGCTGGCCGCAACCTGCACGGATGACAGGCCCTTCACATGGCGTTGGGGCAAGGCGGTGTAGATGGCCCAGCACAGGGCGCCCATGTTCACCAGCAACAGCCTCACGGCGCAACTGGTGGCGGTGCGATCAGGCATGGGGGTGGGCCTGTTGCCGGACTATCTGGCGTGTCGGGATCAGGCGCTGGTGCGCCTGCCTGTTGACCTGAGCGACCTGGCGCGCGACCTGTGCCTGGTCTACCACCGCGATCTGCGCAGCAGCCGCAGGGTGCAGGCCCTGCGCGCGTTCATTGAAGAGGTCTTGCCGCCCGTATTGGCGCGCCTGACCTAGATTGGCCTGAGAATCCAGCCAGACAAGCAAACCGGGAGCGCACATGGCCAAGCTGTACACCGAGCTGAATGAACGGCTTGTTGCGTTCATCACCGCGCAGAAGATTTTTTTTGTGGGCACCGCAACCGATGAAGGGCGTGTGAATGTGTCGCCCAAAGGCATGGACGCCTTGCGTATCCTGGGGCCCAACCGGGTCATCTGGTTGAATGTGACGGGCAGCGGCAATGAGACAGCCGCACACGTCGAGGTCAAGCCCCGAATGACCATGATGTTCTGCTCGTTTGAGGGTGCGCCGCTGATCCTGCGTTTGTATGGTCAGGCCCGCGCCGTTCATCAGAACGATGCCGATTGGGCGGAGCTGTATGGCCGGTTCAAGCCCACGCCGGGTGTGCGCCAGATATTCGATCTGGCTGTTGAGTCGGTACAGACCTCGTGCGGCATGGCGGTGCCCTACTTCACGTACGAGGGTGAGCGTGATCAGCTCAAGGACTGGGCCGTGCAAAAAGGCGAGGACGGGATCAAGCAGTACTGGGCAGAAAAAAACCAGACCAGCCTGGATGGCCTGCCCACGCACATCATCGACAAAAACACCTGATATGCGCACACCTGTCTTGTCCGTCACCATCCCTGCGCACAACGAAGCGCGCTACATCGGGCGTTGCATCGAGAGTGTCTGGGTCTCCGCACAAAACGCCGGGCAGGACGTGGAAGTGGTCGTGGCGCTGAACCGCTGTACGGACCGTACGCAAGCGCTGGCCGAGTCCCTGGGCGCCCGGTGCGTGGTGGAGGACAGCAAGTGCATCGCGGCCGTGCGCAACGCGGCGGTGCGTGCCAGCGGCGCACCGGCCATCACGACCATCGATGCCGACAGCTGGATGACAGCCCACAGTGTGGAAGAGGTGCTCAAACACGTGCATGACCGGCGCTTCATCGGCGGTGGGGCCTTCATGCTGCCCGAGCGCTGGTCTGCCGGCATTGTGGTGACCGGCTTGCTCATCGCGCC
>Ga0209066_10003011_pt1 | contig 19738 bp, 21 predicted proteins | sample All_14_2_FD_187198 | JGI IMG/M metagenome (GOLD analysis project Ga0209066, IMG submission 187198) | Freshwater microbial communities in response to fracking from Pennsylvania, USA - Allegheny Zone_MetaG_DW_15 (SPAdes) (version 2) ... | reverse complement strand
TGTACGAGAAGGGCTGGGTGACAAGCGCCATCACCGAGCCCAAAGGTCTGCATCTGATGCTCTCGCCGATCCACGCCGGCGTCACGGGCGCCTATCTCGCCGACCTGGAGGCCTCGCTCGCGGCGGTGAGGGCCAGGGCCGGCGCGCCGGTCGCCGAGGTGCGCTACGGCGGCTGACGCTATTTCGCGGCGGGCGGCGGCGGGGAGATGAACGAACCCGCGTCTCCCGGGAACACCACCGGGCTCTCGTAGCCTTCGGGGCTCACCGCCGAGACGCCGAAGAACCAGTCGTCGATGACCACGCCCTTCAGCACGGTCTCCGCCGCGCCCCCGCCCTCGACCCAGCGGCTGTAGCGCCACTGCGGGTCGGTGGTGGAGCGCCACCAGACGCGATAGCCCGCCGCGCCCTTCGCCGGCGTCCACTTCACCGTGGTGTCGGCGCTGACCGCGCCGGAGATCGCCACGCCCTCGGGGGGCGCCGGGGCGTTGGCCAGCGCGGCCATGGTCACGACGTTCAGCCGGGTCACCTGGGCGAGGTAGGCGAAGTCGACGCCGGAGATCACGTCGCCGTAGGCCACGCCGTTCTCGGTGCGCAGGTCCTGGTGCTGGCGGATGTAGTTCTCGGCCGCCTCGGTCACGCGCACGGCGGGAAAGCCCGCCTCCAGCATGCGCACCTGGTCCCCGCCCCGGCTGAAGCGGTCGGTGCGGTAGACCATCACCACGTCGAGGTTGGTCAGGTGCTCGTCGGCCAGCACGTCCATGAAGCGGGCGAGGTTGCGCGAGGGGCTGTCGACCTCGCCGCCGTTGTAGCGCCGGCGGTTGGCCTGCTCGGGCGTCTCCACGGCCTTGGTGCCCTCGGAGAAGACCCGCACGTGGGTGTTGTCGCGCACCCCGCCGATCCCCTCGGTGTTGCCGACGATGTCGTTGTTGAGGTTGGCCTCGACCTGCCAGCCCTTCTCGCGCGCGTAGTCGGCCAGCACCTTGCCGCCCAGCAGGCCCTGCTCCTCGCCGGACAGCGCCGCAAAGACCAGCGTCGCCTTGAACCGATGCTTCGGCAGCACCCGGGCGGCCTCCATCACCACAGCCACGCCCGAGGCGTCGTCGTTGGCGCCGGGGGCGTCGCTCGTGGCGTCCATCACGTCGCTGACCCGGCTGTCCAGGTGGCCGGAGATGACGATCACGCGCTCGGGCTCCTCGGTCCCGCGCTGGATCGCCAGCACGTCCATCACCTCCGTCGGCGTGGGCACGCGATTGCCGGTCATCACCTGCGAGGGCGTGGCGATCTCCAGGCAGCCGCCGCAGTCCTTGGACATGGCGGCGAACTCGGCGGCCACCCAGCGCCGCGCCGCGCCGATGCCGCGCGTCGTCGACTTGGTGTCCGACAGGGTGTGGCGCGTGCCGAAGCCCACCAGCCGGGTGATGATCGCCTTCTGCCGCTCGGCGCTCACCTCGGCGGCGGCCTGGCGCAGGAGGGCGTGCTCGGCTTTCGGCGCGGCCTGCGCCGTCGAGCTGAGCGCCAGGGCCAGAGCCATGGCGGCGGCGAGGGTCGGCTTCATCGCGGATACTCCTTTGACGGCGCACTCAACCTGGAAGCGGCGCGCCGATCAATGCAGGGACGAGTCGTCGTGGGGAATGTCCAGTCCGTTCGACGACGACGAAGGCGGCCGCGCGGCGGGTTTGGGCGCGGGCTTCGGGGCCGGCTTGGGGGCCGGCCTGGCCGCCGGGCGCGGCCGCGGCTTGGCCGCTGCGGCGGGCGCCGCCGGCTTGGGCGGCACGTGGGCGGTGACCTGGATCTCGACGATCCCGGCGCTCGGCAGCAGTTCGGCGACGCCCACCGCGGTCCAGGCGGGGTAGGGCGGCTTGATGAACTCGTCCTTCACCTCGGCGAAGGCGCGGAACTGGGCGTCCTTGTCGCCGTCGAAGTTGGCGCTGGACCACACGTGGAAGGTCTCGATCCGCGCCACGTCGGCGAAGGTCAGGCCCGCGGCCTTCAGCGCCGCCTCGAGATAGGCGAAGGCCCGCCGCGTCTGGCCCTTGAAGGCGGCGACGTCGTGGGCCTCGCCGGCCCGGGGCCCGATGACGACGCCGGAGAGATAGACCACGTCGCCGACCCGGCGCACCGGGGCGAACTTCAGCTCGCTCCAGGCCATCTCGTCGCGCGGCCCCACCAGGATCACCTCGCCGCCCGGCGCGGGGATGCGGCGGACGTCCGGCCCGTCGGTCGCCGGCGGCGTGGCGGCGACCGGAGCTGCGGGCGGATGCGCCGGCGAGGCCGGCTCGCTCGCCGCCGCGCCCGACGCCCAGCCTGACGCTGCAAGCGCCGCGGCCGTCGCCATCGCGCCGAACTTCAAAGCCATCGCGGCCCCCTCGCCGTGGTTCGCGCCGCGCCGACGCGGCCCTCGCGACCTTCTTCATAGACGGAGTCGAGGCGAAGGATCACGCCCGGCGCCTTGCGCGGGCCGGAAAGCCGCGCGAGGCTTCGCCCATAAGACATTTCATTAGGGAGATTTCAGACCATGTCCTCTGCATCCATCAATCCGAACGGAAACCTCAAGGGCAAGACGGCGCTGGTCACTGGCGCCAGCCGCGGCATCGGCGAGGCCATCGCCGCCCGGCTCGCCATGGAAGGCGCGCGCGTCGTGGTCTCCGCGCGCACGGTGGAGGAGGGCGACTCCAAGCTGCCGGGCACGCTGTCCCACACGGTCGAGCGGATCAAGGCGGCCGGCGGCGAGGCCTCCCTGATCAAGGCAGACCTGTCGTCGGCCGAGGACCGCGAGCGGCTGGTCGAGGCGACGATCGGAACCTACGGCCCGGTCGACATCCTGGTGAACAACGCCGCCGTCACCTTCTTCATCCCGGTCCAGGATTTCCCGGAAAAGCGCTTCAAGCTGATGATGGAGGTGCAGGTCTATGCGCCGTTCCACCTGGCCCAGCTCGTCCTGCCCTCCATGCGCGAGCGGCATGCGGGCTGGATCGTCAACATCTCCTCGCCCGCCGGCATCCATCCCAAGCAGCCCTACGGCCCCGGGCGGGGCGGCACGGTCTACGGCATGTGCAAGGCCGCACTCGAGCGCTTCACCACGGGCCTGGCTTCAGAGGTCTACGCCGACGGAATCGCGGTCAACGTGGTGTCCCCGGGTCTCGTCGACACCCCCGGGGTGGCGGTGCACGGCCTGATCAACGCGGCCACCAAGGACCGTGTCCAGCCGATCGAATACATCGCCGAGGCCGTCTACCAGCTCGCCTCGGGCGATCCCAAGACGATGACCGGGCGCGTGGACTACGCCGAGCCCCTGCTCAAGGAACTGGGCGTGAAGCCCTCGGCCCTGGTCTGAACCCGACGCGCCCGCTGCACGAAGGAGCCGCTTCCATGTCTTCAACGACCCTGCAGATCCGCCGCGTGGCGGGCGCGCTCGGCGCCGAGGTGTCCGGCGTCGACCTCTCCCAGGACCTGCCCGAGGCGACGATCGCCGCCATCCGCGCGGCCTTCGTCGAGCACCAGGTGATCTTCTTCCGCGACCAGCAGCTGACGCCGGCCCGCCAGGTCGCCTTCGGCCGCCGCTTCGGGCCGCTGAACATCCACCCCTACGTGGCCGGCATGAAGGACCATCCAGAGGTGATGGAGATCGTCAAGGAGCCCGAGGACCGGGTGAACTTCGGCGGCGGCTGGCACTCGGACATGAGCTTCCTGGAGCATCCCTCGATCGGCTCGATCCTCTACGCCCTGGAGCTGCCGCAGTACGGCGGCGACACCCTCTTCGCCAGCCAGGCCGCGGCCTTCGAGGCCCTGACCCCGGGCATGCAGAAGACCCTGGAGGGGCTGAACGCCGTCCACTCGGCGGGCCGCGAATACTCCGCCAAGGGCCACTCGGCCCAGAAGCGCAAGACCATGAGCGTGGTCGAGGCCGAGGGCGCGGTGGGCGAGTTCGTCCACCCCGTGGTCAAGGTCCACCCGGAGACCGGGCGCAAGGCGCTCTATGTGAACCCGGCCTTCACGATGCGCTTCGACGGCTGGTCGAAGAAGGAGTCCCGGCCGCTCCTCGACTTCCTCTTCGAGCACTGCCGCTACGAGGGCTTCACCTGCCGGTTCGCCTGGACGCCGGGCTCGGTCGCCATGTGGGACAACCGCTCGGTCTGGCACTTCGCCCTCAACGACTATCCCGGCCAGCGCCGCCACATGCGCCGCGTGACCGTGGACGAGACGCCCGCGGCGCGCGCGGCGGCGGCGGAGTAGGAGGGCTCGCTGCGGGGCCGGCTTACCCCGCGATCCGCACCATCATCTGCTCGTAGCCCTTCACGAAGCTGGAGCGGACGCGCCGGGGCTCCTCGACGACCTCGATGCGGCTCCAGCGCTTGAGGATCTCTTCCCAGACGATGCGCAGCTGCATCTCGGCCAGGCGGTTGCCGACGCAGCGGTGGATGCCGAAGCCGAACGACAGGTGCTGGCGCGGGCGCTCGCGGTCGATGATGAAGCGGTCGGGCTGGTCGATCACGGTCTCGTCGCGGTTGCCCGAGACGTACCACATCACGACCTTGTCGCCCTTCCGGATGGTCTTGCCGCCGAGTTCGATATCCTCCAGCGCGGTGCGCCGCATGTGGGCCAGCGGGGTCTGCCAGCGGATGATCTCCGGCACCATGCTGGTGATCAGGCCGTGGTCGGCGCGCAGCTTGTCGTACTCGGCCGGGGTCTCGTTCAGCGCCAGAAGGCCGCCCGAGATCGAGTTGCGGGTGGTGTCGTTGCCGCCGACGATCAGGAGGATGATGTTCCCGAGATACTCGTCGGGCGTCATGTTCCGGGTGGCCTCGCCGTGGGCCATCATGGAGACGAGGTCGCCGCGCGGCGGCGCGTTCACCCGCTCGTTCCAGAGCCGCGTGAAATAGGCCAGGCACTCCATTAGTTCGGCCTGGCGGGCCTCCTCGGTCTCGACCAGCTGCCCGGGGGCCGGGATCGTGGTGGCGATGTCCGACCAGCGGGTGAGCTTGCGGCGCTCCTCGAAGGGAAAGTCGAACAGGGTCGCCAGCATCTGGGTGGTGAGCTCGATCGAGACCCTGTCGACCCAGTCGAAGGTCTCGCCGACGGGCAGCTCGTCCAGGATCTTGGCCGCGCGCTCGCGGATGATCGGCTCCATGTTCTGCAGGTTGGCCGGCGAGACGATCGGGCTGACGGTCTTGCGCTGGACGTCGTGCTTGGGCGGGTCCATGGCGATGAAGCTGGGCCGGCGCAGATCCGGCCGCGCGTCGCGGATGGTGATGCCCCCCAGCGCCGCCTCGGAGGAGAAGACCTGGTGGTTGGTGTCCACCGCCATGATGTCGTTGTAGCGGGTGACCGACCAGTAGGGGCCGAACTCGCTGTCCCGGCGCCAGTGGACGGGGTCCTCCTTGCGCAGGCGCTCGAAGACCGGCCAGTGGCTGTTGGTGCGGAAGAGTTCCGGATCGCCCGGATGGAGATCCTCGAGCGGCGTGGCGTAGGCCCGCGCGCGGGCTTCTTCCTGGCCCTCGGCCAGCTTCATGGCGCCGTCAGCCATCCGATCCTCCCTGGGTGTCCGTCGCTGGTGACGGATCATTGATAAGTCTGATTATGAAACGCCGATCCCGGCTTCAGGGCAACCGTTCCCTGCGCGCCTCGTCGGCGTGCTCCTTGGTCTTCATCCAGCGGGCCCGCAGGGCGGCGGGCCGGTCGGGGTAGCGCTCGTCGAGGAACGCGGCCTCGACCACGCGGTCGGTGCGGAAGCTGCGGAAATCCTGGCGCAGCTCGCACCAGGCGATCAGCAGGCGCACGGTGTCGAGGTAGCCCACCGTGATCGGCCAGACGAGGCGGCGGCTGTCGCGGCCCTGTTCGTCGCGATAGGTCAGGTCGATCTTGCGGCCGCCGCGGATGTGCAGGCGCACCTGGGCCATGTCCAGGGCGTCCTGGCGCGCATACATCGAGGGCGGGGCGGCGGTGGACGGCTCCAGCACGTAGGGGCGCAGGCGCTCGGGCACGGCCGCGGCGATCTTGGCGATCAGGTCCTGGGCGGCGCGCGACAGGGCCGGATCGCCCCGCCGGCTGACCCACTGGGCGCCCAGCACGGCGGCCTCGATCTCGTCGGGCGTCAGCATCAGGGGCGGCAGGTCGAAACCCTGCTCCAGCACGTAGCCCATGCCGGCCTCGCCGCGGATCGGCACGCGCTGGCCCATCAGGGTGGCCACGTCGCGATAGACCGTGCGCTTGGAGGTCTCGAGCTCCTCGGCGATGGCGTCCGCCGTGGTCGGCCGCCCCGTCCGCCGCAGGATCTGGATGATCTGGAAAAGTCTGTCCGCGCGTCTCATGGGGAGGGTCTAGCGTCAGCCTGCTGCCAGCACGATGTCAGCAGCATGGCGGTAGCTGGAAGGCCTCGCAACGGAGACCTCCCCATGACCCCGTCGACCGCTTCCCCGATCTCGCCGGCCATCACCCTCCACGGCTTCGGTCCGGGCTTCGGCCTGCCGGAGATCAGCCCCTATGTCTGCAAGACCGAGGTGCAGTTGCGCATGGCGGGCCTCGGCTATCGCCGCGCGCCGGTCGACCGCGACGTGGCTCCCAAGGGCAAGGCGCCCTACATCGACGACGACGGCCTGATCGCCGATTCCACCTTCATCCGCGCCCACATCGAGGCCAAGTACGGCGTGGACCTCGACGAGGGCTTCGACGCTGTCCAGCGGGCCACGGCCTGGGCGGTCGAGCGCATGCTGGAGGACCACCTGGCCTGGGCGATGATCCACTACCGCTGGGTCGATCCGGCCAACTTCGCCAAGGGCCCGGCCCATTTCTTCGACGGCGCGCCGGACGAGGTGCGCGGCCAGGCGCAGGCCCAGGTCGTGCGCACGCTCTGGGGGCAGGGGATCGGCCGCCACAGCGACCTGGAGATCCTGGAGCTGGCCGAGCGGTCCCTCGACGCCTTCGCCGCCGTCCTGGGCGAGAAGCCCTATCTGCTGGGCGCCGAGCCCTGCGGGGCGGACGCCACCGCGCTCGGCGTGCTGGCGGGCGTGCTGACGCCGTTCTTCGATTCGCCGCTGCGGCGGCTGGCCGAGAGCTACCCGGTGATCATCGCCTACGTGGACCGCATGATGGCCCGCTTCTATCCCGAGTTCGAATGGAGGCTCGCCCAGGCGGCGTAGCGCGCTGCGGACCACCCGGCCTTGCATCGGCGGCGGGCGCCGCGCCAGGGGTGCGGCGAACGCGCCGGGAATGCGAATTCAGGTCCCGATCACCCAGATCGGGTAAGCCAAAATAAACCATGGCGCCTGATTTTCCTTTTTGATGACAAGCGCTTCGTCCGCCGCTGGGAAACCCGCCGACTGGGCCGCCGCGATACTGATCGGCGGCGTCAGCCTGTGCGTGACCGTGGCCGTCGGCCTGCATCCGAAGGATCCGCGGCAGGCGGCCGGCGTCTTTCCCCTCTGGTGGAGCCAGGGCCGGGCCATGAACGCCGCGGCCCGGGCGGGGAACGTCGTCGCCGTCGGCGCCGCGCCCTTCGTCGTGGTCGCCCGCTCCGAGACCCCCGACATCGCCGCCGCCCTGCGGGCCCAGGGCGCGTGGCTGATCATCGACCCCGGCCTGGCCGCGGCCTGCGGCGCCAAGGACACCTGATCATGTTCAAGACGATCGATGAGCAGCGTGAGTTCGGCAGCCGCCTCCTCGTGGGCCTGCTCTGGGTCATGACCGCGATCATCCTGGTCGTCGCCCTCGGCCTGAAGGGGCCCTGGCTCGCCTTCGGCGGCGCGGCGGCGGGGGTGGCGGCGGTGGCGACGGCGGCCTGGAAGATGGACTCCGGCGGACAGTCCGCCCGCCTGGCGGTGTCCGCCTCGCTGATGGCCCAGGTCTCGCTCCTGGTGGCGGCCCACGGCGGCCACGCCTGGCAGATCGACATGCACATGGCCTATTTCGCGGCCCTGGCGGCGCTGCTCGTCTACTGCGACTGGCGCGCGATCCTCGCCGGCGCCGCGGTGGTGGCGCTGCACCACCTGACGCTCAGCTTCCTCCTGCCCGCCGCGGTGTTCCCCGGCGGCGGCAGCCTGGCGCGGGTGATCGTGCACGCGGTCATCCTGATCGCCGAGGCGGCGAGCCTGATGTGGATCGCCAACAGCATCGTGGGCATGTTCGCCCTCTCCAGCGAAGCCGTGCGCCGCGCCGAGGCGGCCCTGCGCGAGGTGGAGCAGGCCACGGCCGCCGCCGAGGCCGCCCGCGCCGCCGAGGGCCGCGCCTCCCAGGAGCGCGCCGCGCTGCAGGCCAGCGTCGAGGAGGAACGCCGCGCGGTGGTCGACAGCCTCGCCGAAGGGCTGGAGAAGCTGGCCGACGGCGACCTCGCCTTCCGCCTGTCCACCGCGTTCGCGCCGCAGTTCGAGAAGCTGCGCGGCGACTACAACAAGGCCGTCGAGCGGCTGGAGGGGACCATCGCCTCGATCGTCGCCTCGACCAAGGGCATGAACGGCTCGATCCGCGAGCTCAGCCAGGCGGCGGGCGCCCTGTCGCGGCGCACCGAGCAGCAGGCCGCGAGCCTGGAGGAGACCGCCGCGGCGCTCGACGAGATCACCGCCACGGTCGCCAAGAGCGCGTCCGGCGCCAAGCAGGCCTCCGTCGTGGTCGCCAACGCCCGCGGCGACGCCGGCCAGAGCGCCGACGTGGTGAGCCGCGCGGTCTCGGCCATGGGCGAGATCGAGCACTCCTCCAACCAGATCGGCCAGATCATCGGCGTCATCGACGAGATCGCCTTCCAGACCAACCTCCTGGCCCTCAACGCCGGCGTCGAGGCGGCCCGGGCGGGCGAGTCCGGGCGCGGGTTCGCCGTCGTCGCCTCCGAGGTCCGCGCGCTCGCCCAGCGCTCGGCCGAGGCGGCCAAGGAGATCAAGGCCCTGATCAGCGCCTCCACCGAACAGGTCGGCGCCGGGGTCCACCTGGTGGCCGAGACCGGCCAGGCGCTGCAGCGGATCGTGGCCCAGGTCGCCGAGATCGACGCGCTCGTCTCCGAGATCGCCGCCTCCTCGCAGGAGCAGGCGACCGGGCTCAACGAGGTCAACACCGCGGTCAACCGCATGGATCAGACGACCCAGCAGAACGCCGCCATGGTGGAGGAATCGACCGCCGCCAGCCACGCGCTCGCGGCCGAGGCCGAGTCGCTGGCCAACGCCGTCTCGCGCTTCCGGATCGGCGCGGCGGCCGCCGCCGCGCCGCAGCGGGCCGCCCGGGCGGCCTGACGCCCGACGCCTGTTCGGGCCCTACCCCCCTGGCCTTTGGGGCGGAAGTGGCTGTATGGTCCGCGCCCTGCGCAAGAACCGGACCCGAAACAGGGCGAATTCTGATGAAATCTGCTGCTCTCGCCGCGATCGTGGCGATGATCCTCTCGTTCGCGGGCGTCGCCGAGGCGCGTCCCTTCACCGCCAGGGACATGGCCGCGCTGGACCGGGTCGGCGACCCGCGCGTGTCGCCGGACGGGCGCTCGGCGATCTACGACCTGCGGGTCGTGGACTATGACGCCAACAAGTCCACGCACGAGCTGTGGGCCGTCGACCTGACGGGCGCCTCGCCGAAGCCGCGGCGGCTGAAGGCCGGCGAGGGCGGCGCGATGTCGGCGCGCTGGTCGGCCGACGGGCGCATCTTCTTCCTGTCGGGCCGCAGCGGATCGAGCCAGGTCTGGGTGGCTGACGCCGCGGGCGAGACGGCGCGCCAGGCGACCTCCATGCCCTTTGACGTCGAGGCCTTCGCGGTCAGCCCGGACGGGCGGCGCATCGTGGTCTCGCAGCCGACCTTCCCGGATTGCCCGACCCTGGCCTGCACCCGCGAACGGATGATGCGGCGCGAGGCGCAGAAGACGACCGGCGTCGTCTATGACCGCATCTTCGTGCGCCACTGGGACGCCTGGGCTGACGGCCGGCGCAACCACCTGTTCGTCCAGGAGCTGGGCGCCGACGGCGTGGCCGTGGGCGAGGCCCGCGACCTGACGGCGGGCGTCGACGGCGACGCGCCCTCCAAGCCGTTCGGCGACGACGCCGACTTCGCCATCTCCCCCGACGGCCGGAGCCTGGTCTATTCGGTGCGCATCGCCGGCCGAACCGAGCCCTGGAGCACCAACTTCGACCTCTACAGCGTGAGCCTCGAGGGCGGCGCGCCGGTGAATCTCACCGAGGCCAACCCGGCCTGGGACGCGGGGCCCGTGTTCTCGCCCGACGGGACCAGGCTCGCCTACCGGGCCATGAAGCGCCCGGGCTTCGAGGCCGACCGCTGGGCGGTGATGGTGCGCGACCTGAAGACGGGCGCGGCGCGGGAGGTGGCGCCCCAGTGGGACCGCTCGCCCGACAGCCTGGCCTGGTCGGCCGACGGCAGGACGCTCTACGCCGTGGCCCAGGACGTGGGCCAGACCCGGCTCTTCGCCCTCGACGCCGCCAGCGGAGCGGTGAAGGCCCTCACCGGCGCGGGCCACGTCTCGGCGGCCTCGGTCGCGGGCGGGCGCGTGGTCTACGCCCAGGACCGGCTGGATGCGCCGGCCGATCTCTATCTCCTGGCCGGCGCCCGGCCGCGCCAGCTCACCCGCCACAACGCCGAGGCCCTGGCGGACCTCGAGTTCGGCGCCTACGAGCAGTTCAGCTTCCCCGGCTGGAACGGCGAGACCGTGCACGGCTACGTGGTCAAGCCCGTCGGCTACGAGCCCGGCCGCAAGTATCCCACCGCCTTCCTGATCCACGGCGGGCCGCAGGGCAGCTTCGGCAACCTCTTCCACTACCGCTGGAACGCCCAGGCCTACGCCGGCGCCGGCTATGCGGTGGTGATGATCGATTTCCACGGCTCCACGGGTTACGGCCAGGCCTTCACCGACGCCATCAGCCGCCATTGGGGCGATCGGCCGCTGGAGGACCTGCAGAAGGGCTGGAGCTTCGCCCTTTCGAAGTACGCCTTCCTGGACGGCGAGCGGGCCTGCGCGCTCGGCGGCTCCTATGGCGGGTTCATGATCAACTGGATCGCCGGAACCTGGGCCGCCCCTTGGAAGTGCCTGGTGAACCACGACGGCATCTTCGATGCGCGGTCGATGGGCTATTCCACCGAGGAGCTGTGGTTCAGCGAGTGGGAGAACGGCGGCCCCCCCTACGCCGAGGGGACGACCTACGAGACCTTCAACCCCGCGACCAAGGTGGCGCAGTGGAGCACGCCGATGCTGGTCGTGCATGGCGGCAAGGACTTCCGGGTGCCGCTGGAGCAGGGGCTGTCGACGTTCAACGCCCTGCAGCGCAAGGGGATCGAGAGCAAGCTTCTCTACTATCCCGACGAGAACCACTGGGTGCTCAAGCCGCAGAACACCGTGCAGTGGCACGACGAGGTGCTGGGCTGGCTCGATCGCTGGACCGGCCAGGGGAAGTAGGCGATCGCCCTCAGCGTCTGCGGGGGGCGGCTCGCGCGGTCGTGTTCAGCTCGACGGCGGCGCGGATGAGCGCCTGCAGCGCCGCCGCGTCGATTGTCTGGCCCTCGACGATGTCGATGGCGCGCCGGGTGTTCCCCGCCAGGCTTGCGTTGAACAGGCCGGCGGGGTCGGGCAGGGCCGCGCCCTTGGCGAAGGTCAGCTTCACGACCGCCTTGTAGGTCTCGCCGGTGCAGAGGATTCCGCCGTGCGACCACACCGGGACGCCGCGCCACTTCCACTCCTCGACGACGTCCGGGTCGGCCGCCCTGACGAGCGAGCGCACGCGGGCCAGCGTCTCGCCGCGCCAGTCGCCCAGCTCGGCGATCCTGGCGTCGATCAGCTCGGACGCGCTCGTCGTCATTCCGGCGCTCCGCGCCGCCTGGCGACGTACGGTAGCACGAACAGATAGAGCCCCGTGGCCAGCAGCGGGATCAGCGGGACGAACGCCAGCAGCCCGATCCAGACGGCCTGAGACTTCATCACCAGGGCGACGATGTTGGCGACGACCGTCGCCGTGAAGGCCAGCGACAGCCAGCGGTGGATCTGACGCACCCAGGCGTTGGCGCTCATTGGGAACTCCCTTTCCAAAGCTCAGTCCAGGTGCGCCAGCACCCGTTCCATGTTGTCCAGGAACCGCGGCCAGCCGGCCGTGGCGCCGCGAAAGGCCATCTCCTGCTCCGGCGCGAAGCCCGCCTGCTCCATGCGCAGCCGCGTGCCGCCGCTGGTCGGGGTCAGCGTCCAGGTGACCACGCTGTCGAGCCCGAGCCCCGCCCAGCTGTACGACAGCGTCCGGTGCGGCTCGACCGCCAGGACCTGGCAGTCGACCGAGCCCCACTCGGCGTTGAAATTGAAGCCGTGGCCCACCTCGGGCCTGAAGTCGCACGCCATCAGCCATTCGCCGATCAGGTGCGGCTGCGTGAGCGCGCGCCAGATCTTCTCCGGCGGAAACGCCAGCTCCCGTTCGACGACGACGGCGCGCGTCCTGGTCGCGGTGTTGCTCATTGATCCATCCTCTTGAGCAGGTCTTCGAGGCGGTCGAACCGGCCCTCCCAGAACCCGGCCATCCGGCTTGTCCAATCGATCAGCGGGGCGAGCGCGCCGAGCTGGGCGCTGTAGTGCGTCTGTCGGCCGGCGTGGCGGTCGCGCACCAGCCCGGCCTGCTTCAGCACCCCCAGGTGCTTGGAGACCGCCGGCTGCGAAACCCCGGCCCCGGCCGTCAGGGCCGTGACGGTCTGCTCGCCGTCGCGGCACAACCGCTCGAAGATGGCCCGCCGCGTCGGATCGGCGAGGGTTCGAAAGAGCAGGTCGTGGGCGTCTGGCATCCGCTATTCATAACTGTCTGGTTATTGCTTGACGTATAACCACACGGATATGCGTCTGTCCAGAGGCGCTTCGGCGGCGCAGCCGGCGCTCAGCCCTCGGAAACGCCCGGCCGTACTCCGTTCCGCAGCACCGGGATGGCTGCAAGCGTCTCGGGGGCCATCAGGCGGGCGTTGACGCCCATGCGCGGCCAGGCGGGGTCGGTCGGCGACCAGTGAGTGACGCAGCCGCAGGCGCTGCAGCGATGGAACGCCAGTCTGCGCTCGCCCCAGACGTAGGTGTCGGTGGGCCCGCTTCCGTCGGCGAACTGGACCTGCGCCGGGGGGTAGTACGCCCACAGGGCGCCGTAGCGGCGGCAGATCGAGCAGGTGCAGTCGTTCACCTCGCCGGGCGCGACCTCGACCGCGAAGCGCACGGCGCCGCAGTGGCAGGAGGCTTCGATCATGGCGGACTCCCTGTCGCGGGTCCGCCCGGCCTCAGTGCAGCCTGAACTGGGCGCCCACGGTTCGCAGCTCGGCTGGCTTGATGACATGGTTGTGGCCGACGGTCACCGAGTGCAGCACCCCGTCGAGCTTGTGGGCCCAGAAGTCGAGGAACCTGCGCAACACCGGGAAGTCCGGGGCCAGGTCGTACTCCTGCCAGATGTAGCTCTGCAGGATCACCGGGTGGTCGGGCATGTGGTAGAGGATCTCGGCCGTGGTCAGGCCATAGCCCTCGAGCTGCTTGCGGAAATCGGACGAGACGGACATCGGCGACCTCATGGCGCGTGGACGACAGCGCCGGCCGCACGCCGGCGACACGCTCAGCCTGCGGATCGAATCGTAAATTATTCTCTTAGATTCAAATAGTTAGCACTCGCTTTGCGGCGCTGCTGCCAGGCTTGCCTGGGCGAGGGCGATCTGCTCGGCCATGATGTCGCGCAGCCGGGCGGGCGCGAGAATCTCGACCTTGTCGCCCCAGCTGAAGAGGTGCCAGGCCAGCTCCAGCATGCCCGAGGCGCGGAAGGCCACGATCACCGCGCCGTCCGGCTCGGGGACCACCGTCTGGGTGGAATGGAAGCGCCAGCCCAGCGCCTCCTCCGCGCCGTGCGGCCGGATCCTGAGGCGCACCTCCTCGACCTCGTCCTGGTAGATGCCGAAGCTGCGGTCGACGAAGGCCTGGAGCGAGAAGTCGGGCGGGGGCGAGCCCGGCGTGTCGCACGGCGCGACCTCGGCGATGCGGTCCAGCCGCCAGGTGCGCGGCTCGGCGCTCTCCCCCTCGGCGGCGACGAGATAGTTGCTGCGGCCGAACAGCAGGCCGAGCGGCGTCACCTCGCGCACCCGCCCTGGCGTGGCCCCGCCCTGGTAGCGGAAGCGCACGCGCCCAAGCGCCTTGATGGCCTCGCGCAGGACGCCCAGCACGGCCGCGTCCTCGAACGGGCGCGGGCCGGGAAACACGGCCAGGGCCTCGGCCTGCAGCACGGCCTCCAGGTCCGGCGCCAGGCGCCGCCGCGCCGGCGCGCGCAGCGCCGACAGCACCTTCAGCTCCAGCCGCTCCAGGTCCTCGGCGCGGCCGTGCGATCCGGCGCGGCGCAGGTTGGCGGCCGCCGCGCGCAGAGACGCCAGCTCCTCGGAGGTGGGCGCCTGAAAAAGACCGTCGAGCCCCGCGGGAATGCGGAAGCGCCGGGTGGGCGGATCGTCGACCTCCTCCATCTGCGGGAAGACCTCGCGCTGGCCGACACGCTCGGCGTCGGCCGTGCGCCGGCCGACGCCGAGCGTGTCGGCCATCTCGTCCAGGGTCAGGCCCTCGGCCGTCGCCGCCAGGCGCCGCGCGAGCTCCAGCACCAGGGCCGCCTTCTCGTGACGCATGCGGAACCTCGGAAATCCTACGACCGTTTCTGACGCACCCCCTGGATATCACTTAGGGCGTCGCAATGAAACGGAGCCATCCGATGCCCTCAGCAGCCCGCCTTTCCCCCCGCGCCCCGCGCCGTGCGGCGGCCCCGTTCACGGTGATGGACCTGGCCCGGCCCGTGGGGCCGCCCTCGGCCGACCTCGTGGCCGCCATCCTGCGCTACGCCGACGTGGAGGAGGACGCCGGGGCGGGGCGCCTGCGCCGCCGCGTCAGCGCGCGCCGCCTCGCCGAGCTGGAGGCCCGCGGCCTGATCGACGTCGCCGCCGAGCGCGCCGCCGACATCGCCATCCTGTGGGACGAGCGCGAGGGCCAGATCGTGCGCGTGCTCGACGACGCCCCGGCCAAGGCCCGCGCCCAGGCCGATCGGGCCTGGTGGGAAGGGCTGTGGGACGAGCCGCGCCTGACGCTCGCCGCCCGCGCGGGGGGCGCCCGGTGAGCGCCGCACACGCCGTTCCGAGCCTCTTCGCCGTGCGGCTGCCCGGCCGGCCGGCCCGACGCTTGACGTCGCCGCCGCCGGGCGGCATCGCCAGCGAATGTCCCGCACCACTCGCGCCACGCTCGCCCTCGACAAGGCCGGCGTCGCCTACGACCTGCACAGCTACGCCTATGACGGCGACGCCCAGCGCATCGGGCTTCAGGCCGCCGAGAGCCTGGGCGTCGATCCGGCCCGCGTGCTGAAGACCCTGATGACGCTGGTCGACGGCAAGCCGGTCTGCGTGGTCCTCGCCTCGGACCGCGAGGTGTCGATGAAGAAGCTGGCGGCGGCCGTCGGCGGCAAGTCGGCCCAGATGATGAAGCCTGCCGACGCCGAGCGGATCACCGGCTACCACGTGGGCGGGATCAGCCCGCTGGGCCAGAAGCGCGCGGTTCCCACGCTGATCGACGAGGCCGCGCGCGAGCACGCCAAGGTGTTCGTCAACGGCGGCCAGCGGGGACTGCAGGCGCAGCTTGCCCCGGACGCCCTGGCGCAGGCCGCGGGCGCCCGTTTCGCAAGCGTCGTGTAACGCGAGCCGACTTTGTTTCGCCGATCGCCGCTGATCGCCGCAATCTCGCCGCCGCATTCCGGTCAGCATTGTGCGACCTGAGGTAAACTGTCTTAAGTTACCGATGTTCAGGTGCGGCCCCTGGGCGAGCGATTCGTAGGCGGCGCAGTGGGGGAGGCGACGGCTTTGACTTCGATGAGTCTTTCGAAGCGTCGCAGCTACCACGTCGGCAATGTGCGGGTGCAGCTTCTGTCGGCGGCGCGCGACCTGTTGGCGGAGGAAGGCAAGGCGCGCCTGTCTCTGCGCTCCATCGCCGGACGCACGGGCGTCGCGCCGGGCACGGTCTATTATCACTACGCCGACAAGCACGCCCTGCTGGCTGGCCTGGCCATCGACGGCTTCAAGGAGATGGCCGAGGCCATGCGCCTGGCGGTGGCCCAGCGCGGCGAACTTTCCGGCCTGCGCGCGGCGGGCCTGGCCTACATCGCCTTCGTCAAGGAGAAGCCCGCGCTCTACGAGCTGATGTACGACGCGCGCGAGCATGGCCGGCGCGACGACGTGGCGGCGGCCGAAATGGCGGCGTTCAACGTCCTGGCCGACGCCATCGCCGCCGACCTGGAAGGCCGCCATCCGCCCGAACGCGCCCGCCAGGCGGCCCAGGCGCTCTGGGCCTTCGGCCGGGGCGCGGCGACGCTCGCCCTGACCTGCAGCGAGCCCGGCGACGGGCCGCAGGACCAGGTGTTCCGCGACAGCGTGGCCGGGCTGGAATTCCTCATCCTCGACCTCTGACGGCGCCGCTCGCCGCGCAATTGCCACAAGTGTTGCACTTTCGCCCTATTCGAGCGGCGTTCGAATAAGGCCGTGTCGGTCATCAAACGCGCGCGTGACGGGCGAAAAGAATAGGCCCGCCGCGGCTGGGAGGAATTGAATGACCAAATATTCGCGCTTGCGCGGCCTGCTCGTTATGGGCGTTTCGGCCGCCGCTGTCGCCGCTGTAGCGGCCCCCGCCTTCGCACAGGACACCGTTCTCGAAGAACTGGTGATCACCGCTGAAAAGCGGGAGCAGAGCCTTCAGGACGTTCCCGTCGCCGTCACCGCCTACACCAGCGAGCGGCGCGACGTGCTCGGCGTGAACACCGTGGAGGACTTCGCGCGGATCACGCCCAGCCTCACCTACACCAACAACGACCGCCTCTCGATCCGCGGCTTCGGACGCCTGACCAACTCGATCGGCACCGATCCCAGCGTCGCGCTCTATTCGGACGGCATCTTCTCCAACTCGATGGCCGACTCCTCGACGCCGTCGCTGTTCGTCGAGCGCACCGAGATCCTGCGCGGCCCGCAGGGCACCCTCTATGGGCGCAACTCCATCGGCGGCACGCTGAACATCATCTCCAAGCGCCCCAGCCACGACTTCGAGGCCGAGGTCCGGGCCATGGCCGGCAGCTACGAGGCCTGGCGCACCGACGGCCTGGTCAGCGGCCCGATCACCGACAACCTGCGCTTCCTGCTCGGCGCCTCCCTGGAGCGCCGCACCAAGGGCTTCGTCGAGAACAGCGGCCCGGCCGGCGACACCGCCACCCTGAAGCGCTCGATGATCGAGGCTCAGCTCGAGGCCGACCTCGGCGACAACATCACCGCGCGCCTGCGCTACTCCAGCTTCAACTGGGACGACAGCTACGGCGTTGGCAACACCCTGCTGGCCAACATCTCGCCCTACGACACCACCTCGGTGACCGGCTCGGGCACCTCGGCGCTCTACTACAACACCGCCAACGGCTACACGGGCTCGAACCCGGCCGTGTCGGACCCCTACAAGATCAACACGAACTACACCGCGGTCGGCAAGCTCAGCGACCACCATCGCCTGCACTTCGACATGAACTGGGACCTGGGCTGGGCCACGCTGAAGTACCTGGCCGGCTATCAGGCCTACACCTACGACACCGGCGGCGATTCCGACGGCACCCCGCGCACCGGGACCCAGAGCGTCAACACCGGCTTCGGCTTCACGGCCTCGGGCGTCTCCACCGACGCGCGCACCTTTTATCAGGAGCGCCAGAAGTGGTGGTCCAACGAAGTGAACCTGTCGTCCAACAGCGACGGGCCGCTGCAGTGGATCGTCGGCCTCTACCAGTACCAGCAGCAGTACGACCAGCCGCAGGGTATCCGCGTGGTCGGCGACGCCTCGATGCTGACGCCGCTTACGCTGCAGGGCACGGCGGCGGCGGCGAACCCGTCGGGCGCCTTCCTCTATGTCGACGGCCACCTGGACACCAAGTCCTACGCCGCCTTCGGCCAGATCGACTATGAGCTCTCCGAGACGTGGAAGCTGACCGCCGGTCTGCGCTACACCTACGACGAGAAGGACGGTTACGACGTCGCCCGCTACGTGGGCCGTCTGCCGACCCTGTCGCTGGCGCTGGCCCAGGCCGGCGTGCCGATCGCCGTGGCCCAGGGCCTGGCCGTCGACATCACCACCCTGCAGGTCTGCGGCGGTACGACGATCGCGTCCTGCGCGGCCAACGCCGCCACGGCCGACCTGGTCGCCAACGTCGGCGGCGGCCTGCGCCGCAACCTGTCGGGCGACTGGGACGCCTTCACCGGCACCCTCGGCGTGCAGTGGACGCCGGATCCGGACACCAACGTCTATCTGCGCTACTCGCGCGGCTACAAGTCCGGCGGCTGGCTCGGCTCCAACGGCCTGACCCCGAACCCCTACGCTGATCCGGAGTACGTGGACTCCTACGAACTGGGCGCCAAGAAGACCTTCGGCGGCCGGCTGCAGCTGAACACCGCCCTGTTCTATTCCGACTACCAGGGCTTCCAGACGCCGCTCACCGTGGCTCTGGGCACGATCACGGCCTCGACCTTCCTGAACCTGGACGCCACGGTGTGGGGCCTGGAGCTGGAAAGCATCTGGTCGCCGATCGACAACCTCCAGCTCATGCTGAACTACGCCTACCTGAACACCGAGATCACCAAGGGCTGCTGCTTCGTCGACACCTCGGATCCGGCGGCGCTCGCCCGGGGCGCGCGGCCTGTGGGCGCGGCCGTTTCCGGCCGGGTCTCGCAGGACCTGGTGGGCAACCAGATGCCGATGGCGCCGGAAAACAAGGTCACCGTCGGCGCGACCTACACCTGGGACTTCTCGGCCGGCTCGCTCATCGCCAGCGGGACCTACACCTACACCGACGACCAGCAGTCGACGATCTTCGCCAACCCGCTCTACACGGCGCCGGCCAACGAGATCGCGGACTTCCGCCTGCTCTGGAAGGACGCCGAGAGCCGCTACACGCTCATCGGCTTCGTCAAGAACGCCTTCGACGAGGTGGCCTACCAGCGCTCGGTCGCCAACCCGACCTCGCCCACCGCGGTGGGCGCGCGCCGGGAAGTCATCCTGAACCTGCCGCGCACCTACGGCGTGGAGATCCAGTACCGCTTCTAGGTCTGGACGCCTGAAAGCAAAGGGGGGCGCCACGGCCGGCCGGCCGCGGCGCCCCTTCTCGTTTCGGGGAGCCTCTTCAAGGCCTGCGGCGCGACGGCCGGCGGAAGTCCTCGCGCTCTAGCCGGGCACGGCCTGGGTGACGAGCGCCTCCATGGCCGCGGCGAGGCCCTCCAGCGTCACGGGCTTGGGCAGGATCGCGTCGACGCCGGCCTGCAATACGGCGGTCTCGTCGCCGGGCATGGCGTCGGCGGTGACCGCGAGGATCGGCGTGGCGGCGTTGGCCCCGCCGCCGGCGCGGATCGCCCTGGCGGCGGACAGACCGTCCATCCGGGGCATGCGGACATCCATCAGGATCAGGTCGAAGCGTTCGCCTTCGGCCGCCGCGACGGCTTCCAGGCCGTCCTCGACCACTCGCCGGCGCACGCCGAGCGCATCGAGCAGCAGCTCCATGACCTGGCGGTTCACCGGGTGGTCCTCGGCCACCAGGACGCTGAGCGCCGGGTCGAGCATCAGGGCGGCCGCCCTGGCGGCGGGCCCGCACACGACGGCCTGCTGCGGTTCGGCCAGCTCGATCTCGACGATGACCCGCGAGCCGCCGCCCGGGTTGGCTTCGGCGAAGATCGCCCCGCGCATCAGGCCGACGATCTCGCGGCAGATCGACAGCCCCAGGCCCGCCCCCGCCTGGTC
>Ga0209066_10003010_pt1 | contig 19739 bp, 17 predicted proteins | sample All_14_2_FD_187198 | JGI IMG/M metagenome (GOLD analysis project Ga0209066, IMG submission 187198) | Freshwater microbial communities in response to fracking from Pennsylvania, USA - Allegheny Zone_MetaG_DW_15 (SPAdes) (version 2) ... | reverse complement strand
CTATTGCCCCAGCCGGGCCTGCTCAAAGTGATGCAGGGGAAAAACATCCCCTTCATCAGCGTCAAGCATGACAGCTATACCGTGGCCACCCGCATCAATGACATGACGGTGAAGACCGAGCCCGGGGACAGCCACAAAATCGAGCTGATCCAGGGGCTGATTGAGACCCACGTCGATGTGGGCCGCATCATTGAGCGCGGCATCCGGACGGGTTGATGGCCGGTCCAACGAACCCTTCCCCGGAAGGCCCGTGGAAGGTTTTTTGACATCGGCGGAAATACCGCCGAAAAATCCTCATTGAAAACCGCCCCGCCGTCCTCATTGTCTTTTGCATGTTCAGACCGCATTGGGCCACTTACCGCTGGAATTTGAAATCGTTGCCTTCCGAGGCTCCCCGCCATCTGGTGAAATCCACCGAGATGCGGGCCGCGAATGAGGACGATGCCGCCACCATTTGGAGCGCCATGGAAAGATCCTTCGCTTCCGAGCAAGCCTGGGGCATGCAACTTCTCGACCGCCTGCGCATGCTCCGCAAGACGGTGTACGACGGGTTGAGTGAAAAGAAGGTGCATTTCCTGGTGGTTGAGCACGGGCGCCGCATTGTTGCAGGCAGTGGATTGATATGTAATTCGGAGAGTCCGTTGCATCTGGCCACCGGCATCTGGGTGATGGAGGAATACCGCTGCAGGGGCCTCGGCAAATATTTGCTCCATGCATCCCTCAGGCACCTGTCCGAGGCCGGGCTGGCCGAGGCGGTCGTGGTGACGCGGAGCAACACCGCCGGAGCCAAATACCTTTACCCCAAATTCGATTCGACCACCGGCAAGGTCGAGATCTTTCCCGAGCTGAAAGAGATCGATTGACGCCTTTGGAGACGCAGTCATGAAGCCCCATGACGTGATCGTGATCGGCGGGGGGAGCGGTGGTTATGCCGCAGCCCGCACGGCCGCGTCGCTGGGTGCGCGGGTTGCCGTGGTTGATGGCGGCAACGAAATCGGGGGGCTTTGCATCCTCCGCGGCTGCATGCCGACCAAGGCCCTGCTCGAATCCGCCCACCGCGTCCATGATATTTCCGAGGCGAAAGAATTCGGCATCCGCGTGGGGAAGGCGAAGCCCGACTGGGTTGCCATCGTGGGGCGAAAAGACGCGCTGATCCGTGATTTCGCAGGCTACCGGCGCGAACAATTGGAGAAGGGACGATTTGATTTCATCCGGGGCACGGCCCGGTTCCTCGACCCGCACCGGATTGAGGTCAGTCCAGCCGGCCCCAAAAGACGCAAGCGCGTGCTCCAGGGGCGGACCTTCATCCTTGCCACCGGTTCGGTCATTGAACGCAAGCCCATCCCGGGCTTGTGGGAGACGGGATGCCTGACCAGCGACACCGCCATCCACCAGAAGCGTCCGTTGCGCAGCCTGATTGTCCTCGGCGGCGGACCCATCGCCTGTGAATTCGCGCAGTATTTTCACCACCTCGGAGTGGCTACCACGCTGGTCCAGCGGAGCCCGCAGTTGCTGACGGGCCATGATGCCGACACGGCTGCGGAACTGGAAAAAACCTTCCGGCGGGAGGGTATGAAATTGCACACCGGGACCAAGCTGTTGCGCGTACTACGCCGGGGTGGGAAAAAGCGGGTTGAGTTTGAACAGGGTGGCAAAGTCCGCCATGTCGAGGCCGATGAGATTCTCTACGCCCTGGGCCGGGTGCCTGCGGCAGGTGGACTCAATCTGTCCGTGGCCGGCGTGGCCTTGAAGGGGAATGCCGTCGGGACGGGGCTGACCCTGCAGACTTCACGCAAACATATTTTCGCCGTGGGCGACCTGACGGGACCCCACGAGGTGGTGCATACCGCCATCACCCAGGGAGAAATGGCGGCTCGCAATGCCCTCAAGCTGTTGGATTGTTCCAAATCCCTTGAGCGGATGGATTATAGCCTGCACATGGAGGTGGTGTTCACTTCGCCCGAAGTGGCGTCGATCGGGCTCTCGGAGAAAGAAGCGGCGGCCAAGGGCAAGGCGGTGCTCGCCGCAACCTATCCGTTCACGGACCATGGGAAGTCCATGATCATGGGAGCGAAGGAAGGTTTTGTGAAAATCGTGGCCGACCCGGCCAGGGGACGGATCCTTGGGGCGCAGATCGTCGGCCCGCATGCCTCCGACCTGATCCATGAATTTGCCGCACTGATGCACTTCAAGGCCACCGTCCATGATCTGGTCCGGATTCCCCATTACCACCCGACCCTGGGCGAGATTGTGACCTACCCGGCGGAAGAGATTGCGGAGCGGTTGGCTGCCGAGGGATAGCACCTGTAGCCACGAACGCAGTTCGTGGATCGTTGGCCAACCCCGAACTCACGTTCGTGGCTACATCCCGTCCAAAATTGACCGAAAGTTTCCCTTTGCCTCCAGAGGGGGCTTTGCGGTTTAATCTCCTTTCCCATGAGCAATGTCCGCGTTCGTTTTGCCCCGTCGCCCACCGGCCTCCTCCATATCGGGGGGGCCCGCACGGCCCTGTTCAACTGGCTTTATGCCCGCCACACGGGGGGGACCTTCGTCCTCCGCATCGAGGACACCGATGCCGCCCGGAACACGCCCGAGGCGAGGGCGATTATTTTCCGCGGCCTGAAATGGCTCGGCCTGGACTGGGATGAGGGTCCGTATGAAGACGGCACCACGCGGGGCGACCGCGGGCCCTACAGCCAGAGCCAGCGGGGCGACATCTACCAGAAATACATCAAGCGCCTGCGGGACGAGGGGAAGGCCTACGAGTTCGAGGGCGCGATCAAATTCCGCACCCCCAAGACCCTCTGCACCGTACCCGACCTGATCTGCGGCGATATCCACTTCGACCGCACGAACGACCCGGACCTGGTCATCGCGCGCAAGGATGGATCGCCGGTTTTCCACCTGGTCAACGTGGTGGACGACCTCGAAATGGGCATCACCCATGTCATCCGCGGGGAGGACCACCTTTCGAACACGCCCAAGCATCTGGCCCTGTTCGAGGCCTTCGGTGCGAAGCCGCCGCTTTACGCGCACATTCCGCTCATCCTCAACACAAACGGCTCCAAGATGAGCAAACGGGACGAGGGGGCATCCGTCGGCGAATACATCGAGCAGGGTTATCTTCCCGAGGCCGTGAGGAACTACCTCTGCCTCCTGGGCTGGTCGCCCAAGGACAACCGCGAAGTGGTGTCCATCCAGGAAGTGGTGGAACGTTTCGACCTTCCCCAGGTCAACCGCAGCAACGCGCGTTTCGACATCAACAAGCTCTATTGGATCAACGGCGAATACTGGCATAAGATGGATGCGCCCGCGTTCGAGACGTTTTCGCGCAATTTCCTCGAGAGCAAGAAGGCGATCCCGGCCGGAACCGATCCCGGGTATCTTTCCCAGTCGCTCGCGATCATCCGGGAGAAGATCAAGATCGGGCGCGACCTGCCCGAGTGGATCGCCCCGTTCCTCAATGAGGAGTTCGAGTACGAGGCCAAGGCCGCGGAAAAGAACCTGGTCCAACCCGAGGCCTATGCCCGTGTGGAAAAATTGAAGGGGCTGTTTGCCTCGCTCACCGACTGGACCACGGCGGCATTGGAATCGACCCTGGTGAAGGCCGCCGAGGCCGAGGGGGTCAAGACCGCGTCCTATGTACATCCCTGCCGTGTGGCGGTGTCGGGTGTATCCGTCGGACCCTCGCTCTACCACATGCTTGAAGTCATGGGCCGGGAACGCGTCCTCCGCCGGCTGGACCGGTCGTTGGCGCGTTACAAAAAGTCCTGATGCTTTTGCACCGGCGGTCACAGACCGCCGCTACAAGGTATCCGCGATCGAGTGCTATTGCCTCGATGGGTGGGGCGGGCTAACTTGGGGCAGGCACATGACACTCCCGAACATCATCACCCTGTTCCGGATCCTGCTTGTTCCCGTATTTGTCGGGGCCTTGCTGTATTATCACCGGAGCTACCGGGCCGGGGAACCGGTGGACGCCTACTGGATGATCGCTCTGGGATCCTTTGTCACCGCCTCGGTTTCCGATGCGCTGGATGGTTTTATCGCCCGCCGATTCAACATGCGGAGCCACCTGGGTTCCATCCTGGATCCCCTGGCTGACAAGGCCCTGTTGGTCAGCGCCTTGGTGGTCCTGGGTTGGATCGACACCGACCTGGCCCAACTTCCCCTTTGGTTCGTGGTCCTCGTCCTGGGGCGCGACCTGTTTCTCGTCATCGGATCCGTCGTCCTCCAGATCTATGTCAGCGATTTCAAAGTCAAACCGCACTGGGTTGGCAAGGTATCCACGGCACTGATGATGGTGTCGGTCTCGATGGTGCTTTTGAAATTTGATTCCACCTGGGTGGACCCGGTGGTGTATCTCGGGGGTGGATTCACGCTGGCTTCGTTCGCAGTTTACCTGACGAGGGGGCTTCAGGCCCTTTCGGGCAGCGACGCCAGCGCTCCTCCGCGCCGCTGAAAGGTCCCGGCGCCCGCCCGAAGCCCCGAAAACCAGCCGTTTACAGGGCTTGGAGGGTGGGTAATCTCCCCGGTATTCATGAAACCTGTACTGGCCATTGTCGGCCGCCCCAATGTGGGCAAATCCGCCCTTTTCAACCGCATCTCGGGCAAGCAAATCTCGCTCGTCTTTGACCGGCCGGGGGTGACCCGTGACCGCATCACTCTGGATTGCAACTGGCAGGGCCGCCCGTTCCAATTGATCGATACCGGGGGCATCGGCCTGGATGACGAATCCGGCTTCGAGGATGCGATCCAGCGCGAGGTCGTCGTCGCCCTGGCCACCGCCAGCGTCATTTTCCTCGTGGTCGACGGCCGCGAGGGATTGCACCCCCTGGATGTCGAGGTTGCCAAGCGCCTGCGTTCGACGGGCAACAAGGTCCACATCATTGTGAACAAGATCGACACCCCGCTCACCTCGGGGTGGGAGGGGGAATTTCAGCGCCTGGGGTACGAATCCATCCACAACGTTTCCGCACTGCACGGGCTCGGCATTGACGCCCTCATGTCGAAGGTCACGCAGGATTGGCCCCGCGAGGAGGACCTGGAAAAAGCCGACCGCCAGAAGCTGGTCCAGGTGGCGATAGTCGGACGTCCGAATGCGGGCAAATCGTCCATGATCAACGCCCTTCTCAACGAGGAGCGGGTCATTGTTAGCCCGATCGCCGGGACGACGCGGGATGCCGTCGATGTGCATTTCACGCGGAACGGCCAGGCCTACTGTCTGGTGGATACCGCGGGGATGCGGAAGAAAGCGCGCATTTCCGATCCGCTCGAATCCATCATGAGCGGGCGTTCCGCGCACACCATCAACCGGGCGGATGTCTGCGTGTTGGTGGTTGATGCCGTGTTGGGCATCGGCGTGCAGGAGAAAAAAATTGCCGGCCTGATCCAGGAAGCGGGGAAGCCCTGCCTGATCCTGGTCAACAAGTGGGATCTGACGAAGGGCGCGGAAGTCCGCCGCCCCGAGGCTGTCAGTCCGAAGACGACCAAGAACCAGGGGGTCAGCGCCCAGCCGCTCAGTTTCCAGGAAGAATACGAAAACGCCGTGCGCCGGGAGCTGTTCTTCCTGTCCTACGCCCCGGTGATCTTTGCCAGCGCGCTCGAAAAGACGAATGTGGACGGGTGGATCGACACCCTGCAACGCATCGGACGCAACCGCCGTGCGGAGATTCCCGCAGGGCCGCTCAACCGCCTGATCCACCGCGTTTATGCCGCGCACAATCCGCCTTCCAAGGGCAACCGGCCGTTGAAAATCTATTACGTGGCCCAGCTGAGGGAGGAATTCTGTCCGACCCTGGCTGTCTTCATCAATGATGAGAAACTTTGGACCCACGACTATGCCCGTTACATGGAGCAGCATATCCGCGAGGAATTCCCCCTGGAAGGTTGCCCGCTGGTCTGGCGGATCCGGGACAAGAAGGGGACCGCATCGCCCGGGAGCAAATCCAAGCCCCCGGTGGCGGCCGTCAAGAACACGAGGAAGGAAAGCCCCAAGCCACCGCGCACAGGGCCTCCCCGCCGGAAATTCAAATCCCCGCAGAAGCAAAAGCAGGCCGGGCCCAACAAGCCGCTTCAATGGGACAAGCGAAGCATGCCGAAGAAGCGCCGCCCGCACCAGTAGGGTGGGTAGCTAGTGTAATTCCGCAATGGATATAAGCTTTTCGGCATTTTTGTAGCCGGCCTCGCTGAGGCCGGTCCGGGGCCAGCGGCCCCGGCTACAGTGTCGACCAAACCGGAATTGCTCCACTTCTACGGGATGACATCCCTGGCCAGGTCGATAAGTTGGTCGAGAAGGGCCAGTGCCTGGACCGCATTGCGGGCGTTCTGAACGGATTTTTCGATCTGCTTGATTTCCTTCTCAAGATCCTTGTTCACGGCCTTGGCCCGGGTGGTGAGCTCGCCCGCGTTGGCGGCCCAGGTGTCAAAGAGCTGGTTCCAGAGGATGTCGACCTCCGTCACCAGGCGATCCCGTCGACGGATGAATTGGGCTGCGGTTGGGTTGTCTCCCAGGTTTTGATACCAGCGGGCGGCGTAATCCGCGTAATCGGCGGAGGTTTGGAAGGTGCGGATTGAGAGAAGATTGTCATTCATGCGGATCAGGACTCCGTATTGGATTCGGCCTTGGCCGCTTTGTCATTGGCTTCCTTGAGCGTCCCGTAAAGTTTGTGCAGGCGCTCAATCGACTGGCCCAGTTCGAGCACGGCGCCGAACCCGCCTTCGCCCTCCACGGCTTTGGCCAGGTGCTGGTGGGCTGCCAGGAGTCCGGCATAAATCCGGTCCATTTCGGCGAACAATTCCCAGCGCTGGATCATGGAGTCGTTCAGCATCACGGCGGCCAGGGCCTGCTTGCGGCGTCCGGCCTCGGTGGTCGCGGATTGGAAATGCTGCTTCAAGCGGTCGAAGGATTCGTTGTAGGAACGCTGGACCGGGACCGAGAGCAGGTAGGTGAGTTGTCCCCCGAGGCTGGAGTATTGTGCGACCGGTTCCTGGTTGGCCTGGATGGCCCGGCGCAGCACCCTTTTCTGGTGGGCCTTGAGGTATTCCCCGAAGAGGGCGAGGGACGATGTGGAGAAGAGCGCGGTTTCGGAGGAAGCGGAGAGCCCGGCTTCACGGGCGATCCTGCCCGCGTGGGTGTTGAGATCCGTGGCCATTTTCTTGAATTCCTCGTCTGAAAGGAAATCCTTCCCGGCCAGTCCGGCCAGCAGGGTGCTGTATTGGGCGAAGGTCCGGTTGTAGTCGTCGATCTGTGCGGAGATGCGCTGGGGCTTGTAATAATAATTCATCCATTGCCCGGGATTTTCCGGGTTGGCGGCGGGGAGGGGATCGGGAACGGTTTCAACGGGCAGGCGGTCGGTGGATTCCGGGGCGGAGTCGCGCCAGCTTCCGTCAGGAAGATTGCCCCAAACGTAGGCGCCGGGTGCGGCCCGGAAATACAGCTTCAGCCGGTTGAAGGCGGCGGGGTCGTCGATGGATTCGACCAGTTCCAGCCGTCCCTGGGCGGTGGATTCAGCGAGGGCCTTCCCGGTGGCGCTTCCGACGCCCGTGGCGGCCTTGGAGAATTCCTGGAACGGCTTCGGATCGGGGGCGGAACAGCCCGCCAGAATGGCGGCAGAGATCAGTACGGAATAGATTCGTTTCATAGCGCCTGCGATGGCTCGCGGGTTTATGAACGAAAGTCAAGGGATAGGCAAGTATATAATAGCGTAGGGTTAGCTAAACAAGTTTCCGGTTTTGGAAGGCCGGAGACTCGCGTCTGGATTATTCGCCGAATAAATGCCAACGGTACAGGGCCACCGGTGCGTCGAACCAGTAGATGGGGTCGGTGCGTCCATCGAGGACGATGACCTTGCCGATGCCGGGTTCGGCCTGAATCCACTGGTTGTGGCCGTAATATACGAGGACGTGTACGCCGTCTTTGGTGATGGCGAGGTCGCCCGCATCCAGATTGTCGTAGCTGATCTTCCGGATCGTGCCGTCGACACCCAGCGGCATGACGTAATCGAGGTGTTCCCCGGCGAGCGCCCGGGCGGAGGCATCATTCCACCAGTGGAAAGCCCAGCCGCGGACGAGGGCTCCATTGGCCGTTTTGAGGCCTTGGAAAAGCATGGCCTCACGCAGCGCTTTGCGGGGAAGGCCGGAGCAATCGATGCCCAGGCGGCCTTCGCCACCCCAGATGTAGCGTATCCCTTGGAAGCTGCCCAGACGCGCCACATAGTCGGCATGCAGGGCCGCCCGATCGATTTGACGTGAGGGAAAGAGGAATGGAAGAGGAGCCAGGACCAGGAGGATGATGAAGGCGATTCGGAGGGGGCGGTATCGCCAAATATAAATGAGCGTGGTGACGGCCGCGGCGGCGACTGCGATCAGGAACGCCACACGGCAGATCCGGGAATTGATCGGATTGAGCAGCATGGCTGCCACGGAAACCCAGGCACAAACCGTGAATACACGGGACAGGCGGGAGTGCATACCCCATTGAAGCGCAGCGAGGCGACAATCCAAGACCTATCCACTGGGGTTGGTTTCTGGTTCTTGGTCCACAGTCTTGCCAAGTAAATAAGGGGTTTCCTAAATTTGGAGTTGTTGCATGCTTTGTGGACCCAAGGAACCGATGATGAAACACACCCTGTTGCTCGCCCTGATCCTGTCGTTGGGATCACTTCCACTTTCTGCCCAGGAATCCGGAACGGATGCCGGGTATTCGGGGAAGGGGACAGGCGAGCAGTTCTGCTGGAATTTCAATTACAATGCCAATGACCCGCTGGATAGTTACGAGGCGAACGGGGACATCAAGTCCCTCGAGGCGGCCGAGTCCAGATATGACGGGGTGGTGGCCAAGCTCCTGAAAGATCCGGACGGCTACCCGGGTACGATCGGCCCGGATATCGGGGTGGTTTCCGGCGGGTCCGTGTTGTGGGCGGATACGGTGATTGGCGACGCCCTCGTGGCCCGGCCTTTGCTGCGATTCGCGGAGATTGTGAATTCCGATCCAAAGCTTAAGGAGCGCTGGGGGGCAAAGGCCCAGAGCTATATCGATCTTGCGACCAAGATGTGCTGGGAGAAATGGAACCACCGCGGGTGCTATTACGAGGATGCGGCCGGCTACGGCAGCTACCATTCCCATCCCTTTGGTGTGGACAAGAACAACCCGGGCAAATGGGTGCCCCGCCCGGAGCACCTCATCAGCGAGAACCTGAACAAACACTACCAGACAGGCATCGTCATGGTCCGGCTCTGGCGGCTGACGGGCAAGGATGAGTACAAAAAGCGGGTGATTTCCATTTTCAGCCGGGCCAAGGCGATGTGGCGTTATTACCCGGAGGAAGACCGGGTGGTGTGGAATTTCTGGATGCCCCATGGCCCCTACGACATGGAAGGCACCGCACCCAAGAGCTGGGTGGGGGTCCACCCGGAGCGTTCCGGCTACCAGGCCGGGGAAGTGCATGACTGGGTGGAGATCTATGATTCGGGACTGGTTTTTGAACAAGTTGATCTGGAACGCATCATCCGGACCAACCACTGGATGGCGGGCGGCGACCCCTCGGCGGCGGGCCCCATCAAGTGGAAGAATGCGGACGGAACCACCGGGGCCGGTACCCTCTGGGGCGCCCTGGCGAGGTTCGACGAAAAAATCCGCAAGGCCCTTGAGGCCGAACTCACCAAAAAGAAGAGCGCCGTGGACCTGGCCTATTTGAAAAATGTCACGGAAAAGCAATTGGGTTGGAAGCGGCTTTACGTGAAGGACGAAAGCAAGGTGGAAGTATCCAGGCCGCCTCTGCTCCCCGGGAAAGCGTTGGCCATGGCGGTTGCCGTGCCCAATACGGTTGAAATCGCCAACTCAGACCGCATCCGCCTCGGTGCCCAGACCCGGGCCGCGGGAAAGCTGGTCGTCGATCTCTGCTCGGAGGATGGAAGCCAGGTGCTGGGGAACATTGCCACGCTCGATACGGCGGCCGACAGCCAGTACCACGCGCCGATGTGGGATGGGACGAACCTGAAAACCGGTGCCAAGGAACCGGGCAAGTACCTCATCCGCTGGACTCTCAACAACGAAACCCGCACCTGGCCGGTCGTTGTCAAGCAGGGCCAGTTGAGGGAAAAGCTGGCCGCCTCGTCCCTGAAGCCCGGCGAAAGTCTCAAGATCGATTTTGAAAGTCCGGTGGATCCGCTGCGTGCGGTCCTCCAGTCCGCCACCGTGAGCGAAGAGCAGGCCCACGGGGGCAAGATGAGTCTGAAATTGGAAAAAGGACAGCAGCCGCAGATCAACTTCGGAGAAATGGACAACCTGCCCGTGCGGATATCCATGTGGGTTTACGACGGCGGGGAGAAATACGGGAAGGCCTCGAAGAACGGGGGAGGCTGGGGCGTGAAGACCGCGGCCGGCGACAAGTTCATCATCCGGAAAGTCTGGCGGGGATACCTGAACGGGGACAACCGCTATGCGTGGTTCAACACGGGGGAAAACCAATACTTCAGTCCGCATCCGCTGCCGGGCGACCGTGTCCAGGGATGGAGCGAATGGGTGTTTGATTTCAGCAACCCGCAGAAACCGGTGGTTTCATGCAACGGGCAGGAAGTGCCCGCCTTGCAACCGGCGCAATACATCCCGTCATCCGGGGCGGTGTCGGTGTTCCTCATCGGCGGCGATGGGGGATCTGCGCCGGTTTATGTGGATGATATCGTCGTGGATTACGGCGCTCGTTGAGAGCGCCGTGTTCCTGGTGCCGGGTTCTTTGTTCCTGATTGGGCAGAGGCGAAGAGGTCCTTGGGGACGGACGGCTGTCCGTTAATTGGTTTTGAACAGCGCCTGGGCGCGTTGGGTTCCGAGGGTGTAGAAGGTGAAGATGCCGATGAGGGTTCCGTAGGGGATGAAGATGCACTGGATCGCCGCCATGGACTGGATGAAGACCAGGTGTTTCCGCTTCCGGATGCAGTGGGCGGAATACAAAAGCAGCCCACCCAGGGTCCAGCCGCCCAGCATGATCAATGCGATGACCAGGGCAATGCCCCCAAAGACCCATCGCAATTCCGCAGGCGGGCCTTTCGGGGCGGGTGTGGAATTCTTCGCGCTTCCTTCTGTGGTTTGACCGGCATCGGGATTGGTGGCGTGGGATGACTGTCCGGGCTTCGCTGGAGGAACGGGGAAAATCGACGGACAGACACTTATGGCGGTGAAGATTGCGAGGTGGAAGATGAGGAATGAGACCATGATGGCCTTGACGGCACCGGAAACAGTGGTGGCGATGGCGAGGAGTTTGAGTCTCTCCTGAAGGACAAGGTCTTCGACGGAGGGCAGGCCGGGGGGATTCATGTGCCCAAATTGGGATAAGATTGGGGGAGACGCAAGATTCCAGAATTTGGAATGCCGAATGCGAAATGGAGAATGGATGGACCCGGTTCCAGGCCGGGGGTCAGGGTCGTGCGGCGGGGACTTCAACCTGCAACTGGCGCAGGCGGTCGAGGTGGGCCTGGATCACAGGTTCCCAGTTTTTGAGTTCGGCCGCGGGTACCGGGCTTTCGGATTGCGACTTCAATAGATTTATCAAAGCCAGGCTGTAGGCAAGGGCGCTTTCCTGGGTCGAGATGAGGGCGAGGTCGAAGGCCCGGCCTTTGACGGTGATCAGGTGCTTGGCTGTTGCCTCCTTGATCGTTGCCCGTGCGGCGACTTCGGCGGCAGGCAGGCCGGTGGGCCAGTCCGCGAGCGGCTTCCCGTCTATATCGAGGGAGTCCAGCGTCTTGGATATTCCCGAAAAGGTGGAGGCGATGGCCTGAATTTCCTCATCTAACCGGGGGTTGGCTGTTTTGACCACCAAGAGCAGATCAACCTGTTTCTCGTCCTTCGCGAGTTGGAGGAATAGCGCAGCCGCCTGGATCGCCTGGATCGCCTGGGTTCGGTTCAGGGTCGTTTCGGGCTTCCGTGGGCCCATCGCCATAAGCACAAATGGGATGAAACACAGGACAAGCAGTGGTATGCGGGGCATGACTCCCTTTTAACGGGAATGAAAAAATCTGCGATACTGATTATTATGAATGCGAAGGGGACAGGTTCAAAACCGGAAAAATGCAGTTCATCCGCCTGAGGCGGAAACACACGGAGAACACCGAAAGGTGATCCGTCGTGCAGCACCGGCATTCTTGCCTGTGTGGCTTGGAGAACACAGACAAGAATGTCTGTGCTACTTTCGGTTAAGACCAAATTAAGCTGAATGGGCGGGAGAAAAGGCCAACGCGCCCGGCCTGTCCCGCCGTCTTTGGCCTGCTCAGAGGTCGTAGACGGGTTCCTTGACCGTGAGTTTGGCGAGCTTGCCGTCCGTTTTCCAGCCGGTGAGAGGATCGAGGCGGTGACGGCGCATAGGTCGGTGACGGGCTACGTCACGGGTATCATGTTTGCGCCGTGGCAGGGACAAAGCAAGCTTGTGGGGAAATCACGAATCAATCCGGAAACTGGCAGGAGGCGCTGTCAGGATGCCCTTGGGCTGGGGACGACGAGAACCGGGCAGGTGGCGGACTTCAGGACTCCGGCGGTCACGCTTCCCAACAACAGATTGTAGAGTGCGCTGTGTCCATGCGAACCCATGACAATCAGGTCGACGGAGTCGGCCTTGCAGGCATGGAGGATCATATCGACCGCCGGCCCCTTGCACTGTTGTGTGGTCACGGCAAAACGCACCCCGTCAAAGTGCTTTTTGAAATGGTCGAGTTGCTTCTGGGCCTCTTCGTTGGTTTCCTCCTGGAGAAGTATCGGGGTTACCGGGCCTGCCAAATTGGGTGTTAAGGGAATTTGTTCCCCGACGGGCGCATCGGTCAGCCCGCTGGTTTGCCGGACATGGAGAAGAATCACCCGGCATTTGAGGGCCGACGCAAGCGTCTTGACGGTTTTGACCAGGTTTGACGCGACATCGGAGAAATCCACCGCTACCAGGATTGTTTTCATAAAATCATCCCACCAGTCACATTGGACTGCGTTTATTAGACGCCGGGGGATGACAAAGGATTCATTTTGGGGAGATGACCGGGGTTTGTGTGGTTTTATCGTCTGGCGGTCCTTGGAGCACTGCCGAGGTGGCGTCAGCCAAGGGCCGCTGGGACGGGATGTCATTTGCCTGGATTGCGATTGTAAGTATTTTTGTCGGTAGAGGGAGGTTGTATATCTTGTGGCTGGCACATGGGCTGCTTAAAGTTTCTGTGGCTGCCATGGAAATCCAGGATGCTTATTTCTTGAGCCAGTTTCCTTCGCGGAGCGAATTGCCCCGCCGCCGCCGTGACGGCATCGAGTGGCGGAAGTTGTTCCGCCGGTTTGTCCTGGTTGGATGGGTGCTGGCCCTTCTGGCGGTTTTCGGGGTCTGGTTTGCGTTCGGCAAATGGAGGCAGTGGCACGGGGAATTGGAACGTGCCAGGGCCAGCGTGGCCCAATTGAATGCGGAAATCGAACGACAGCAGGTGCTGAATGCCTACTCGACCGCGCAGGCCCTGGAATTGGCGGATGCCATGCAGAAAGTGGTGCTGAGCGGCAGCGACCCCCAGCAATCATTCCTGGCGGCGCTGGTGCCGGAAGCCCTGAAGATCCAGGTGACCCACGGCATCCCGGCCTCGGCCACCATGGCCATGGCGATCTATGAATCCGGTTATGGAAAAAGCGAACTCGCCCTGACGGCGAACAATTTTTTCGGGATGAAGGCCTTCGAGCAGGTCTGGAGCGGCGAGAAGGTTTATCTGCCGACGAAAGATTCGGGGAGGGCCACGATGGCGTATTTCCGGAGCTACCCCAGTGTGGCCGCAGCGGTGCAGGGCTATGCCGATTTTCTAAAGCAGGAGAGGTACCGCGAAGCCCATGCCCACCGCAATGGGCGGGACTTTGTGGCCGCAGTACTCCGGGCGGGCTATTGCCCGGACGGGAATTACCTGGAGCACATCACGGAGATTATCCGGCGGCACAAGCTGGACGCCTTGGATGTGGCGCGTGTTCCCCAGGCCGGTCCGTCCGGGCCGTTGGCCATGCGCGGGGACGGGTAAATTTATTCCCCGGGTGGCTGGGCTGCCGCAGGCAGACGCTGGGGCGGGACGGCGGGTGTGGCGGGCTTGTTGTTGCGCTCGGCAAGGGCGATGAAATGGGCCTGGCAGCGGACCGTCTCCTCCCCGGGTCCGGCTTGCACGCGCTCGTAGGTACCATCCGGGCGCATGAGGCGGGCTTTGACATTGTCGCGGTGGAACAGGGGGATGATTTCGTCGAAGACGCGGTTGCGCAACCGGGGTTCGATGACGGGAAAAACCACCTCGATGCGGCGGATGAGATTGCGCGGCATCCAGTCGGCACTGCCCAGGAAAACCTCGCGGTTGCCGTCATTTTCGAACGCGTAGATGCGGCTGTGTTCGAGGAACTGGTCGACGATGCTGCGGACTTCGATGTGGTCGCTGATGCCGGGCAGGCCGGGCCGGAGGCAGCAGATACCCCGGATGAGCAGACGGATTTTCACCCCGGCCTGCGAGGCCCGGTAAAGGGATTCGATGATGTCCTTGTCCACGAGGGAGTTCATCTTGGCAAAGATGGAGGCGGGTTTCCCGGCGAGGGCGTGTGCGGTCTCGCGCTCTATTTTCTCGCTGAAGCGCTCACGGAGATCGAATGGGGCGACGATGAGGTGTTCGAAGCCGGGGTAATCGGACATCCCGGTGAGGGTGTTGAAGAGCGTGGCGACTTCGTGGCAGAGGGATTCGCGGGTGGTGAGCAGGCCGAGGTCGGTGTAGAGCCGTGCGGTGCGGGGGTGGTAGTTGCCCGTGCCGAGGTGGACGTAGTGGCGGATACGGTCCTCGTCGCGCCGGACAACCATGAGCACCTTGCAATGGGTCTTGAGGCCGAGCAGGCCGTAGACGACGTGGATGCCCGCCTCTTCCATGGCGCGGGCCCAGGCGATGTTGTTGGCCTCGTCGAAACGGGCCTTCAATTCCACCAGCACGGTGATCTGTTTGCCTTCCTCCGCTGCGCGGATGAGGGCCTTGATGACGGGGGAGTCACCGCTGGTGCGGTAAAGGGTCATCTTGATGGCGAGAACACGCGGGTCGACCGCCGCTTTTTCGACGAATTCAACAATGCTTGCGAAACTTTCGTAGGGATGGTGGAAGAGGATATCCTGGGCGCGCATGGCCTCGAAAATATCCGCATCGCCCTGCAGGGGCTGGATGGTCTGGGGAATGTGCGGCGGGTATTTGTGTTCCTTCTTGGTGTCGAGCGAGGCGAGGGCCATCAGGCGGACGAAGTTGAGCGGGCCGTTGACGGCGTGGAGATCCTCCTTCTGGAGTTTGAATTTTTCCAGGAGCACGAGGCGGACGGCCATGGGACAGCTGTCCTCGACTTCAAGGCGGACGGCGTTCCCCCTGTTGCGCTTCCGGAGTTCTTCCTCAATGTGGCGGAGCAGGTTCTGGGATTCTTCCTCGTCGATGTAGAGGTCGCTGTTGCGTGTCACCCGGAAGGGGTGGGCACCCAGGACACGGATGCCGGGAAAGAGGAGTTCGACGTATTCCTCGATGAGGCGGCTGAGGAAGATGAATTCGTGGGTATGGCCGGTGCGGTTGGGGAGTTCGATGAGCCGGTTGAGGACCCGGGGCACCTGGACAATGGCGTAGCGGTTCTCGGTTTCCTTGGCGGTTTTCTCGAGGACGATGATGAGGTTGAGACTTTTGTTGAGAAGCTGGGGGAAGGGGTGGCTGGGGTCGATGGCCAGCGGGGTGAGCACGGGATAGACCTCATTGATGAAATAACGGCGGGCCCATTCCCTGTCCTCCGGATCAAGTTGGTCCAGTTTCAGAAAGCGGATGTCCTCGCTGTCCAGCGCGGGGAGGAGTTGGGAATTCCAGAGGTGGTACTGGTCGCGGACCATCTGGTTGATCCGGCGCTGGAGGGCGGCGAGGGCATGGACCGCACTGAGTCCGTCGGGGCCGGCGTCGTCGGTTTGGGAATCGATCTGCTGTTTGATGCCGGCGATGCGGATTTCGAAGAATTCGTCGAGGTTCGAGCTGACGATGGCGAGGAATTTGACCCGCTCGAGCAGGGGGGTGGAGGGGTCGAGGGCTTCCTCGAGGACCCGCTGGTTGAATTCCAGCCAGCTCAACTCGCGGTTGACGAAGTGTTCCGGGCGGAAAGTTGCCAAAGCGGTATGCACGGAATCATTCTATCCGTTTTCCATCCGTCCACAATCGCAAAGCGGAGGCCAGCCGGGCGCGGCCCCGGTTTCAGTCCCGGGATTTTTTCCCTTTTGTCACGGTGTTGCCACAATCCCGTAGGCAGCCCGCGGTGAAGGTGACAAAGGACTGGTCGTGTTTCTCATACCAGAGTTTGCGGGAGAAGAGGAGGGGCTCGAGGGGGCGGTTTTGCAGGAGGAGGGTGAGCACGCCGACGCCGTCGAAGTAGAAGCCGTTCCGGATTTCGCCGAGTTGTAGGTAGTATTCAGATAGGGAGATGCTGGCGCAGGACTGCCAGAGGCGGATTTCCCAGTTCCAGACGGCATGCTGGATGCGTTCGTCGGCGGGAAAATCGTGGTCGAAGCGGGGACCGACATGGCAACCGTCGATGCTGGCGATGATGAGGCTGGTGGCTTTGTGGTCGCGGTAGGAATCCATCAACGCCCGGCCGAAGCGGCGGTAGGCGGTGCGGGGGCCGGGGGGCTTGGAGGCGATCACGTGTTCCGGCAACCCACCCAGGAGGACGGGAACGACCTGGAAGTCATGCCCGGGGAAAAAAAGGTCGCGCAGGGCCTGGAGCCAGATGACGACGAATTCCAGCGAGTGTTCCCCGGGAAAGGATTCCGGAGACCGGTCCAGTGCCAGGCCGCAGGACTTGGTGATCCCGGCAATAATCCGTTTGTTGCTCCTGACCGTACCGAGGGGGGTCCGGAAGGAACCCGCACAAAGGCTGAAGTCATGGGGGCACCGGTGGCCCACACCGAGGATATAGACGGTTTCCGGAAAAGTCCCGAGTTGGGCGATTTGGCGGTAGACAGAGGCGTAGGTGGAAATATCCACCCTGAAATCAATGTGGGGCACAATCCAGGCAACCGGATCAGGGGGTGCGGGCGGGATGGATTCGTCCGGAGACAGGGTTTCGAGGGCATCCCGGAAAAACTTCCGTGCCACTTGGGGCGAGCTTGGGTAACAGGTTCCGGCATGGGCCGCATCCCAGATCAAATCCATGAAAAAGAGTTTAGATGAGAGGGTGCGACATGACAATAGACTCGCCAGAGCGGCAAAAATTACCTATCTCCAAGGAACATGAAGTTGGAAAAAATACTCGTGCTGGATGACGAGGACGGGGTTCGGGCGGTGATGACGGATCTTTTACGGGAGATGGGGTACAGCCCCTTGGCCGTGGGGACGATCCACCAGGCGCGGGGAATGTTGAAGCAGGAGAGCTACGACCTGATTTTATCCGACGTGCGTTTATCCGACGGGAACGGACTCGATTTTCTCCAGGAAGTGCGGCAGATCCAGCCGCAGGCCCGCCTGGTGGTGATGACCGGTTTCGGCAGCCTGGATTCGGCGGTCGAGGCCATCCGGCTCGGGGTATTTGATTATCTGGTCAAACCGGTGAATGTGTCCCGGCTGAAAGTGACGATGGAGCGGCTCGAGCAATTCCAGCAATTGCAGAGCGAAAACACCTACCTGCGCCGGGAAGTGAACGAGCGCGCGACGGCGGACATTGAATGGGGCCGGAGCCCGGCGATGGGCCGGGTGCGGGAGTTGATCGAGCGCCTCGGCACGACCGATGCCACGGTCATGATCGAGGGTGAAAGCGGGACGGGGAAAGAAGTGGTGGCACGCGAACTCCACGCCCGCAGCGTGCGGTCGACCCAGCCCTTCATCCGGGTGAATTGTGCCGCCATACCGGCGACCTTGCTGGAGAGTGAATTTTTCGGGCACGAGAAAGGGGCTTTCACCGGGGCGGTGCAACGGAGGGAAGGCCGGTTTGAGGTGGCCCATGGAGGGACCCTGTTATTGGATGAAATTTCCGAGATCCCCCCGGACCTCCAGGTGAAACTGCTGCGGGTGCTCCAGGAGCGGGAATTCGAACGGGTGGGGGGGAACAAGACCATCGCGGTGGATGTGCGGGTCCTGGCAACGACCAACCGAAACCTCAAAGCCGAGGTGAAGGCCGGGCGGTTCCGCGAGGATCTTTATTACCGGCTGAATGTCGTGCCCATCGAAATCCCGCCGCTGCGCGAGCGCGGCGACGATGTGGTGAGGTTGGCGGAGCATTTCCTGGAAAGTTTCACGCGCAAGCACGGCAAGACGCGCATGACCTTGAATGCGGCAATCAAGAAAAGCCTCCTGTCCTATTCCTGGCCGGGGAATGTGCGCGAATTGCAGAACGCGATGGAGCGGGCGGTGATCCTGGCTTCGCCCGAGAAGGGCCTGACGCTGGACGACTTTGCCTTCCCCCACCTGGATGCGGAGGTGCCTGCCATCTCCGTGGAGGGAAAGAACCTCGCCGAACTGGAATTCGAGGCCATCCGATCCGGGCTGAGGCAGTGCAGGGGGAACCGCACGCATACGGCCGCCGCCCTGGGTATTTCGCTGCGCACCCTGCGCAACAAGCTGGTATTGTACAAAAAAGAGGGGAAAGAAGTGGAGTAGCAAGGCTTTCCCCGGCCGGGCGGAGCTAGGACAATGCCTTTTCCTGCAGGGCTTCGGCGGCAGCGAAAATCAAGGTAAACAGTCCGTGGTCGTTCCCGGGGGGAAAGGATGCCCGGAGGTAGTCCTCCTCGGATTCCAAAGGGCCGGGCCCGGGACTGACGCCCAGGACCACGCCATCGTCATCCACCAAAGCCGGCAGGGCGCGGAATGCACGCATTGCGGATTCGCGGAATGGGGCGCCCTTGAGCCAGCCTTCGCGGCAGGCGCGGGAGAATGCGGTGGCGATGAGTGCGGTGCCGCTTGTATCGGACGGGCTTTCCGGATGGGGCCGGTGCAGGAGGGTGGGCCAGAGCCCGTCGGGTCGCTGCACGGCCAGCAGCGCCTCCGCCATTTGGGCCAGGATGGCCCGCATTTCAGCGGCTTCAGCGCAGTCGCCGGGCAATACGGCGAGGGACGAAGTGATCCCGCGCACCACCCAGCCGTGCCCCCGCGACCAGGCTCCCGGCGAGAGTACTGTGGAACCGCGGGAGAGCCATCCGCGACCCTGGCTCCAGAGTCCCGACACCGGATTCCTGAGAAGATCGCGGTGGAGCCGCAATTGTTCCACGGCCTCGCGGAGATAGGAGGGATCGCCCAAATGAACGCCCCCGCGGACCATGCGCACGACGTATTCCTGCATCGAGTCCAGCAGGACGGCGTCGCCGCCACCCCGTTGTTCCCCGCGGGGATGCATCACCAGGCCATCGACGGAGCGGGGCATGTCCCGGCGGCAAAGCTCTGTTTCAGCGAGGAATCCGGACAGCCATCTCCGGTCGCCACTGTCGAGGAACAGAGCGTAAGTGAGACTGCCGAAAGGCTCCAGCAGGTAGGAGACCGGGACATCCGGACTCAGGCCGCGTTTGGGGAGCATTCCATGGACAAAATTCCGCCACTCCGGTTCACCGCTGGCGGCGGTGAGGGCGAGCAGGGATTCCCAGGCAAGGTCATTGCGGTAGTTTGCGGAGGGTGAGGCTTCCCGCACAATTCGCGATGCGACCCGGCGGGCGGCGGCAAGCAATGCGGCGGCTTCCGCGGAAGCCTGGTTATCCTGGGTGGGTGGGGGCGTTGTTTTCATG
>Ga0209066_10003009_pt1 | contig 19742 bp, 17 predicted proteins | sample All_14_2_FD_187198 | JGI IMG/M metagenome (GOLD analysis project Ga0209066, IMG submission 187198) | Freshwater microbial communities in response to fracking from Pennsylvania, USA - Allegheny Zone_MetaG_DW_15 (SPAdes) (version 2) ... | reverse complement strand
GATTGCGCTTGCGATAGTAGGTGTGGAACGTTTCGATGTCGAACAGGATGTTGAGCAGCCGCTCCTTGCGGCTATCCATCGCCTTCAGCTCGGTGGTCATGGCTCCGAGCATTGCTTCGGAAAAGGTTTCGGATCCTCTCGACTGTTCCAGATTCCGTTCGAGACCGACCCTGGAGTTTTCGAAATCCCAGATGATCTCGCGAATCGTCCGCTTAAGGACGATGACGTTGTCCTCGTTGAGTGCCTTCTGCAGCGTGTTGGTCAGACTGTAGGTACGCTCCGGGTTGACGATCGTGACCGCCTCGCCTGCCGGTCCGGCAGTTGCATGGATGTCGGGGCCGGCCGGCATGCCATGCGAGGCGTCTTTGAGATTATAGCTCTCGATATGGGTTATCTTGCCCTGGCAGTCGTACAGCAGTTCGAGGGTGTCCTGGATCGAGAGGTTGCTCAGATTGATGATGAAGTGCGAGCCGGAATGAAGGGCCGACAGCCGCTCGAGCAACTCCCGGGGCGACGTGTGCAGCAGGGCCGGGACATCCGCATCGTCGTGCGGCATATTCGGGTCGACGATCTCCGGGTTCCGACCCGGTTGCAGAAACCGGTCGATCAACGTTTCTCTGGTCAGGGTCCTGAACCGCTCGAGACGGGAGTGCAGTTCGTGACGCTCATCGGTTTTGGCTGTACCGTACCGCTCCCCCAGGGTCCTGATCTCTTCCTTGATCCGGGGCTGCAGGGTGCTGTGGATGAATTTGGCAAGGTGCAGAAGGGACGGCTGGCCGGTGCCGACCGAGTCGATGAACGCCTGTTTGTCGAGGGCCCTGATTTCGAATGCAAGCTCCTCCGCCAGGGTGTGCCGATGTTGGCCGTTGAAGGCTTCCAGGACCTGGAACACATACCGTTGCTGGTAGCGTGAAACCTGGCGCCCCTCCTCCATCAGTATCTCGACCTGTTTCTCGCGCAGGAAATGCAGCAGCGAGTGGCTGTCGGTGAATCCGTGCGGGCTCCAGGTCAACCGGACGTATTTGTCGAGAAAGCGGGACGACATCTCGATGCCGATGCGGATGTGGACGTCGAGGATCTCGCCGGCCTCGAGCAGTTCTTCCGCCACCTCTGGGTCGACGTAGTTGTAATAGATGACGGTCAGGTTGCGGATGCCTTTGATCCAGGCATCCATCACCAGGTGGGTGGCCGATTTTCGCCCCTTGGTGTTGGCGTCGTGTACCCGGTCGTCAAAGGTAAACTGGTTCCACTCCTCCGGCATTTCCAGCAGGTGGTACTGCCTGAGTTCGGCGCGGACCAGGCGGGGGCGGCCGGTGGAGACGAGCCGGAAATCGTGGGCGAGCTTGAGCTGACGGAGTGTGTTGCCGCGGTTGCGGACCAGCTCCTTCATGATCTGCATCAATACCCGGGCGGTGTTTTTCTGGAAATAGGTGGTGGCGGAGAGGAAGACCTCGTCGCGCAGTGAGCGCAGGGCGACCAGGCGGTCATCGGCTTTGCCGGTTTCAAGCGAGCCGAGGAGCTGGGCGATGGCATGGGCGATGCGGAGTCCCCGGGAGGCAGCCATCTCCTTGATACCGTGGGGGTGCATGCTCGCGATCATCAGCGAGCTCATCGACTGCTGTTTGTGGGCGCGGCTTAAGACTTTCTTGACGATACGGAGAAGCTCGTAATCATCCTTGTCAAAAAAAGGTCGGGTCGGATTCGTCGGCATCTACTGCTCATCGCGGGAGGGCTGCGGAAACGGAGATCGTCAGTTTGCAATATTGTTTTATTTATCGCATGGTTGACGATCGTTGTCAATGGGCATTGCAGCGAATTGGCCCGTTGAGGCGGGGCGTCGGCCGATCGAACAGGCCGGGCGGACCCTGGCATCGCCACGGGGGTGGGCGGGACAGGCCGGTGGCGCTCGGGGCGATCAGGTCGGATCGGGTAATTCCAGGATGCAGAGCAGGAGCCCCTCTTGAATTTGTATCAAGACCTCCGGCTCGGTGACGACATTGCTGATCCCCAGCGTCGAGCCAAAGGGAATGAGGTGATTGTCGAGGGGGTATTCCAGGCCGTCCAGCGTCACCCCGTGCACCGGGCCGCCAAGCGGGATCAGCGACAACCGTTGGCCCGGCATGGCGGCAAGGTCCAACCGTTGTCGGCCCCGCAGACAGAAAAGATCGGTCGGTCCGTCCCGCAGGACAATGTGCAGGCCGGCAAACCGCGGGGCGGCGAGGAGCATGACCGCGGCGATGCTCATGTCCCAGCGCCGGCCGAGGGCGGCGAGGATCGTCATGTCGGTCATGCCGCGCTCAACCGCCAGATCGATCGCCAGTTCGAGGTCGGTGTGGTCTTTTCGCTCCGGGAAGGTGCGGATTTCCACTTCTTGCCGGCGGAGTTCTTCGAGGAGCCACCGGGGTATCGAGTCCATGTCGCCGACGACCAGATCCGGCGTCATGCCGAGGTCATGGCAGTGGAGGGCGCCGCCGTCGGTGGCGATGACGTAGTCGTGCTGCAGCATTTTCCGGTCGATGCGGGCATCGATCGAGAACGGACCGTTGGCGAAGATTGTGCACTGCATGATGACCCCTTGATTTTGCAAACTGGACTATGGCGGTTGGATCATGCCCGGTTTTTATGGTGCCGCCGGTCTGGGGCGGAAACCGGGGCGAGCGGGAGATCGACAGGGGAACATGGTTCGGCCGAGTTGAATCGGCGGCAGGTCGAGATGAAAATGTTCCATCATCCCGCTGTCGACAAGGCCGTTGGATCCGGGGAGGGCCCTGAAGGCGGAGGCGGCGACCATCGTCGGCAGCACGAAGGGCAAAGATGATGACCGGAGCGCATCGTTTCTGTCGACGTGGTACTCATATCCCCGGGTGGTTTGCGAAGAACCGAAAGCACCATTGGTCAGGCTTGCATCTGTCTTCATTGAAGATATAGCCAAAATACTGATCGAAAACAACATGTTTTCAGGGAAAGACTTGATTGTCTCTTTATTTTGTTATAAAAGGAGTATAATAATTTGAACACTGCACATTGTTCCCTGGCGTATATCGCCGGGCGTTCAATTGCGGTGTCGATGTCAATTGACAACCGTTGTCACCTGAAGGTAATGGATATCACGACAATTTGTGTCGAAAGATAGAGGTTGCGAAAGGTGTTGGAGAGAAGCGACTGTCATCCGGGAAGATGGCAGCCGATTGAGAAAAAAAAGATAGGGAGAGAAAAGATGAGGAAAAAACTGTTACTGTTGTTGGGTCTGTTTCTGGTGATGGCCTGTAGTTCGACCGCCTTCGCCGCTGTCACGCTCAAGAGGATCGGTGATCACCCGTTCTTCTGCCCACCCCTGACCTCGGAGGCCGAATTCCGGGCCATGGTCGACAAAAACGCGGAGGACATCAGGATTGGCTTCGAACAGGCCGGATACGGCGACCTGTACCCCGAGTTTGTCGCTCAGTTCCCGACCGCCAAGATCGAGACGATTCAGGTGGCGCCCGGCGACCATATGGACTGGATGCTCTTCCGCCGCAAGGGAACGGGTCCGGTCAAAACCGTCAAGGATGTCACCTGGGGCGGCGAGGCCTCCTTTGACGCCTTCAGCTTCGCCATCGACAAAGACGGACAGCGCTACAATTTCATCGTCCCCTATGCCTGCGGCAATCTCAGCTTGATGAACGTCGCCGCGGTTCCGGCCCCGGTCAACCAGGAGCCGGTGTGCAGCATGACCGTGTCCGGCGGTGAGGTGAAGTGCGGAGACAAGATTACCGTCGATGCCAGCGCTTCCACCGATGCGGAAGGCGCCATCGCCCAGGTGATCTTCAGGCTGGTCGACGCCAACAACCAGGTCGTCGCCGAGCAGGTTGACACCGAAGCCCCGTATGTCCAGGAATTCACGGTCCCCTGCGAATCGACCCAGTACGCGGTCAAGGTTGTGGTGGTCGATGCCGCCGGAGCCGAGTCCAGCCCGACGGATTGTACCCAGACGATCACCGTCGCCGAGAGAAAAGGCGGCCCGATCGTCGATCTCGGCTATGCTCGTCAGACCGATCCGGCCGACTACCTCTTTGGTCGTGTCGGCTATGAGTATTTCCTCAATGACAGGGTGTCCGCAATCGGTGCCATTGGCGGGTTCGTCCGTGTCCACGGTGACGACGGCGGCAGCGCCTTTATCGCCGATGCCTTGATGAACTACTATTTCAATGACAAGATGTTCGTCGGTGGTGGTATCGGGCTCTGGGCTGGAGAGGACGATTCTGCCGATGATGAGACCGAGATCGATCTCATCGCCAATATGGGTTATAAGATTCATGAAAATGAGAGAGTGAAGACCTCCCTGTTCGTGGAAGGCCGCTTCGAGGCCGACGAACTGGTATCCAGTCTCGCCACCCGTCTCGGCGTGGGACTCCGCTTCCAGTTCTGATCAGCGCTGGTTAACTGACTGCAAAACAAAAGCCCCATCCGGTGCAACCGGATGGGGCTTTTCTGTTTGAAATGGTGCAGGGTGGGAGTTACGCCAGCTTTGCCGCCAGCCGTATCGCCAGCTCGTCAAAGAACTCCAATGAGTCGAGAACATTGACGGCCTTCGGCTCGCAGATCAGGGCGAGATCACCGGTCATGTAGCCCTGTTCGATGCATTCAATGATGGTATGTTCGAGGCTGGCGGCAAAGGCGATGAGATCGGGCAGCCCGTCGAGTTCGCCCCGTTTGCGCAGGGCTCCGGTCCAGGCATAGATCAGCGCCACCGGGTTGGTCGAGGTCTTTTCCCCCTTCAGGTGCTTGTAGTAATGACGCTGGACGGTGCCGTGCGCCGCCTCGTATTCGAAGTAACCGTGCCGCGAGACCAGCACCGAGGACATCATTGCCAGCGAACCGAAGGCCGAGGCCACCATGTCGCTCATTACATCGCCGTCGTAATTCTTGCAGGCCCAGAGGATGCCGCCCCGGGTCTTCATCATCCGGGCCACCACATCGTCGATCAGGGTGTAGAAGAACTCGATCCCGGCCGCTGCGAACCGCTCCCGGTACTCGGCGGCGAAGATCTCCTGGAAGATGTCCTTGAACCGCTGGTCGTAAATCTTCGAGATGGTGTCCTTGGTGGCGAACCAGCAGTCGATTTTCTGATCGAGCGCATACTCAAAACAGGCCCGGGCGAAGCTTTCGATCGAGGCGACGGTATTATGGACCCCCTGGAGGATGGCCGGCCCGTCGACATCCATGACGGTCTCCCGGGTTACCTTGCCGTCTCTGGCAGTGACGACGATCTCGAGTTTGCCGCCGTGTTCGGCGAAGATCTCGGCATTCTTGTAGACATCGCCATAGGCATGGCGACCGACGACGATCGGTTTTTCCCAGCTGCGGACCGCCGGGCGGATGTTGTTCACCATGATCGGTTTGCGGAACACGGTACCGTCGAGCATCGCCCTGATGGTGCCGTTGGGAGATTTCCACTGCTTCTTCAGACCATATTCCTTGACCCTGTCGGCGTTGGGGGTGATGGTGGCGTTCTTGACCCCGACCCCGTATTTCATGATTGCGCGGGCGGCATCGACCGTGACCTGATCGTCGGTCCGATCCCGTTCCTCTATCCCCAGGTCGTAATATTCAGTCTTCAGGTCGACAAAAGGGAGCAGAAGTTTTTCCTTGACGAGCGGCCAGAGGACCCTCGTCATCTCATCCCCGTCGAGTTCGACGAGGGGGGTGGTCATCGTAATTTTCTGTGGCATGGATGTATTTCCCTGCAGAGATGGGTTGATTGAATTCTTCAGTTCCTGAAACTATGGATCGGCGCCGGGATACGTCCCCCCCAGGCCATGAAACGGCTGGATTTGCCGGCGTTCCTGATCTCCATGATCGGGCTGGCGCCGAAGAGCCCGCCGAAGCTGACATAATCCCCGGCCTCCTTGCCCGGCACCGGGATGATACGGGCGGCGGTCGTCTTGTGGTTGACCATCCCCAGGGCCATCTCGTCGGCAATGATGGCGGAGATGGTGTCGGCGTCGACCGAACCGGGGATCGCGATCATGTCCAGGCCGACCGAACAGACACAGGTCATCGACTCGAGCTTTTCGAGGCAGAGTGAGCCCTCACCCACGGCCTCGGCGAGGACCGCGTCCTCCATGACCGGGATGAAGGCACCGCTGAGACCGCCGACAGTCTTGCTGGCGAAGATCCCGCCTTTTTTCACCGCGTCGTTGAGCATCGCCAGTATGGCGGTGGAGCCTGGGGCGCCGACCGCGTCAACGCCGAGAATCTTGAAGATCTCGCCGACGCTGTCTCCGATTGTCGGGGTCGGGGCCAGGGAGAGGTCGACGACGCCGAACTCGACCCCGAGGGCCTTCGAAACCTGACGGCCGATCAGTTCGCCGCAGCGGGTGACACGGAAGGTGGTCTGCTTGATCTCTTCGGCAATCTCGTCGAGCCGCAGGGGTTCCATGCCCTGATGATGGCCGATCATCCGCTCGAGGGCGCGGGCGATGACCCCCGGCCCGCTGACGCCGATGTTGAGGACGGCGTCGGCCTCTTCCAGGCCGTGGATGGCCCCGGCCATGAAGGGATTGTCGCCCGGCTGATTGCAGAAGACGACAAACTTGGCGGCGCCGAACCCTCCCTGATCCCTTGTCTTTTCGGCCAGTTCCTTGATGGTCCGGCCGATCATCGCCAGGGCGTCCATGTTGATCCCCTTCTGACTGGTGGCGATGTTGATCGAGGCACAGACCTTTTCGGTTCGGGCCAGGGCCTCGGGCAGGGAGGCGATGTATTCGCGGTCGGTGGCGGTCATTCCCTTCTCGACCTGGGCGGAGAAGCCGCCGAGGATGTCGACACCGACGGCAGTGGCGGCACGGTCGAGGCATACGGCCAGGTCGATGAAGCCGAAGCGGTCAAAACCGGCGCCGACAAAGGCGATGGGAGTGACTGCAATCCGTTTGTTGACCACCGGGATGCCGAGTTTTCGGCTGATGTCGTTGCAGGTCGGGACGAAGTTGCCGGCCACGGCCCTGATTCTCTCCTCGATCCGGTCGCAGGTGCCGGCCACGTCACCGGTGCGGCAGTCAAGGAGGTTGATGCCCATCGTGACGGTACGGACATCAAGGTTTTCCTTCTGGATCATCTCGACGGTGGATAAGATCTGGTCTGATCGTAACATGTAATGGAGTCCTCCCGGTTGCCGGCTCTGCCGACTCGACGCTGTGTGGATGGTATCGCTATCAGTGCAGGGTGATCTCGTTGGTCACCCGGAAGATGTCGTTATGCTGGATCACCAGTTTGAGGCCGCTGTCCCGGGAAAAGATCTCAAGGTCGGCGACAACGGTATCCATCGAGGCGATATTGCGCATATCGAGTTGCAGGACCATGGTGTACTGATCCTCGCTCAGGGTCGTGGCCAGATCGAGGATGTTGATGCCGTGGCTGTAGCAGAACTGGCTGATGCTGTGCACGAGGCCGCTTCGATTTCGGCCCTGGGCCGTAAGGATATAGGTGTCCGTCGGCGGCGGAATGTCGGCGATTTCGATCGGAGTGTCCATTTCCTTGATCAGCACATCGAATTTTTCCCCCGACTGGATATGGGAGATTTCGGCCAGGACATCCTCGCGGGTGATGTCCTCCTCGAAAGAGGCGATGAGGATCATGGTCAGGTAGCCGCAGAGGATCGATTGGTTAAGATCGGCGAGATCCCCCTTCAGCGCGTAGATCGCCCCGGTAATTTCAGCGATAATGCCCGGCCTGTCCTTGGACATCACCGAGATGATCATCTGTTTGCTCATGCAGTGTTGCTCCTTTCACGTTGCTGCCAGGTGGATTGATCCGCTTGCCGGTGGCTGCCGCCAGCCGGATTGAACCCGATAATATGGCACTGTTTGCGGCAATCATCAATATTTTAATGGACTGCACCGATTCCGATGCGGAAACAAGGAAAAACATGGCGTGCCATGTAACGAGGGGCAAAAAAAGATTATCCTGTTGAATAGGCATATCAATAACACCGATTATCGACGATGACAAAGGAGGAGATCCATGCTGATGTGGTCTTTGAGGTCAATGATGGTCCTGATGGTGCTGATCACGGCCGGGTGCGCCGCCGGAACGGGACAATACGGCTCGGCCGCAAAATCGATCGCCGTTGATCGAATCTTCCGGTCGGGCTCGCCGCCGGCCGAATACCGCTATTACTACAACGGGACGCAAAGTGAACCGACGGCGATCCTCGGGCTCCGCCGGGAGTATACCCTCCGGTCCGACTTCTGGACCGAGATCGAGCTCAACGAGCGTCAGCTGCGAGAGTGGCGTAAAACGTTCCTGCAGATCATGACCTGGTACGACGAGCGCAGTCATGGGCGGATATCCTATGACGGCTACCGCCTGTTCGATCCGCAGGGCAACGATGTCGGTATCCTCTATTCACGATATGGTTGGATCGTCGTCGAGTTTCTGCCGGACAGCGGCATCCTGGTCCATCCGCCACAGCCGCAGGTCAGCCGCCACAGCCTGTAGGAAGATATTCCCATGCAACGCTGAGGTGTCGTCCGGAGGCGGCAAGCGCCGTGGACAGAGAACAGCCGTGCGCGGAACACGAATCGGGTTGAGGCCCGGCAGCGGTCAAGCGGGAAATTCAATGCAGCGGGAGCGGCCCGATATTGTGCATCTGCTGTAGAATCCAGCGCTGCCTGTGCACCAGATAACCGGTCGGGCGGGCCGGGTTCCATTGGCGGGGTGACGGCAGGATCGCGGCGAGCATCGCGGCCTGTCGGGCCGTCAGCTGTCTGGCCGCTGTCTGGTAATAGGTTCGGGCGGCGCTTTCCACCCCGTAGACGCCGGGGCCGAATTCGGCAACATTGAGGTAAACCTCCATGATCCGCTCCTTGCTCCAGCACAACTCGAGCAGCACGGTGAAATAGGCCTCGACGCCCTTGCGGAGATAGGAGCCACCCGGCCAGAGGAAGACATTCTTGGCCGTCTGCTGGGTTATCGTGCTACCCCCCCTTCGTTGCCCGCTATCCCGATTGTTTGCGTATGCCTTCGAGATCGCATCAAAATCAAAACCGAAGTGATGCAGGAATTTCTGGTCCTCGGCAGCGATGACCGCCCGGATCATCGCCGGTGAAATGGTGGCCAGTGGCTGCCATTGCTTGCGGATGATGAAGCCCTTGCCGGCGGCCATGCCCTGCAGTCCCCGGATAACCATCAGCGGTGTTGCCGGCGGCGGGACAACCCGCAGCAGCAGAGTGGAGAGGAGGGTCAAAGCGGCCAAGCCGAGGAACAGGAGACGGGTCCTTCTCCTCCATGCGGATGGGCGCCGGCGGCTCGATACAGGTGCAGGACGGACCATCGGTGCAGTCAGCTTGCCGGTTGAGCGGTGCGGGCCAGTTCTCTGACCCTCGCCTTGGCCTCTTCGACGTCGAACGACAGGATGCGTCGGCCTGCCATCAGGATCCGGCCATCAACCATGACGGTATCGACATCGGCGCCGCCGGCGGCATAGACCAGGAGGTCGGGATGGTAGAAGGGGGTGAGATGGGGCCGGTCGAGATGAAGGACGATGAGGTCGGCGCGAAATCCCGTTTCGAGTCTGCCGAGGTGTGGCAATCCGAGGACCGCCGCGCCGCCGGTCGTCGCGCTGTGCAGGGCGGTCTGGGCCGGCAGGCTCGTGGCATCACCACCGGCAACCTTCTGGATCTTGGCCAGCATGTCCATTTCCCTGAACATGTCGAGGCTGTTGTTGCTGGCGCAGCCGTCGGTCCCGAGGCCGACAGTGATCCCGTGCCGGAGCATGTCGGGTACCCGGGCGATACCGGAGGCCAGCTTCATGTTGCTCTGCGGACAGGTGACGACCTGCGAGCCGCTCCGAGCAACGAGTTCGAGGTCATCGTCGTCGAGCCAGACGCCGTGGACGCAGACGGTGTTTTTCCCAAGCAGGCCCAGGGCGGCAAGATGCCGGACGGGGCTGGTGCCCTGAGGGTCGATGACCATGTCCATCTCGCTGCGGCTCTCGGCGAGGTGGACAAAGAACCGGACCCCGGTCTTCTCCGCCAGCCGGCAGGATTTTGTAAGAGTGGCCGGGGAACAGGTGTAGGGGGAGTGGGCGAACACCGCCGGGGTGATCAGAGGGTCCTTGCCTTGCCATTCGGCGATGAAGGTCGCGACGGTGTCGACGTTTTTGGCCGGGTCCGGGACGCTGGGTACGGAAAAATCGACGATGCCGTGACCGATGACCGCCCGCAGGCCGCAGTCGCTGAGGGCCTGGCCGCTCATCGCCGAGAAGAAGTAGGCGTCGGCGACGCAGGTCGTCCCGGAGAGGATCAGTTCGGCGGCGGCAAGTTTGGTCGACCAGTACACCATTTCCGGCGAGATACACCTGGCTTCGGCCGGAAAGATATGGTCATGCAGCCAGGTATGGAGGGCGAGATCGTCGGCCATTCCTCGGAACAGGGTCATCGCGCAGTGGGTGTGAGCGTTGACAAGCCCCGGCATCACCAGTTTGCCGCGAACATCGACGACCCTGGCCGTACTGGGGGGAGGTGCCTGCGCCATCGGCCCGATTGCGGCTATACTGTTTGCCTCGACGAGGATGAAGGCATCGTCGATGACTGCGGCATAGGCCCCGGGAAAGAGCGTACAGTGAGTGAAGAGCGTAGCGGACATGTGCGGGAGCTGACCGATTGGGGACGATTTTATAACATGGGCATTTTCAGGCAATACAAGTATAATACACAGTTCTCGAAAAATTGTCGGTAAAAGCAGCCGCTCGTTTCAATGATTTCGCTCTGTCCGCTGTTCGGGACGTATTGACTGCCGTATTTGTGTGGCTTACAGGGAAAATAGAGAGGATTGGGAGTGAGCCCCACTCTTTCCTCGCAAAGGAGTTGTTCACTATGGGATTTCGCTGTGGCATTGTCGGCTTGCCCAATGTCGGAAAGTCGACGATTTTCAATGCCTTGACCGCGGCCGGTATCGCCGCTGAAAATTATCCGTTCTGTACGATCGAGCCGAATGTCGGCATCGTCCCGGTACCGGACGAACGTCTCGATATACTAGCCGATATTGTCAAGACCCGGAAGAAGGTGCATACCCAGATGGAGTTTGTCGACATCGCCGGTCTCGTCAAGGGGGCCAGCAGGGGGGAAGGGCTTGGGAATCAGTTCCTCGGCCATATCCGCCAGGTCGACGCCATCGTCCATGTCATTCGCTGCTTCGAAGATGACAATGTCGTTCATGTCGATGGGTCGATCGATGCCGACCGTGATCGCGAGATCATTACGATGGAACTGATCATGGCCGATCTCGAGACCGTGGAGAAACGGCTGCGCAAGAGCCAGAGCCAGGCCAAGTCGGGCGACAGGTTCTTCAAGGAACAGGTGGCCTTTCTCGAGAAACTGATGGCCCATCTCGATTCCGGGCAGCCGGCCCGCCGGCTCCCGCTCCAGTCCGAGACGGAGGAAGAACTGGTTCGCGAACTCTGTCTGCTGACGGCAAAACCCGTTCTCTACGTCGCCAATGTCAGCGAAAATGACATCCGCACCGGCAACGACCATGTCCGCCGCCTCGAGGCGACGGCGCGGGTCGATGGTGACAGCGTGGTCATGATAGCCGGGAGCATCGAACAGGAGTTGAGCCAGCTGGACAAGGAAGAACAGCGGGAATTCCTGCATGAGATGGAGATGGAGGAACCCGGGCTCAACCGGCTGATCAAGGCCGGCTATGCCCTGCTCGGCCTCCAGACCTTTTTTACGGTCGGCGAGAAGGAAACGAAGGCCTGGACGATCCCGGTCGGGACCAAGGCCCCCGCCGCCGCCGGCAAGATCCATTCCGATTTCGAACACGGGTTTATCCGGGCCGAGGTCATTGCCTATGCGGATTATGTCGCCTGCCAGGGCGAGGCTAAGGCCAAGGAAAAGGGGCTGATGCGGGTGGAAGGGAAGGAGTACGTGGTTGCCGACGGCGATTGCATGTATTTCCGTTTCAACGTGTGAACCGGGGTAGCGGCGGCGAGGCGGGGATGGCGAAAAACACGTTTGTCGAGCAGCTGAAGGAAGGCGACCGTTTCGATGACCTGTTTCTGGTCAAATCGGTCAGGTTGTCCGAAACCAAGGCCGGCAAGAGCTATCTGATCCTGACGGTGATGGATCGCAGCGGCGAGTTGAGCGGCCCGATCTGGGACAATGTCGAGGCCAGCCACAAGATCTGCCGCGCCGGCGAATTCATCCGCTTGAAGGGGTTGGTGCAGGCCTATCGCGACAAGCCGCAGTTGAAGGTGGATTCTGTCCAGGAGGTCGATCGCGACGCAGTCGATCTGGCTGATTTCGTCGTTGCCACGACCAGAGATCCGCAGCAGATGGCCGAAGAGCTCCAGCGACTGGTGCGTTCCGTCAAGGAGCCCTTTCTTCGCAAGCTGCTCAACCATTTTTTCAAATCGGGGGCGATATGGGACAGGTTCCAGATGGCCCCGGCGGCCAAGGGCATCCACCACGCCTATGCCGGCGGCCTGCTCGAGCACTGCCTGTCAATGGCCCGACTGGCCGACGTGCTGGCCGGCCACTACGAGGGGGTCGATCGCTCGCTCCTCATCACCGGCGCCCTGCTCCATGATATCGGCAAGGTACATGAGCTGGCGATGGAGGTCGGCCTGGTCGAGTACACCGACCGCGGCCGCCTCCAGGGGCACCTGGTGATCGGCAGTGAAATGGTGGCCGCGGTGGCGGCGAGGATCAGCGATTTTCCACCCGATCTGCTGGTCCAGGTGCAGCATCTTATTCTCAGCCATCATGGCCGCCAGGAGTTCGGCTCGCCGATCGTGCCGATGACGGTGGAGGCCCTGCTGCTCAGCTTTATCGACGATGTCGATGCCAAGATGAATCTGATCGAGCAGTTGCGCCGCAAGATGGAAGGGGGATCGATGCAGTGGACGGAATACCAGCGGTCGCTCGAGCGTTTCCTGTATCTCGGCGGATTTGAGGAGAAGGAAACGGCGGAAGAGACGAACACGCCGGCCAGGCAGCAGTCCCTTTTCTCTTGAGGCGCAGGCGGCGATGGTGATGAGCCAGTCCGGTACAGCCTTTGCGGGTCTGCTGGGCCAGGAAAAGGCCAAAAAATTGATCCGCCGCGCCCTCTCCTCAAACCGGATGCCGCATGCCTTCCTGTTCCGGGGGCCCGAGGGGATCGGAAAACAACTTTTCGCCCGGGAGATGGCGGCCGCCGTCAACTGCCGGAAGCGGGACGGAGAGAGGGCCTGCGGCACCTGTCCCTCGTGCCGAAAGTATCGTTCCGGCAGCCACCCCGACTTTATGGTGGTAAGCCCGGACAAGGGAGCGATCAAGATCGAGCAGGTGCGGCAGATGTGTCAGGCGCTGAGCTACCCTCCCTATGAATCGCAGACGCGGGTCGTGCTCATCGAGGACGTCCATGGCATGCGGGCCGAGGCCGCCAACAGTCTGCTGAAGACCCTGGAGGAGCCTCCGCCGGATAACCTGCTGATCCTGACCGCCGACTCATCGCGGGAGATCCTGCCGACCATCGCCTCACGCTGTCAGCTCGTCCCGTTCTACAGCCTCAGTCGGCAGGAGACCGTGGAGGTGTTGCTACGCTGCGATGCCGGTCTGGATCAGGAAACGGCCGAACTGGTGGCCCGGTTGGCCGAGGGAAGCCCCGGCCGGGCCCGGTTGTTCCTGCAAACGGAGATGATCGCGGTGATGAGGCAAGTCACAGCGGTGCTTTCGGACCCCTTCTTCCATCCCGACCGGGGTGCCGGCGCCCTGCTGCAGGCAGCCGAGACCATGGCGGATTTGAAGGAAAATCTCCCTTCTCTGCTCGGCCTTCTCCGTCTCTGGCTGCGGGATAAGCTGATGCTGGCCTGCGGCCTGCCTGAACGCTCCGGATCGCGGGAGGAGGGAGGATGCAGTCCGGAACTAGACAGGGTCAATAACTGGAGCATTCCCATGTTTTTTGATACATTGGAGACGATTAGCGCCGCAGAGCGGCAATTGGCCCGAAACTGCAACCGCAACCTGGTCTGCGAGGTCCTGCTGTTCAAATTATCCGCGCCCTGTAATGGCTGCGAGGTTGAGTGAATCGAGTATAACAATGGAATCAACGGAGTTTCATGAAATGACGGAAAAGGATGACGGGTCGTCTGTACCGGTGCATGTGGCCGATGCCAACGACGTCTTCTATCATATCCGCTTCCGGGAAGATGGCCAGCAGTTTACCGCCTCGTCTTCGGCGGCGGGGGTCAGACGTGAGACGGGGGTGATGGTCAAAACCGATCATGGGCTCGAACCGGCGCAAATCGTCGCCGCCGCACCTCCTTGCATGTGGACCGAAAAACCGCGATTGGCCTCGTTCGAGATCGCCAGGGAGATGACTGCCGAAGAGCAGGAGCGCTATGCGCTGCTGATCGACCAGGAAAAGCAGGCACAGGCGACCTGCGTTCAGCTGATCGCCAAACATCAATTGGAGATGCGCCTGGTCCGGGTCGAGAAATTTTTCAACGGCAGCAAGATGATCTTCTACTTTACCGCCGACAATCGGGTTGACTTCCGCAATCTGGTCAAGGACCTGGTCCAGGAGTTTCGAACGCGGGTGGAGATGCGGCAGGTCGGTGTCCGTCATGAAACCAAAATGCTGGGCGGACTCGGAACCTGCGGCCGGGAGTTGTGCTGCGCCTCCTTTATCAAGAAGTTCGATTCGGTCTCCATCAAGATGGCCAAGGAACAGGATCTCCCCCTCAATCCTTCCAAGATTTCCGGGTTATGCAACCGGCTGCTGTGCTGCCTGACCTACGAGTACGATATCTATCGGAGGCAGCGTAAGGGAATGCCGAAGGTCGGCAAGAAAATCATGATCGGCGACGCATGTTACCTGGTCAAACGACAGAATCCGTTGCAGGAATCAATAGTTGTGAGTAATGAAAAAGGTGAGGACGAGCATCTGCGGAAAGATCAATGGCAGGCCTGTGAACCGGTGAAGACCGAACGGCCCATCAGGAAAGACAAAAAGATTTAAGAATGACGGTTGCAACCAGCCGGCACAGCTACAGGCAGATCAAGCGATGACGACGTATATCACAACCCCCATTTATTATGTCAATGCCCAGCCGCATCTCGGCCACGCCTACACGACCATTGTTGCCGACGCCTACAGCCGCTACCGCCGCTTGACCGGGGATACGGTACGCTTTCAGACGGGCACCGATGAACACGGCGACAAGATCGCCGAGGCCGCCGCGAAAGAGGACGTGCCGCCCAAGGTCTATGCCGATCGGATCAGTGCCCTGTTCCGGGAGACCTGGCCGCTGCTCGACATCCTGCCCGATCATTTCATCCGTACCACCGACAAACAGCATGTCGCGGTCGTCCAGTCGATCCTGCAGCAGGTCCATGCCAGCGGTGATATCTATTTCGACGAATATTCAGGGTTGTACTGCCGCGGCTGCGAGCGGTTCCTGACCGAAAAGGAACTGGTGGACGGGGTCTGTCCCGATCATCAGGTACCGCCGCAGGAAATCGCCGAACAGAACTATTTTTTCCGGATGTCGCGGTACCAGGAGCGACTGATCCGCCACATCCAGGACAACCCGGAGTTTATCACCCCTGAACGGTATCGCAACGAGGTGCTGTCCTTTCTCTCCGAACCGCTGGAAGACCTCTGCATCTCGCGACCGAAATCCCGTCTGACCTGGGGGATTGAACTGCCCTTCGACTCCGGTTTTGTCACCTATGTCTGGTTCGACGCCCTCATCAACTACCTGACCGGAATCGGTTATCCTGACGGCGCCGACTTTCAGCGCTACTGGTCAGTCGCCGAACATGTGATCGCCAAGGATATCCTGAAGCCGCACGCCATCTACTGGCCGACGATGCTGATGTCCATGGGCCTGCCACTGTACCGCAGGCTGCATGTCCACGGCTATTGGAATGTCGATGATACCAAGATGTCGAAGAGCATTGGCAATGTCGTCCGCCCGGCCCAGCTGGTCGAAGAGTACGGGGTTGATACGCTGCGGTATTTCACTCTGCGGGAGATGTCGTTCGGCCTCGATGCCTCCTTCAACAGGGATGCGATCATCGCTCGGAAAAATTCCGATCTGGCGAACGATATCGGGAATCTCTTCAGTCGTTCTGTCGCCATGCTGCAGAAATACACCGCCGGCCTGGTTCCTGCCCCGGCTCCGGACAGTTCAGGTGATGCTGTGCTGCAGCAGGCGGTCGAGCAGATGCTGCCGATATACGGCGAGGCGATGGACGGTTTTCAGTTCCATCGTGCCCTTCAGGCGGTTTGGGAAGTCATCAGCCAGGCCAACAAGTATATCGTCACCAACGAACCGTGGGTCCTGGCGAAGGATCCGGCACGGGCCGACCGACTGCATACGGTCCTCTACAATCTGGCCGAGTGTCTGCGCCTGCTGACCATGGTGCTGCGGCCGATCATGCCGGGGGCGGCGGCGAAAATGGCCCGCGGTCTGGGGCTGGACCCCGATCATCAGCTGGTTTCCAGCCTGGCCGAGTGCGGCAGGTGGGGACTGCTCCCGGTTGGTACCGAATTGCAGCCGACGGCGTCGCTGTTCCCCCGGGTCGAAAAGGAAAAAACCGGCGGGAAGCTGCCGGCTGATGAAAAGAAAATGCCGGAGCCTGCGGCCGAGAAGATCATTGCCGCCAATGTCCTGACCTTTGACCAGTTCCAGCAGGTCGACCTGCGAGTCGCCAAGATCATTGCGGCGCAGAAGGTTAAAAAATCGGAAAAATTACTGCAGCTGACGGTCCTGGTGCCGGAACAGCGGACCATCGTCGCCGGCATCGGAGAATACTACAGTCCGCAAGAGCTGGTGGGCAAGCTGGTGCTGGTGGTTGCCAATATGAAACCGGCCACCCTGATGGGCATCGAATCCCAGGGGATGGTTCTGGCGGCGAGGACCATGGTCGATGGCAGGGAGTGTCTGATCCTGCCGACAGTCAGTGATGAGATGCCGGCGGGCAGCAAGGTCGCTTGAGTAAAGGGGAAGAACATGTTCGTACTCAATAATTTTCTGATGGCCGTGGCGCAACTGGTGGAGTTTCTTCTGGTGGCCTATATGTGGATCGTCATCGGCAGGGCGGTGATTTCCTGGGTCAATGCCGACCCCTCCAATCCGATTGTCCGCTTTCTCTATGAAGTGACGGAGCCTCCGCTGCGGCGGATCCGCCGGTATTTGCCCGTCAGCATGGGCAGTATCGATTTCTCGCCGATGATTTTGATCCTGGTGATCATGTTTCTCCAGAATTTCCTCGTCCCGACATTGAAACGTCTTGCCATGGGACTGGGGTAGCGGATTGCAGGCACATCTTCAAATTTTTAACGGAGCATCTTCATGTCTATGACGCCGCAGGTTATAAAAGATCAGGAATTTCAAGTAAAATTCAGAGGATATGATGCGATAGAGGTAAAGGCCTACCTGGAACTGCTGGCGGAGGAGTTTTTTGAACTGAACGAGCAGAACAAGGTTCTGGCCGAGGATATCGAAGGATTGACCATAGAAAAGCAAGCCCTCGAATCAGAGCGGGAAAAACTGCAGAAGGAAATCAAATCGCTACGGGACGAACTTCAGCAGTCCCGAGCCGGGGCGGGACGCAAGGATGATTATCTTGTCGCCCTGCAGCAGGAGATAAAGGAACTGAAGGCCAAACTCGATGCAAGCCGTAAAGAGACCGATTTGGCGAAAAAAGTCGTGGATGCGGCTGAGAGGCGGATGAGATCGGAACAGGAAAAGGCGGCGATCCGGTTGCGAGAGGAAGTGGAGGCAGTCGAGTCATGGGTTACTGAGGAGAGGGAACAGAGCAATCAACTGAGACTTGAAAATGAACAACTGCGCCAGCGCTTCGAACTGCTCGAACAGCAGTACCAGGAACTGAAGAAGGGCGAACTGGACTTCAAGACGACCATTGTTGCCGCCCAGAAATTCTCTGAAGACCTGAGGAATCGAGCAGAGGAAGAGACCACGGAGATGATGGAGAAGGCAAGGCAGGATGTTGAGCTTTTCCGTCGCAAGGCCCAAGAAGAACTGGCCCATCTGCGGATCGAGATCGAAAGGCTGGAGAGCAGGCGGATGGAGGTCCGGGAGGAGTTGAAATCATTGTTGAACACCTACCTCCAGCAACTTGATACCTTTCACGACAGTCAGCCTTCGGAGTCGGAGGGAGATCTGATGGAATTGTATCAGACTATCCAGTTGCCGGATGTCGGGGCGCTTCCTTCCGAAGAAATCGACACTCTCAATCCGGAGCTGTCCTGATCAACGCTGTCAAGGGGAAATCGAAATCGACCGGAAGGCTTGGGGAACGACGATGGAAACCGACGAATCGGCGTTGCCTTGCCTTACAGTACAGAGAGACGGCTCGGTTGGCATCTGGATATACGTGCAGCCCAGGGCCTCGAAATCCGGCATCACCGGCATGCATGATGGATGCCTGAAACTGGCAATCACCTCCCCTCCGGTCGACAACAAGGCGAACCGCGCCATTGCCGCATTTCTTGCCAATTTTCTCGAAATACCACAGAAAAACATAAGGTTGATCAGTGGTGACAAATCCCGACGCAAACTGTTTGGTATTGCTGGCAGCACTCTGTTTGAATTGCAGGAGCGGATAATGCCGATCGTCCTGAGGGGATAATCATGACGCTGTTGAAGAGGGGGAAACGATGAAGCGATTTGTCATTGGCAACTGGAAATGCAACAAGAACATCGATGATGCCCGCCGTTGGTTCGATACCTTTGCTTCGCTCTATCGGCCGGCGCCGGGGGTCGAGGTCATCATCGCTCCGTCGTTCATCTGTCTGGCGGACCTCGCCGTTCATGTGAAGGAACTCGGTCTCGACACTGTATCCCTGGCGGCCCAGGATATCTCACCCTTCCCGAAAGGCGGTTACACCGGGGCAATCGCCGCCGATATGGTCCGTGGTCTTGCCGACTACGTCATTGCCGGCCATTCGGAACGCCGGCGCTATTTTCATGAAACTGTTCAGGATGTGGTCAACAAGGTCCACGAGGCGGTGGATTTCGGACTGCGGCCTGTTCTCTGTGTCGAACCGGCCGCGGCGATGTCACAGCTGGCGCCATTGACAGATATCGATTGTGAAAAGATGATCATCGCCTACTGTCCGGTCGATCCACTGACCTTCAGGATCCCGGAATCGCCGGACAAGGTCAGGGAGGGGATCGGGTTCATCGCCGAGATGCACCCGAACCGGGCGATCGTCTATGGCGGCTCGATAACCCTTGACAATGCTGCCGAGTACCTGGCGTTGACCGGACTTTCCGGGGTGATGGTCGGTGCCGCGAGTCTCGAGGCCGAGTCGTTTGCCGGGATCTGTAATCTTGCCAAGGCTCGTTGAGGCGGCACTCTCGGAATGGATCGATATTTAGGATGATATCCTGTTGGGTTGATATAGCTGGACTTTATGCGAGAGCGATGCGGAAAACTCTGCTGAACTGAAAAACATTTATAAATAACGGACTGATATGATAAACGCTGAAAAGCTGTTGGGGCAGGTTCTGGGGGGAGTTCTTGGCAAAAAGAGCGGCAAGGGGAAGAATAAGCTGATGAACGGGCTGACCTCGGGGGCCGGTCTAATGACGGCTATCGGCCTGGCCGTCGGTGCCTACGAGGTTCTGAAGGATAAGAAGACGGGCGGCGCGACGACTACGCCCGGGGTGGCGGGGCCGCCACCACCGCCATTCCCCGCCCCCGGGCAGACGGGCAGCAGCCCGACTCCGCCGCCACCGCCTGTCC